>Ga0214921_10002198_pt1 | contig 32110 bp, 80 predicted proteins | sample LL1505_MetaG_FD_177992 | JGI IMG/M metagenome (GOLD analysis project Ga0214921, IMG submission 177992) | Freshwater microbial communities from Lake Lanier, Atlanta, Georgia, United States - LL-1505 | ecosystem: Environmental > Aquatic > Freshwater > Lake | place: USA: Georgia | collected... | reverse complement strand
GTGGAATTACGGGGAGGACGGGGTACAGTGGCATCAAGGCCGCTCTCCCGTACCCACCGCGTGAGTAACAAACCCTTATTAAATATCTCGTGTCAACTCATTTTACCTGACACGCGCAAATAATTTGGTGCCCGCGTCCTGTCACCCGTGTCAAATAAATTAAACTCCATTCGAGGGGGCGGCGGGAGCATAAGAATTTAATCATCTGTCACCCGTCGTCGACAGCGCAGGGTTGACACTCGGGATGACGAATTAATTGATTCGGGGCCCCGGCGCAGCTATATACTTTGGTTCAGGCCCTGTGCTGTCGTCGTCTAGTTCACCTAAAAATATAGATTTAACACAGCATACTGTATATTTAGATGCAGGAGGCTATGAAAGCTAACATGAGAATTACAGGAAGACAGCTCCGCCAGATCATCAAGGAAGAGGTCGAGCGGATGATGAATGAGGAAGACGCACTTGATGCAGCAACTAGACAAATAACTAGTCGTGAAACAGCAGCGCGTGGATTTAAGGCTCGCACGAATACGCTCCCAGGGGGCCAGACTGTAACACAAATTAGCAGGCGCCCAGCAAAGGGCAAACTTCCCTACGCAGATGCTGCAGATGACGTTGCATACAGCGCAAAGCAGCTTGACGAGAAGATTGATGAATTAACTTCTTCGTCAGCTAAGATTGATCGTAATCGACTTGCTAACTTCTTGCTACAGACACCAGGTGAGAGCGAGCTCATGTTCAAGAAGATGAAGAGAATCTTCAGTACGCCTGAGACGGGCGGAACACGTGTTGCAGACCCATCAGGTCGTCTTCCAATGTCTGCTTCTACTAAGTTTGGTTACTGGTTGGCTTACATGATCGCTGGCAGCAGAGCTGTTGATCCTACTCAGACATTTACTGATTACGGTTCTAAAGCAGGCGATGCAATGACACAGAATGCAAAGCTTTGCGGATTCAAAGCATCACTGGGATCTTTAGTGGGCGCTACTGAGTCGGGTACAGAAGCATTTGATGCGCTCCTCGCGGATTCTACAGGCGCAAGTCTTATGGATGCACTTCGTGCTCTCTTCGCTGCACCCGAGATCCCAAAGCAGTAACACTTAACGATAAACGGGTCTCTCATACGACCCGTGCGACCCTTGCCTCCTGTTGTAGAATGATACAGCAGGAGGCAAGATGCTTAACGCGATTCTCACGGCTCTTATCGGTTGTTCCACTACGTCGTCTGTCCAACCGTCCATCGACTTCGACGCCGTGCCCTATGTCATCCAGCCCGATATTGAAATCTACAGGGGAAAGGTTCTCTACTACCTTGGTGAGGATGCTACGCAGCTTCGAAACACTGCTGACTATGTGGCTGAACAGTGGGCTGACATCAGCCAGAATTACGTCACTTTTGAGGAGACCTCTAATCCCGCCGATGCGCAGCTCATCATTGATTGCGTAGGCGGTCCACGTGTCACCACACACGCTAGCGATATCAATGGAAAGTTTGTAGGATCTCGCGTGTTCTTGTTTACCACAGCACGCGAATACGTCTACGACGCTGACATCGAGTCTCGTCCAGTCGAGGTTGGCATTACTCCTGAGGAGTGTCGCAACGGAACCCACATGTACACCACGCTGTTTTACATGTTTGGTCACGTCGTGGGAGTCCCTGACACCGAAGAAACGGGCACTGTTCCTAGCGGCGCGCTCATGTCCCGAAATATCGACCTTGATTGGAGTGGTGGCTACCTGCCGAGTGAGTGGGAAGAGGCAGGTTTGATGCTCTTCTTCGACAGCGTCATCCATGATCGACGGATTGATGAAAGTACTCCCGACACACGTCGTCGAAAGAGCTTTATGACGCGATATGTTGGTGGTAAGCTCCGATAGCAGAAGATATCTCACGCACGCGTCGTGCGCGCATCTCGCACCCCGTGTTATACTAAAAGCAGGAGACAGAGACATGCACCTTCTACTCGCCCTACTCGGCACCCAGTACCTCGACGTCTGCGAGCTTCCCGCATTGGGTGTCACCCTCAGGACCCATCAGGGTGACGGTCTATGCGGGGCCTCCGTGAGTTATCTTTCGCCCGAGCGCGTCGCGTCGTACACGCAGGTGCGTCTGCCCGCGGGATCGCGCGACGTGGGAGGGGATCCCGTCATCCCAGCAGCGGACTTCGCTGTCCCGGGCGCCTACCTCGAGGATGGGTTCCTCGTCTTCGAGCCGGGGGTCCTTGAGTTCGGTCTGGTGGGGGTGGGCGGTGGCGCGATCGAGTTGGAGCCCGTCACCTGCACCTGCGCTGTCCGCTGAGTGAGAGATATCTTTCGCTCGTACGTGCGTCTCGCGCGCGATATGTAGACGCAGGAGATATCCACAGCAATGTCCACACGCAAGTCAGCACAACAGTTAGTCCGCGAGTCAGTCCGTCGCATCCTCAGCGAGGCACCCGCCCCAGCGAAGCCCGCAGCCAAGAAGCCCGCAGCACCCGCCGAGCCTGCCCTCAAGGTGAAGCTCTTCGGCACTTCTGATAGTCCCACGTCCCTCCGTGACACTGTCGTCGAGAAGTGGGGTGAGTACGAGGAGGGTGCGTTTAAATTCACCTTCACACCCAGCGCCGACAAGAAGACAGGCACTGCGACCGTTGAGGCGGTCGGTGGCGCCCGGGAGGACGCCCTCGAGGTGATCAGGCCGCTGCTCGACACCGCAGTCGCTGCGCTCACACCTGTCGAGTGGGGTTCGATCGGGGCAGGCTACGTCTACACGGTCCCCTCCGGCGTCACCTACGACGCCGAGGTGAACATGGACGTCCAGAAGGAGAACTGGGCACGCCTCGCTGGGCTCAAGCGCGCCCTCTGAGCGAGAGATATCTTCCGCCACGCGCGTGCGCATCTCACGCCCCGCGCGATATATAGACATCAGGAGACTTCATTATGAGAATCACAGGTAGACAGCTTCGACAGATCATCAGGGAGGAAGTGACACGCTCCCTCCTCAGCGAGGCGAACGCAGCAGCAGTCCAGAAGGTGCGGGCCTACAGGGCAGCCATCGATCAGGGCAAGGTCAAGGACATCGACGCCCACACACGCAAGCTTGCGATGGATCTTAAGGGTCTGGGCGTCGTGGGCTTCGACGCGATCATCGAGGTGCTGGGCGCCGTCCCAGAGATCATCGAGGGTGAGTCCCTCGCAGCAGAGCTCGCTTCAATGCAGAAGTGATCCCTTCTGGGCAGTAGATATCTCACGCGCGCACGTGTCTGTATGGGTACGGCGCGCGTGATATCTTTCGCGTGGACGCGTCCCCCTGCGCGTGCGATATCTTTCCCGCGCCACGCATCTCGCGCGCGCGATACATCGACTGCAAGAGGAGTATAATTAGAAGCAATGATACTGCTACTCCTCATCATGAGCGTGGCAGAGGCTCCGGGGATCCCAACCCCCCCGCCCTGCCCGATCACGGTGGAGCTGAAAGATCAGCTACACGCAAAAGACGACCACGCCCAAGCTGCCTGTGCCGTTGAACGACAATTAAAAGCTGCGGGCTGGGAGGACGAGCTGGTGGCAGGCGCGATGGCGAACGCTTGGCATGAGTCGGGTTGGAACGCCGTCGCCCGTGGGCCCGGTGGCAAGGCGGTGGGCTTCTGGCAGCTCCACGAGGACGGGCTGGGCCATGGGATGGGTGACGAACGGACGGATCCCCGCATCGCGACCCGAAAAATTATTCGGTTTTCGGAGAAGCAGGAGCTGACGACCCGCCATTTCCGCACGCCCGGACAAGCTGCTGACATCTTCTGTCGGAAGGTGATGCGTCCGGGCAATGCGGACATCCACGGTCGGAAACGAGCTCGGACAGCCGACCTTGTCAATTGAATGAACTGTCATTCATGGGACTCACGACCCCCTCGACCCGACACCCTCGCGGCTCTCGACCCGCCCTCGTCTCACTCGTGCGGGTGGGAGATGCTGTGGTATAATGGGGGCAGGAACCAAGGAGACAACAATGCCAATCGGACCGGCCAACATCGTCATCGTCCCCCAGCTCAAGAAGGGTCAGCTGGTCCGCGTCCGACAGGGTGTGGTGGGCATCCGAGCCACCACGGGAGCGGAGCGGGACGTGTGGTACGAGAAGTTCCATGCTGACTGCCGGGCAGGTCGGGACGTCCCCTACGACTCGGGCGGCGAACCCCGGCTGGCACCCGACTGCACGGAGGTCTCCTTCAGCGTGGGCAAGTGCCTCACGGTGACCGCTGCAGCAGCATCCTACAGGCGGATCGGCAAGAGCTGGTGGCAGTCCCCGAAGGGCGGCCTGTGTCAGGTGCTGGACACTGTGACTGGGCAGGAGTGGCTGGTGTCGAAGCGGTACCTGGAGGTGCTGTGACCCGTGCGGGATCGTGGGACTGTGGTATGATGGACGCGCTCATGGAGGCGGCATGCGAAAGGGTGACAAGGTCAAGGTGGCCCACTGGACCGGCAAGTTCAATGTCCCTGTCTTCCATCCGGAAAGCCTCGGGCACGTGGGATACATTCCGCACGGAGATCTCGTCGAGGTCCTCCGCACTGACCTGCGGGGCGAGGGCGGAACTGGCTTGGCCTCCGCGGGCTGGACCGGTGATGCGGAGGTGCTCCATCCTCAGATCGGACGGTGTCTCATTGAAGGTGCATACCTGGAGGTGGTGTGATGCAAAGCGGTGACCTCGTCTTCATCATGGGCCATCCCAGTCGGCCTATCTTCGGAACCCGCACCGTCGGGGGTCTCAACTGCACAGAGACCATCGCGCATGGAACACCCGCGTTGGTGGTCGATGTGGACAATGACTGCGCGGCCAAACGGGTCCACGTCAAGGTCCTCGTCCAGGGCATGACGCTCTGGGTGCCCGGCGGATTCGTGAAGGCGTCCAATGAAGCCGGGTGACATTGTCAGGATCCGCATGACCAGGTACAATGACACTCTGGCGGTGGTGATGGCTCTCTGCAGCTACGGGACAGTCAACGTTCTCCTCGCCGGCGGCCGGCTGCGGACATTTGACCAGGACGTCCTGGAGGTGATCAGTGAAGCGGGGTGACCTGGTCAGGGACACGAGGACGGGGCATATAGGCTACGTCACTGACACCTTCGTGCAGCCCCAGGTCAACAAGATCTTCGTCAAGATCTTCGCTGCCGGGCGAGAGACGCAATGGATCAACGAGGATGAGATCGAACCCGTGCAGGTTGTACGCGATGTGGTAAGATAGGAGCGCCAACCAAGGAGGCACAATGAGCCGGTTCGAGGCGGGTGAGCGGATTCTCGAGATCAAGGAAGAGATCATCGACCTGCTCCAGGAGGCGATGGACCTCATCCGTGAGCAGGGCACGGACACTGAGCGTGAGCGAGCCCGAGGCTATTGGTACGGACACATCCGCACGGCCCTGGACGAGGACCACGGTTACATGGGCCGGTCGATGTGCACGATGGAGGACTCCGCCCGTGAGCTGATGGCTGACGAGGAGGATGAGGAAGATGAGGACGAACTCCTGGACGAGGACGCCTTCTAAGCCCGTGCGTGCAGCCTAGACTGTGGTACAATAACCCGGCAAGGAGGAAACATGAATCTCGGTGATCTCGTCCGTTGCAAGCTTTGGGGTTACCTCGGTGTGATCATCGAGGGCAGGCACGGTCCGGGCGGCGCGTACCTCACCCGGGTCCGCTGGCACAACGATTCAATCCCCCGCCTCGCTCACATCGCACACCTGGAGGTCGTCAATGAGGGTTGAAACCGGACAGCTTCGGCAGTGGTCGGACGGCAGCGGTCAGCCGTTCCTGATCGTCGCAGTCAATCGGTCACAGACCGTGTGGAACGTCACCTTCCTCAAGGCGGATGGGCGACTCAGCGAGTACCACGAGGACGTCATCAGGCGGAGCAGCAAGGTGATCAGCTCTGCACCCGTGCAGACTGCCTAGACTGTGGTATACTGACTCAGCCAACCAAGGAGGCAATCATGGCGAGGAAGCCTGCTGAGATCGTCAACGGTTACAAGGTGCCTGGCGGCCGCGGCGGAGCTGCTGTGGCGAAGGCCTGTCAGCTGATCATCCAGAATCCCGGCATCAAGCAGGGGGATGTCCTGGACACTGTCGCCTACTGGGCGAAGCTGAACCACTCCACGGCAAACTGGATCACGTCTCCGGGATCGAAGTCCCCGGCGGAGCTCCTCTGGTCCCGTCAGAAGGTGGGGCGGGCATTCGGATGCTTTCCCAATGAGCACACCCACCTTCTCGGTGACCCTCGCCTCCGACTCCGCGCGGAAGTGATCAGGGAGTTCGATGGGGACTGGAAGATTGCGGGTGCTCCCAACCCGGGCGACCTTGTCAGTTACTTCCGACCCCGATGGGATGAGCACTCTAAGCAGGAAGTGGAACTGGCACTGCTCGTCAGCTTCGGTAAGACCACCCATCGGGGATCGGTCTACAAGGAAGAGCAGGTCTTCAGCCGCTCCCACCTGGATGATCTGGACAACTACACGGAAGGCAGCTTCTGGCTCACCCCTCAGATCAAGATCGACGGAGCACTTCACGCTGTTCCGATGGCACGAATCCGCAAGGAGGCAGCATGAAAAACCCACACCGTCCGTCGTCCCTCACCGTCATGGGTGTGGCGGACATCGTCCTGGGCCCTATCGCAGCTGAGAAGGGATTCGAGATCGGCTTCAACCCCGTTCCCAGCGGTGACGCCCTGCTCGAGATCGACTGGCCGGACACACACGTCCTCACGGACGAGGAGCTGACCGAGTCTGGGAAGGCGATAGGCAAGATGCTGGGGGTGAAGGTGGAGCTCCAGAAGATCCTCGGCGGCTACGACATCGTGCCCGTGCGGGCAGCCTAGACTGTGGTATACTGTGAGCGTGGAGGCAACGATGGCTAACAAGACGACTGATACGGGCATTCCTGGCTACAACACTGCGACGGACGCTGAGGTCGAGGCCTTCAGCCTGGACTCCTACTGCATCCGACTCCTCCTCACGGAGCCCTTCTTCGCGGAGGTCATGCGGAACATCACCAAGATCCGGGACGAGAAGATCTCCACGGCGGGTGTCACCTCCCGAGACGGAGACCTCTACCTCTACTGGAATCCGAAGTTCTGCGCCTCCATGCCCGGTATGGAGATGATCGGGCTGCTGAAGCATGAGTGCTACCACCTCATCTTCCAGCACTGCACCACCCGTCGGATGGAGCCCCACAACGTCCACAACATGGCCACGGACCTCGCCATCAACAGCATCATCCCCTACGATGAGCTTCCCAAGTGCGGTCTGATTCCTGGCCATGCCCTGAGCTACGGACACGTCACTGATCCGAACCAGCTCCTCCGTCTCAAGAAGCTGTCCGACCTCATCCAGGCTGCTCCGGTCGGCAAGTCGGCCGATTGGTACTTCAGCTACCTCCTGGAAGAGATGCCTGAGCTGGCTGACGGTGACGGCGAAGGGGAAGGCGGCATCGGCATGGATGAGCACGAGGGCTGGGGTGAGATGTCTGACGAGGAGAAGGCAGTCATCAACGGCAAGATCAAGGAGGCGGTCGGCAATGCGGTCAAGCAGTGCGATCGGAACGGCCTGTGGGGTTCCGTTTCGGCGGAGATGCGAGAGACCCTCCGGAAGTTGGTCGAGGATTCGGTCGATTGGAAGCGAGTTCTCCAGAACTTCGTCGGAACCTCCCAGCGGCTGAACAAGTCCTCCACCCTCCGCAAGCTGAACCGGAAGTACCCCTACATCCACCCCGGTACTCAGCGGAGCCACACGGCACATGTCCTGGTCGCGGTGGATATGTCCGGCTCCGTTGGTGATTCGGACCTTGAGCGGATCTATGCGGTCCTCGGAGGAATGGCCAAGCGGGTATCCTTCACGTTCCTTCCGTTCGACTACACTGTGGACGAAGCGAACATGTTCGAGTGGAAGAAGGGGCAGAAGAAGCCGCCCGTCCGCTTCCGATCCGGCGGAACTTCCTTCATTGCGGTCAATGAGTTCGTCAAGAAGCACCGGAATGACTACGACGGAGTCATCATCTGCACGGACGGTGAGGCGGAGGACCCCGGTCCCAGTCCGATCAAGCGGGCCTGGCTCCTTGTCCCGGACACGAAGCTCCTCTTCAATGCCCACAACGGAGACATCGTCGTCAAGATGGACAAGGATCCGAACAAGAAGGCCCAGGCGGCTTGAACCGCCTGGGCCCCTTGGGTATCAACTCACTTGGCAGTTGATGTGGTGGTTGTGACTGGGGTCACTGTGGCGTCAGTTGCAGCGGGTGCGGCAGCGGCGTCAGCAGCGGTGGTCTCAGTCGCAACAGGTGCTACAGCAGCTGGTGCTGGTGCAGCCTCGACGGTGGCAGCTGGCTCGGCGGCGGGAGCGGTCTCCTCAGCCTTGTCAGCGCAGCCGGCGAGAAGAGCAGTGGCGAGAATTGCCGCTGCGGTCTGGATGCGTGTCATGTTGTCCTCCTTCTGCAGTAAGTATACTGAGCTCGAGGGAGGTTTATCGGTCCCGTGCGACAAATATAGGCTGTGGTATGATGGAGGCGTAAGGAGATAGGATGCACACTCTCGTTCAGGATGGAATCACCCCGCTCACTGACGACCAGATGGCGGCCGTCGTCCGCACTGTCGACGTCTTCCTCATGTTTGGTGTCCGTGGTGAAGAGCCCATCCGCTTCGATCGCCTGGTCGAGGTCATGCGTGCCGAGGACGACCACTGGTCAGCGGCGGTGGGTCGTCAGCCTACTCAGCTGGAGCTCATGGCAGCCTGCTGCACTCTGGAGACACGGGGCGGCCTCCGCTTCGACTTCATTGAGGGCCTCATGCATGTCGCATCGGTCCCGTGCGGGCGCGGCGAGTAGTGGTAGAATAGACAGGTAACCAACCAAGACGACCAGCCAAGGAGTTCAAAGTGGACATTCGCACCGCCATCAACACCATCCCCGTTCTTCCCGCCGACATCTCGATCATGGTCCGTGGTCCCCACGGCATCGGCAAGTCCCAGATCTTCGCGCAGATCGCCGACCGCCTCGGCCTTGAGCTGATCGACCGTCGTCTCAGCCAGATGACGGAAGGCGACCTCCTCGGTCTCCCGGAGCTCGTCGACGGTGTCACCCGGTTCTGTCCGCCGGACTGGTACATGTCTGCCTGCAAGGCTCCGAAGGTGGTCCTCCTGGACGAGTTCAACCGCGGAACTCCCGAGGTGCTGAACACGGCCATGCAGATCACCCTGGACCGTGAGCTCAACGGATGGAAGCTCCACCCGGAGACCCGAATCTACGCTGCGGTCAATGCCTCGGCTGAGTACTCGGTCAACGAGCTCGACCCCGCACAGGCCGACCGGTTCTGGACGATCGACCTCGAGCCCACCAATGAGGACTGGCTCAACTGGGCAGGTTCTGCCGGTGTGGATGGGGTCATCATCGACTTCATCCGTCAGCACCCCGGTGAGCTCCGTCACAAGGGCCAGATGGAGCCCGGACGGGTCTACCCCTCCCAGCGGTCCTGGGATCGACTCGATCGCTCCCTGAAGGCGGCGCGGATGGCTCCGGCTGACGTGGCTGGCAACATCCCGGACGGGTTCTACCCCGTGTGCCTCGGATTCGTGGGTGTGGAATCCGCCCTCAAGCTCCGCGACTTCGTCAAGAACTACGACTCGGTCATCTCGGCGGAGGACCTCCTCAAGAACTGGAAGAAGCTCAAGGGCAAGGTGCTGAAGCTCAACGCTGACAAGCAGAATGCCCTCCTGGAGAAGCTCCTCGACCACTGCAAGGGGAATACCTGGTCGGTGGACGATGCGAAGATCATCCAGGAGCTCCTCGAGGGAATCTCCGGTGAGATGATGGTCAGCTTCTTCAACAAGGTGATGGAGACCAACCAGGTTGGCAACATCCGCACGCTCCACAAGCTGATTGGCCCCACCCTGGTCAAGGCCATCAGCAACTCGGACGTGACCAAGAAGAAGTGAGGTTCCTGTGGAAGCTGCTGTCCGCCCCGCTCCGGCAGCTCCACTCCTTGGTTGGCAGGGTGCTCGAGGCCCAGAGCGGGGCACCTTCCCTCTCAGGTGACCCACCACAATTCACACGGATCCACCTCAGAAGCTGACGGTGACTTCTGTGTGGGTTGCTTGGTAGGTAACCCATCTCGCTCGATAAAAGCGAACACAGATCAACTGGCAGCTGTTTAACACGGGGCTGGCTACATTGTACAATGATTGCATGCATTTGTGCCAGCTCTACATCGTCACCGCTACAAGCTACTACACGGCCGTCCAGGGTGCGCGACCGGTCCAAGACCTTGATTTGCTTCATAGAATGATCCCCTACATCGAGGCGGTCCGCCCAGGACGGGGGCGTTACTACGACCTGCACGTTGCGACGGTCACCGAGGACTGGATCCCAGACGACCTGTCGCACGGCGCAATGGTCAGACTACAAGAGAAGTTGAAGGCTCAGATCCCCTGACCCGTGCGTGGTGCGCGCACTGAGGTAGAATGAGACCATGCGACGCTCCAACAAACTCAAGGTTCCTCCCGCGGTCCGTCAGGCCGCTCGTCAGGTTGCCAAGCAGGAGGGTATCAAGGGCCTGGGGAAACCCAAGCTCCAGATGACTGACGGCGTGGCAGCATCCAAGATGCGCGAGCAGTTCCGCGAGCAGAAGCGGACCAAGTGGCGCTGGCAGGAGGGGGACATGGTCCGCTTCCGTGACATCCACCTGGGTGAGACCCTGATGGGCATGGTGATCGCAGTGGACGAATCCTATGAGGCACTGACGGTGACCTGCCCGGTCGGCATCCGTGTGATCGGATGCAAGGCAGCGAAGCTGGTCGATCGACTCGACGACCCGTGCGAAGACCCGAGCGAGTGATATAGTGTCGTTGTAAACAACGAACACCATACTAACCACGCCAACCAAGGAGGCAATCATGGCTCTCATCATCACCCGACCCACCCAGTCCACCACCTTCCCCGATGGCTCCGGTCGCAATGCGGTCGTCCGGAACGACAGTGGCCAGCACTTCCTGGTCTCGGAGGTGCACCGCGGTCAGGGATTCACCCGCATCGACGAGACCCTGGTCTTCCCCTGCACGGCGGAGGGTGAGGTGACCGAGTGGTGCGAGGTGTGGAGCGGCAATTCCGTCGAGGACGTCCTCAGCACCTTCAACGGCTGACCCGTGCAGCCCGTCGGCACTGTGGTATAGTGGCGTTGTGGCCACAACGACCACCATACTAACACAACAGGAGAATAATATGGCTACCAGAGGAGTCGTCGGATATATCCAGGAAGACGGTACATTCCTAGGTGTATACGTTCATTATGACTGCTATCCCAGCGGGGTGGGCTCGTTCCTTCTGAAGATGAACCCTGAAGACATCAAGACCATGGTGACTGCAGGCATCATCAAGGGCGGGATCCGTTCCATCTACGGCTCGGACCTGGCTGGGGTCGAATACTTCGATGAGTCGTGGCCCGAGGCAAAGCGGACCCAACTCCCGGGCGGTGAGGAGTACGACTACATCCTCGACACGGACGGCAGCCTGACCTGCACGGACCGTGATGGGAACGACATTCCCCTGGACCAGTGGCATCGCTGACCCGTGCACCGGGACCCGACTGTGGTAGAATAACCAAGCCAACCAAGGAGACAATGATGACCGTCGCGGAACTGATCAAGGAACTTCAGGCCCTTCCCCAGGACATGCAGATCATGATGCTCGACTCTGAGCGTGAGAGTCCGGTCGAGATCGTCCAGGTCTCTCGGGGTTCGTGGGGTGCCTCTCTCAACGAGCGGATGGTCGCCTCCATGGAAGAGGATGGTGCATCGGAGGATACGATCGACAACTTCGATGAGTACTACGACGACGAGGAGTTCGTCCAGAACGACCACGACGGGGAAATCGTGGTCCTGGTCACCTGGTGAGACCCGTGCGGGTCGACCAAACAGTGGTAGAATAACCAAGTCAACCAAGGAGACTCAATCATGCGTATCAAGGTTCAGGACGGTTTCGAGTGGGGCACCTCTCTCCAGGATATCGTGGTTCCGGAGGGCCTCCGCAACAAGCTCGCCTCGGGTGTGGACTACATCGACTCCGCCCTGGGTGGGGAAGGTTTCACCCCGTCCGCAGTCACCCTGTTCACGGGTGAGGCTGGTGCCGGAAAGACCACGATGACCCTGACGTTGGCCGATCAGCTGGCCCGTGCTGGAAACACGGTGGTCTTCAACACGGGTGAGGAAAGCCTCCTCCAGGTCAAGATGACCGCGGATCGGCTCGGACTCCTCGGGGCCTTCAAGGTGGGCGGAGAGATCCACGTTCCGACCCTCCTCAAGAAGTGTGATGCCCTCCGCAACACCCCGAAGTGCAAGGGCAAGCCGTTCTTCCTGTTCATCGACTCCCTCCAGTGCATGGACGACGGACACTACGCTGACGGGCAGACCAACTCCAAGTCGGCGGAACGTGCTCTGGCCATGTTCACGGATTGGGCCAAGGCCAACTACACCAATCCGGTCGTGATCGGACAGGTAACAAAGGGCGGAGTTGCAGCTGGCTCAAATACACTCCGCCACATGATCGACACACATATTCATTTGACTGTTGAGCGCAAGGACCCTGATCTCGCTGGCTGTCGTATTCTGGAAACCACTAAGCACAGGTTCGGGTGTTCAGGCATGAAGCAGATCATGGCAATGACTGAGTCTGGCTTCAAGATGATTGGTCAGACGATGTAGCAGGATCGGGTGCGGCTGCCGCTTTGGCACGCCGCACCTCCCATGATCTTCGTAGTGACTCTGACTTCTTTGCGCGCGCATCGTCTGACATCACTTCATTTGCACGACGTAGACTCTCTGAGCGCTTCGCACGTGTTTCAGCAGACTGCTTTTGACCTGTCGATTTCTGACGTATAATCTCTTTTGTCTCATCTGTATGCAAATGGCCGACTTTGTCTGAGTTCTTCATGATTGCAGACAGCTTTTCGCGATGTTCCAATGAATGATGTGTTCCTGTCCTTGCTGCAGCGATCTTCTGTTTGTGCGCTTCTGTAAAGGGTGGCTTCGACTTCCCTTTGTTCGCTTCACTGATCTTACGACGCGCTTCATCTGTTGGCTTGATACCCTTGTTGATCTCTGATAGATGACGCTTCTGTTCCTCAGAGAGCTTCCTTCCTTTGTTAGATTCAGAGATCTTCTTAATAGTTGCAGAAGAATGAGTGTAACCTGGAATGCCATCACCGCCGTCTGTCATATTGTAGAGATGGACGCCCGAATCTTTCATTCGTTTGATCCACATAGGCTCCAATACTTTCAGCGCATATGCTTCATCTTCGTGCTCATCAATGATTCGGAACTCAAAGTTCTCGACACCGTGCTTTGACATTGCCTTGTAGAGCCAGGAAGACTTCTCAGAGCACTTAGATGCAGCATCTTTGTGGCGCTTCCAACGCTTCTCAGGAACCTTTGTCTTTCCAACGTAAGCATGTCCATTGACCCTGTTCTCGATGATGTAGATGAATGTCGGCATGATCCTCCCTTAGTAGCCTGACTCATGACTATATATCATGTAACTTTGCATTCTTACCCGTGTGGGCGGGGTTCGATGTGGTACAATAAGCAGGTAAGGAGGCAACAATGGCTAATCGGACCTCGCCCTCGGCGACCATGACCCTGGAAGAAGTCGACGCCCTCGTCGACACGGTGCTCAACAAGAAGACCCGGCACCTCGTCGACCCGGTGAAGCTCTGGGAGTCGGGGCTCGCGGCGAATAACCGGCACTACGTCGAGGCCCGATGGCCGTCGAGCCGGCAGAACGCCATCTCCCGACGGGCAGGCACCCTCAGCTCCGCATTCCACCAGGTTCCTGGGTTCCTCGAGGCGCAGTGGAAGATCGACCGCATCTGGGAGATCAGCTACCGTGGGAAGTCCTACTACGAGCGCTGGGATCTGGGCTTCGTCTGCGCACGGACGGAGCTCGACGCTGCTAACGTTGGTTGGGCGAAGTACGCGACGATGATCACGGTCTGGACGGATTCCATCCGCCGCGAGGGGCTCACCGTTCGTGAAGTGAAGCCTGGCGGCTGGTCTGAGGCCAACAAGCTGAACATGGAGAAGGCTGCCCAATTCAGCAAGAAGATCTCTGAGGTGGCGGAGACGATCAAGCAGTATCAGGTGAAGCTTGACGGTTACCGTCAGCAGCAGCTCCTCCTCCTTGAGGAAGTTCACAGTGGCTGAGATCAGCTGGGACGACGTCGAGGCGCTGGACACGAAGCTGTTGGCTCTGGGCTTCGGTGATACATGGGCGGGACGCTTTGTTCATGATACTGTATCATCTCGCCAGATGCCCAGGGGACGAGGTATCACGATCCTCGAGGAGTTCCTGGCCCGTGACTGGATGCCCATCGCGCTCCTCGCCTCAGCAGCAGAGGAGCTGATCCCGAAGTCGGAGGTTGACGGGGCGTGGCTGAGGAAGTTCGCTGAGCAGGTGCGCAGCGGCTACGGTATCCCTGACTGGAAGATGCAGCGCTTCGAGGAGATCAAGGCGAAGCTCAATGCGGGAGCATCCCGACATCTCACAGCAGATGAGCGGCAAGTCGTGGGGGCCCTGAAGCAGCTTGCAGAAGGACGACACCCCCGTTGGTGGGCTGAGCGACCAGGACAAGCCGCGCGCTTCAGGAACATCATTCAGTCGGTCGTGGAAGGTCAGCCTATCTATGACGCTGATCTCAGCTGGGCGAAGACCCTCTTCAAGGGTGCGTTGGCTGAGCTGGCTGACAGCAAGCATCCGATCGGTGAGCTTCGCTACGTCCACGGGGAGATGTGCTACATCGTCTCATCCCCGTACGTCCATCCAGAGTGGAAGCAAGTCGTCATCGACATCGTTCAGGCAGGGAAGAGCCAGATGCGTCCTGTGGACTACAGCAAGATCAAGATCCGCGGTCCCTCAAAGAAGGAGCAGTGATGGAAGAAGTGAAGCGTAAGCGTGGCCGTCCCAGGAAGGTGCAGGTTGAAGCACCCGTCGTTGAAGCCAGCAACCCGATCGACCAGCAGCTCCTCCCTGCCGGCGGTGAGTTCGCTGTCGGAGATGTGGGTGCTTGGGTGCTGGGGACAGAGGTGATCTACTTCAGGGTGACAGAGCGAGTGATCCAGCCTGGTGGGAGCGTCTGGTTGAAGGGGACGCAGAAGGGAGACATGTTGTCGGTCTACCTTCCAGAGAATGAAGTGCGACGACGTCGTGTTACACGTCAGCCACACGCTGTATAGTAGGAACATGAGTATGAAGTTCAACGACGGCGATACAGTCAGGATTCTAGATCAGAGCGGTAACGTCTGCGCGGAGGGGATCTACCGTGGCACAGGGATTCCAGCTCGTGAGCTGAACGCACGGCATCCGACTTTCCAGCACTACGCTGTGATTGTCGAGGGAGAAGTGCGTTACTACCCAACCGGCTTCCACTCGCTGATCCCAGCCAAGCGCTGACGTGGAGAAGGGAGAGCTCGTCAGGACTCGGGTCAGGCGCGGCTTCATGTATGACGAGATTGAGGTTGAGTGGGGCTCTGTTATTGACTACAGACCGAATGTGCTGGGTGGCTCAACCCACATCTCAACAGGTATCCTCACCTCACCTCGACGAGGTGAGGTGCTCGTCCTCAGCTACAAGGACGGTGGGTTGTCTTGGTACGACGAGAGCAATGTGTTCCTCGTGCAGGAGGGGGAGTGAGTGATACGATAGAACCACAGGAGGCATGCGACATGGCGTTCAGCGAACCCACGGCAGGCGGAACGGTGGCAGGTTCTGATGGGGTGACGGTCTACGAGGTGTGGCAGTTCAAGGGATCCCGACGGGAATGGGAGTGCACCTGCACCGGATTCCGCACATTCAACAAGCCCTGCAAGCACATCAGCGCGGTCAAGGACGCAGTCAAGTCCGGCACGAAGGGCAGCGGAGTCATCAGCGTCTTCGGAGGTTGATTCTAGCCTAGAGAGCGTGAGATATCGTACGCTCCCAGCATCTCTGCGTGTAAGATATCGAGCGCCCCGATCTTGCGCAGGCCTTTGAACGCGAGGTTCTCGATGGAGAGCTCCCCCTCCCTCTCTAGCCCGCTGCGTCTAAGCTGTCTCACGCGCGCCTTCAGCTTCTTCACACGAGATATCTCTTGCTCCCCGGGGTGCGCGCGTAGAGCAGCCACAGCGCGTTGGATATCTCTCGCGTAGACACGCGCTTTACGCTCAGCCGCGCGGAAGTCGATGTCGTCGTATACACCCCAGCGCGGTGGGATGGGCTCTGCGATCCACTTGTCCCGCATCAGAGAGTAGACACCGCTGAACCACTGCACCTCGTCGACGTCCTGGATGTAGACCTCGACTGGGTGGCCGAATAGAGTGACGTCGTGCTCATTGTCCCACAGCGCGGTGCGCGCCTTGAAGTAGGAACCCACCAGCTCCTCGTAGTCAGAGACGTCGGAGTACTGCACGATCAGATGGACGTCGACGTCAGACGATGGGGACCAGCGATATCCTGCGCAGGATCCTGTCAACGTCACATCCAGGAGCTTCGCGTGTCCCTTCTCCATGTCGCCCCAGACGTCTTGCGCGATCTTCATCAGCGCCCCTCGGACGTCCCTCTTCAGCTTTCGTCCGCGCCAGATGTTGGGTTCCAGGTCGTCCTCGGTTCGGATGATCCGCCGGATGACGCCTCGCAGTGAGTCGGTGTCGATGTCGTCGTTGGCCATGGTAGTAACTATCGACCAGCCGTGCACGCAGACAAAGCCCACTGAGTTCCCGTGCGGGCAATGCAGACTGTGGTATACTAGCCCAGCAAGGAGGAAACATGGAAGACAACGATCTCAATCAGCTCGCGGACATGATGGTGGATTGGTCGGGGGTCGACATCGACCACATTCTGGCGAACTGTGAACCGGATGCGGACACTACGGTGGCGTCTGTGGAGTTCATCAAGTGCCTGCTCTGGACCCTCAGCCAGGAGCCCGAGGCCCGTCGGTGCCTCCAGAGCCTCACCGCCCAGGCACAGGCCGAATGGAAGTACCGCGGTTGATCCCGTGCGGGCAATTCAAACCGTGGTATACTAACCATGCCAACCAAGGAGGCAATCATGGCCAACAAGAACGTCAAGGTGATCGAGGTTTCCCAGGTCGACGGCAAGCTCACGGTGTTCGGAACGGTGGGTGAGACCCCGTTTACGGCTTCCCCCTTCCAGTGGGGCTCCAAGATGCTGATGAAGGTCGAGGCGGAAGGCCTGGACCGAGGTAGCCGAATTGCCATCGGACATGCCGCCAAGCGGGCCCTGAAGGTGGCTGAGCTGGCCCTGCCCGAGGCAGTCCTCAAGCGGCCTCGGAAGGCCAAGGTCGAGGCGGAGCCCGTGCAGGAGGTGACCCAGGTCGAGGAGCTCCCGGTCGGTTTCTCCACCCTGGATGAGGCCCTGGCCTCCCTGGAGTAAGTCCCGTGCGGGGGTTCTGAACCGTGATATACTAACCAGGCAAGGAGGTAAGATGTTCCAGTTCAAGACCTTTCACAATGACGATTCCTTCATGACTCTCTCCGAGATGATTGAATTCATCCAGGAATTCGGTCTGACTGTTGTCGAAAAGACCTTTAGTCTGGAATGGGATGAGACCACCCTGTTCCTTCAGGGAACTCGTGAACAGTTCGAAAAGTTCTTCCTCTCTGATTCTGACCCCTCCCAGTCGGTCAACATTGATGAGTTCATGGATGAACTGGAGGAAGTTGCCTGACCCGTGCGGGAAGTCTGAACTGTGGTATACTAACTAGGCAAAGGAGGAAGGAATGAAGAAGAACAAGGACGGTATCGTCAAGGCCAACTTCGTTAACTTTGACATTGGTAGACTCGAGCTCACTCCGGAACTGGAGGAGGCCCTCGAGATCCTGGACTCCGATTGTGCCAATGGGTGTGGAGGGACCTGGTCGGTTTACGTATCTGATGAAGATGGTGTGGAGTTCGAGGCGGAGTTCATGGATATGCCTACGGACATGCTATTCTTTGTGGATGGTGAGTGGACCGAGAATCTTCCGGAAGAGGAAGAAGAGGAGGAGGATGACGACACGGAGTACGGTCTGGTCGGGTGATCCCGTGCAATCGATCCTGATCATGGTATACTGAACCCGCAAACCAAGGAGATCATCATGGCGTCCATCTACATCATCAATCACACCATCTGCGCACCCCACCCTGAGACCTGGTCCTCCTACCACCACACGGAGATCGAGGCATCGGATGCGTATGACGAGTGCATGGAGAGTGCGACTTACGATGAGAACCTGATCGAGCTCATCCGTCTTGACACTGGGACCCTGGACGCAGTCACCATCAAGACCTGGTCGGGGACGGGTGAGGACCTGGAGGATGAGGATCCCGAGGATGGGGAAGAGGGATTCGAGGATGATGACGATGGGATCTGTGAGGGTTCCCCGTAGGTCCCGTGCATCCCATCTCTCCAGTGGTATACTAACGGAGCAAGGAGGTAAGATGACTCGCAAGTTCACCAACAAGCTCCTCGAGGCCATGGACGAGGGGCTGATCAACTCCCACAACCTCGCCCGGAACCTGCTCGGGTACATGAGCGAACGGGATGTCCAGCGGTTCGTCGAAGCTGAGGGTTATTTCGACCACGAGGAAGAGGACGAGGAGTAACCCGTGCAATCCCTCGCCCACGCTGTAGAATAAACGCAGGAGGTAAGATGACCCAGACCCGCTCCGCCTACAAGCCCATCTCGATCTTCGAGGAGCGCATCCAGCACGCCCAGATGGGCGCTGCCAACCTGGCAAGCTTCATCGCTGCTGATGCGGCCATCAACGAGCTGCTGCTCTACGAGGCCGAGATGTCTCAGTCGGGAGGTGGTGCCCCGGAGCTCTACACCGGGATCGAGATCCACATGAAGTGGGCAGGGATGGAAGCCTTCTCGGTGGGGGATGCATGAGCAAGACCCGTCGGACCCTCCAGCTGCTCGCGACGCCAGTCGTCGTGGTCGGCATCTACGCGTGGATGCTGCGCGCAGCCTATCGGGACCTACACACGATGCTCAAGAAGCAGAGAGGTGGCCCATGAGCTTCCTAGGTGTCATGTTCCTCATCGGTGTCACAGCGCTACTAGCGGGGCGTACCATATCTCACAGGCAGGATGACGAATGTGAGATGCATCTCTCGCACAGCATCTCATGCGTAACGTATCTCACGCTCCTCATCTGGGGCACGCTCCCGTTGATCGTCCTCTGGAGCACATCGCGCGCCCTGCTGTTCCAGTTCTTCCCAAACGGGTGCCAGAAGCGGAGGCACGACTACTACCCGGAAGCGCTGATCCCAGTCGTCGCTGTGGTCACCGTCCTCGTCCAGGTGGGAGGCTGGGCCTTCTTCCAGTGGATACGTTAGACACTCGGTTCGGTGAGCGTTCGTGTCCCGTGTGGGTGGGATAGGTAGTGGTATGATGGGGGCATGGAGGTGGTTCATGGCGTACGGACCCTACGATGTCGTCAACATGTTCGCGGTGATGGGAATTGTCATGGCAGCTTTCGTCACAAAGAAGTAAGGAGGTCAATATGGCACGCACTCTGAAGGACGTCACCCCCAAGCACCGCGTCCAGCGGACCCTCGAGACCATCCGCCTGCTCCGCGGCTTTGACCGGGCAGCCCACTTCGCGGCAGGCGGAACTCTCGAGGCCTGGCGGGGCCGATCGGACGTCCGCCCCGACAAGCGGAAGTCCGGGAACCGGCGGGCTTGCCGAGGACCCGTGCGGGACGACTGACATGTGGTATACTGGGGGCACGGAGGCAAGATGCGGCACAAGGCACCCAGGTTCAAGGTGGTCAAGGTCATCAACGGGGTGGAGTTCGGTCTGGTCAAGATCGCGGGCTTCCAGTGGGTCTCGAACTCGGGTACCCCCACGGCCTTCGAGCTGAAGGACGCCGAGCGGTGGGCGGTCCAGCTCGGGGTGGGGTACGAGGTTCTCCCGTGCGCAGCCAGCCGTCAGTGATATACTAACCCAGCAAGGAGGAAAGGAATCATGGAGTTCGACAGCTACGACCAGTTCGACATCGAATACGACCGCGGTGGATACGACGACTCCGATGACCGTGAGGTTGTCGAGGATCACCCGAGCCCCGAGGAGGTCGCGGCCTTCTGGGCCGAGGTCCGTCCCGACAACGGGATCCCGTTCTGAGTCCCGTGCGGGCAATTCCAACTGTGGTATGATAACAAGGCAAGGAGGACAGATGGACAAGACGACTCTCAGTGGCATCAGCTTCGCAGTCATCATGGGCCTGGTCATTGGCACGGTGGCAGCGCTGGCCAACCCTCCCAAGGCCTCGCATGCGGCTGATGCCGCTCAGGTGGCTGTGGACGAGGCGGAGTTCGATGCGGTCTACGTTCCGCCCGGTCAGATGGACCCGATCATTGTTGCGGGCGACGCATTGGGCGAGCGGGCCTTCTAACCGTCCCGTGCGGGTTCTCCAAGCTGTGGTATACTAAGGAAGCAAAGGAGGTCAAGATGGCTAAGGTTACCGTTCTCGAGGTTCAGGTCGGTGAGAAGCTCGTGGTCCGTGGCACCCTGGGTGAGGTGGCCTTCGAGGCCTCTCCGTTCCAGTGGGGCTCCAAGATGCTCATGAAGGTCGAGGCCGAGGGGCTCACCCGTGGGGATCGAATCGCGGTGGGTCACGCGGCAAAGAAGGCCCTCAAGGCTGCCACGGTCCTCCTCCCGGAGGCAGTCCTCAAGCGGCCCCGCAAGCCCAAGGCGGAGCCTGTGATCGAGGTCCCGAAGGAGGACTTCGCGGGCAAGACGGTCAAGGAGCTCCGTGAACTCTGCAAGGCCCGAGGCATCAAGGGCCACTCCCGTGACGGAATCACCCGTGCGGGTCTCGTGACCCTCCTGGAGGCCTGATGAGTCCGGCAGTCAAGGAGTTCCTGGTCCTCTCCGGCCTCCTGCTCGCGGCATCGTTCACGATCGGCTGGCTCGGGGCTCGGGCAGCGGTGGACAGGTTCGCGGTGGAGCACAACAAGACACACGAAGGGATCGAGGCGGAGCTGGACCAGATACAGGGCGACCTCGACGACCTGCAGCGGCGGCTTGACGCGCTGGATGTGCGTCTCACGCGAATAGAGGCGCTGATCGAGGCGCAGCTGGATGTGGAAGACCCGGTCTAATCCCGTGCGGGTGGTCTGAACTGTGGTATACTATCCTCACAAGGAGGCGAGATGACCCGAGTCTGCATCATCTGCGAAGACGAGTTCGATACCCAGTCCCGTCAGGGTCAGGGGTGGCAGTACGCGAACCGGTGTACACACTGTCAGGTCTACGATCAGGCCACTGAGACAATCCAGGGTCAGACCGAGAGCCTGATCAACGGAATGGCAGCTCAGCGGCACCTCGCCCAGCAAAAGCTCCGGAAGGCGGGCAAGCTCTGAGATCTCGTGCGGGCAGTCTGAACTGTGGTATACTAGACGCAGGAGGAAGGAATCACGTGTCTCAGGACGACATCATCACCCGTGACAACATCAACCGCGAACTCGTGGCGATCTCGGTGGAGCTGGACCGGATCCTTGCGCGGGTGGTGGCCATCGGCCAGGGTGCTCCTCTGGGTCGCGGCGCCGACAACTTCCTGTGGGATGCTCACGACCGGCTCCAGGATGCTCGGACCAACATCGAGATGACCCTGGGGATGAACCGCTGAGACCCGTGCGGGCCTTCCTAACTGTGGTATGATATCCAAGCAAGGAGGAAGGAATGGCTAATCAGTACAAGGTCGAGAAGGGCACCCAGTTCAATGGCCTGAACGTTTACGTGGTCCGGAACAAGGCCACGGGCAAGGTCAAGTACGCCATGCACACTCGGTACAACGCTGAGGACCTGTGCAAATACGCCAATGGCCGGCCCAGCCTGCTCAATTCCAATTACCTTGGGGTATTCACCCAGGCCCAGCCGGAACGCTACGGAATCCCGTGCGACCAGATCGAGTAGTGGTATACTGGACCCACAAGGAGGTAACATGAGCAACATCGACTTCACCCCCACCGCCTACACCGTCACCACCCCTGGCAATGGCGAGCGGGGTCGATACGAGGGCGAGAACTGGAAGTACGCCATCGAGGGCGCCAAGAGGGAGCTCGACCGCCTGGTCGAGACCTACCCCAACCTGGCGCGGCTCGTGGTCCCTGATCACTTCGTCCAGGAGTACTGCCGGGTCTACGACCGGAACCTCTGGGGTGGGGGCCGGGGTTTTGGAGTCCACGGTGACCGGGCCTTCTTCGAGCTGGCTGAGAAGGGGATGGGTCAGGCGAAGTTCAACTGATTCCCGTGCGGGTTCCACCAACCGTGGTATACTAATGGGGCAAGGAGGACAAATGGACAAGAACCAGACGGTCAACGGCCAGTACACGACCTTCAACCTCGGCTCGACCACCCTCACCCCCCGACTTCAGGAAGCCCTTCGGGTCCTGGATCGATCCTGCCGGTTTGGATCCGGTGGGGAATGGTACATCAAGAGGATTCCCGGGGGGTGGAAGGCCACCCCCGATGGACCTTTCGATACGGTTTACTGGAATGGGAAGAAGGGGACCTGGAAGGAGTAAGTCCCGTGCGGATGGTCTGACCTGTGGTATACTGACCCAGTAAGGAGGAAAGATGGAGACCAAGATGGACAAGGCTCTCGATACGATCTTCAACTGGGGCCACGGTTTCGGGGGCCTCCTCTTCATGATGCTGGTGGCTGCCCCCATCCTCGGGGTCCTGATCGTGGGGTTCATCCAGGTGATGGTCCTCGGGTTCGAGGTGGTCGGTCTGGTCTGACCGACCCGTGCGATCGATCCGAACTGTGGTATACTAACCAGGCAAGGAGGTAAGATGTTCCAGTTCACGACCTACCACAACGACGATTCCTACGGTACTCTCTCCGAACTTCTCGAGGTGGTCCAGGAACACGGTCTGACCGTGGTCGAGAAGACCTTCAGCCTGGAATGGGATGAAACCACCCTGGTCCTCCAGGGAACTCGGGAACAGTTCGAGAAGTTCTTCCTCTCCGAAGGGGATGGGGACCCCTCCCAGTCCACCGACATTGATGAATTCATGGATGAACTGGAGGAGGTTGCCTAAGGGACCCGTGCGATCGATCCGAACCGTGGTATACTGACCAAGCCAACCAAGGTGACGGTGATGGACACCGTCGTAGGAGAACCAATGATCGCTCTCATTCTCACCTTCATCACCCAGCTCAACAGCATCACCATCCCGGAGGCCCAGGTCGAGGTGGTCGAGGCTGAGATCGAGGCGGTGTTCGTTCCGGCCGGACACGAGGGACCCATCGTGGCGGTTCCTTTCGATGAGGTGACCTTCTAAGGGTCCCGTGCGAATCAATCCAACTGTGGTAGAATAACAAGGCAAGGAGGTCAAATGGTCAACTTCACTCTCATCGCTTCGGTCTTCTACATCGCGCTCGGTTCCGGCATCATGGGGTTCGCCCTGGGACACGCCCAGCTCGCCTGGCTCGAGGGGCAGGACAAGCTCTGATCCCGTGCGCAGCAATCTGACCGTGGTATACTAACTAAGCAAGGAGGAAGGAATCATGGCGAAGGACATCAAGGTGACTGAGGTGGTGGTCGTGGACGGCAAGCCTCTCGTCCGTGGGACAGTCGGCGAGGTCCCCTTCGAGGCGGCCACCAAGCAGTGGGGCAGCAAGATGCTCATGAATGTGGCCGCGGAGGGGCTGGATCGCGGCACGCGGATCGCCATCGGACATGCCGCCAAGCGGGCAGTCAAGGCGGCGCAGATGGTCCTCCCGGAGGCGGTCCTCAAGCGGCCCCGGAAGGCCAAGGCTGAGGAGGCGGCTCCTGAGGCTCCGGTTGGTGCGGCGGTTGAGGGTGGTGTGGAGCTCGAGGGAGGCCTGAGCCTCGAGAGCCTCGATGCGGCACTGGCGGCGGCGTGACCGACGACGTCGATCCGAAGGACATGCAGACCGATGAGCAGCCGCGGAGCCGATCCCCGCCCCGCTGGGAGCTCCCGTTCACGGCGACCGACACTGCACTGCTCATCCTGCTCTACGCGCTCCCATTCATCATTAGAGGCTGCACACCATGACCTACACTCCCACCGACCTCAACCCCGACCTCGTTCAGGAGATCTACTGGCTCGCCGAGTTCCCCGATGCGATCCTCGAGGTGTCTCCTGTCGACCTCTTCTCCCTCAAGGCACGCCTCCAGACGATGGATGATCCGGATCTGACCCCGCTCTATGACACGGTCTGTGCTCTAACATCCTCCCTGCGTCTCTGACACCGATGCACCGGTTGATTCTGGAGCGGTTTTTATGCGTGAGATGTGGTGTAACATGGTTTGCTCAACGGGGTTCAACCGGTAGCAACGGGGGAGGCTTCTGTGATTAATGGCGAGCTCCACGAGGGGGATCTGGTCCGGGTCACGCAGGTGCACCGACCTATAACTTTGAGGAAGGCGGCGGTGCGCGCTGGGCGGGGGCGTCCCGTTGAGCTGGGCACCGAGATCCAGCAGTGGCTGGGACTCGTCATCAGGGTGGGCAGTGAGTCTGCTGTCGTCAGGCGCGCGGTGGTGGGGGACACGCCCGATGAGTGGTCCCAGCCCAGCGGCAACTTCTGGTCAGACAGCGTCGAGCACTTCAGCATGATGGAGAAGATCGACCCGACCACGCTGGTGCCCTACGTCGAGACGAAGCCGCCCGCCCCGCGCAAGGGGGATCTCGTTGAGCTGATGGTGGATGACGAGTGGCGCAGCGGTGTCGTCACCAAGGCGCTCAGCCGCGACGTGTCGCAGGTGCTAGTCGACGGTCGCCTGACCCGCTGCCTGAAGTCACGGCTCATGATCGTCTCACGTGCGACGCGGACGAGAAGCGGTAAGATGTCTGAGAAGGAGGAAGAATGAACCGACCCCGTCCCACCCTCTACGACCTCTACACCTACGCGTATCTGACCGTTCGGGAGCACAGGGAGACGATCGCTGAGGTGACCACCCTGATCTTGGGCTTCATCGTCTTCATCCTGCTGCTCGCGATTCTTTGAGGCGTCTTGCTTAAATTTCCTCTGCCGCGCCTATAATTAGAGGCAGAGGAAACATCATGCCACCCAGGCCACGCATCAAGTTTGCACCAGGAAAAACATACGTCTACAGCGGATCTGAGGGAGTCTACTCAGTCATCGCAGGTGAGCTTCTCGAGGGAGAGGGCGTTACACCTTCGAGCAGCGGTCTCTCATTCGGCAACGGGTCCCCGCTCAGCCTCAACGGCAAAGACGGTGACATCTACCTAGATCTCACAGACTTCAAGATCCACACTAAGTCAGCAGGATCGTGGTCAGGCGGGACGGTCTTCAAGGGCTCAAATGGATCAGCAGGCACGAACGGCAAGAGCGTCCGCTTCGGCAACGGCGCGCCCCTGTCAGGCTTGGGCGACAACGACGACGTCTACTTTGACCTCACTGACTTCAAGCTTCATACGAAGAGCGCAGGATCTTGGTCAGTTGGCTCAGCCTTCAAGGGCACGAACGGCGCAGCAGGTGTGAAGGGCGCGTCCCTCCTACAGGGATCTTCAGCACCCAGCAACAGCTCCGGTGACGACGGGGACACCTTCCTTGACGCAGTGAATCACACGATCTACAAGAAGTCAGGTGGCGTCTGGACATCGCAGGGTAGCAGCTTCAAGGGCACGAACGGGAGCAATGGAACGAATGGCACCAACGGAAAGCGCGGCAAGACGACGCTTGAGGGAGACGGGCCTCCAGGAACTAGCACCAACCTTGCGACCCCTACAGCAGCGCTGACAGCTGCTCTCACAGCTGAGAGCATGACATCGGGCGACCTCGAAGCAGGTGATCTCTACCTCGACACGACCAACCACAAGTTCTACCGCAAGACATCCCAGGGATGGACAGCACGGACCGCCTTCAAGGGCGCAGATGGTACCAACGGAACAAATGGGACAAACGGCATCAACGGCACTAAGGTTCTGCAGGGATCATCTGCACCGGGCGTGGGCGATGGAGACAACGGTGATACCTTCATCGATGCCACGAACCACAAGATCTACAAGAAGACAGCAGGAAGCTGGGCAGAGCAGGGTAGCAGCTTCAAGGGATCGACAGGCGCAGGTGTCTCGAAGTTCTCTTGCGCGTTGACAGCAGACACTTACATCTCAACGGGCAACACACAGAGCACAGCGACAACGGCAGGTTCGACAGTTCTAGGCACCACATACGCAGCAACGCTCTACCTGACAGATGACATGGAAGATGTGGGTGGGATCGTCACACGCACTGACACAACGTACCGTAAGAACGCTGCAGACACACTGCCATTTGATCTCACAGGCAGTAAGTTCACGATCAATACAGCGGGACGCTACAAGATCGACTACAGCGCAACGTTCAATGTGCAGGCAGCAACGGCATCGGCCAACAGCGTCGATCTCACAGCATTCATCGACTACTCGACAGACGGCGGTTCAACCTACACAACTATGGTGACCCAGACCGCAACGATGACAACAGCATCGACGACCGCTGCACAGACGACTCTCGAGTTGACCAAGACGATCTTCTTGCCCGCGACCACAACCGTCTTCTTCAAGGCCAGACGCAGCACGTCATCAGTCAACACAACAGTCGCCGTCAATGCTGTGACGAAGTCTGAGGTCGGTGACGACACCTTCGTCGTCATCACGAAGCTCTGAGCGGTGCGGGCCTCTCACTCTGTTGTATACTGTCTCTAGGAGGCGAAGATGCAGGTTCGACAGAGTGAGCTCGACCCGACCGTGACGGTGATCGAGGTGGAGACGGGTGATGCCGGTCCGATGGTCGACCTCCTAGAGACGCGGGGCCACGGCTTCACGGTCCTGGGGATCGAGCAGCGGATGGTGGTCGTCGACGGTCGACTCCGTGGTCGTCTCAGCCGACACCACCTTCTGGCCATCGAAGCCCACGAGATCTCGCATCTAGACGTGGGGGAGGACGAGCGGGAGGCAGATCTGGCTGGCATCCGTCTCCTGACGGCCATGAAGCAACCCATGGCGGCTCGCCTCCTTCGTGCGCGTCTCTGAGACTGTGATATACTGAACAGGCAAGGAGGAACCATGGCTCTTCTCATCTTCATCGCGCTTCTCGCTCCGACCTTCATGTTCGCCGGTTGGGTCGGTGGCCACGAGGACTAGCATGGTGAAGGGTAGTCTCGCCTGCATTGTAGGTGACACCATTACCTACGCACAGCCTGTGGGTGTCACTGACCAGATAGGCGCAGTCCGGCACCACGCAGGCTTCGTCAGGAAAGGTGACCTCTGTATGGTCCTCAGCGATCCTGGCGACTGGAAGGAGATGCCCGACATCGGCTTCAGCAACAGCAACCCGTGGACCCAGATCCTCCTCGGTGGTCAGGTCGTCTGGGTGAAGAGCCGCGACCTCACGCCTCTCGTGCAGCCCAAAAGCGGTGTGGTATACTGAGTGCAGGAGGAAGGAATGAACCAAAGCATCGACTGGGAAGAAGTGATCATGCAGGCGGTCCTCGTGTGGAGCTGGCCTGCCCTGCTGGTGGCCGTCCCGCTCATCAGCCTTCTGGGGTGAGCCGGGTCGGTCTCGTGCGGGTCTTCCCACCAGTGGTATGATGAACAGGCAAGGAGGTAACATGGGTCTCTTCACTGCGGCACTTCTCATCGTCCTCGGGTTCACTGTCCTCAACGGCCTCTTCACCCTTCTCACTCCGACCTTCGCTTGGGCCCTCCACCGCCTGATGGACAAGGTGAAGGCTCGTCGCTGAAGCCCGTGTAGACCCCATAGGCAGTGGTATACTAAACAGGCAAGGAGGAATCAATGAGCAACTTCGACTTCTTCGGCAAGACAGCGGCCCTCATCCTCGGCCTGGCCGCCAGCGCCCTGATCTTCGCGGCCTGCAGCCAGCCCGATACCACCGAGGTGGCGAATCCCGAGAACAAGTGGATCAACGTGGACGGGATGCAGGTCCACGAGATCCACCCCCGACTCGGGGTAACCTGCTACGTGGTCTACAATAACGGGATCTCCTGCCTGAAGGACTGACTCGTGCGGGCACCGCCGACAGTGGTACAATAAACAGGTAAGGAGGCTTCATGACCCTGATCGCCAGCATCCTCTTCTTCCTCATCACCTTTGCCCCGGTGGGCATCGCGGTCGCCATGATCTGCGACATGGAGCGCTAACATGATCACCCTCCTCTTCACCCTTCTCGCCTGCACCGACAACCAGCGGACCAAGGCCTTCGGCGGCAGCATGTCGGTGCAGATCCCCTGTGACCAGCAGGTCTTCGACGTCACGTGGAAGGGGGAGAACCTGTGGTACGCCACCCAGCCCGCACCCAGTGACTGGAAGCCGGTGCAGAAGCGGTTCACCGAGTACTCGTCCTACGGGATGATCCAGGGCGAGGTGGTCCTGAACGAGAGCCGGTGTGGCAGCTGAGAGACGGATCAACCCGGGAGATCTGGTGACGGATCGCTTCGGTCACAGTATCGTCCTGGTGCAGAACCTGGGCGGGCCCCGATCCCGCGACACACGTCTGAACAGTGGTGAGATCGCACTGGTGACCTGGGTGGGGCTCGTCAAGGAGGTGGCTAGCGGTGCGGATCGTGATGTCTGTGACGTCCTGTTCAAGGGTGATGTGTGGCGTGCGAACACGATCAGTCTGCGGGTGGTGAGCGATGGTTGAAGTAGGGCAGCTCCGGATGTGGCAGAAGCGCGACGACGGTGGTCAGTTCTACAACCAGGCCGACGGCAAGTTGTGCTTCGTCACCGAGCGCTTCGAGAACGGCGTGGACGAGCGAGGAAGGAAGCGTCCCAGCAACTTCACCGTGATGCAGGTCAGAGCCGACGGCTGCGTGGAGAATCCCTGGTTCTACGAGGGTGAGCTGGAAGAGCACACGGTGCTGGTGGAGTGAGAGAGTGGAACGGGTCAAGGCAGGACAGCTGAGACAGTGGCGAGCGAACTCGACGCCGTACGGTGAAGAGTCACCCGTCTTCCTCGTGCTGGAACCCTACTCGATCCCCCTGCCGGGGACAGACTGGAACGAAGCCGGCTGGTACGTCCTGGTCGAGGGACGACAGCAGTGGGTGTACGAGAGCGACATCGAGGACGACAGCGACCTGCTCGAAGCGGTGCAGCCCGACAGCGACGGTGTACAATGAGCCCAGGAGGTAACGACATGATGGAGTTCGGCGTTCGCATTCACGGTCTTGAGCGGTGTGACATGTGCCAGATGGCGGTGTCCCACGGCTACACGTCCTACTCGGACGGCATCCCACACTTCTTCCAGTGCGTCAGCTGCGTCTACAGCGTGTACAGTGCAGAGGACGTCCAGGCTGCGCTGGACCGACACAACGACCGGATCTGGGTTCTGCGTCAGGCGCAGGAAGAGGAGGAGCAGTGGCGGGACGCCATGCTGTGTGCCTGGCTGGACGCTGAGGAGATGGTCGCATGACGCCGCTGATCCCGCTCGATGTCCTGCTTCGAGCCCTCATCGTGCCTCTCGTCCCATCTCTGATCCGTCTGCATGACGAGGAAGCGGATCGTCCCACCGTCGTCGTCTCCCGTCTCCCAGGAAAGTTCTGATGCACACCACGCCCATGACCCCCGATGTCACCGCTCAGCTGGGCTTCTACGTCTACCGCCTTGTCCACGGCAGGCAGACCTTCTACGTCGGCAAGGGCGTCGGAGGCAGAGTCCACGCCCATCGCGGCCGACCTGACTTCCCAGCGCAGTACGAGGAGCGGATCGTCCAGTGGGGTCTGACCGAGGAGGACGCCCTGCGTCTGGAGGCTGCACTGATCGCTGTCCTAGATCCGTGGGGTAACCGTGTCGCTGGGCACGGCCACGTAGACACAGACGTCCCGACCGACGCGCTGCAGGCACGTCTGGGTGCAGCTCCCTTCGACGTCACCGGCATCCCCGACGGGATCCTGATCGTGCAGGTCCGCGGCGGTGTCTACTACCCTTACCCTGGGTCACAGCCCTGCCGCCACGCATCGTTCGACGACATCGCAGCGCAGGGTGAGGCAGCGATCATGGCTCGTGTCCAGGGTGACTGGACCTGTGGTGCACACACCGCCAAGCGCGTCCGCCAGATCGCGGTCGCAGACGGCAGCAACGCCATCCGGCGCGTCTACGACGTCTCCTCCCCTCAGCGTGTCACTCACGCCCAGAACGGCGCGCTGTACGTCGTCGCATCCCCGAAGTCCAAGCGCTGCGGTCAGCCTCAGACACGTCAGCGCTTCACCCAGATCGGCCCAGCTTCCCAGCTGTCACCCATCGTCGGGACACGTCTCGTCTTCCCAGATGGCACCGACCCGATCAAGAACCAGTCGCCGTTCAACCTGTCGTGGGAGCTCGCCAGAAAGGCTGCTGGGATGCACCAGATGCTGGTGGTTGCTTCTTGACGCGGTGGGCCGTGGTGTAACGTGGCCCGAATAATCGTGTGACTGCGCGTGGTCCTGTTGCATCGGGCGCGATACATAGAGACATGTCAAGATCTACGAATAACCCGATCAAGACAGGCGACCTCGTGACGGTTCGCGGTCTACCTAGATCTGGCGTAGGGATCGTCATCCGGCTGTTCGTGAGAGACCTGTCGTACGGTGCAGGCGGGGCGGGTGCCATCCGATACCTGGTCGCAGACGTCATGTGGGCTAGAGGTGATCGGACTGAGATGATGGTGGACAATCTGGCGCTGATGGAAGGGAGCGACACAGATATATAGATGCTAGGAGTGCAGATACATGAGAATCACAGCCAGGCAGATCAGGCAGATCATCAGAGAGGAGTTGAGCCGTCTTCAGGAGACACGTCGGGACGACGACGAAGCGGACGACATGGAGTTCTACAGCGGTGAGGAAGGCGGCGAGGAAGAGGGCACCGGCTACGAGTACCTCAGCGGCATGCCGAACACAGTGCTGTGGGTGGACGGCCCAGTCGACCACAGGTGGCTCAACCCTCGGATCGAGTACTACAAGAAGAACTTCCCTGTAAACATGTGGCCTGACCTCGCAAGGGACTTCGAGAAGATGCTGTCAGGTAATCCTGTCGATCCCGATGTCGTCGACAACTACATCAACGCTGACGGCACATCCCGCGTGTCACGCCAGACTGTGGAACGCCTCGTCAAAGTGCTGACACAATGGTCACATCGCTTCGCGCCCTGATCCGTGGGATCCTCCGCGAGACTGTCAAGGACAACCACGGCGTCTTCGTCAGCTCGCTTTCAGACGTCACCTGGACACCTGAGAAGACGCGGATCCCGTTTAGGGTCAACCCGTTCGTGGGCGGTGTCGCTGCACCTGCAGGACCCGCTGCACCCCGACAGATGAGCGGGGACGAGGTGAGAGACATGCTGGGTCTGCGTCGTCTACGGGAGACAGACGACGTCGAGACAGATAGCTAGACGACAGGAGCACAGACAGACGCTGGAGATGCTGTAGGCTGCGCACACCCGCGAGGTGGAAGATCTTGCGCAGCGTGAAGAAGAATTGTCTGCACGCTGATATGTACTGTGTAGGAGTTCTACACAATGAGAATCACACGCAGCACGCTGAGAAGGCTGATCGCCGAGGAGAGCGCACGGCTCCTCCGCGAGACCGCATTCCATGCCCCACCTGAAGACGGCGGGGGCGACGGCATCCCCAAGATGCTTCACGTCATGTACCGTGGCTTCCGCCCGGTCTTCATCGTCACAGACGTCGATGCCAATCCTCTCGACGAGGAAGACGCACAAGACGTCACCCAGCAGATCCAGCCCGCCAAGACCAACATGACGACCCCCGAGCTCGCGCAGGCGATCATCGACTTCATCACCGATCCCTCCAACAGCATCATGTACGTCTTCGACGAGGAGATGAACGACTCTGAGACCGACGACAAGTTCGAGACAGAAGACTACGTCGAGCACCTCGAGGGGCTGATCGCATCAAGTGACGAGGAAGCTGGGACACGCGGTGGCGAGATGTACCAACGTGCAGGCATGAGCGGGGAAGACGAGGACCTGTTCGAGGGTGAGGAGGTGCACGAGGCCGACAAGGGACCCAGCCCACTCGCAGCTGCTGAGGGTCGACTTCGCGCAGCAATCAAGGACATCCATCCCACCAA
>Ga0214921_10002196_pt1 | contig 32119 bp, 29 predicted proteins | sample LL1505_MetaG_FD_177992 | JGI IMG/M metagenome (GOLD analysis project Ga0214921, IMG submission 177992) | Freshwater microbial communities from Lake Lanier, Atlanta, Georgia, United States - LL-1505 | ecosystem: Environmental > Aquatic > Freshwater > Lake | place: USA: Georgia | collected... | reverse complement strand
CTTTATGCTTACCTTTCAACATTTTAGCCACCACAGAAGCCAACCTGCCTAAAACTAGGTTTTCTGCATCAATCAACCACCACTGCTTAGTTATCTCAGACGGTTTAGCACTATAAGTTTTTTGCATAAGTTTTAAATATATTTGTTAATCCATTCTATTAGAGAGGGTTTTGGTAAAGAACCAACTTTGGTATCAAGCAATTTACCATCTTTAAATAGCATTAAAGCTGGAATGCCTCTTACCGAATATTGCGAAGGAGTTTCGGGGTTTTCATCGACATTGCACTTTAAAACCAAAAGTTTGTTAGCAAATTCTTGCGAAATTTGATCGACTATTGGCGAAAGTTGCCTGCACGGACCACACCAAGGAGCCCAAAAATCAACCAACACAGGCAAAGAAGATTGGATATCGGTTGCAAATGAATTATCGGTAGTTTCTTTAGCCATAAATTTTTATGTTTTGTTTGCTAATTTTTCACAAAATAAAGCAAAATTAGTATTAAATTTTAATTATTATAACAAAAAACATTATAAGAAAGCAAGTGTTTTTATAGTGTTTTTAGAAAATATTTTAAGGCACTGCTGTATTTCAAATTTGAGATTAAACATTGCCTTTAGTTAACGAACCATCTTTAGTTTAATGGCACAACTTTTGACATTAGGAAAAATTCTGACTTTTTCGATTTCTAAAATACACTTGTCAATTCTGGTGTCTTGCATAATTATTTTTAATAAATCATAGCAAAATTTTTCTAATAGTTCACAATTATGATTGTTAGCAAAATCGGTAATTTGCTGATAAATAATGTCGTAATCTATGGTATCATTAATGCTATCAGTGTGGCAAGCATCGGCGAAATTAGTATGAATAACTAGGTTTAGCAATAAATCTTGCTTTCTAGTTTTTTCAAAATCATGAATGCCTATAAAGGTTTTAATGGCGATTTTTTTTAATTTAATAATCATTTTTATTATGTGATAAATATTGCATCTTAAAAATTAAACTATTATTATATTGACAGCAGTTTTTAGTTTCAACAACTTTATTTTGTTTATTTTTATGAATATTAGCCAAATTCCTACCCTTTCTGGTGATAATTTTAATGTTATCATCGAGGTGCCAATGCACTCTACCCCAGTAAAATACGAGCTCGACAAAAATAGCGGTGCTTTATTTGTTGATAGATTTTTAGCAACACCTATGCATTATCCGTGCAATTATGGTTTTATTCCACACACTTTATCAGAAGATGGTGACCCTGTCGATGTTTTGGTAGTGTCTGATTTTGCCATCAATTCTGGGGCGGTGATCGCCGTAAAACCTATTGGTGTGCTTCTTATGGAAGATGAAAAAGGTCAAGACGAAAAAATCATTGCCGTGCCAGCTTATAAACTTAATTCGGTTTTTGAAAATATTTCTTCTTATCAAGAATTGCCAGCATTGCTTATCAAACAAATTCAGCATTTTTTTGAACACTACAAAGATCTTGAAAAAAATAAATGGGTTAAAGTTACTGGCTTTGAATCGGCAGAAATTGCTAAACAACTCATAGAAAAAGCTATTAAACGAGTAGAATAAACCCTATGCTCTCCACCACTCTTTTATGCATTCTCGATGGTTTTGGCATTGGCAACAACCAAGCCAGCAATAATGCTATTGCATTGGCAAATATGCCAAACTATCGCAGAATTTTAAACAACTATCCGCACTCGCAACTGCTCACTTCTGGCCTTTCTGTTGGCTTACCCGAAGGGCAAATTGGCAACTCCGAAGTTGGCCATATCACCATTGGGGCAGGAAGAGTTATTTATCAAGATTTACCAAAAATCAATCTCAGTATTGCCGATGGTTCTTTGGCTAAAAACAACAAATTAGAGCAGTTTTTACAACATCTCAAGCAACATAATTTACCTTGTCATTTAATGGGCTTATGTTCTGATGGCGGGGTGCATTCTCATGTTTCTCACCTAAAATATTTAGCAGAAATAGTTAAAAGTCATAATATCGAGTTGTTTTTACATCTCTTTACCGATGGGCGAGATGTGGCTCAAAAAAGCATTTTGCAATATTTATCACATTTTTCATCTTACAACATTGCCACTATTTCTGGTCGATATTATGCCATGGATCGCGATAACAAACTTGATCGCACCAAGCTAACAAGCGATGTTGTCATTTCTGGCTTGGGTCCAAAATTTGCCACCGCACAAGATGCCATCAACCACTATTACCAACAAAATATTACCGACGAATTTATTTTGCCAAGCACTATCGGCAACTACAATGGCATCACAAACAAAGCAGGCTTAATTTTTGCCAATTTTCGAGCCGATCGAGCTAGGCAAATTTCTCAAGCATTATGGGATAGTCAAAAATTTTCTACCGCCATCGCCCTCACTCAATATTCAGAGCAACTCAACAATTTTTACCAAATATTATTTCCGCCACAAAAAGTGGCAAATTCTTTGCCCGAATTGCTAAGCAAACATAATCTCACTCAACTAAGAATCGCCGAAACCGAAAAATATGCCCATGTTTCGTTCTTTTTTTCTTGCGGGCAAGAGCAAAAATTTGCTGGCGAAGACCGAATTTTAGTGCCCTCTCCAACGGTTGCCACTTACGATTTACAACCCGAAATGTCGGCAAATATTGTTGGTGAAAAATTATTACAAGCCATTGCCAGCAAAAAATATAGTTTTATCGTTGTCAATTATGCCAATGCCGATATGGTTGGGCATTCTGGCTTGCTTCAACCAGCAATTAAGGCTTGCGAAACTCTCGACAAACAGCTCGGTTTGCTTGAATCTGCCATTTTACAAGCTGGCGGTAATATGCTTATCACCGCCGATCATGGCAACATCGAGTGTATGTCTGACACCAAAAACCAGCCTCACACCGCTCACACCACCAATCCTGTGCCTTTTATTTTGATAAATCAAAATGCTCATCAATATTTGTTAAAAAACGGCTCTTTGCAAGATATCGCTCCTTCTATTTTGCAACTATTTAACATCGATAAACCACAAGAAATGACAGGAACAAGCTTAATTTTGCAAAAAAATGAAAACACCAACAACAAATAATCTTTCACCCCAACCAATTCATAAACCAAGCAAAAAATCCGAAGATGGTTTTTTTAAAAGCTTGTTTTTAGCTATTTTTTTTGCTGTGCTAATTCGCTCTTTTTTATACGAACCGTTTCATATTCCTTCTGGCTCGATGAAGCCAAATCTGTTGATTGGCGATTATATTTTTGTTAGCAAATTTAGCTATGGTTACAGTCGCTATTCTTTTCCTTTTGGCTTACCTTTTTTTAAAGACAGAATTTTTGCAAAACAACCAAAAAGAGGCGATATGGCGGTTTTTCGCCTACCAAGCAATCCAGATATCAACTATGTTAAAAGAATAATTGGCCTGCCAAACGATAAAATTCAAATAAAAGAAGGTGTTATTTTTATCAACGATATTCCGCTCAAACAAACTTCAGACGGCATTTATAAAGATACTCAAACAACTAAAGAATTACAACAAATGCAAGAAGAAATAAATCCAAATCAATATATTAGCATTTTGAATCAAGAAAAAACCGATCAAGACGACACAGGCATTTACACAGTGCCAGAAAATCAATATTTTGTAATGGGCGACAACCGCGACAACTCGCAAGATAGCCGATTTTTGCAGATGGTTGGCTATGTGCCGGCCGAAAATTTAGTTGGCAAAGTTTCTTTAATCTTTTTTTCGCTTGATCTTGACAATGTTAATTTTGCCAATTTTAGCAAAATAATTAGATATCACAGAATGTTTTTACAACCAAAATGAAAAATCTTCAAAATCTTAGCAAAAAATTAAACTATAATTTCCAAAATAAAAACCTGCTAGAGCTTGCCATTACTCATCCTAGCTTCTCACAAACTAAAAAAAACAACTACGAAAGGTTAGAATTTTTTGGTGATAAAATTTTAGGAACAATAATTGCCGATTTTTTGCTTGATAATCTTCCTTTTGCTTGCGAAGGTGAGTTATCAAAAAAACAAGCCTATTTGGTTTCAAGCGATGCCCTGCTTATTATTGCCAAAAAACTTAATCTCTCTGAAATTTTAAAAATTGGCAATGGCGAAAAAAAAATGGGCGGGCAACATAATCAAAATAATCTATCTAGCGCGGTTGAAGCAATTATTGCAGCTATTTATCTTGATTCTAATTTTTTACAAACTAAAAATATTGTCTTAGAATTATGGCAAGATTTATTATCTAACGATAATTTATTAGACGATAACCAAGATTTTGTCTCAAAAGTGCAAGAATTTACTCAAAACTATAACAAATCTTTGCCAATTTATCAATTTATTCAAATCAACGACAGTCAACATCAGCCAATATTTGAAGCCACACTTAATGTAACTGGGCTAGATTGGCAATTTATTGCTTGTGGCAACTCAAAAAAAGAAGCCAGAAAAAATGTGGCAAAAAAGGCGATTGATTTTATTAAAACAACAGTTCATTCATAGTTTATGATTAAAATTAATTATCACAATTTTCAAGAAATTAATAATCAAAAAATTCATCAACAAGTAGGTTTGGCAATCAAGCAATTACAGCAAGAAATCACACAAAATCTCTTGCCCGCCATTAATATTGTTCAACAAAACCACGAAATAAATTTGGTTAAATCAATTGCAAGCAATCTTAACCTATCTAATTATCAACAAATTTTAATTCTAGGAACTGGCGGTTCTAGCTTGGGAGGAAAAACTTTTGCAGCCTTAAACCAGCCCAATAAACTAATTTTTCTTGAATCAATCGATCCCAACAATGTTAAAAAATGCTTTGATAGCCTCTTTTTAGCAAAAACATTGGTATTAATTATTAGCAAATCTGGCGAAACAACCGAAACAATTTGCCAAACCCTCTTGTTAATTGAAAAATTCAAGCAAGCCAACATCAGCAACTGGCAAGAGCAATTTATGTTTATCACCGAAAATCAAAACAACACTCTAACCAAAATCGCCAACTCAATTAACACAACCTCTCAGCCCCAAATTTTTACTCACAATCCAAAAATCGGGGGCAGATATTCTTGTTTTTCGTTGGTTGGTTTGTTGCCCGCCCATTTGGCAAATCTTGATATTTCGGCAATTGTTTTGGGGGCAAAAGAAGCGGTAGATGATTTGCTTTGCCATCGCAACACCGATCTGCAATATTACTGCACTCAACAAACTATTTATTATCAACAACATTATTGCCAAACGGTTTTAATGCCATATGCCGATCAGCTTTGTTATTTTAATAATTGGTTTAGACAACTTTTTGCCGAATCAATTGGCAAAAATGGCTTTGGCATCACCCCCATCAATTCAACCGGCACCATCGATCAACACAGTCAACTACAACTTTATCTCGATGGCAAAAAAGACAAAACCTTCACTTTTATTTTAAACGAAAAACCCAATAATCATCATCTGCAAATTCCAGAATCTAACACTATTTTTAACAACAAAACTTTAAGCCAAGTATTGCAAATAGAGGCCTTAAGCACCATCAAACTATTAGCCGAAAAACAAGCTTTAATTAGAGTTATCAATTTACCTTGCCTAAACGAATATTATTTAGCCAAATTAATGATGAACTCTTTTTTTGAAACTATTGTGTTAGCTTACAGCCAAAATATCGATCCGTTCAATCAACCAGCGGTAGAATTAAGAAAACAAATTGCCAAACAAATGTTATGTCAAGAATCTTAAAAATCATTTTTAGCAAATTTTCTATCCATACAATTTTGCTTATAGCCTCGCTATTTGCCTTGCTTTCTGCCTATATTTCGCAATATGTTTTTGGCTTGCAACCCTGCATTTTATGTCACTATCAAAGAATAATTTTTTGGTTAATCGCCGTTAACAGCACAGTGTTTTTATGCTGGGCAAAGTGTTGCAAGCTACAAATAAAGGGGCAAATAGCTGGGCAAGTTTTGGCAATCTTGCTGTTGCTTGCCAACATTGGCATTGCCGGCTTTCATAGCGGAGTAGAAAGAAAAATATTTTTTTTAGGTAGTTGCTCTGCCTCAAACACAGAGCTCGAAAAAATCACCGACCCAAGCCTGCTACTTTCTGCCCTACAACAAACTCAAGCGGTTCGTTGCGACCAACCACAATTTAAATTTCTTGGGCTTAGTATGGCAGATTACAATGTGTTTTATTGCCTATTTTTGCTTGGATTAACTATTTTTTTTGTAAAAAATCACAATAAAATCACAACAAAATGACAGATTTTTTTAAAAACAACCCAAATCTCAATATTTTTGCAAAAAATTTAAATCAATATTTGTTGCAAAATTTAGAGACAGAAAAACAATTAAACAAAATTCAACTAGCAGAAAACAACGGTTGTGTTGTACTAACCATCGATAGCAGTTTTGGCAATGGCAAAACTTTGTTTTTGAAAGAATTTCAAGAATGTTACCAACAAAAAAGATCATCTAATTTTGATGCCATTATTTACCTCGACACTTGGCAACAAGACTATCTAAACAATCCTATATTATCGATTGTTCGCCAGATTATGCAAGAAAAGATTTTTTCTGAAACAGAAAAATTAAAAAATTTAAAATCAGGAACTTTAAAATTAGTTAAGAGTATTGCAACAATAGCAGATCCTACCAAAACCCTCTCAACAATTTTAGAAAGCACAGAAAATATCTTTTTTCCACCAAACGAAGAAATAGCAGAATTAAAAAAAGCTCTCAATAAAATTGCCGAAGGTAAAAAAATCTTGTTTTTAATAGACGAGCTAGACAGATGCAGGCCAAATTATGCCATTGATTTTTTAGAAACCATCAAACATCTTTTCAGCCAAGAAAACACCGCCTTTGTTATTGCCACCAATCTTTCACAACTAAAATCTTCGGCAAAAGCACTTTTTGGCAATGAATTAGATTTTGCAAATTATTATCGTAAATTTTCCCCCACCATTTGGCAATTACCCAGAACAAAAACAACAGTAAAAGCTCAATATATAGCAATTTTTAATGCTTTTTGCGAAGCATTTCAGTTGACAGAAACCATCAAGGGCCAAACTAGAAAAAACTTCATCGACATAATACAAGGCTATCTTGACGAAGCTAAAACAGAAGATGCACTAAGTCTTCGCAGTATCAAAAGTGTTTGTCATTATTTTTTTGATGTGGTAAAAAATTTAGAAATACAAAAATTAGAAGAAAATAAAATAGATCAAGCCCATCCACAATGCAATTATCAAATTTCAATACAAAAAAATACAGCATATATTGCCGAAGATGCTTTAATTAACGATATATTGCCAAGTGTATTAACAGTAATTTTATATAAAATATTAACACCAGAATATGTGATATTAAGCATAACTGGTAATGAAAAAAATAAAATATTTTTAAGCAAAGCTGTAAATGCTGAACAAACAATTAAAGCAATGCATATAATTGCAAAAAAGTGTAATGATGCCCAAAGTTTTGTCGCGTGTGCCAAACCAAATTCATCAGAACACTCGGCAAATTATAGCTATTCAATATCAGATTGGAAGTGGAGGGATTCAGGTATCTTTTCTGCTTATACAGAAGATTATGAAATAAAACGATCAGCAATTTATGAGGCATTGAAAAGCCTCATCGAATCTGGTTTTTCTTTTGAGGCAAGCAATACCACATTCTAGGGCGGTAATATTATCTCGATTTCATCACCCTCCCCTCGAGGGAGGGCAAAAGTTTGCATCGCAAACTTTGGGAGGGGGCGGAAAATCAAATCACAAATTCAAATTCGAGTTTTGTTGATAATATCATTTACCCCTCCTCCGAAACTACTTCGTAGTTCCGACCCTCCCGTAAAATAAATTTCTTGGGGGAGGGTGATTAGATCGAGCACGATCTTATCGCTCCCCCCTTTGAAGGGGAGCAGAAGCTAGCTTGCTAGCTTCGTGGGGGGTTAAAAAATCATTATGCAAAATCGATGTTGTGATATGGTTTTCTGACCCCTCCCCGAACTGCCGATGGCAGTTCGACCCTCCCTCAAGGGGAGGGTGATTTAGATCGAAAAAACATTACCTTTTGGGAGGGTTCAAAAACCGCATCACAAACTCAAATTTCGTCGGCAAAAATTCGTTGATAAAACTCGGCAATGAGAGGCTTTTCGTCGTCGATAATTTTGTTATAAAAACTAAACACAAAAGCCTGTTTTACCGAGCCAAAAATGGCAATATTTTTGCCCCAAGAAATTAAAGTTCGAAGTGAAATTAAAGTAGAAAGATCGCCATTTTTAAAGCTTTCTCGGGTGGTGTTGGCCATTTTTACCATCATTTTAATGTTGGCAACATCGATATTGCTTTGCTTGGTTTTTTTGTGTAGCACAGCAATTTCGTGCTCTGGGCTTAAATAATTCAGGCAAGCAACAATGTTCCAGCGATCCATTTGAGCTTGATTAATAAGGTTAGTGCCATGATAAATACCCAAATCATCGCCCGCTCCCAAAGTGTTAGAAGTGGCAAAAAGACGAAAATTTGGGTGCGGAGTGATGATTTCGTTTTCTTCAAGCAACGAAAATTTACCTTCTTCTTCTAGTAATCGCTGAATAACAAAAGAAACATCGGTTTTGATTGCATCATATTCGTCTAAAACCAAAGCAAAACCATTTTTAAGGGCAAAAGGAATGATGCCTTCTTGAAATTCGGTGATTTGTTTATTGTTTTTTAATTTAATAACATCTTTACCAACCAAATCAAGACGTGTGATTTGTGAATCAAAGTTGATTCTTAACAACGGCCAATTAAGCCGACTTGCCACTTGCTCGATGTGAGTAGATTTGCCGGTGCCGTGCATACCCTGCACCAAAACTCTTTGATTAAAAGCAAAACCTGCCAAAATTGCCGAAGTGGTGGTGGGGTCGAACAAGTAGTTGCTATCTGCTTGCGGAACAAATTCAGAAGAATCAGGCAAAGATTTTACTGCAAAATTAACAGTGCAACCAAAATTTTTTAAACAATCAACTACCATGGGTTTTTTTCGAAAAAGTTTTTTCTTTTTTATTAGCAAAAGGATTATCGCTTTTGCGAATAACCAAGCGAATTGGGGTAAGTTTGAGATTAAAATATTCTCTTAACGAATTTACCAAATATTTTTGATAATCACCAACCACCGCTTTAATGTGATTAGTAAAAACAGCAATGGTGGGCGGATTAGATTTAATTTGAGTGGCATATTTTAATTTGGTGCTAATGCCTTTATGCAATTTAGGCTGATGATTTTTTACAGCATCTTGCAACCAAATGCAGAGTTTGCTAGTGTTAAGATAGGTTTGCCACTGATTAAATGTTTGCCAAGAAAGATCAAGCAATTTTGCCACATTATAACCATTTTTAGCTGAGATTCCTAAAATTGGGGCACCATCAATTTCGGCAAAAATTTGTTGCAGTTGGCTTCTTACTTGCCTTATGAACTGCTCTTTATCTATTTGCACTGTGTCGATTTTGTTGATGGCAAAAATTAATGCCCTGCCCTCTCGTAGCACCTGCCCCGCCAAAGCAACATCTTGGTGATCAAGTAAAGTATTGGCATCGATAAGCAAAATAACCACTTGCGAAAACCTGATGGCTCGATAACTATCAAGCACCGAAAGCTTTTCGAGATCTTGCGAAATGTTGGTTTTTTTTCTGATACCCGCGGTGTCGATAAATCGCACAGGATTGCCATTTATTTGCCAATCAACCGAGATAGAATCACGTGTGATGCCAGCTTCTGGGCCAGTAAGAAGCCTATTTTCTTGCAAAATATAGTTTAGCAAGCTAGATTTTCCGGCATTTGGCCTGCCAATAATGGCGATTTGTAATAAATTTTTTTGCTGTTCGTCTTGCAAAGCAGAAAAACTCTGTTCATAAGCAGAAATAAGAGGAGAAAGAAAATAATAAAGCTGATCGAAACCCAATTTATGTTCGGCAGAAATCGCCACAGGTTTGCCAAAACCTAATTTATAAAATTCTTTATCAAAAACATAATCAGAAAAGTTTTCTGCCTTATTAACCAGCAATTGTGTGGGTTTCTTAAGTTTTCGTAGCCAGTTGGCAAACATCACATCGGTTGGCAAAATACCCACTTTGGCATCAACCAAAAAAAAACAAGCATCGGCACCAGAAATTGCCAGCCTGGTTTGCTCTAACATTCGTTCGGCTAATATTTCTGTTTTTAAATCTTGTTCTAAACCTGCGGTATCGATTACCACAAATTCTAAATCTGCAATATTGCCGATATATTCTTTACGATCTCTTGTGGTACCAGAAACATTACTAGTTATGGCAAAAGATTTACCAACTAATTTATTAAATAAAGTTGATTTTCCAACATTGGGCCGACCAACAATCGCAAGACGAAACATAAAAAATAAAACATACTTGCTTTTTTAAAAAAAACTCTAAAAAAGCAAGTAGATAAAAAGAAAATTAACGAGAATAAAACTCGGTAATTAAATGTGGTTCCATTTTAATGGCATAAGGCACTAAAGCAAATACAGGTTTTTCTTGTAATTTGATGGAAAAATTTTGCTTATCAAGCAACAGATAACTAGGAACATCGGTTCTTTGATTTTGAGTGCTTTCAATCACCAAAGCCAATTGTTGCGATTTGGCTTTTACCGAAACAACATCACCAACTTTTAATCTGTAAGAAGCGATATTTACCACTTCACCATTAACTAAAACATGTTTATGACTAACAAATTGACGAGCAGCAAAAATAGTTGGCACAAAATTTGCTCTATACACCACGGCATCGAGCCTTGTTTCAAGCAAAGCAATAAAGTTTTCACTTGCATCGCCTTTCATTTTTTGAGCTAATTGGAAAGTATTAAAAAACTGTCTTTCTGAAACATTATAATAAAATTTTAATCTTTGTTTGGCTCTAAGCTGATTGCCATAATCACTAGATCTGCCTTTAGACGAGGCACCATGCTGACCAGGGCGGTAGTTGCGTTTAATGAAAGAATCATTGGCATTGCCCCAAAGATTACCACCAAGTTTACGGCTAAGTTTTTTCTTAGCAGAAAGTCGTTTTGTCATAGGTTGTAGAAAATTTTAACTAAGTTTTAAAATTAAAATTTAGTTATTTTAGTTATTGAAAAAAGCCAACAAAATGTTGGTAAAAAATAGATTTCGTCTTGATTTTTAAAGATGTTTTAAATTAAAATTACTTAACAACATTGCTTTAAAAAAATTTTATTTCTAAGAAAAAAATAAAAGAAACATTTTTTAGCATCATATTTTATGCCCATAGCAATTTTAAGTCAAGCACTTTTATCAATAAAATAAGTTTGATTTTTAAAATTCACCTAATTATGATTAATAACAATAATTTTTCTCAACATCTTGTTTTTTTATGACTCTTAAACCAGAACAGATCAACGAAATCAACAATCTCACTCAACAAAAAAATCAAACCATTAGGCCAGTTTCTGCAGAATTAGAAGAAATTTTATATCAACCTTTTTATGCTTTAGATCACGGTTTTGTAAGGGTTATCGACTATATGGGCAACGACACTTCGGTGGTGCAAGCAGCGAGGGTTTCTTATGGTTCTGGCACTAAAAAAACAAGTGCCGACATCGCTTTAATCAATTATTTGATGGCACATAAACACACCACTCCTTTTGAAATGTGCGAAATTAAATTACACATCAAATTGCCAATTTTTATCGCTCGACAATGGGTTCGGCACCGCACGGCAAGCATCAACGAATATTCTGCTCGGTATTCTATTTTAGAAGAAGAATTTTATATTCCAAAAACACAACATTTATCGGCACAATCAAGCATCAATCATCAAGGTAGAAATGCCGAAAACACTCTTAGCGAAAGCGAGCAACAAGAAGTTTTAAATATTCTCATAAAAGATAGTCAACATTGTTATCAAAACTATTTAAACCTCATTAATCAAAATGCCCACGGGCAACAACTAAATGCCGAAAAACAAGGCTTAGCTAGAGAATTAGCAAGAATGAATCTTACTTTAAATTGCTACACTCAATGGTATTGGAAAATAAATCTTCATAATCTACTGCATTTCTTAAAATTAAGAGCAGATAGCCATGCTCAATACGAAATAAGAGTATATGCAGAAATAATTTTAGACATTGTTAAAAAATGGGTTCCGCACTCTTATAATGCTTTTGTCAATTATCAACAAAATGCTAAAAGTTTTTCTCAAAATGCTTTAACAGTTTTACAAAAACTACTACATCAACAACCAGTTTCGCAAGAAAGTAGCGGTTTAAGCCAAAGAGAATGGCAAGAATTGGTTGATTTTTTTAAACTTAACTTATAAATTTATGTCTATCGGAACTGGCGAATTAATTTTGATTTTGGTAATTATCTTGGTGTTGTTTGGAGCAGGAAAATTGCCACAAGTAATGCAAGATATTGGTAAAGGCATTAAAAATCTCAAAAAAGGTCTCAATGAAAATGAAGAAAATAATAAAAAAGAATAATAGTGAATAATAATCAACCTAAAAATAAAATTAATTTTCAAGCAATCAAAAAACTCACTAGACACAAAGAAAATAACGATCAAATTAGTATAGGCGATTTTGTTGTTTCTATGGGCGAAAGTGGCTTTGGCTTGTTGCTGTTGTTTTTTGCCTTAGGCATTATCATTCCAACTCCACCGCCCTTTCCTAGCATCATTTCTATACCTTTAGTAATTTTTGGTTATCAAATGTTAGTTGGTTATAAGCACCCTGTTTTACCAAAAAGAATTGCTAATCATCAATTAAAAAGGCAAACCATCGCTTTGCTTGTCAAAAAATCGGTCACTATAATTTATTGGGTTGAAAAAATCTTAAAACCCAGATTATTGTTTATGTTTTCTGAATTTGGTGAAAAATTTACAGGTGGTTTTATTTTACTTTTTTCTAGTTTTATTTTGTTGCCAATTCCGCTTTCTAACTATGTGCCTGGCATCGGTATTTTATTGATTTCTTTTGGCATTTTGGCAAGAGATGGTCTGGTTATATTTCTTGGTATTATTGTTGGTTTTGTTGGTGTGTTAATTTCTATCTATGCTTCGATGTATATTATTTATAAAATACTGCCGTGGCTTGTTGATTTATATCATAAACTGATATAATACCATTTCCACTAATTAAAACCACACTTCGATCTAAATTTCCCGCAACTAAAGAAGGGGTAGCACGAAGTGCTGGGGTAGTGTTGGTAGCGGTTCTCGATCAGAATTCCCCTTCTACAGAAGGGGAATTTTACCCCCCAGTTCTGCTTGCCAATACTACCCCGTCGACCTTCGGTCGCCACCCCTTCATTAGTTGCGGGAAATTTAGTTTTCTCGATCTTATCGCCCTCCCCCAAAAAATTATTAATGGCGAGGGCAAAAGTTTGCATCGCAAACTTTGGGAGGGGGCGGAAAAATATATCACAAACTCAAGTTCGAGTTGTGTAATTTACCCCTCCCCGAAGGCTTCGCCTTCGACCCTCCCGTAAAGCGGGAGGGTGATGTGATCCGAGGTAATATTATCGCCCTAGAATGTGATATTTATTTATGGAAATGGTATTATAAATGCGAAACATATTTTTCGTTAATAATATTATTGTCAATGCTTGAATTTAAATAAAGCGGGTTAAAATAATTGCTCGTTAAAGGCTTTTTATAGCCAGGGGTGTTGTATTTAGAAATCATAAAATAAAATCCTGGCTTTAGTGGAAAATTATCACCATAATCTTGCAATTCTTCTGCGCTAATAATTACTGGCTCCATAGGCAAAATATTGGTTTTTAAATTGGCTTTTGTTAATAAACCCGCTACATAAGAGTTAGAATTGTAATTTTCATCTCTTGTATCTGGAAAAAGCTCATAACCAAGCTTGTTGTTGTAGCCAGCATTTAAGGCAAATAGTTTATTAATATAAAAATCATCTAGTTCTTTTGGCACCAAATTTTCTGATTCCCAAACTTTGTTGGTGATATCGATATCTCTTGTTCTATTAATGCCATCTAAACCTCCCAAAACAGTTTCACCAGCATTAAGGTTGCCAAGCCAATCTGACGAAATTTTAAGAATATCTAAATTATCTGGGCCAGCTCCAATGGTTGCAAATCTTTTATTATTGCTATCAATATTTTGAAATCGCGGATCGTTAGCATATTTTGCTTGATTTTCTGGCTCAAGCTTAATAGACAAATGATAATTACCAAAAGCAACCTTATGCAACCAAACTTTAACCGCATTGTTGCTTGCAGAATTTTTAGCAATTCTATTGACCAGTATTAAATTTTGATTATCAACATTGTTAATAGCAACAACACTTGCCAAGCCAGACAAATCAACTGCTCCTTGCGAAGATATACCATTTTTATAAGCATTTTCTGCCACAACTTCGCCCAACACTCCCGAAGCAACCCCGCCAAGACAAGAAGCATTTAAAGCAACCATAGCAGAACAACCCAAGGCTCCATGCAAAGCAAGTTGCATGGCACTATTGATTGGTGCTTGATTAACTGGATTGTGCGGATGCGCCAAATTGCCGATTTCAGTTGCCCCAAGATTTGCCAAAGCAAAAACAACTTCTTGTTTGCCAACTTGCTTTAAAATATTTAGTGGATTTTTTTGCTCAACCAAAGCAAATGAAAGCGAAGTAGAAGCGGTATTTATTGCCGCTTTGGTAAAAACATTTTCAATATTTTGAGTGTTTTGTATGGCAAGATTTTGTGATAATAATTTAGCAGAAAAACCAGCAGAAAGTCCGCCACTAATTGTGGCAATGGCAATATTTTGAGCAAATTGTTTGCTATTTATATCTTGCCAAGTATTATCAAAATTACCTTCATTGTTTATTAAAGAAACACTCGCCCCACTATTAAAAGCTGAAGCAGAGGCAATTACCGCCCCTTGTTTTGCCGATTCTATAGCAAAATAATTACTCAGCATACCAGCATAATTAGTGGTGGTTACCGCAGAAGAAGTGGCGGTTGCAGATGGAGCAACAAAGCTAGAAAAAACATTTGCGGTAACTGCGGTGGCGGTAATAGCAACCAGCATCGCCCCAGCATCGGTTAAAGATCGGTTAGTAGAATTAATGATGGTTTTTTGGTTATCAATTTTGGTGGTATGATTTTTTGCTAAGAAATCATAAAAATCATTGTTGTTAGCAAAAATATTTTCTATGTTATCAATATTTAATTTTGCTTGTTGTAGACTAGAAATATTGATGTTGCTTTCGGCAATTTGTTGATTTATTTCGCCATAACTGCCGTTTTTTTGCCAATAATTATCGTGTTCTTGCAAAGTTATTGTATTAATATTGGTTTGCTTAGCATTGATAATATTTAAATTTTTAGCAACAATCATCACATTGGCAAAATTTTCTGGTTTGCTAGCAGAAAAATTAAGATTAGAAGATGAAATGCTAATTTTATTGCTTGCAAACAAAGATAAATTATTGCCAAAATTAAGATTGCTAGCAATAGCTTTTTCTTGATAATTAAAAGTGGCACTAATACTTTTTTGCTTATTAACCGAGCCAAGCAAACTCGCCAAAACCACTGCCGATAAAGCAACTGGCGAACCTAATCCGCCAGTTGCAGTTGTGCCAACCACCGCGGCCGTTGCCACGGTGGTGGTGGCAGAATTTTTTAAACTAAAACCGTATTTAACTTGAGTATTTTGTGTGTATAAACTATCAATATCAATGCCGTTTAACAAATATAAATTAGCAGAATTATTGCTATTTCCAGCAGAAATTTGCAAATCATTGACAGCATTAACATTGCTTGCCACCACATAACTATTGGCACCAGAAGATAAATTTATGTTATTTGCAGAAAGATTAGCAGATTTATTAGCAATAATATCGTGGTTAGAAAAAAATCTTTTTTTCAACCATTCACTATATTGTTTGCCACTGATGTTGATATTGGTATAATCTGCCACCGCACTAATGTTTATTGTGTTTTCTGCTGATATATTTAAATCTTTTTTTGCTTCAATATTTGAGCCAAGTAACATAAAATCATTGTTGGCAACTATTTGAATATTCTCTGATGCCGAAATATTGCTTGCCACATTTCTGCTTTCAGTAATAGTTTTTTGCACATAATTGTTGCCCGAGCCAGTTTTATAAGTTTGACTATTAACCAAATTTAAGGTGCCGATTTCGATATTATTGCCCTGCATTAACAAGTTTTGATCGGCAGAAATATTGGCAGATAAATTGGTAATATTGCTTTCTGCTTCAAGGTTAATGTTTTTGCCCTGCATTGTTGCTACATCAACAATGCTAGAAAAAGTTTCGAGCTTTTCTGTTGCTTGGTTAACATAAAACTGATTTTGCAATAAATTTTGCTGATTGCTGTTAACAATAGATGCATTGACAATATTTTTTGCCTTCACAGTTAAATTGTTGTTAGCAGAAACAAAAGCAGAATTGATAATATTATTACTCGCCAACAAAACAGCATCTTGCTTCGCCATAATTTTTGCCAGCGGTTTATTTTCGATGTTATTTGCACTCACAAGGCTAATGTTGTTTGCCGTAATATTGCCAAAATTCAGCAGATCTCGTTGAGTTTGCATTTCAATGTTATTGCCAGCAAAAATCAAAGAATTAGCAGAATCGATTGCTTGATAATTCGCCAAATAAACAACGGGAGTTAAATATTTTTGTTGTTGCACCATTTTTGGCTCAAACCACAAAATATCGTGAGTCAAGCTGCTAATTTGTTGATTGTTTAAAGGTTGATTAGGTTGTAAATTTAATTTTTCTGCCTCTATTTTGGCATTATCAACTAATGTAGAGATGATTTGTTGATAATTATCGTTGGTATATTGTTGATTTTCTGTATTTGGCAATAAATCTTGCAATTGAGCAATGATTAATTGATTTTGAGCAAAACCATCGCCAATCATTTGTGGCACAACCTCGTTTTGCACCGCAAGATTATTGGTTAAAGCATCGTTTTCTAAAACGGCAACTGGTCTAGTTATGCCAAGTTTTTGGTAAAAATAATCACTAATCACAAATTGTTCTTTATCAATAAATTGCAATCTAGTTTCTAGTAAAGGCCTGTTGTTATTGATGTGTTTAGTAAAAAGTGGGCTTTCAGCAAATAAAGATAAATCAAGTTGCGAAGAGTTGTTATTGATAGTAATTTTACCATTATTAGCACTAGACAAAACTGGCTTTAACCCAACAGAATTATTTAAATAACCATTATTTACATAGCCAGCATTATTAATAACGATATTATTGCCTGCTTTTAAATTTGCCACATCTTTTGAAAGCACCAAAGCCGAAGAAAATGCTGTTTGATCGGCTTGATTATAATAGGTTTTGCAATTCCATCGACCCATTTTACAGCTTTTTGTATACCAATATTTGCCATAAGTGCTTTTAAGATTATTCGCCATTACAGAAGAAGTTTGGTTGTTAAAAGATGAATTATTAAAAACAATATTATTTCTAGCAGAAATGGAACTGCCAAAATTATTGATAGTGGCATTATTGATTGATAAATTTGCTCCAGCAGTAATTTTGGCCTGCTTGGTTCTGAGAGTGCCAACCGCTATATCTTGAAACATTAAAGCCATAAAACCATTTCCCCGAGCATTTTGTGGCACTTGATAAAGCACATTATAACCATAAAAACCATTAGAATCGACATCGTAATCGATGCCACGATTATTGACTCTATCAGCATAAACACTAATGTTTTGACCCGCTTCGAGAGTGGCAAAAACATTTTCTAGTAAAGATAGATTTTTTTTGTTAACATCTTTTTGTATAATCAAATTGCCGTTAGCATAGATGATGGCATTATCTTGATTTTGCAACAAATTAGCCACAAATAAATTAATGTTGCCACCAGCATAAAACAAAGAATTTGGCTTATTAATAAAACTATTGCTTAATAATAAATTAGCGTCTTTACCAACTTCTAAAACTTGTTGATTAACAAAACTATCGCCAGTTACAGTTAAATCGTTTACAATCAATAAATTAGCACCGTTAAAGAAGTTTTTTGCCATTAAATTAGCAGATGTGGCGATGATTTTTTGCTGATTTTCTACAGAATTAGCCTTAATCGTTAAATTGTTGTTAAGCGATATTTCTTGATTATTTATAAAATTACCTGCTGTTTCGATAGACAAATTATCGCCAACAATTGAGCGTTTATTTAGTAAATCGCCGTTTGCAACAAGGTTAATATTGTTATTTGCAAATATTTTAGCATTATTTATCAAGCCATTTTGACTGTTAATAATAATTGAGCCAGCAGAAGAAATATCGCCATGCAGTTGAGCAGAAAAAGTCGAATTAAGATTGATATCAAGCAAATCAATTGCTTGTAAATTTGCCGAATTAACAATGTTTTGAGTAGCGATAGCCAGTTGTTTTGCAGAAAGTAAATTGCTATTTTTGATATTATCGGCAACAATTTTAAGATTTTCAGCAGAAACAATGTTTTGTTGATTATCGAGTTTATTTGCCAATAACGAGCCATTTTTGGCAGTAATATTTTGTTGATTTAACAAATTTTTTGCCACGATATCAAGATTATTTTTGGCAACTACATTGCCAAAATTAGCAAAATCATCTGCTTGCAAAAACATATTTTGTTCGGCAAGAATATTGTTGCGGTTGTTGATTTTAGTTGCTTTGCTATAAATATTTTGACTAGCAGAAATATTGCCAAAATTTTCAAGATTAGCAGTGTTTAAAACTAGATCTTTTGCAAAAATTTGAGCCAAATCAGCATTGCTTAACCCATTATTCACATCAAGATTTACTTGTGTTTTTGCGATTATTGATCCTTGATTGTCAAGATTTTGTAAAGCCAAATTAATTGACTGATTTTTAGCATATAAAAAACCGAAATTTTGCAAGTTTTTGGCGGTAATTTGAATATTACCAGCATCGGCAACAATATTGTTGTTAACAACCCTATCTGCATGAAGTGCAACCTCTTTTTCTGCCAACAAACTACCGAGTTGATTTATTTGGGCATCGCTTTGAGTGGCGATTAAATAAATGTTTCCTGCTTGAATTTGAGCAAAATTTGCCACATCAATAGCAATTTGTTGTTCTTGATTTTGTGTTTGTAAATTGCCGTTTGTTTGCAAACTCACTTCGTTGCGACCAGCATAAATATTGCCATTGATCGCAATTTTTTGAGCAACAAAATTGCTGATATCAACCGATTCTAGATCGATACCGTTTTTTTCAACAACCAAACTTGGTAAAAAATTTTGCCCATAAAAATTTTGCTCATTTTGCTGTTGAGACAAATTAAATTGCCAATTATCACCATCAAAACCACCGTTATTAACTAAAGAACCCACAACGGCGGTCATTTTATTGGTATTAATAAAGCCGGCAGAAGAAAAATTGATGCCATAAGGATTGGCGATAATAACTTCTGCTTTTTTGCCAGCAACTTCGAGATAACCAGAGAGACGAGAAGGATTTGGCGAAATCACTTCGTTAACAATAATTTTTGCTTCATTATTTGGTTGCAAATTGTTGTTAACATTAACCAAACCCGCTAATTGAGTTTGCACAACATCGGTAGAATTTCCTGCAAAATTGTTTAAAATCAAGCCAGAAGAGCCAACATCGAAATTTTGATATTGATTATAAGATAAACCATGAGAATTTGGAGTGGCAATATCAACAACCGCTGTTTGATTGGCAGAAAAACCAACTTTGGTTTCAGAAGAGCTAGCAACAACATTGGTTTGTATCTCGCTACCGTAAGCAACAAAACACAATAAAAACAAGCAACATAGCAAAATACAAGGCAAAAATAGCCTTGCCAAAAGAAAATAAAACATAAAAAATACTTTGTGGTGAAAAGTAAAAAAATTTATAGAAAGTAAATTTTAAACAGCAATTTTTATAAAGACAAGTGGTTTTAAAAAAAATTTTCTATCACCCGATAAGATCGAGTATTGAAAAGTTGATAGTGCCACCATTCTTGCCTGTAAAAATCAAAGCCGGCAAGAGTCATAATGCCAAGCAAAATTAAGCGGTTTTGTTTGGCTTGCAAACTAATGTTTTGGCAAAAATGGCTAGCATTGCTAGAAAAATCATCAAAATAAGAATTCATATCGAGCTCTTCGCCATTTTCGTGGCACAAAGAAATATCAACCGCCACCCCGCGACAATGCGGGATTGAACCAGTTTTTGGGTCAGAAATAAAACCAGCAAACTTTGGCTCATTAAAATAATCAAACATTTTTTGTTGCACAGCAATTGGGCGAAAAGCATCGAATATTTTGATTTTATAACCCATTTCAAAAGCAATTTGCTGGGCTTTTTTGAGTTTTTCATAGGCTTCTTGATGCAAAAAACACATTGCAAAATCATAGAGTTTTTCGCCACAAACATTGTTAGTTGTGGCATAACGAATATCGAGAATAAAGCCTTCGTTGCTAGAAATTTCAACCAAATTATTTTGTGTTAAAAACTGTTTCATATTTTAATGTAATGTAAATATTCGATAACAGAATCGTTTTTATGGTTTCTGCTGTTTGTTTTATCGGCTTTAAATCGGTTGTATTTTGTGGTAAAAACACCGTATTTTCCTCTTTGCGACATTATATTTTCTATTTCGTTAAGTGTCATTAAACCTTCGTTATTATAGCTTAAAAAAATATATTTTGCTTTTGCTTTTTGAATAATGCTTGCAAAAGATTCTAAAACCGCTGTTTTTTGTGAAAATTTTGATTTTTGCTTTAAATAATCTCGAAGACCAGTTTTGCCTGCAATTGTTGGATTATCATATTTGGCAATTGTTTCTAGCAAATGATAATTTGAGGCATATTGCCTCTGATTATAAGGCGGATCAAGATACAAAACATCGCCCTCAACTTGACCGATTAAAGTTTCGATATTTTCGTTATAAACAATATGATTATTGCCACTTAACACAAAACTTGCTGGCTTCATTAAAAACTTTTGCTGTGCTGATTTTTTTAATTGCTTTAAAAATGCCCCATAAACAGAGGCAGTATTGGCAACTTTATCGGCATTTTCAATAAGAGTGGCAAGCAAAAAATAATATTCGCCACTAGTTATTTTGCTATTTTCTTGCCATTCTTGAATTTGCTTGCGAATTGTATCTATTTTTTTGCCATTTTCATCAGAAAAATATTGCCTTTGAAACTCTTGATTTTGCTTACCGCCCAAACAATAATTTGCAAAAATAAAACCTTCTGTAAAAGTTAAATTATCTAAAAATTGGCAAACAAAATTTGCTCTATCTTGATAATTGCTATTTTTTAAACCAATCAACTCATTTTCTAAAGATAAAAACTTTAAAACTTCATAATTTTCAAGATAATTTTTATTAAGCACAAAGCTATAATATTGCAAATCATTGGCAATAACTCGATGCCCTTTGCTTTTAAAATATTGCCCAACCGCCCCAGTTCCTGCAAATAAATCGAGAAAAGTAAAATTATTTGTGCCAACCACTTGATAAATTGATTCTTCTAAAAACTGCAACAGCGATTTTTTTGATCCGATATAGTTCATATTAATTTTGCAGAAGTATTATACCAATTTTCTAAATTAATATCGTTAAATTTTGGCATTGTGTAGTTTATTAAGTTGTGGTGTAAATTTTAATATTATTTTTTTAAATTATAACATAATTCAAAAAGGTTTTAGCACCACCAAGGCAACAATAACAAGCATCAGCACGGTTGGCAATTCGTTGATGAGGCGAAAAAATTTGTGCGATTTGTTGTTTTTACCCGAGGCAAATTTTTTACGGTAAACATTAAGATGAAAATGAAAGCCCACCAACAACAACACCAAAGAAATTTTGACATGCAACCAAACACTGCCTTCAAAGCCAATTTGTATGGCTAAATAAAAGCCAAAAAGCAAAGTTAAAACCATAGCAGGAGTGGCGATGTAGCGATAAAGTTTTTTTTCCATCTCTTGCAACAACTTACAACTTTCAGAATTAAAAGCAACTCTGCAATGATAAACAAAAATTCTTGGCAAATAAAGCAAAGAGGCAAGCCAAGAAATAACCGAAACAATGTGTAAAATTTTGATGATGTCGTAGGTTTCAAAATCGAGCATAAAAAACATTGTGAATTAAATTTATTTAGGCAAAATTTTAGGTCAAAAATCAAGATAAGCAAGCATTTTTTGCAAGAAATTCTTTAAAAAACCAAACAAAGCAACACCATTTTTATTATGTTTAAAAAAATTTTTCACAAACTGTTTTATTTTCAACAATGGAACATCGGCATTGTCGATGCCGATATCAGCTGTTTTGCTAGCAATTTTGCACCCAAAATTTCTTGGCTTGCCAAGCCCAGTAGCCTAAAATTTTTCGCCGACCCGTTTTCTTTCACCCACAACAACCAAGCCTATATTTTGTTTGAAGAATATTGCCAAATCAGCAAACGAGGCAAAATAATGATCGCTAGTTTATGCGAAAATTCGCAAGGTAAAAAATTTTTAGCCAACAAAAAAGTTTTACTTGACAACGGCAAACACTTATCTTATCCGTTTATTTTCTACCAAGAAAATAACATTTTTTTGCTGTGCGAATCTTATAAAACCAAAAACCTAATTTTATACAAGATAGATCCCGTCAATTTACAAGCCAACTACATCAAAGAAATTTTTAGCCATCAAGAGGCAATAGACCCGACTTTATTTTTTTATAACGGCAACTATTGGCTGTTTTACAGCAAAGCCGATCAAGCAAATTCGCATCTTTATTTGGCTTATAGCCCGTCTTTGCAACAAGATTTTGTGTTGCACCCGCAAAATCCAATTAAAGTGAGCCAAGTTTCGGCAAGAAGTGCTGGCAATATTTTTGTGGCTAATGGCAAAATTTATCGCCCTGCCCAAAATTGCCAAAAACATTATGGCGAAAGCATTGTCATTAACGAAATCACCCATCTTAACCCCCATTTTTTTAGCGAGCAACAAGTAGCAACCACCAGCACCAAGCATCTAGATTGCTATCGGCTTGGCATGCACACACTTTCTGTTGCCAGCATTAACGGCAAAAACTACACTTTGGTTGATGGTTGCAGAGAAATTTTTGTAATCTACAAGCCTTTTATTAGCCTCCTTCGCAACATTTTAAGAAAAATTATTTAAAAAAAAAGCACAAACAATCTTTTACTCTCCTTTTAAAAATTTTTTTATATCATGGCGATAAGATCTTTTGTTTGCTATTAGGCACGACTATCAATCAAAATAAAGTGCTTAATATTTTTTATCCCATGTTATGATAAACTAGACTAGTCGGTTTTGGTGTATAGTAAAAGGCACTTGTTGCATCCTAAATTTATTTTAATTTTTTGCCATTTTTGGTATAAATTTTACCTATTTTTAACCAAATATGTTCAATATGTGGCTAAAAATAGGTAAAATTTATACCAAAAATGGCAAAAAATTAAAATAAATTTAGGATGCAACAAGTGCCTAAAAAAAATAATCGCTCTAAAAAAGCCGATATTTATTATGTTTGAAATAAATATCGGCAAAGTTAAAAAAAATGAAAAAAGTACTTGACATTTTGATTTTTTACTTTAAAATATACCATAACAAAACAAAATTAAAAAATTGTTTTGATGATAAATTAAACTAAAATTTATTCAACTATATGAAAATAATCCTAATGTTTACCAAAATCTTCTAAAAAAATAATTCCATTATCAAAGAACGGATAACTCTCTTTATGATAGAATAAATAGTCTTGGTTTTGATAAAATTTAGTAGCGTATTGATTATTTCTATAAAAGTTAAAAAAGTTCAAAAAAACTTGTTGACAAATTAATATATTATTTTAAAATATTATATATTAAAACAAAGTCAAAATTGTTTTGATACAATTTTAATTAAATTTTAAACTATATGAAAAAAATCCTAATCTTTACAACAAGCTAGATAAATATTAAGGATGAAATTAAGAAATTCAAAAACATTTTGGAATGAGTCATAATTTTTCTCAATAAATAAGAAAAAAAGTTTGATGTATTTCATTGTTAAAAATAATTTGTTTAATAAATAGCATTGCAAATCTTTGCTTTTGTAATGCTGGACCATATTTTTTTTATGTTTTTTGACATATTTTATTTAAATTAAAATAATAAAGATAACTCATATACTATCCAATTTTAGATGGTACGATTATTTATGGGAAATAATTTTATTCTCCAATTCTCACAAATGCAAGATATTTTTAATAGGATTTTTGAATTTTTTATTTATCATAGCAAACTAAATTAACAGTTTTGTTATATAGCAACAAAAAACAGCTAGCAGAACTAAAACCGCCCTCAAAAAAGCCGATGCTTATTATGTTCGAGATGAAAAGTATTAAAAAATCTATTATTTCAAAAAAAAATTTTGCCAAAATTTAACAAAAACACAGGCATTAAAAAAAAGTAAGGCTTTTTGATAGATATAAAAAATAGGTTATCAAAATTAGCCATCCAACCGCAACTCAACATTTTACCAAAGTCATCAAAACCAATGGCAATCATCATATTTCTTTATAGAAAATGCTAGATGACACCTACAAAACCAATGTCGTTTCTAATTTTAAAGTAAATTGCCCTTACGAAATTTTAACAAGAGCTGATGGCTTTCAATATATCAGCTACAACAAAAAATTTAGCAAAGAGAGCAAGAACTCGAAAAACTCAAACCACACCCCGCCACCAAACTAATTATCAAGTTATTTAAAGATAATTTAGTAAGAATAGAAGAAGATGGCAAAATAAAGACGGTAGTAATAAAAATTATCGGATCAAACACTCAGTGTTTTTATTTGCCTCACAATATTGCATCAGATAAAAATAGATCATTTTATTTAAATCTTAAAGCCTTGCAATCAAAAAAAATACAAAAGTTTTCTCCGTTATTTTAACATGGGGGGAATTTATAGTCAAGCCGGAACTGGCATTGTACCGTGGCTTGCCGACACTACCCCGCCTTTGTTTCACTTCCACCCCTTCAATTTAGATCGAATGCGGGGCAAAATTCCCCTTTTTTAGAAGGGGTGGATTTTTTTTGCCTTGGCAAAAAAAAGACGGGGTAGTGTTGGGAGACACGGCACAATGCCACTTCGAAGAGATCTTACCGTGTGTTGCCGACACTACCCCGGCACTTCGTGCCACCCCTTCTGCAAGAAGGGGAATATCCGAGAACTGCTCTCGACACTATCCCGTCCTCGCTTCCGCTACCCCTTTTCTACAAAAAGGGGAGTTTGCCCCCAGTTCTGCTTGCCGAAACTTCATAGTTTAAAATTTTTTTCACACAATTTTTGTTGCAAATGTTAATAGCTAATTTTATAATAGTGTTTTTCATAGTTCTATAAATGCAATTTAATTTAAAAAATGCACCAATATCGTTCTCACAACTGCTCGCAACTTACCATTAAAAATCTCAATGCTCAGGTGAAATTATCGGGCTGGGTTCATTCAAAAAGAGATCACGGTAGCCTAATTTTTATCGATCTTCGCGATCACTACGGCATTAGTCAATTGGTTTTAGACAAGCAAAATCCAGAACTCGATTTACACAACATTGCCAGCATCAAGCTTGAATCGGTCATCACCATCACTGGTTTTGTGGTTGCCCGAGCACCAGAATTAGTTAATCACAAAATAAGCACTGGCGAAATCGAAATTAAAGTTGAAAGCTTGCGAATCGAATCTTTATCAGAGCAAATACCTTTTCAGGTGAACGACGAAAGCCAACAATATCCCGAAGAATTACGTTTAAAATATCGTTTTCTTGATTTAAGAAAGCAAAAAACCCATCAAAATATTGTGCTTCGCTCCAAGGTTATTCAAGCTCTGCGGTTTGAAATGACCAAGCAAGGTTTTCTCGAAATTCAAACCCCAATTCTCACCGCTTCTTCTCCCGAAGGTGCCCGAGATTATTTGGTCCCCGCTCGGTTGCATCATGGCAAATTTTATGCCCTGCCCCAAGCCCCGCAACAATTTAAGCAATTGCTGATGGTTTCGGGTTTTGACCGTTATTTTCAAATCGCCCCTTGCTTTCGCGACGAAGATCTACGATCTGATCGCTCTCCTGAGTTTTATCAACTCGATGTTGAAATGGCTTTTGCCACCCAAGACGATGTTTTTTCTGCCATCGAGCCTGTTTTACATAGCATTTTTAGTCAATTTGGCAGTAAAAAACTCACCGAAAAAACTTTTGTGCAAATTCCTTATCAAGAGGCAATGCAAAAATATGGCATCGACAAGCCCGACTTGCGAAATCCGCTCATTTTAGCCGATGCCACCAGTGTTTTTGTTGGTTCTGGTTTTAGCATTTTTACCAAAGCCATTGCCAATCACGAAATTATCAAGGCAATTCCTGCTCCAAAATGTAGCAATCAACCACGATCTTTCTTCGATAAAACCATCGAATTTGCCCAACAACAAGGGGCGAAAGGCTTGGCATATATTGTATTTGATGAAAACAACGAGGCAAAAGGCCCAATCGCCAAATTTTTAAGCCAAGAGCAACTGCAAAACTTGCAAAAAATCGCCAATTTACAAGCAGGTGATGCGGTTTTTTTCTCTTGCGGAACACCAGATTTTGCCACCAAAATTGCTGGTTTAGTTCGAATAAAACTTGGGCAAGAACTAAATTTAATCGACGAATCTGTTTATAAATTTTGCTGGATCACCGATTTTCCTATGTATGAGCTAAATTCTGAAACTGGCAAAATAGATTTTTCTCACAACCCTTTTTCAATGCCCCAAGGCGGTTTAGAAGCCCTAAACACACAAGATCCGCTATCTATCAAGGCCTTTCAATACGATATTGTTTGCAACGGGGTTGAGCTCTGCTCTGGGGCAATCAGAAACCACAAGCCCGAAATTATGTATCAAGCTTTTGCCTTGGCGGGTTATGGCAAAGAAGTGGTTGAAAAACAATTTGGTGCCATGATAAATGCCTTTAAATATGGTGCTCCGCCTCACGGTGGGCTTGCTCCGGGCATCGATCGCATCATTATGCTTCTTGCTGATGAGCCAAATATTCGTGAGGTTATTCCGTTTCCTATGAACGGCAAGGCCCAAGATTTAATGATGGGGGCACCTGCTTTGGTTAGCCAAAAACAACTCAAAGAACTAAATATCGCCACTCTAAAAATCGATTAAACTTATGCAATTAAATTTGTTAAAAGCCAAAATTCATCGTGCCAAAGTTACTGGTGCCGATTTACACTACGAAGGGTCAATTTCTATCGACGAAACTTTGTTGCAAGAAGCCAATATTTTACCTTATGAAAAAGTAGATGTAGTCAACATCAACAACGGCGAACGGTTTACCACCTACACAATTTCTGCTCCAAAAAATTCTGGCATCATTCAAATCAATGGGGCAGCAGCTCGAAAAGCTTGTGTGGGAGATTTAGTCATCATCATTGCCTACTGCTCTTTACCTGCTTGCGAAGCAAAAAATTGGCAACCAAAAGTAGTTTTAGTCGATGAAAATAACAAAGCAAAATAACTTATGAAAGGCATTATTTTAGCAGGTGGCAGCGGCACTCGCTTAGCACCTTTAACCAACATTATCAGCAAACAATTGTTGCCTGTCTACGACAAGCCAATGATTTGCTACCCACTTGCCAATTTAATGAATGTGGGCATCACCGAAATTTTAATTATCAGCACTCCTTTTGACACTCCCAACATTGCCAAATTTTTAGGCGACGGTTCAAGCTTTGGCATCAAATTACAATATGCAGTGCAAGAAAAGCCAGCAGGCATTGCCGAGGCTTTTTTAGTGGGCGAAAAATTTATTGGCTCCGACTCTGTTTGTTTAATTTTAGGAGACAATATTTTTTATGGCTCCGACTTTTCTTTTGAAAATTTTCATCAACACATTTTGCCTTTTACTCAAAAAAAATGCCAAGCGATGATTTTTGCCTACCAAGTTTCTGATCCACAGCGATATGGTGTGGTTGAATTGGCCGATAATATGGCGGTTTCTATTGTCGAAAAACCTCTACAACCAAAATCAAACTGGGCGGTCACGGGTTTTTATGTGTATAGCAACGAAGTGGTGAATATCGCCAAAAATCTCAAACCATCGGCAAGAGGCGAGCTAGAAATTACCGATGTGAATAATGTTTATTTACAACAACAAAGTTTAGGTGTAGTAAAATTGGGGCGAGGTTTTGCTTGGCTCGATGCTGGCACCCCCGATTCGTTGTTAGAATCGGCAAGCTTCATTCAAACCATCGAAAAAAGACAAGGTTTAAAAATTGCCTGTCTCGAAGAAATTGCCTACCAACATAATTTTATCAATCAAGAGCAGTTTTATGAATTATGTCAAAAATATAAAACCAATTCTGATTATCGCAAATATCTCGAATCAATTTTAACCGCTATTTAGCTATGTTTTTTACTATAATTGCTTTTGAAATTAACAATTTGTGGTTTAAATCTCAACAATTCATAGTAAGTTTATTGTTTTTTGTGGTTTTTTTGGTAATTTTTCAATTTTTACATCAAGCCACCACCGTTAATCAACAAAGCTTGTTTTTATTAGCAACCATCCTCTCTTCTTTATTGGTAATTTTAGGTTTTTTTCAACATTTTTGCAAAGACGATATTTCTGATGGCACTATCGAGCAAATGCTGATGCTATTTGCCAATTTTGAAAAATTTGTGTTAGCAAAAATTTTAGCCAGTTGGTTAGGAGTGGTTTTGCCAATTATTGTTGGAGCAGTTTTTTTAGCAATTTTACAAAATTTTAATTTACTAAACATTGCCAAGTTGGTTGCAATAATTGCCGTTGCCACTTTAACCATTAGTTTTATTTCGGCTATGTCTGGGGTTCTCACCAATCACTTCCAGTCTTTGGGCTATATGGCAATCATTGCCCTGCCCCTCATTTTACCAATTCTGTTGCTTGCTTATTTGGCTTTTCATAACGATTTTTGGCAAAATTACCAAGTTTTATTGGCAATTTCTTGTTTTATTTTAACCACAACTACTTTTGCCACTGCAAAAATAGTGAAATTATTGGCAGTTTAATATGTCTCAACCTTCTTATCAACAACCAGATAATCACGGCAAGTTTGGCGAATTTGGCGGTGCTTATGTTGCCGAAACTCTTATGCCTGCGGTTTTAGAACTGCAACAAGCCTATGCCAAAATTAAAGAAGATCCTCAATTTCAGCAAGAGCTAAATTATTATTTCACTCACTACATCGGCAGGCCAAGCCCGCTATATTTGGCAAGCAAACTCACTCAACATTGCGGTGGGGCAAAAATATATCTCAAAAGAGACGAACTTAACCACACCGGCTCGCACAAAATCAACAACTGTTTGGGGCAAATTTTGCTTGCCAAAAAAATGGGTAAAAAACGAATCATCGCCGAAACTGGTGCAGGTCAACACGGAGTTGCCACCGCCACGGTTTGTGCCTTGTTTTCTTTGCCGTGCATCATTTATATGGGTGCCAAAGACATTGCCCGACAAGCTCCCAATGTTTTTCGTATGAAACTGCTTGGTGCTGAGGTTCGAGCGGTTGAAACTGGCTCAAAAAGCCTCAAAAATGCCATCAACGAAGCGATGAGAGATTGGGTTTCTAACCCGACCGAAACCTACTATTTGCTTGGCACGGTCACGGGCCCGCACCCCTACCCACAAATGGTTCGCGATTTTCATTCTATCATTGGCAAAGAAGCGAAACAACAAATTTTAGCCATACAACAAAAATTGCCAGATGCTTTGGTTGCCTGCATCGGCGGTGGCTCTAATGCTCTTGGTTTATTTTATGACTTTATCGATAATCACGAAGTGGCAATGTATGGAGTTGAAGCAGGTGGCAAAGGCATTGATTCTGGCTTGCATTCTGCTTCTATCAGCAAAGGCACCAAGGCGGTTTTGCACGGCAACAAAACTTTTTTCTTACAAAATCAAGACGGACAAATCGACGACACTCACTCTATTTCTGCAGGTCTAGACTACCCCGGAATCGGCCCAGAACATGCCTACTTGCACTCAATTGGTCGGGCAAAATATGTTTCTGCAACCGACGAAGAAGCTTTAACCTATTTTCAATTACTTTGCAAAACCGAGGGCATTATACCCGCTCTTGAATCGGCCCATGGCATTGCTTTTGCTTGCAAAATAGCCAAAACTATGCATCCAGATCAATCAATCATCGTCAATCTTTCGGGCAGAGGCGATAAAGACATCAACACTGTCGCTAACTTTTTGGGGGTAAAACTATGAGAATTTCTCACACTTTTTTACAATTGCAAAAACAACATAAATCGGCTTTCGTTGCCTATTTATGTGCTGGCGACCCTTCTTATCAGGCATCTCTTACCACAATGTTAGCTATGCCAAAACTAGGTGTCGATATTATTGAAGTTGGAGTGCCATTTTTAGACCCATCAGGAGATGGCCCGACCATCGAAATGGCAAGCAAAAGAGCGGTGCAATCTGGGGCGACTCTGGCAAAAACTCTCAATTTAATTGCCGACTTTCGCAAAGAAAATCAGCAAACTCCGGTGGTGTTAATGACCTACTTTAACCCGCTACTCAAATATGGTTTATCACAAGTTTTTGACGATATGCAAAAAGCTGGTGCCGACGGTGTGTTAATTGTCGATTTACCACTCGAAGAACAATCAGAAGTAGTGAATTTTATCAAATCTGCAAAGCTAGATTTTATTAACCTGATAGCTCCCACCACTTCCGCCACACGAGCAAGCCAAATTTTGCAAAATGCCAGCGGTTTTGTTTATTTAATTTCTCTCACAGGCATTACAGGCACCAAACAAGCCAAAGCAACCGACAATATTTTACAAATACAGCAACTAAAACAAATCACCAATTTACCAATTGTTTTAGGTTTTGGCATCAAAAATCCACAACAAGCGAAAGATTTTGCCAATGCAGGCTCCAACGGCATTGTTATTGGCTCGGCAATCGTAGAAAAAATTGCCAATCTACCACAAAACTGCACCGAACTTAGCAATGAAATAGCCGATTTTATTTCTAGCATGTCAACAGCAATTAAACACCAATAATCTTTAAATACACCATAAAATTTTCCTATGCCTCAAAAATTTCAAAATCTAAAAAATAGTCATAGGTTCACTAAATCTTCAAAAAAATGGCTTACCCGACAATTAAACGATCCTTTTGTTGAAAAAGCAAGGCAAGAAGGTTGGAGGTCGAGGGCGGCATTTAAAATTATTGAAATTGATGAGAAATTTAAAATTTTTAAAAAAAATAAAAGTGTGGTCGATTTAGGATCGGCACCTGGTGGCTGGAGCCAATATGCAGTAACAAAAGTTGGTGAAAACAAGGTGGTTGCCCTTGATTTACTAGAAATGTCGCCAATTGCTGGGGTGCATTTTTTGCAACAAGATTTTTTGGCAGAAGAAACTCTCACAAAAATTAAAGAAATATTAGTAAAAATTAGCAAAAAACCCTATTGCAATGTTCTATTAAGCGATATGGCTTCTAACACCACAGGCAACAAAACCGTAGATCATTTGCAAATTATTGGTTTATTAGAAGATGTTTTGTCGGTAGCAGATAAAATCTTAAAAAACGACGGTCATTTGGTGAGTAAAATTTTTCAAGGAGGCAGTTCCGACATTATTTTACAACAATTAAAACAAAAATTTAAGCAGGTAAAATATTTTAAACCAAAATCTTCTCGGCCAGATTCTTCTGAGCATTATCTAATTGGTTTACATTTTTTAGGCAATCAAAATTTAGAATTACAAGATTCTTAACACAATTCCCCTTCTTTTGGTGCAGGGTGTCAAGCAGTGCTCGATTTGAATTCCCCTTCTGTAGAAGGGGTGGCGACCGAAGGTCGACGGGGTAGTGTCGGCAAGTCGCGGTAAAATCTACTTAAAATATCATCTGCGATCGTCTACCAACACTACCTTGGTCTTTTTTCATAAGCTATCCGCTTATGAAAAAATCCACCCCTTCCACAGGAGGCAGTGTTAAATATCTAGCCATGCATTTTACGATCACCGATAATTAGTTTTTTGTTAAAAAAGAGGACGAGAGAGTAGTGAAGCATTTCTAATGTTTTAGAGAATCGTTTAGTTTTTCGATT
>Ga0214921_10002195_pt1 | contig 32122 bp, 29 predicted proteins | sample LL1505_MetaG_FD_177992 | JGI IMG/M metagenome (GOLD analysis project Ga0214921, IMG submission 177992) | Freshwater microbial communities from Lake Lanier, Atlanta, Georgia, United States - LL-1505 | ecosystem: Environmental > Aquatic > Freshwater > Lake | place: USA: Georgia | collected... | reverse complement strand
GACTTTTTATTTTGAACTTTTTTGAAAAAGGAATTTAGCTATTTTGATAAATAATTAAAATAGCTAAGCTTTTTTGATTAATAATCAAAATAGCTAAAATAATAATATTTCAGTATAATATATGATTAATTGTAAATATAATTGTGATACATGTGGAATACATACAAATTCAAAACAAATATATAGTAGACATATTACACGAATAAGACATATCCAAATGCAAAATACAAGTAGTATAAATGATTTTAAATTTATATGTGAAAATTGTAAAAAAAGATTTAAAGGTCAACCAGGGCTTTGGCACCATTCAAAAAAATGTAAAAAACAACCCGAAGTAAACATAGAAGAATTAACGGAAAAAGTGGACAAAATGACAAATTTATTAGTGGAAATAAAAGAAAACCAGCAACCCACCACAGCCATCACACAAAACAATCAAAACAATAATAATAACAATTACAATGTGAACCTTTTTTTGAACGAGCATTGCACCAACGCAACAAATTTCATAGACATGATCAATGGTATTCAATTAGATACTGAATATCATGAATATATTACAAGTGCCGATTATGTGGACTCTATTGTTCGTATGATCAAAACGGAATTAGACAAACTACCAGTGGTGGACCGCCCTATTCACTACATAAGAAACGAAGATGAGAACCAACAAATACTTCATATAAGACACAACAACAAATGGAACAAAGAAACCGAACTAGAATGGACACAGCAAATCCATAATTATTATATAGACGACGACGAAGAACCAACAGAAGAAAACAAGAAAATCATATTCTACGCTCTAAAACAAATGGAAGACAACATAATAGAACAGATACAAAAACTCTATCAACATACAGGAAAACTAATAGCCACAAAACGCGAATACAAAACAGAAATGGGTTATGTCCCCAACAAAATGCGCATCATAAAATGTTTGATAGAACATGTCAATATAGGAAAAGACGAATTGCAAATTATTATAGAAGAAGCCTATAAACAATTACGAAAAAAAATAGAACAAAAATAGTCATGGTGATATTTATATTTCAATCGTCTCGTCAAACAAATAATAAACATCTCTATCGTGGGTAATAATAAAAATGCATTTCTTATATTTTCTAAAATTTTTCAAAATCAATAATATTTCTCGTTTCAACTCAGGATCAAGTGCATTCGTAGGTTCATCTAAAATCAATATTTTTGTAGGATTAATCAATCCACTTATAATATTAATAACTTGTCTTTGACCGCCCGACAAATTTTCGCCTAATGGTCCAGCGCGCATTTTTTCAATATCCACATTTTTATACAATTCTTGTATTTTTGAATACGACAATATTTCGCGTAAATTTTCCTTGCATTGGGTTATGTCTTTGCAACCATAAAAAATATTATCCATTATTTTTTTATCAAACAGCCTTGAGTTTTGATTTACATAGGTAATATTACGTCGTATATATGAAGGGTCGATCGTTTTAATATTTTGACCGTCTATGTATATATTACCATCATTACAATCATGTAATCGTATTAATAGTTTTACAAATGACGATTTTCCATTACCAGATAAACCAGTTATACCAATAATTTTGTCATTCAAAATTAACTCTTTACTATAATTTTTGAAAATAGTTATATCTCGATTATTATAATTGAAACTAACATTGTCAAATGTAATTTTATCGAACACTAATTCTAAATCTTTGTATTTATTAATTTTCTTCATATCAACATCATTTTTTCCTGTCATTTTTTTAAACTCATTCAAAATTAATTCTATTCTTCCAAATGATTCAATCGAATTAGGTATTCTATGTATTGTACTTCCAATATCATCTCTGTACATCATTAAAATAGACAAAAATGTAATAAAAGTTGTTGCAGTCATTTTATTTTTAAAATGTAAGCGGATCATGCGTAATAAACTCATAAAAATAATAATATATACAATAATGTTCATGATAAATGTATGATTTGTAATAAATTTCATCATTTTTATTGTATAGTCTGTACATTCTTTGGTTTTCTCATTGAAATCATTAATTTCATTATCTACTTCACCGCGATAAATGATTTTGTCAATATTGTTTAGAGAGTCAATAATATGACGCTCATTTGTTACAGTTTTTTCTTCTTGTTTCTTTTTATATTCAAACATATCTTGCCAAAAATAAAGGAAATAGAAAAATATAAATATATTCCCTAACAAAAATCCTAGTCCTAAAAAAAAGTCTTTGTAGAAAAAATAAATCAAAATAACAATTAAAAATGCAACTGTAGGAATCATATTAGAGATAATATCGCTCAATAACATATTACATGAATTAGAAATACGAGTAATGGGGGTTATGAATTCAACAAAATTTACATTGCTCATATTTTCATTATTTGTAGTTAAAATATAACTAAACATTTGATATTTTATCCAATGTGCTAGTTTTGTCAAGATATTGTTTTGTAGTGTCTTGTAAATATAATAGGCTATAATATAAAATACAGATACGATAATGAAAAATTTATAATTTGTAAACGCCTTTGCAATATTATTTGTTTGAATACCTTGTATGATATTTGCATTTACTATAGAAGATATATTTGTATAGAAAAATGAAAGCAGTAAGGTCAATAATGATAATAAAATAATATTTGTTTTTTCTTCGCTGAAAAATTTATTACAAAAATACGAAAAAATATTCATTTTGATATATAGATATAAAATATATATCAAAATGAAAAAGGCTAAATAATTTTTTCTTGTAATACTTTGGATACTTCGTTTACATTCTTGGCAACTTCATTTACCAACAATTGATTATTGGAAATATCCGTGTTAATATTGTTTATATCATTCTTTGTTGCACTAGCAATATTATTGGATATATCTTGTATATAGCAGACTGTACGTACCAGTTCATTATTGGATAAATCTAAATTTATTTGAATATTCGAGATATCTATTACCGAAGGAATAAATCCATTAATACTTATAGATAAGGGATCCATATCAACATGTAATAATGTAGAAGATATATCTACAACCGATTTTAGAATTTGTGATTTCAAAGAACAACAAAAGAATGACATATATATATATTATATATATAATATATATAATATAATATATTATATATATATATATGCCTTATCACTTGATATTTACGCAAGTAAAACCAGCTGCTTCAGCAAAATCTATCATTAGCATCAAGCCCAATACCATGAAAATGCCATTGTTTTCCAATAATGCAAATGTGTATTATAAACCACACAACATAGCATATGGAGGAGTAGGAACCGTGCGTAATAATCGTGCAATAGGAGTAAGAACATAAAGGGTTGAACTCATTCCATGAAAATAATTCATGTATTTATGTGCCCAAAAACCAGACTATACATGGTGTTATTTTTTCACACATTTTTAACCTTTCAAATACAGATTATATATTACAAAGTACCAGTTACCTAATTAGAATCAAATATGCTCACCCTTTAGGTCGGTGTTTATAATGTAATTATGTGTACAAAGTATATTCTTTATTGCGAAAATAAATGGTTAATCTACATCACTATCAGTGGGTGCGTCTATATTTTCACCTGAATCATTACTTGCATATACTGTATTTATATAATATTCATCATTATCATTATCACTGTCACTATCTGTATTGTTTTCATCAACAATAACTTCTTCATTTTCTTCATTTTCTTCATTTTCTTCATTTTCTTCATTTTCTTCATTCTCTTCATTCTCTTCATTTGCTTCATTTGCTTCATAATTTCCTGAAATAGTTGTATGTGCCATTCTAAAAGGGCGAAATACATCATGAGAACTACTATTCATAGTTCTATAATAATACATTTTTTTACATAAATGTGAATTCATAAATACTTTAGATACCAATTCACAATCAACTGGTTTTTGAAAGGGGGGGCAAATATCATTATAATAATATTCTATTTTTTTATATTTAGCAAATGTGTTTGTTTGTACAAATCGTACTTTTCGTCTTCCAAAAATAGGGTTGAATTCGAATAAGTCATGTAGTTTTCTATGCAAGATTCGATAATAATAATCTTTTTTGTGCTGTAATAGTGAATAATTCGATAAAAAATACAAATCTAAATATGGTTTCATAACTGCGTATAATTTATCATTTGGAAAATGTTTATGAATTTTAATTTTCAAAATCATTTTGTGATCTTCAATCATATCCATTACATGCAATCTAATATCTTGTAAACAGTTATTTTCAACATATGTTTTCAAATATTGTTCATTTATATTGTGCTCATTATTTATACAGTAATCAGTTAAAGTAAAATTCGTAAGAAAAAATCTGTGAAACAAAGTTGGCATAAGAAAAGTAGACTCTTTGATACCAAAATAAATATTGTAAAGAGCCGATTTTGAAAATGGCAAATTAGTATATGGATTTTTACATGTCAATGGCTCAACAAAAAAATGGCACGAGTTTGTAATACTTGTATTGATAGAGTTTATGAGCTCCTTTATTTGAAAAATATATTTCGTACCATTTTGCAATATTATAATTGTATTTTTTTTACCTTCATAAATAGGATTCATATACAAATCTTCTGTATTGTATATTTTAGCTCTCTTCAATCGCCATAAATATTTTAAACGATAAATTGCATGAAAAAAACGCTGCACATTGCAAAAAATATTTATGATTTCCTTTTTTTTATCGCCAATAATGAATATATTTTCCAATATATTATCAAAAAAATGGAACTTATTAGTAATATAATGAAATTTGCTGACATTAAATAATACTTCTATTTGTTTATCTTGTAAAAAATGTGTTTCAACAATCCTTTTTATTTCTTCCATGTTTTCTTAATATAATATTATTATATTTCTATATTGTTTTAGATAAGTAAACATATAAAAAATTTTTACTTATTTTATAAAATACAATGGATTTTTATAAAAAATGGTTCTCAAAATCAAAAGAAATACAATTGGTTGGTTTTGAAGATATGAAATATGCAATACAATATCAATATATGATTATAAACACGCTTGCAATAATGGAGCAAGAATGTGTAATAAAGGGAACAATGCAATATGACAAAGAAGAACATATTATAAATAAATGTATGGAAACGAATGATAAAGAAGGTATTATTATTATATATGGAAAAAATTCAGCAGATTATACAGTATACGAAAAATACAACCAATTAACAAAACATGGATTTTATAATGTGCACATATATAGTGGCGGATTATTCGAATGGTTATTATTGCAGGATATTTATGGTTATCAAGAATTTCCAACCATGGGTAAATGTCAGGATATGTTGAAATATCGCGCAACTGTATCTTTACAAAAACACAAATTATTATGTATTACAGGTAAATAAAATTGCAAAAAGTAAAATACAATAGAAAACAATTATAAAATATTAAAAATATATATAGAAAATATGGTAAATATAGACAAAAAACAAATAAACCAAATAATAGGGATATCTATTTTTTTTATACTTGTATTATTCTTTGTAATAAAAAAATCATTATTTTTATCTTATAGTAATACTGTTTTAGGAAAATTATTTGCAATTCTATTAATAATCGCATATTCATATATTCATATTGGTGCAGGAATTTTCATACTCATCTTTGTTATCATATTTTACAACACATATAAAAATAATCAGGATGCATCCAATGCCGATAAAAATAATTATTTGAATGGGATTGATTGTATTTATTGGATTAATTTGAAACGTTCAACCGACAGAAGAGACAAAATGGAAACTATGTTTCTAGACCCCGTTTTTTCCGGAAAAAAAATCCATAGAATAGAAGCAGTAGATGGAAAAAATGATCCGGTATATGATCAATTGATTATGAAAACAAAACGAAATACAAAGCTAGAATATGCATGTTTATTATCTCATTTGAATGCCATCAAAACCTTTTCCGAAAGTTCATGTAAAACAGCACTTATTTTTGAAGACGATGTTACCTTGGAATTCAAACAGTACTGGAAAAAATCGTTGGACAAAATAATCAAAGATGCGCCAGCAAATTGGGAAATTATCCAATTGTGTTATAATACTACGAGAACATTGACGGATACATATACACTCAATAATTATCAAATAAACAATTATGGAGGTATAGCGTGTATGGCAGCTTATATTATCAATGTGAATGCTGCTAAAAAATTCATAAATGGTACATATAATCCAGTAACCAAAAAATACAAATTATTTGACTATCATACTCATGAAGCAGATCATTATTTGTATAAATGTTTGAGAACATATACATATAAGTATCCATATTTTATTTATCCAACAGATAACAATAGTACATTACATCCGGAAGATTTATCTAGTCATGTTCGTTCTAAATTGCAAATTAAGAAGATGTATGAAAGTATGAAATAGTATACACCGATAAATATCTAGTGGTACAACCTGCGATTGTCACATTATAAATAATCAAGGATGTAAAATTGATGCAAATAATAATCGTCTTATTATTTGTATAGTATTCAAGTATATAAATAATATAAGTATAATCATCATGCTTCGCATTTATTCATGTGAGGGAAATATTGGTGCTGGAAAAACAACATTGTTATCACATATTGAAAAAATGAGCGAAACATTCAATAAATATAAAATCGTTGTACTACGAGAACCAGTAGATATATGGTCAGAGGTTCGTGATAAAGAAGGGAAAAATATATTAGAAAATTTTTATAAAGATCCAGTCAAATATGCGTTTCCGTTTCAAGTATTGGCGTTTACCACAAGGATGACTTTACTAAAAAAAGCGATACATGAAAATCCAGATTGCGAAGTGATCATTTGCGAAAGATCGTTATATGCGGATGGAAATATTTTTGCTAAAATGTTGTATCATGATGGAACGATGGATTTTCTTTGTTATCAAATATATAGAAAAATGTATGAAAATGCGATTGCAGAGTTTCCATTGTCTGGTGTTATATATTTAACAATTCATCCGGAACTGTGTGCAAAACGGATTGTTATGCGTGGTCGGTCTGGCGAAGAAAACATACCATTGGAATATTTGGAAAGATGTTCTAAATACCACGAAACATGGTTAAATCAATTAGGATTGGGATTTCGTGTTATGCGAATGGATGAACATGATGTTGATCGGTTTATTAAGAATGGGAATATACTAGATTTAATAGGATAAATTATCATTATGTATTATGTACAACTTTTATTTTGCATGGTCTATTAGAAAATGTTTTAGTGAGTCATTACTATATTTTTCTATAACTATTTTTTGTTCAGTATTTTCATTATTTTGTTTAGTAATTATATCATTAATTTCTGTATGATATGCATTATCTATCAATACATTTATGAAACCATTTTTTTCAGGATCTTTATCTTCAATAGGACAATAAATGAAATATATATTTTTTTCACTTGTATTATTTGTATATAAATTCATTATTATTACAATGCCAGTACTATTGCGATTATTACTAATATCTGTGTTATAAATATAAAACCAACATAATATATTTTCGTTTTTTATTTTTTTTATGTCCATTTAATTATTCTCTATATATTTTTTGCATGATTTTTTTATCATTTTATGATAATAATGTTATTCTTCTTTATGTTGATAAGTTTTCATAAATCTTTAATTTCATCATTCGCTTCGTCTTCAATAATGATATCATTATTAAAAACTTCTTGTTCTATTTCATTATTTGTAATAAAAAATAATTTATTATATTTATTATTATCTACTATATTATCTACTATTTGATTTCCCAAAATTTTTTCAATCAATATACATTTGGTATAGTCTTTTGAATATTCCTCAGTATACAAATGTTTTGTCTTTTCATTAAATATATATGTAATAAATTGATCTGTTATAAGGATCATTTTTTCATTTGTAAGAGTATTTTCCTTTCCTATGTTAAAATATGATAAATATATTTCCTCGGGTATATTGCATAATGTGTGTTTTTTTTGCGCTGGATAGATTGTATAATCAGTAATCACAAATAGTGATCCATTATAATTATTTTTATAATGATTAATATTTTCCATATTTGTTTTTGCAGTTTCAGAAATTTGTTTTGAGTCATTTGCATGTAATGTATATTTTTTATTAAAATCAAAATTGATATATTCATATTCATTATTATTTTCTTTTTGTTCTTGAAAAGCTTGATTTGTATTTTCCTTTATTTTTTTTACACCAACAATAATATCAGTATCCTCTATATCTGATATATCGATTTTAGTGTCTTTGTTATCACTTTCTATTGTACTAGATATTTCAGATACAATACTTTCATCATCAGTATCATTATCAGTATCATTATCTAATTGAATAATAGGAACAATAGGAATATTATTTTCGTTTTGAGATGTTTTTTTACTTGAAATAATACCAATATTTTTTTTGTTTTCATTATAATATTGAATTAATCTTCCTGGTCTATAAAAATTAACTACATTCTTCATATTCTCATCATATCCATAATTACCATATAAATACAAACGGTAGTTTATTATATTATAAAAACTTAGGAATATCGATTCATTAACAAATGGATTATTTACAAATTTTGTGTTTTTATCATTCAAAAATGCTCTTCTTATTTTTTTTTCTAACATTTGGTATTTTTCTAACATTATGATTTTTGTATCATTATCAGTATCAATATTAGTAATCAATTTATTAAAAAATTTATCTTTAAAAAGTAGTAATTGAATCAAATTTTTGTTATTTTTTTCAAATATTTTGAAAATAGCACATAACAATGATGAATTTCTTGCGCGATTTTTTAAACCTTCACTTATAAAATTTCGTGTATTTTGAGATGCATATACAAACTCATATCTATAATAAAAATATAAAATATCTTCTATTACATCTGTAATTTCTTTATTTATGTTTTGTTTTTCTTTAAATAATTCATCATATTCAGATTGTTCTTCACCATATTTTATTATACTAATTTTATTATTAGTATCATTATCTGTTATAAAAAATTTATTATTTGTTTTATATAAAGTTTCAAGCGTAGCATACTTTTCTTTTATAAATGATATATAATACTTGCTCACACGTTGTGTTATTGAAATGTTAGTAGATGTAATTTCACTTTGTTTAATAATAATATCTGAAACTTCAAATGTGCTTATATCTTTTTCTTTTGTATATCTCGATATTATATTATTATATCGTTCATATATAGTATCCAAATGGTCTAAATATTGCCCCTGACTAATTGAAAATGTATTGTTTGCATCTATAATACCACCATGGTTCACTGCTGAAAATATCTTTAATACATAAGCAAAAAAAGTGTTAATATATTCATATTCATCACCATTATCCTTAAAAGTATTTATATTTGAAATAATTTGTTCATATAAGTCATTAAATATTTTTTCATATTTGTATTTATATTTTTCTTTATTGCTATATTGATTCAATTCCAATGTATCATAAATAATATAACTGAAATAGTACTGACATAAAACCTCTGTATTTGCCGCATTTCCACTTACGCTGACCCCATTAAAATCACTTTCTTTATATACTTCAAATGTGGATTTAATTGGTGAAATATAATTTGCTGTATTTCCACTCATAATATTAATACTATTATATGTAATATATAAATACAATTATATCATTTTTTTTCATAATAAAGGGTAGAACAAGATTTTATTGATGCGTCGCCAAAGGCGGCACATTCTCAATCGTGTTGTTCAGTGGATGAGTTAAGATATATGTACATCAAACAAAATAGGCAATTCACATCTCTCCACAAGAATCAATTCAGGATCTCTATCAAAATTTGAAATCCAAAAAAGATATTTGTTATCCCGAATCGTAAACCCAATACAGAATTCTACACTCATATTATTAAAAACGAAAAATTCGCTATATTTCAAAGGCATAAGTGTATTCTTTTCTAATAAAACCAACATATGAAAATAATTACGCGGACCCCCCTCATAGCTAAAATGTACTACCCCGATAACCCCTTCTTCACATTCTATCAACGGGGTTGATCCCCGTATATTTGAAAACAACGGAGTATTATGATGCCATGTTTTGTGTATAATCAACTGTTTTTTATTCCCCATAACATCATCATTATGTGTATGCAAAACACCTATTTCTAACGGATACCATTTGTAAATAAAAGCCTCGTTCTCACTATTATCATAAGTAGACAAAGGAATCCAGTTCTTTTCACACCAGCTATTTGGATCAGGCGGTATCAATACCTCTGCAGACAAAATCATTCCTAAATCTATATCGTATTTTCCTTTTACCATACGATTTTTTCCTATCCCAGAATAGTTAATACTCGTTGCAATAAAATGGATATCGTCACAATATTCATAAAGCCGAATATCTTCCAAACCATATATATGACCACCATGACATGTCAATCCACTGCATCCTTCATCCATTTCTCTAAATAGATAGGGTTGTAATGTCTGGTTATCAAGAATAGAAGAGAAATTTCGCGTTCTAATGTATCCATTTGTGTCTTTTATCCAGTAGGCGCCATTTGAATGTAACCAATAATTTACATATCGTGTATTAATAATATCCTTTCCTTTATAATACAAATAGGCTGTAGATGTTGGAATAAAGTCACCGTGATCCGGATATTCATATTTTATATGTTGACAACTAGGTAAATCCGCTAATCGTAATGCCATATTTTTCACACTTATTTCTAAAATCCGTTCATTATGGTCACCTGGATACCATATTACAGAAAGACCATGTCTCAATTCTAGATATGCCCAAAAATTCACTTCCCAAATGAGTTTTTTTTTAGAAAGCAAAAAATCGGCAAAATAGTCTTGGTAACATTTGTGGAATTCAAGAACCCTATCACCGCTTCCTATGAAAAACCCGCCACAAAAACGCCAGCAAATGTCGTTCATTAAGAATTCTTCGTGAACATGTTCTTTACCCCAACATCCTGGTAATGTCAAAAAATAAGGTGCCATTGTTCGTTTTGTCATTGCAGTAAGATATTCATCTACATATTGTTCTCTTCCTTGAAAAATATGGTATATATTAAAATCTATCCATGCAAAATGAGTAGATGACCAAAGATTCGCATCAATCGCCATTTTTAGGTATTCCGTTTTCGCGTTCATCAAAATAATATATTCGCGCGTATCTTTTTCGGGATTTCGCGTATTGGGTAAAGCGAGAGGTTCGCCGATCTTCTCTTCAATATCATGACATAATTGATATGTCCATGTTTCGTTTAAATCCATATACTGAATCACTTTTATATTGGGGAAAGTTTCCACGAGTTTTTGCATGTAATCAAAACAATCGCGAGAACAAAACACAGCCAATTGGATACCGGTTTCTGCTATTTTTTTAAAATGCCGGAATCGCCATTCTACATCCTTGTTTTGGAATGGTGTATTATAAATATTCATAAATGCAGTTACGAATGTAATACTTGTTTTATTCATACAATAATATAATTATGTAATAGTAATAGTATTATTTATATATTTTTCCATCTTATATAAAATTGATGTGTTTTTTGTATTTTTGTCTTTTATAAAAATATATACTCAAATCAATCAAAATAATCAAATCAAAACAATGTCTTACCCAGTGCGAAATATATTAGTCATTGATGTGGAAACAACTGGGTTAATTCCCAAAAATCCTACCAATGATATAAAATCATTACCTTATATTACACAATTGAGTTTTGCATTGTATGATCTAAAAAAGCGGAATATAATAAAAATATACAATACATATATCAATATTCCTGCCGAAATCAAAATAAGCGAAAAAGTAAGCGAAATCACAGGAATTACAAGAGAAATACTAGATAAAGGTATTGATATTGTTGAAGCATTAGAAGAATTATATAATGCATATTGTATGTGCGATGTGGTAGTTGCCCATAATTTTGAATTTGACAGTAAAATGATTCAAATAGAGGGAAAACGAAATTTCTACAGATTCAAGAATCCAGAACTAGCACCCTATATTGAATGGATGTTTGATGAATTATATTGCAAAATGTCATTTCTTGAATTAAAATGCACAATGAAATCAAGTGTTGAATTGTGTAATATTGAAAAAGCGAATTCTCGCGGTATATACAAAAAATTTCCTACCTTGTGCGAATTGTATGAAAAGCTGTTTGATGAATCGCCTGCGAATTTGCATAATTCAATGATAGATGTTCTAGTGTGTTTACGATGTTACTTGAAAATGGAATTTGGATATTTGATTACAAAGGATATATTTGCAACATATATTGCAAATATATAAAGGGTTACACCCACCAAAAACAAAAAAAACAAAAAATTATTCATCGTCATCGGTTTGTTCTGTATTTGTGTCCTCTTTTGTTTTTGCACCCTCTTTTACATTTTCATTAAATTTAACAAAATATGGTTTTGATAGTTTTGTTCTAATTTCATTAAAATGAATATAAATATCAACAAATATAAAGAACCATAATAATTTTTTGAACCATCCGGATAATATTGGTTTTCTAAACCCAATGTAGATGAGAACTATACCAAAATAAGATAAATTCAAGCTAATACCATAAATGAAAAAATTGAGGATAAAAAAAGCGATTCCTAAATACAAAAACCATTTATATTCGTTTGTGATAACCGCCATGTATACTATATACTATATAGTATACATTTTTTACCTTTTTACATATTCATTGTCATTTACCCTACTACATTACTTAGTTACTAGTATTTTTTCGCGCACACACTTTTTTTGATGGAGTCTTACACAAGCATACTAAGATACGGAAGAGATTAAATATGTCCTCAGTATAATATATAATACGATAGCTTTTATTCATACACTTTTTTTTAGACCCCCTAATCAACGAATAGGCATGTCCTTTGGATATTTTCTCAGCAGTGTTCAATATCTCTAGTATGCAATCCACTTCTTCATTCTTCTTTATATAAGATCTTTTGGTGCTAATATAAAGTCTGTAGTTCATATCAATACTAAAGTATTTAGTTAGTCGCATTAGATAAGGGAAAATGTTTTTTTCTATATTTTTTAACTGTGTCGTTGTTTTGGTCATAAGACCCTTCTTCAAGTACTCATCTGTGTATCTCAAGCGCAATTGGTCTATCCTCGTTCCCAAAGGAATAAATGACTTGATAACCGAAGTCACATCATCATTCAGATTTACACGACCTTCACTTGTATGAGAATAATTGAATTTGGCGTAGTTCCAGAGAATATTACCCTTAAATATAGTGTTTGGTTCTCTATTCACTTGAAGCGTTAGATCTGCATTATCAAATATCTTCAAAAGAGGATCCACCAGTGTATTGTTTGGCATATGTTGATTTTTTCTAATAATAGTAATTATAGGATTCGTTTTTGGTTTCATTTCGTCCTCATAATATTGGAGTATTATTTCGGCGATTTCGGATAGCGAAGTCATGTTTTCTATATCTTCCTTTATTTTTTTTGGTAAATATGCGATGATATAGTTCAAGAGACTCGGGATGGATTGGGAAAAACCCCCTCGGTTGTTGGTAAAACAATTTAAAATCTCGCAAAATAGATCCTTTTCAGTGACCATCACTTTATATTTTTTTGTATTTTCCCATACATCCTTTTTGGTCTCTTCACATCCCATCATTTTTTGTACTTCGTCCAAAGCAAAAACATCTAAGAGTATTCTCAAATGGTCAACCCAATTGGATTGTTCGTGTAGCGAAATATCGGTATATCTTGCATGTAATGCCATATTGTTATTATATAAATTGTACATCCCAGAAAAAACAAAAAAAGTAAATCAATTTTACGAAGAGCACATTTCACATATATCGTCTTCTTCATGTGCTCCCATTGAAGACGCCTTCTCAGGTTCAATTGTAAACTGTTGTGCTTGGTGCTTGCCCCGTCGTCTCAAATAATAAATCCCCGTTTTCAATCCCTTTGACCAAGAATAGAAAGCACTCGCAGTTAATGTACTGTAATTAGGATCTTCAAACCATAAATTCAAACTTTGGCTCTGGCAAATAAAAGCACCACGATCTGCAGCCATATCAATAAGTCCACGCATAGGCATTTCCCATACTGTCTTGTATTTGTCCTTTATTTCTTGTGGAATCACTTCTATGTGCTGTATGCTTCCATGATTTGCAATAATATTGTTTTTTATCTTTTCATTCCATAAATTCAATTGAATGAGATCTGCCATTAAATATTTATTGGCCTGTATAAACTCGCCGGCGAGTGTTCTCCGACTATAAATATTAGAGGTGATCGGTTCAATGCATTCATTGAATCCCAATATTTGAGAAGTGGAAGCCGTTGGCATAGGTGCCAATAATAACGAGTTTCGAATGCCATGTTCAAAAATCTTGTGTTTTAATTTTATCCAATCATATCGCGAATCCCCAGGATCAACTGACCATAAATCAAATTGTAATTCGCCCTTTGATGCAGGGGATCCTTGAAATGTCTCATAAGGACCTTCTATAATTGCTAATTCGCAAGAGGATTCTAATGCTGCATGATACATCGTCTCAAAAATATGTCGGTTTATTTTCGCAGCTTCAGCTGATAAAAATGGATGACCAAGCATAATAAACACATCGGCTAATCCTTGGACACCTATACCGATAGGTCTATGTCGCATATTACTTCGTCTCGTTTTTTCAGTAGGATAATAATTCACATCAATGATTTTGTTAAGATTCTTTGTTACCACTTTTGTGACTTTATGTAACAAATCATAATTAAATTCGCCGTTTTGTATGAATGTAGGCAAACCGATGGATGCCAAGTTGCAAACAGCCGTCTCTTTATCATCGCTATATTGTACGACTTCACTGCATTGACCAGTGATTAACCCATTGAATATACCCATATGTCGCTTTGGTTCATTAAAACAATATGTATCATCCGTTCTTTCATTATTTATTATTTTCGTTATTGAAACAAATGCGGTATCTGAACGATTCAATAAATAATCATCATATAACTCTATGCGTTTTGGCGAAAAACCGTTTTCTATTAGTATTTTCAAATCGCAGGATGTAATCAATAATGTGTACATTTCTTTTGATATATAATGCGTATACCCACCTTTTCCGTCTGGTAAATAATTCGTGATTTTATCTTTCATTTTTTTAAGTTTTGGATTGATTCCGCAAGTTTGTAACATGAATTTGACCTCGCGCAAAAAATCAAAATGAGCAGAGGATACATGCAATTTTTGATATACGCCATTATTTATCATAGATCCATCTGCATCACATAATCCTGCAAACCACTCCATTTTGCTTTTAAGCGAGTAATCATAGGAAGGAACAAAATACTTTTCGTGTAAATCATACGGTAATTCAAGTTTGATGATTTCGTCATTGCTTGTGATGCATGTATATTGGATGTGTTGAATCAATCCTTTTTTATCATCAGATAGATAAATTTTAGGTTTTCTCATATAGGATATTCCATTACAATATACTTTGTCTTCATATACCATATTTGCATCTTTTTCATATTCCAAATCTAAATGGCGTTTGCAATGAAAATGTCCATACAACGAAATCAGTTTGCATTTCACAGGTTGCGTATTACAAACACTGTATGTGCCATCACCACAAAAAAATCCGTGGGTATAAGCATATTTCATTGTTTTGTTACCATCAATGATCGGGTATTTACATTTGATGATTTTGTCACCAATCATTAACTCTTTCGCTTGCACCTTTTGCATAGTTGTTTTTTTATTCATTAAATTCTCCATCAACATGCTCCTGACATTATTGCAGGCAGTAATGAGTGATTTATTGTTTGTATTATTATGTTCTGGTAATAAAACCGATTTTTGTATATAAAAGTGATGATATTTCGTGCATGTAAGACTGCTGCCATCATCTGTATGTATTTCAATAAGCTCTTGGTTTTCACCAGTTTTATTAACAATTACATCACTGAATTCTTCGCCATTCCATACAGATACGACTTGGTCGCACAGTGTTTGTATTTCCACATGCCCTTTATTCGTTAATATTTTGGTTTCAGGAGCAACGCACAAATTTGAACTTTTGATGACACCGACATTCTTTTGATTTGATTTTTTGTTACATGCATCCTTATATAATAAATAAGGTGTTCCTGTTTCCATTTGCGCATCTAGTACTTTATACCATAAATCGCGTGCATTTATAGTGACACGCCCCTTACCAGATTTTTCATAGGATTCATATAATGTTTTAAACTCGCTACCATATACATCTGCTAGTCCGGGACATTCATCGGGACACATGAGTGTCCATGTTCCGTTGGCTTTGACGCGCTCCATAAATAAATCGGGGATCCAAAGAGCATAAAAAAGGTCTCTCGCTTTCAGTTCTTCATCACCATGATTTTTACGCATTTGAAGGAACATCTCAATATCTGCATGCCATGGTTCTAAATAAATCGCAAAAGAACCATTGCGTTTGCCGCCACCATTATGAACAAGACCGTTTTCCAAAAGATAATCATGCTGTGTTTCCATTTGTAGGTCATATAGAATTCCTTCATATTCACTGTTTGAAATAGAAACTATCTTTGTGCATACATATTTATTATGAATATCGTTATCGTTCGCTACATATTCTAAACCAGTCGGCAATGATTGGCTTGATAATCGTAAGAGTAAGTATTGTTTTTGCGATTCAAGATTACTGTCATATTCTACATCATCAAATATAGAAGATATTGTTTTTATTTTATCCATGGATAAATGGAGCCACCGGCTATGTATTTGTTTTATATTGGATTCATTGTAGAAATCACTATATCTAAACGGCAATTGCAATGACGGTTTCCATAGGATTACATGATCTATGCAAATCATATCATCTCCATGTTCATTCTCAATATGATCATATGCTACCAATTTGGAATCCAAATAACTTTTTACAAAATCAATCATCGCATGATTATTTTTTTTCATGTGCATCATATACTCACCTTTTTTCAAGGTCCCATATTTCATAATATATCCATACATACGGCAATCATCAAGTGTAATACTGGCAATGTCATTCTCATAAGTAGGAATAGAATAAACTATTTTATCCGTCAACATAAGTTCTCCTGCATCTACCCATTGCATTTCATTATTTCGCAAAACATAGACGGGATGTTGCGGCGTAATTTTCAATGTATTCATATTCACGAATGCAGTTTGAATTTCTAGTATTTCGCCTGCATAATGGTGTTCTAATACATTTTGAATGACTTCTGTTTGACCTAATAAATTGAAAATTGCTGTTTCACCTGCAATGCAATGCTGTATTTGTTTTGGACCCTCTTTTGTATAAATAATTGTTTCCGGATGCACACATTGATCAACATATTTTGCAGTATTATTAAAGACACGCAACATAGGAACAATACCGTTAGATGTGCCATTTGTTCCTCTAATATGACTCCCGGTAGCTCGTATGTTATGAATATGCAAACCAATACCACCTGCTAGCTTAGATATTAATGCACAATCCTTCAATGTATTATAGATTCCGTCAATACTGTCATTCTCCATTGCTAATAAAAAACAGCTTGATAATTGAGGTCTAGGAGTACCGGCATTAAAAAGAGTAGGAGTGGCATGTGTAAAATATTTTTGTGACATGAAATCATATGTTTCAATTACTTTGTCTATATCGAAACCGTGAATGCCAATAGAAACACGCAACCACATATGCTGTGGTCGTTCAACTGTTTTACCATCTATTTTCATCATATATGCTCGGTCAAGCGTTTTGAATCCAAAATAATCAATCAAATAATCCCTGGAATAATCACATAAACTGTCCAACTCAGTTTTGTGTTTACGCACTACATCAATTAATTCTGTTGAAACGAGTTGCGAATGTTTCCCATGTTTATCTAAATAACTGTATAATTTTTCCATAACTTTGCTAAAAGATTCACAAGTGTTTTTTTGATGGTTTGATACAATAATCCTACCTGCTAATGTGTTGTAATCATAATGTATAGAAGCCATGGATGCACATTGTTCTGCACTTAATTCGTCAATTTTGGTCGTTGAAATACCGTCATATAATTGATCAATCACCTTCATTGCTAATGCAGTGTAATTAACATTTATATTGGCTTCTTTACCTATGGTTTTAATTCTTTTTAGAATTTTATCAAAAGAGACGATTTCCAATTGACCATTGCGTTTCATAACATTCATTTCATCTTCTAATACAACAGATGAAGGTATAAATGATGTAGATGGCGATGTCATTTTAGTATTTATTAACTATATAAAAAAATTTCTATATTCTTTCTTATACATATGTTTTACACTTGAAAACAAGAAAGAAGATAACAAAAACAATATAAACAGTTGAAAGTATAACCACAATATATAATGAATTTTTTCGAGAACAATGCAAACAACTTTATGGAATGGCAAACATATCTTGAAAAATATAGACTAAATACAAATTTCAATCCTGAAACATGGGTAAAAAACAAATGTTTATTATTTAATAACTTTTTAGGAAAACACAAACTGAGTGGTGCTGTAGTATCTGTTAGTGGTGGAATTGATTCTGCTACAACATTAGCTCTTTTGAAATATACAATGGAACTTCCTAATTCTAATTTGAAAAAAATTATGGCAATCAGTCAACCTATCCATAGTTCTAACTGGGCTCTTGATCGCGCACAAGAATTATGTGACTCCATGAAGATTGAATTAGTTGTCATTGATCAAACAGATATTCATAAAAATCTAGTTGCAAAATTTGAAGAGAAAACCGCAATGGCAGGCGACGATTTTTCAAGGGGTCAATTAAGAAGTTATTTAAGAACACCTGCAAATTACTATGCAGCACAACTTTTGAAATCGCAAGGATTTCCTGCATTAGTAATGGGTACAGGAAATATGGATGAAGACGGGTTTCTAGCCTATTTTTGCAAATATGGGGATGGTGCAGTAGATGTTCAGCTTATTTCCGATTTACATAAATCGCAAGTTTTTATTGTTGGAAAGTATTTGAATGTCGTGAATAGTATTTTGATTGCAAAACCTAGTGCAGATTTATGGGAAGGTCAATCAGATGAAGAAGAAATGGGTTTTTCATATGATTTTATTGAATTTTATACAGGATATTATTTGAAATTATGTAAAACAAACCAAGAAATTATCAAAAGCTCGTTTTCGGAGAAATCGTTGGCAGAATTCAATATATTTTCAGAAAAATGTCTTGCTATACATGATCGAAATAAACACAAATTAGGAGGTGTTGTAAATATATAAAAATATTATGCAATAAACAGCCAAGAAATATATAATTTATCCAGATGTTCTCTTGTTTTTTGTATATTTTTATTATATGCATTATAAATGTCTTTTACATGATAATACCTCCCAATATATCCTAATGTCATGATAATAAATAAAACAATTAACAACCGAATATTAATGTCGGTAGAAAGCATTTTATTATAAAAAATATAACTTGCCAAATTTATAAACACTGAATATATAATTGTATGAAGTAATACAGATACAAACAATGGCATTTTATTTTGGCATATCATTTGTGTAAAAGTATTTTTAGGATTTGTCGTATCTAAATATAATTTTGTAAACATATTTATATAATGTTACTAGATAATTTATTTACATACGATCAAAAAGTGATTATATCCATTATTTGCGGCGGGTTTTGGATTTATTTCAGGACATCTGAATGTTACAAACTTATTCCAAGCGGACATATTTTTCCCATATTATTTGTTTGTTGTTGGATTTATTTGAACTATTATGATCCATTATTTTTACCGATTGGGCTATTGATATTGATAATATATGGTATGTATCTATGAAATATAAAATTGATTAAAAACATAAGTAAACAATATATTATATTTACATTTATTGCAATTTTTAAATATAACATGGACTTGAGACAAAACAAACTTACGCGTACGGAATGGGACTCTATTGAAATTCCAGTATCTGATCATGAAAAAGAAATTTTATCATTGATCATGGAAGGATTCTATAAATTAGATATTGTAAAAAACAAAACAATGTCTCTATTCACATTTACTAAAATAGAACAAACTGCAGAAAACGAGATATTTCTGTTTGAAAAATATTTTGCACCTCCTATACAAGAAACCATAAAAAAATATTGCTCAAAAATTCAGGATATAAAAATAGAAAACATCAAAAGCGGATTGATCAAAAAAATGAAAAGTATTGATCTTTTGCGAATTCAAAATTTAGAATCAAATATTGAGACAAATAGAAAAAATGTCTTTGAATTCTTAGTATTAGATTTTTGCAACAGTTTATGTAGATACATGTCAAAAAATAATACGAAATATGCGTTTTATTTATACACACTTATTCAATTATCAAAAGCGTCTATTACAAATATCAATAAATATGTATTGAACTATATGAAGATGGTTATTTCTGCAGCAAATTCAAAAACAGATTTATCTAGCATTGTGAAAGAAGCCTATTCATTCATTGAACAAAATAAGTATTTACTGGAATATGAAGATAAGGTCCTCTTTCCACATCAAAAACAGCTGTTTTCCATTTTCAATGAAACGATAGAAGTACCAAGACTTATTCTGTATATTGCACCAACTGGAACTGGGAAAACACTTTCCCCGATAGGGTTATCAGTAAAATACAGAATCATATTTGTGTGTGTAGCTCGACATATTGGGTTGGCATTAGCAAAATCTGCGATTTCAATGGAGAAAAAAATAGCGTTTGCATTCGGTTGTGAAACATCTAGTGATATTCGTCTGCACTATTTCGCAGCAGTAGATTATACACGCGACAGAAAATCAGGTGGTATCCGTAAAGTAGACAACAGTAACGGTTCTAAAGTAGAAATAATGATATGTGATGTAAAATCTTATTTGACTGCAATGAATTATATGTTAGCATTTAATACAGAAACTAAAATAATCACTTATTGGGATGAACCAACAATAACAATGGATTATGAAGAACACGAATTACATTCTATTATTCATAAGAATTGGGTTCAAAACAAAATCCCCAATATTGTATTGTCTTGTGCTACCTTACCTAAAGAAGAAGAAATAGTAGATACTTTGGCTGATTTCAAAATGCGGTTTGATGAAGCAGCGATTCATACTATTGTTAGTTATGATTGCAAAAAATCTATTCCTATATTGACAAAAGACGGGTTTTGCGCACTTCCACATACAATGTATTCTAACCATTGTGATCTTGTTGAATGTGTAATGCATTGTGAAGCAAACAAGACATTATTACGATATTTTGATTTGAATGAAATAGTAAATTTTGCATTTTATATAAATACAAATCGACTTATTGCCGATGCATTTATCATGGATAATTATTTCAAAGAAATCGCAGACATTACTATGAATTCTCTAAAAATATATTATTTGGATTTATTGAAACATATTGATTCTAGTTCTTGGGAATCTATTTATATCCATATGAAAGATATTCAAAAAAGGAAATTTGAACAGGTATTCACAAAAACAGCCAGTGTGGATTCAGTGTTTCAAAAACACCAATTGAATAAAAATCAAAGTAATTTAGTGAGAACACAAAGTGTTCAGCATACACCTATTCAGGTAAATCAAAGTGCAACTAACGGTATTTTACTCACTACAAGCGATGCACATACTTTGACATCTGGTCCAACGATTTTCTTGACTGAGGATGCTAAAAAGATCGGTAATTTTTATACACAACAATCTGCTATTCCTGTGGCTATGTTTCAAGATATAATGAATAAGATTGCGTCTAATAATAAGGTGTCTTCTCAATTAATAGAATTGGAAAGAGAATTAGATATATTAGAGAAACCAAATGACGATAAAAAAACGAAAATGAAAGAGAAGGATGATGAAAATAAACCTGCTGCAGTAAAAGAAATCTATAAAAAAATAGATGTACTACGAAAACAAATTCGGTATATTTCACTGGATGCTGAATATGTACCCAATACAAAATTACATCAAACAAAATGGTCAGGACTAGTGAATGATCAAGCTTTTTGTCCAAACATTACAGAGGATACAGTAAAAGAGATTATGAGTTTAGAAATAGATAACTATTTGAAAGTATTACTCCTATTGGGAATAGGGCTTTTCATACAAGGAGTAGAATCGCGCTATTTAGAACTCATGAAACAGTTAGCAGAGAACCAAGAATTGTTTATCATTATTGCATCAAGTGATTTTGTATTTGGTACTAATTATAATTTCTGTCATGGATTTATTGGTAAAGATATGATAAATATGACACAGGCAAAGACAATTCAATGTTTAGGTCGAATTGGTAGATCAGCCATACAGAGTACATATACTGTTCGGTTTCGCGATGATGATTTTATTTATAGTTTGTTTAAGACACCGACAATAAATCGCGAAGCATTGAATATGTCAAAGTTGTTTTCAAGTGAGTAATAGTTATTTTGTATATATGAAATCCATAAAAATGTGAATATACACCTTGTATAATTATTTTTTTTTATATTTAGTAAATTGTAAGTATTTTATGAAAAATAATACCATATATCGCAGATGAAGCGAAGCATCTCAAAATATTTGCAATGATATACAGACAAAAATCAAAATAAAAACATTTTTTATAATATATAATGAACAATAATTTAGTGATTACTATTTTAGCAGCAGGTGAAGGCAAACGAATGCGGACAGATCTTCCAAAGGTTCTACATCATTATAAAGAAAAACCGATGTTGGTAAGAATCGTGGAATCTGTTAGAGAACTTAACCCAAACAAAATTGTGATAATTACTGGAAAATATCATACAGTCATTATACAAACGCTTTCCAAGTATATAGATATTTTTGGACTTATATTCGTAAGACAACAAGAACCTTTAGGAACAGGACATGCAATAAAATGTTGCTTAGATGAATTTGTAAGCGAAGATAAAATATTGATTTTGAATGGAGACATGCCTCTTATTACAAGTGATATATTGCATCACTTTATCAAAAAATCTAACGGATCATGTAATATTTTAGTCGCACGTTTCTCAAATCCACATGGATATGGTAGGATTATTTATGACAAAGATGGTGATTTTATGGGAATTATAGAAGAAAAAGATTGCACGGATCAAGAGAGAAAAGTAGACATAATAAATACAGGAATTTATTATATTACAGGGCATATTTTACGAGAATTTATTCCGTTAATATCAAACAACAATGTACAAAAAGAATATTATTTAACAGATATTGTAAAAATTGTAAAAAGCAATACTTGGGATGTAATAGATACGATTTTGCTAGATGAAATAAATAATAAATATGTTTCGGGTGTAAACACCCCTGAAGAATTGGAAAAATTGGAAGAATTGGAAGAATTGACTATATGAATGAATAAATATATATATGTGAATTATATATATTTATGGCCGATTTTATAACCCCACCAAGAAGAAAAATATCAACTGATAATAAATATGACAGTAAAGATAGTGGTTTAACAATTTCACCTGTGAAAAAACCATCAAGTACTAACCGATTTTCTAATATAACTAAAAAAACGCAAGATGTAGAAATAGGAACAAAGATATTACAAGATATTAGTGAAAAAATAGAGAACAACGGAAATATTGATAAAAAATTATTATTACAATTTACTAGATGGGCAGAATCAAAAGTATCAAATATCAGTCATTTACAAACTGCAACAAAAAAAAAGGGAAAAATTCATGATAACGAATTACGTGATATAAATGATCTGTTAAAACACATTTCTTATTTTAATGTTTTTTGCAATAAAAAAGAAAATTATGAAGATAAATATTCAGTTATCAAACAACGATGTCAAGAAATACATGATAAAATTATATATTATTTACAAAAATTTGAACAATTAAATATTCAAGTATCTTTATCTGGAAAACCAATTTCTCCAGTTTCTTATTCACCGAAATCCAAAAAAGGTGGAAAAACTCAAAAAAACAAAAAAAGAAAAACATTGAAAAATAAAAAATAAATAAAAATAATTATTCAACTGTAACCACTTTCGCCAAATTACGGGGAAAATCAGGATGAATCCCTTTTTCTATTGCACAAAAATAACTAATCAATTGAATATATACATTAGCAAGAACCCCTCCAAATGTCTGGTTTTTATTAATGACTAGTTCTCCATTTTTGTCTGTTATTTTGAGAACATTCGCACCCCTTGCAACAACTTCATGATATGCGTTCTCATTTTTTTCTCTATATTTTTCATTTACATCTACTAAAATGATAGGAAGCCCGGCAACAATTAATCCAAAAGGACCATGTTTCAAGGCAGCAGATGAATAACCTTCAGCATGTATATAAGTGATTTCTTTTATTTTTAGAGCTCCCTCTTTTGCAACAGCTTCTTCTTTCCCTTTTCCCAGTACAAACATAGATTGCGCATCTTTCAATGTTCTCGATATTTCTTTTATTTTATCAAGGTTCTCTATTTTCAAAATCTCTTTCATTTGAAAAGGAAGATTATGTAAATCCTTTATGATTCTTTTTCTTTTTTCTTCACATGTTTTTTTATTTTGCGAGAACCAGATTGCAATCAAAGATAAAACAATACACTGGTTTGTAAATGATTTTGTGGAAGCTACTGCGACTTCTCTTCCTGCATTCAAATATACACCACAATCCGTTTCTCTAGCAATAAATGAGTCTATTACATTGACGACACCAATTGAAATCATATTATTCTCTTGAATAATCTGAATACATCTATGAAGATCTTTCGTTTCACCAGATTGCGAAATTAAAATAGTTCCAGTCTTGCCGCGTTTTGGGATATCGCGTTTGTTGAAATCCGCGCCATCATAAATAGAAACTGTATCAAAAATATCAAGACTTTTAAAAATATCCATGACCCATAATCCAGAATGAAAAGAAGTACCGCAACCTAGCAAAATAATATGATCTATTTCTAATAAATTCTTAATATTCGTATCAAGACCCCCAAGTCTTACAGTAGAATCACTTGATACCCTACCACCATTATTCATAGCTCTTAAAACACCATCTGGTTGTTCCATAATTTCTTTAAATGTCCAATGATCATATCCAATCGGTGTTAATTGTATATCTGTATATTGTTTTGTATTTGTTTCATAAGATTGAATGTTGATATTATAAGATATTTTTTGGTTTATCAAAGAGACTTCAATTACATCGTGATTATTGAGAACAATGTATTGTTTTATATAATTTTGGAATGCAATTTGTTCAGAGGCAATCAATACAAATTCGTCTTCCATTCCTAATAATAATGGGGACCCATTACGAGTCAACCATATTTTGTCGGGGTAGTCTTTATGTATAATTAAAAGAGCCCAAGTCCCCTTTAATTGTTTTACGGATAATTGAATTGCTTGTGTAATAGAATATTCATTATCTAAGTAGTAACCTATGAGAACCGATATAATTTCGGTATCTGTTTGAGAGATAAAATGATATCCTTTGTTTGTAAGTTCTCTTTTTAGTTCATGAAAGTTCTCAATAATTCCATTGTGAACAAGTGCAATTCTATTTTTGTTATCGTGATGCGGATGGGCATTTATATCTGTTTTACCACCATGTGTTGCCCATCGTGTATGACCAATAGAAATAGTAGTATGTTCTTCTATTTGGAGTGCATTTTTTAATAAATCAATAGAATTATATGTATTTGTAGATGCGAATTTTACTGTTTGAAGTGTATTATTATTCATTTTATAAATAGATGAAATACCTACTGAGTCATACCCACGATTTTGCAATAGAGTTAGACCTTCTAATACGATTCTTGTCGAGTTGTCAATACCGAGATACCCTACAATACCGCACATTATATAAAAAATATCATAGTATTTATATTGTATTTTTCCATATTTACATAATACATAAAATTGATGAATATAACATATAATAAATATATAATATACTATTTTACTATATGAGTAAGCGTAATAAAAAAACAAATGACAAAGTTGGTATTATTGAATTTAATCCAAATCAAAATATAAATATTGTACATGCGGACTGCATGGTGGAATTAGCAAAACTGCCAGATAATAGTATTGATTGTGTAATTACGGATCCGCCGTATTTTATAGACAAATTAGATAATCATTGGTCATCCGCCGAAATAGGCGATGATATAAAAAACAGTCACATTACACATTTGCCGAAAGGTATGAAATTTGACAAATCGCAAGTGAAATCATTATATGATTATTATTTGAAACTATCGCAACTGCTTATGCAGAAAATGAAACCAGGTGCATATTTCTTATCATTTTCGTCGCCGCGTTTATATCATGCGATTGCAATGGCATGTGAGATTGCTGGTTTTGAAATACGAGATATGATAAATTGGACATATACACAAAGCATGCCAAAAGGCATGTCTATTTCACATGTTATACAAAAAATGAAGATTACAGAAGAAGAGAAAACGCGGCTTATAGAGGAATATAAGCACTTTAAAACACCGCAAATACGATCATGTTTTGAACCTATATGTGTTGCAATGAAACCATTGAATGGTGCTACTTTTATTCAAAACGAGTTGAATTTCAAAACAGGGTTGCTAGATTTTTCTCAAAAAGTGGGTATTGATAATGATCGTGTACCTGCGAATTTGATTACGACAGATGAGTATTGTGAAGCATATGATAAAAATTTTCTTGTTCAAAAACCTGGAAAAGCAGAAAAAGGGGAAGACAATACACATATTACTGTGAAACCAGTAGTATTAATGGAACATTTAATAAAATTATTTAGTAAAGAAGGGTCTGTTGTAGTAGATCCCTTTTTGGGTAGCGGAACAACTGCGGTTGCTTGTAAAAATGTGAATAGACGGTGTTTTGGGATTGAATTAAACGAAGAATATTATAAGATTTGTTTGAAAAGGTATTCTTCATAGTGTTTACACCCTTGAACATTTAAAATGGCACGGTTAGCACCAAAAAAAGAGGTTAAGGTTGGGTCTTTTCATACCCATGTAAATTTTGATTATAGCCACTCTTGAAAATGGCTTGATTAAGTTCCTCTACATAAATAAGCAGGTCGTGGTTGTTGATTTACTATATTACTTGCTATTTTATAGATATTTTTTGCACCATTACAATCTCTATTCCAGAAGCCGTTACAGATTTGACATCTTAAAAGCCCCCAACATAGTTGTTGGTTGTTACGGTATGGTTTGGGATTTTCCACCATTAAAAATTTTTTACAATCACCACCTTCACATTTAGAACACTTGCAACTACTGCGAAATTCATCTACTAAAAAAGTTTTATAACCATATTTACGAAACAAATTGCGTAATCCTTTCCCTTTTGTAGGTTCTTTATATTTCATCTGTTGTCTTTGTTCCCAATCACCAAACGCAATCATTACATTTTCAGGTTTTCCAAATAGTTTTTGGAAATTCTGCAACATTCTTTGTTCGCTTCGTTTGGTATTCAAATATCCATTCAATTTGAGTTTCCTAAAAATATATTGGTCATAAAAATTAAATAGAATGGAATTAATTTCATTTTTCTTTTGAATATATGCTTTGTATTGGTCTATATTCAAGGATTTTCTATTGTAATGTGACAATTCTGTTTCATATTCAATAATTGTTTTACCATTTATTTTTGTTTGTCTTAATTCCAAGACAATTTTTGAGAATTTTTTACTCTTTGTTTCTTTTCTTCGTTGGTCTTGAGAATAACGAAATTTATTGGCTTCTTTTTCACTTCCATCTACACAATAAATTAAATCGCTTTTCCCCATATCCACAGCAACTATTTTCTTGGATTGATACGATGTAACATTTTCTATTTCATCTAAATAATATTCTTTTTCTTTGTATGTTTGGTTTGGAATATGCTTTCCAATAAATTCATTACGAATAAATAAAATAGTCGCACTTACACCATCTGTTTCAATCATATTATGAAAAGTATAATTTGGTTTATGGAAACATTGTCTTTCTGTGCGAAAGAAAAAATCCCAAATTTTATTCTCATTTTTCTTTAAATTTCCCTTTGTTGTATATTCCGCTTTACCACCTTGTTTCTTGGTAAATAATAATAACACTATTGTAGTTGTATCTAATCTTATATGTTTTGGTATAATTTCTGTTCGTAATGGAAATACATTACTTATTTTAACTTCATCTTGTTCTATTTGTTTCATCATAAAAATCATACAAGGAAAATAATGTTGAGGATTGCATTGAATATCATAATAAACACTTTTCTTTTCAAATTTATCTTTAACTGGCATAATGTATTGTTTTTGTTGTCTAATCCAAGAGTGATAAGATGTATGTGATGTAAAATGGTCGTTTTCTACATTCAAAATATCATTCTTGATTTTGCGTAACTCACTACCTAATCTTCGTATTTTTGCGTCTCTTTCTCTTTTTGTAAGATGGAGTTTAGATTTTATTTTTTGAATTAAAAATTTCTTTTTCCATACTACATTTACATATCGTTCTACATATTCCACAAAATGTGCTTTGATATTATTTTCATAAATAGTAAGGATTGTAATTTTAAGATAATCTAATACTGTATTCAAATTAGTATAATCTAAACTGTCGTGGTGTGTTAATGGTAAATAATGCTGTTGGTAAAAGTTTTTCAGGGTTGTTTTTAATTCTATAGTAGCATCACTAGGTGGTCGTCCAGTTGTTGTTTCTTTACATACAACTTTCATACAAGTTTGAATAAACTTATGGTCAATGGTTGGTAATGTTTGATATTTTTCATAATAGTCCAATAAATATAGTTTCATAAACATCAAAGTATGAATAACAATTTGATTGCATTTACGAACAGCTGTATGAATTTTAGGTAAATTGATTTCTGGATTTTTCAAAATGTGCCTAATAGGAACTTTGACTGCTTTATAGTAGTCAAAAGTTGGTTTATCAGGAGGTTTTGGTGGAATTTCCTTTTTCGGTCGTCCCATCCTATAATATACCTAAAGGTTTTATTATACAGAATTTAACGAAGAATTCTTTATATTATTTTTGTAGAATAATATAAAAATTGAATAAACGATATATAATCTATAATAATAGAAGCAAATGACAGTTATCATTACAAAATATTTTATTGAAAAGACGGATGCTGATTTTGAAATTTATAATAAATTGTGGGAAGAAAATAGTCATAGTTTGATGAATTACAATATAAAGTATTAGGAGAAGAAGCTATAAAATTGATTACAGAAAGACGATTTCCAGAATTTAAAAATAAAAGTTAGATATATTTAACTATGACAAGCTATATTTTGAATACTCACATACATAAAATAAGATTTCGCATAGACAAAGATGCATCAAAAGATTATATGGATAAGTGGGAACAACTCAAATACCGTTGTGAAAATGGTGATAATAAATATATTATAGATAAAATGAAAACCTATTGTAAATTAGAACAGAATAAAATTATACCATATTTGCAAAGATGTGAAGGCGGAATGGGTGGCGATTGTAATATAGAAAATAAACAAATACGGTTTAGAATGGTAATGGAAGATTGGAAAAAGTATTTACCTGACTATATGGACAATGATATTATATTACATGAAATAATAAATGGTAAAAATGAAAAATGGTCTTATGAAGAACTAGATGATTTCATTTATGCTTTAACTAAAACATTTAATTATTATCTTGGAACTAATTGTGTAAATGGGGTCATTGAACTGTATAACAAGGATTGTTTAGGTGATGATTATTTGGATAGTGACGATGATTTGGAATAAGTAAATAAATATTTAACAGTTCGTATATATTGCCCATCCTTTGTAAAATGGTATTCTTTTTTTGTTATATTATACAATGGTTTCAATAAGTATTTAATAATACAAAAATATGGGCGTTTAAATTTATGAGGTTCGCTTACTGCGGGCATTTCATAAAAAGTAAAAAATGTTCGTATTTGTGGTATTAAATCCATTATTTGTTTTTTTAATTCTTCATTATTATCCAAATCATACAATACTATAGTATCATTATTTTGTAAATTTAATATGGAAATTACTTTATTTGTGATGTCATCTTGTTCTTTCTTGTATAATTCACTTTTGAGACGCATTGTATATTTTATTTCTATATAGATATATAATTTATTCTTTATATTTTTTTGGCTTACATTTACGAGTAGATGGTTTTCTTGAATATTCCAAATCTTTTTTTCTATAATATGCATCTTTGAAGTAATTTGCATAATTATTTGGTTTGATTTTATGTATAGAAGTTTGGACATTTTCTTTTAATTGTTGAAAATTATTTACATTACGATATTTTTTCAGGTAATATTTTGAGTTGATTAAAGTATTGTTCTATACTGTTGCTTTTAGGGGTATAAGGGACGCTATACAATAATTGATTACCACTCTTCAGTATTGCTTCTTTGATAAGGTCATTATGATGACTTCCTGCATTGTCCATAATTATCAAATGATTATTGTATTTTCCAAAAATATTCTTTTGCAGAAACTCTAATAAACGCTCTTTTGTTGTTCCGCCATTTTCATATAATTCATAACCAATCCGTTTTGAATTGCTTATTGCTACTAATAATGTAAATTTCTTAAATACAAAGTTTTTATTTGTTTTTATCGTGCATCGTTTTCCAATAAAACATCTACTATATGATGGCATTAATAAAGCACCAACACTTGTTTCATCTAATGATATTATTTTATCCAAAGGATATTCTTTTACTTTTCTGTAAAATCTTCTAATTCTTTTTCTTTATCTGTTTGGATATTTCTTCTTTCACTTGGAAAATGTTCGTGTCTGGTTCTTTTACGAGTGCGGTTATGATTTCGCATAATTCTACCTAAATGTTGTGGTGAAATATCAAAATCTTTATATTGTTCTTTGAGCAACATAGATAATTCACTCATAGTAAGTTGTTCAGTTTTATCAAGTAATTGTAAAGCAGTTTTTACTTGGTCTTTTCTAATTTTGTATGAAATTGAAGGTCTTTGGTTTCGTTGAAGATTTTTCCTTGTTTTGTACTGTTGTATCCAGCGTTTTAGAGATGATTTCTTACATCCAAAAATTTTGCAAGTTTTATCATAACCATCATCATTATTGTTATAATAATTAACCGTAGATAATTTGTAATCTTCCGTTTTATGTTTCATTACATATAATTTGTATATAAAAATACTAACCATGCCATTTTAAATGTTCAAGGGTGTATATTTTCTACATATTGAACTAAATATTGATAGTCTTCATCTGTTATATATTGTTTCCAGTTATCTAAATAATGTTGCACCATTTATATATAATATCAAATACGCTTTATTACATTTGCATATATATAGTTCCACCAAAGGGGGAAAATAGTCGAAAAAACATTTTTATATGAAACCATATAAAAAATCTCCATGAAATCTCTCATCCATGAGTCTTCAAATTGCAACTACTCAAAATCAATTACTTTTGGATAATTTAATGGAATTTTATGAGAAAAAAGAGAATCTTCTGAAAATGATGAAAATTATAAACGGCGAATCCAAGATTTCTCTCAGAATCGTGGACTGGTTTGTAACAAATTTCGCCAAGAAAAATTTTACTGTTTATGAACTTTCTTTAAAAAATGGAGAGAATTTTAGATTCAAAGTATATAATGATTATAAATTGAAACTAAAGGCGTATTCAAAAAAGAGATTTGACCCGTTTTGTCGGTGGGATCGTATATCCATTCCATATGATGAAAATCGTTATATGGAAACCACTATTGGACAATTGAATTTTTTCAAATGGGCAATTGAAAATAAAATCGTTGATTATATTCAAGATAATTATATTACTATTGAAAATGATATGAATTCACGTAATAGTACATCTAAAAAGAATTTATCAAAAGATAGTATGATAGAATCTGTGGATGGTAAAACGAGAAAGAAGAGAGAAGAACTCTCCATTTCGGCGTGTAAATGTATCAAAAAAGAAAATGTCAAGATTATTGTCAAGTTTAATTAGTTTCTTTTTCTTGAATTACGTTTTGA
>Ga0214921_10002194_pt1 | contig 32154 bp, 34 predicted proteins | sample LL1505_MetaG_FD_177992 | JGI IMG/M metagenome (GOLD analysis project Ga0214921, IMG submission 177992) | Freshwater microbial communities from Lake Lanier, Atlanta, Georgia, United States - LL-1505 | ecosystem: Environmental > Aquatic > Freshwater > Lake | place: USA: Georgia | collected... | reverse complement strand
TCGTTTAATAATGAATTCCAATCATGCCGTAAATTAAAATCTTTATTATCACTACCTGTATATTTTTTATTTATTGATATAAGTTTTCCAGAATGGGGATAATGATTAAAAAACGATCCACATATTTTATTTTTCTCAAGTACTAAATAATTTATATTATATTTTTTAAAAAAATAAGCAGCTTGTAACCCAGCAGGTCCTGCACCAATAATTATATTTTCGTAAAACATTATTATATAAATAATATAATTCTTTATATAATAATGGACAAATGTATTTGTTTAATTGCCTATAAACCAAATATAATATGGCTTGATTTTTTACAAAAATTCAAAAATTATGATATATATTTACTAATTGATGATAATAGTGAAGACTACAATATTATATATAAATACCCAACTATTAATTTTATTCAAATTAATAATGAAGTATGTGAACAGTTAGGTTTTGTTGATGCTAACTTTACATTAAAAAAAAAAATATCTGGATGGGATAAAGCATTATTATATTTTTCTAATATTAATACTAAATATAATAATATTTGGTTTATTGAAGATGATGTATTTTTTTATAATGAACAAACTCTTATAAATATAGATTTATTATATACTAATACAGATTTAATATCTAACAGAATGAAAGTTAATCTAGAGGGTAAAAAAAATTACTGGCTTTGGAATCATATAAATATAAACTTTGGTCCACCATATTATAATGGTATGGTATGTGCTGTTAGAATGTCACAAAAAATATTACAACATATAAATAATTATGCAAAAGAAAATAATACATTATTTTTTATAGAAGCATTAATTCCTACATTGGCTAATAAATATAAATTAAAATATGTGACTCCACCGCAATTGAGAATGATAATTTATAGACGAGATTGGAAATTAAGTGAAATAAATAAAAATACTTTATATCACCCAATTAAAGATATGAATAAACAAAAAGAATACCGTTGTAAAATAAAATAATTTTAACTTAAAGTTAAAATAATATTATTATTAATGGTTAAAATATGTTCAGATACTTATTCAAAAGACAATGAATATTTTGAAAAATTTAGTTTTCCTCTTAGTAGTTTTCAAAAATATGCTATTGAAGCTATTACAACTGGTAATCACGTACTTGTAACTGCTCACACTGGTAGTGGTAAAACATTACCTGCTGAATTTGCAATTGAATATTTTGTTTCACAAAGGAAAAAAGTAATATATACATCGCCTATTAAAGCATTATCAAATCAGAAATTTTATGAATTTACAAAAAAATTTCCAAACATTTCTTTTGGAATTTTAACAGGTGATATTAAATTTAATCCAGAAGCAGATGTATTAATTATGACAACCGAAATACTTCAAAATACATTATATAAAAAAATTAATAAATCTAATAATGATTCATCATTATTAATGTTTGATATGGATATTGATAATGAATTAGCATGTGTTATTTTTGATGAAGTCCATTATATTAATGATCCTGAACGAGGTAAAGTATGGGAAGAAACTATAATGATGTTACCACCACAAATACAAATGGTTATGTTATCAGCAACATTAGATTCACCTGCTACTTTTGCACAATGGTGTGAAACAAAAGGTCAAGCTGTAAATAATTCTGGAAAAATAGTTTACTTAACAACAACATATGAACGTGTAGTACCGTTAACTCATTATAGTTTTATAACAACAAATAAAGGTATATTTAAAGCAATAAAAGATAAAGCTGTACATCAAGAAATTAATAATATTATTAATAAACCTTTTATTTTACAAGGACCAAAAGGTGAATTTAATGAAGTGCATTATCATAAAATGACAAAAATGTTAAAATTATTTCAAGATAATAATGTTACTATTAAAAGACAACATATTATAAATGAAGTTTGTAATTATATGAAAGAAAATAATATGTTACCAGCATTATGTTTTGTTTTATCTAGAAAACAATTAGAAATTTGTGCAAAAGAAGTTACTGTTCCATTATTAGAAGATGATTCAAAAGTTGGTTATACAGTTAGATATGAATGTGAACAAATTATGAGAAAATTACCAAATTATCAAGAATATTTAGAATTACCTGAATATTTAAATATGGTATCACTATTAGAAAAAGGTATCGCTATTCATCACGCCGGTGTAATGCCTGTATTACGTGAAATGGTAGAATTATTATATGCAAAAGGCTACATAAAATTATTATTTGCTACAGAAACATTTGCTGTTGGAATTAATATGCCTACAAAATCAGTTATTTTTACTGATTGTAATAAATTTGATGGTAACCATATGCGAATGTTATATTCTCATGAATATACCCAAATGGCTGGTAGAGCTGGGCGTCGTGGGATTGATACTATTGGGTCAGTGATTCATTTAAATAATCTATTTAAAAATGTTGAATTAACTGGTTATAGAAATATGTTAAAAGGTACGCCTCAAAAATTATCAAGTAAATTTAAAATTTCATATAACTTATTACTAAATTTACTTGATATAGGCGAAACAGATTTTGTTAAATTTGCAAAAAAAAGTATGATTCAAGAAGATATTACTAAACAACTAGGTACTTTTTTTCAAAATATTTCTAAATTAGAATCTGAACTTCAAAAACACGAAGGTTATAATACTAGAACACCTATCCATATAATAGAAGAATATATAGATTTACAAGAAAACTTAAAATTTTCAAATAATAAAAAAAGAAAAGATATGGAACGAAGAATAGCTACAATAAAAGACACAAATAAATGGATAGAGAGTGATAAATTAAGTATTATCAACAATAAAAATAAACAAATACAGTTAACAAATCTAGAAAAAGAATATCAAAACATAAATTTATATTTGGATAATAATGTTGATGTTATATTAAATTTCTTAGAAAAAGAAAATATGATTAGTGAAGATCATATTAATTTAACACAAAAAGGAAAAATTGGAACCAATCTAAGAGAAGTCAATTGTTTAGTATTTTCAGAATTAATAATTAATAATGTATTAGATAATTTTTCAGCAAAAGAATTAGTAGGATTATTTAGTTGTTTTACTAATATAAATGTTGTTGATGATATTAAAAATATTACTTGTAAAAATAATAATAAACTATTAGAAACTACAATAAATAATATAAAAGAAAAATATGATAGTTATTTAGATTTTGAAATTGAAAATAAAATTAATACAGGAACAGATTATAATATTCATTATGATTTAATTAATCATAGTATGAACTGGTGCGATGCAGTTGATGCAGATGGATGTAAATTTATTCTTCAAAGCTTGGAAAAAGAAAAAGGAATATTTTTAGGAGAATTTGTGAAAGCTCTATTAAAAATAAATAATATATCTAGTGAGATTGAAATAGTTGCAGAATACATTGGTAATATATCATTATTGAGTAAATTAAAAGAAATCGCTAATATGACACTAAAATATGTAGTAACTAATCAATCACTATATGTATAAAGATTATTTTCTAATTATAAATATGATTACAACTTTATGCTATATTATTATGTATTATAATATAGATAAAATATTACAAAGTCTATATTTACCTTATATTATTACTAATAATAATTATGAAATTATTTCAGATCATAAAGAGTTACAATTTTTATTAAATATGACGAGCTATTTTATGTTAAGTTTATATTCATATATACTTTGTAATGAATTATTATTATCAAAAACAAAAGATAAAAATAGTATAATATTATCTTTTATATACGTAAAGTATTTAAGAGATATTTTAGTTTCACAAAATTATACTATTATAGAATATGAAATGAATCGTGGCACAATGTGGGTATTTACTACACCAATAATATTAAAAATATTTTGTGATGCAAATATGATATCAGTTTGGGATATAAATATACATTATCATCTAATATCTATAATTCCCCATATATTTGTAATCCCTTATAAAGGTCAAATTTTGTATACTTTATCTACTATAGTTTTATCAATTCCAGCAATCATTTTTATTAAATCATTATATAAATATAAAGAATTACCATTTACAAATCTATATATTTTGATATGGATAATATTTATGTTAATTAATGTTTTAGATATAACCGGATTATTTAGTTTAGATATTATTAATTCATTATATAATATTTCAGATACTGTGTGTCAATTTATCTGTACTATTGTAATATCAAATTACAATGAACAAGAACTTATAATTCAAGACAATATGGATCTACAAAGTATAAAATTTGTTTCACATATGATAAAAAATATAAACAATTTTGAAAAAAATAATAATAAATTAACCCCTTTTTGTAATGATTTAATTAAATATTCTAAAAAAAAATTTATAGATAGAATACCTAAATCAAATGAAAAATTAAAATTAGAGTTATTAAAAAAAATTTTACCTTTTGATTTAGATGGTGATTATATACAATCTGGAACTGGATCCATAGCTAAAACTGGAACTGAAACTGGAACTGGAACTGGTAAAAATAAAGAATTTAATTTTATTTGTGTTATGTTTATGGATATAGTTGATTATACTGGATTAGCAAAAAGATACGATGGCAATACAATATTTAAATTATTAGATGCTGTTTATGATCATTTTGATACTATTATTAAAAAATATTCATACTTACAAAAAATAGAAACTATTGGCGATGCTTATATGGTGGTTGGTGATATTTATAGACACGAACTTAATTATAAATTGGTAATAAAAGAAATTATTTTATTAGGATTAGAATTTATCAAAGAAATTAAAAATATTAAAACACCAGATAATATTCCATTATGTATTCGCATAGGTATTAATATTGGTAAAGTAAATATTGGAATATTGGGAAATGAAGTACCACGTTTATGTGTTGTAGGAAATACTGTAAATATAGCATCACGATTACAATCTACAGCTGATGCTGACACAATACAAATGAGTAGACATGTTTATGAACATGCACAAGAAACAAATTTTGAAATGAAAATTAAATTTATCCAAAAAGATAATATATTTTTAAAGAATATAGGTACTGTAGTTACATATAATATTATACCTAATGATGTTTTAGACAATCCAAACATATAGTATTTTTTTTATTTTTATAGCAAAAATTACATATTTGTGAATTACAATTTTCGGTAATACATTTGTTTGGTTTATAATTAGGAAGTAATAATAATGCTTCAGAATTTAACATTGTATCCCATATTTCATCATTTTTTTTTGATAACTCTTCTTCTGTTAAAACATCTATTATTTTTGAAATATGATCATCAAATTTTCTTTTATTTTGATAATATTCTGTTAAATCTATGCTTCTTATAAATTGTTTTTTACAGACACAACAAACCATGAATATATAAATATATATTTATATATATATTTATATATATACAATGTCAAATTTAGAAAAAATAGATAATTTAATCTCAAAATTTAAAAACAAAAGTTTAAAAATAGCAATACATAATAGTGAAGATTATGTAGATATACTTAGATATATATCAAATATTTTAAAAAGTGAAATTAAAGATAAAAAAGTAGATGAAAATGATCTAGAAACAGATCTTAATAAAATAGCTGAATTAATAAATAGTTTAGAAAAAGAATCTACTAAAATAATTAATAAACGAAAATTTTTATGTAATATTTTTTCTTCATGTTATGCAACTGTTGAAGTTAAACATAATGATTTAACTGAATTACTTAAATCAGTTGATAAATTAAAAAATAGAATATCTGATGTTGAAGAAATATCTTCGGTAATTCCCAATATACGTATGAACTTTCAAGCTGAATTACCATTAACTGTCAATTATATAGATTCCAATACACGTCCTACTGATTATAAAGATGATGCATATGGGTATGGTTTCAATAATAAAATGTTTTTAGAATTTGAAGTTCCAAATTTAAATGTTAAAAATACAATATTTAAATCTATAGAAATTATTGGCACTTTTCATGATCAAGAATTTGGTGGTACTAGTCAATCCCATATAAGAGTATATGTTAATAAAGAAATTAAAGAATTTATTTATTATAATCGAGAAATTGGTTTTAACTATAAAATTATATTAACAGATTTAAAAAAAGGCGACATTGTTTCAGCGTGGGCATGCTCACCAGAATGGCAAGGTTGGTCACTAACCATTAATGAAGCAAATGTTAATATTTATTTTGTGGAACTCATATAAAAAAATAATTTTAATATAAAATATGGTATTATTATGTGAGCACGTAATTGGAGGCAGTAGAGGAAATTTTAATCTTACACCTAACTGTACAATTAAAAATATGTATTTATTAACAGATTTATATAAATCAATTAGATTTTATTATAGTGAAATTGAAAATAAAGAAGTTATTATCGGTGGAATTGAACTAGATGATAAATTAATAATTGGTTCGAAAACAACTTTAGATGATAACGGAAAAACTATTAATTTATTATCAAGTGACGAATTAATAATATATAAAGATAAACCCCATTTTGATTTCTTAGAAATACAAGTAAGAGTAAAACAGATTAATGATTATTATATTCAAGAAATTAGTTATATTAAAATTATATATGGTATATATGAATTACAATTAGGAAATAGAAAATCAAGCTTTGATAAATTTGATGATTCACTTTATTATTTAGATTATGAAACAGTAAATAAACCTTGTTTAATATCAGGTATTGGATTATCCAATTTTGGTCTATTTTGTCTTCAAGTAGTTGAATGTTATGAAGGAGTATTTAATGATGATAATTTAATAGAAATATTTTATGATAGAGGAAATATTAGTCTAGTTGAAGCATCATTAGATTTAAAAAAATTACGAGAAGATAAAGAACAAACTGTGTTAAAATCATTTTTTAATAAACATAATTTTACAAAATCAAGTATTGAATATGATAGACATAATAATTTTCATTTGGAATTACGTAAAGAATTAAATAAACTAATGCAAGATACTAGAATAGTAATAAATTTAGATAAAGTTATTATGGATAATCATTTAATTGGTATTGAAAATCCAAATGTATTTAATTTTTTTATTGATTCATTTACAAGAATGGAAGGGTGGAGTCCATGTATAGATGTTCTTTATTTTTATTATCCAGATATTTTATCATTATTTGATCAAGCATTATTAAATCGTGATTTTACAGTCATGTATGCTATTCCTAGAATTCATAGAATGTTAAATTATATTATTTATAATTTTTCTAATGACAAAAAAAGAAATTCGAATATACCAGGTAAAGAAGAAACCTTGTTACATAAACATAAACCACTGGTTATTAAATATAATAAAGTATGGAAATGTTTATCTGAAGTTATTAAGAAATGTCAAGAAGTACATCATTCACAAGTAAGTTTAAATTGTTATCATATTGCATTACTTTCTAGTGATCTTACAAATAAAGTATATGCAACTATTACATTTTTATGTCAAGCTGGATTAATAATCTTAATGGGACTAAATTTTAAAGACAATGTAGTTGATAATATATTTCCATTAACTGAAGGTAAAGTAATTATTCCAATTATATTTTTATTTACTTGTATGATATCATATAAACAAATGTCAAATACTAAAGACTTTCATTCTATATTTTTACAAAAAAAATATTTATCCTTAAATTATTTTATTATGTATTTAATGGATTCAATATGTAATTATATATTTAGTGCTACTGTTGTAATTTTTAATTTTTTCTTATTATCATTTGACAGTTCACTTATTGATATAATTTTAAATAGTATTGCTTCGTTATATATTATTCAATTAGATGATACAGCTATTTTTATTTCACAGGACTCAATAATGGATTTAATAAAACAAAGATTATTAAATGATCTTTTTGATAGATTTAATAATATACCAAGTATTTATTTTGATAGTAAAACATGGTGGAATAATTGTGGATTTGCTTTGGAAAAAGATTTTCATATTGACGAAACAACAATGGAAATAGTTATTAAAGAATAAAATTAAATTAATTTTTCTATAAAGAATTAATTCAATTATTAATATTATGGATACTAAAATAATAGATGAACTAAATGAAGATGATATGTATTTAATTAATAAATTAAAATCAATGACAAATACGGTAATACAAGGGTCAGATAACGAATTTTATAATTTAATTGAGAAAAAAACTTCAGATTATACAAGACACTTATTAATAACTGGGATGTTACATAAAGATAAAAAACAAATTGCTATAGGTTTATCATGTAATTCTCCAACAGGTAATACCAGTCATGGTGAATCAGCTGCAATTAGTTCAGCATATTTAATTGACCCGTCCCCAAATAGTTGGATATCAATAGTTAGTTTAGTCCCCTCATCAGGAATTAAAATAAAATCACCATGTGGAATCTGTAGAGAATTATTAAATTATCATCATCCAAATATATATGTAATAGTACAGGAACCATATAAAAAAATTAAAGCTAAATATTTACTACCTTTTCCATATGTTAATACCGAAATCAATAAAGATAGCATTTGGGATCAAGATATCGAAATTAAATATATCTAACTATATTATATCTAGTAACATTGTCTGTTCTATCATTAGAATATGAACTACTGATATTTATATAAGAAAAATTGAATTTTTAATTAAATAATACTATATAAAATTGTTATGAATAATGAACTGTTAACAAGAATTAAGTATGGTGATATTGATGGTGTAGAGATGATTTTATTAATGAGTGAAGAAATAAATAGTTCAGAACAAAATGATTATAGTTATGCTCTTCCTGTAGCTGCTCTATTTAATCAACCTGAAATTGTTAAATTACTATTAGAATTTGGAGCTAATGTAAATACTACATTAGGAGATTTAAACATGGATTATTATGATTATTTCGATTGTTATGGATATAATTCATTACACATTGCTACTTTACGTAGTTACTCTGAAATTGTAAAAATATTATTAGAATATGAGGCTAACATATATACAAAAATGGATACGCCAGATGATGAATGTTCAAGTATGAATTCTTTAATGATAGCTAGCAAATATGCCAACAAAGAAATAGTAAAAGAAATACTCAAGTTTAAACCAGGAATTTATAAAAATGGTAATAAAGAATATTTGTTCAGTTTTATAGATGATGTTAAACAAAAAAATAAAAAAACTCAGACTGATGATAGCGAGACTGATGATAGTGATGATGAAAGTTTAAATCCATATGAATTAATAAAAATACTTTGTGACGATGGTCAATTGTATTCTGTTTTTCTTGACTTAGAAGATGCAAGTGGATATACTGCTTTCTCACATGCCATACTTAATTCAAACTTTGAAATAGCTACTTTGTTAGCTGACTATGGTGCAAATATAAATGTATACATAAACTATACAGGTACACCTTTCTTCGAAGCAATTACATATGATAATAGTGATATCATTGAGTGGTTTACAAACCGGGCCGATTTCACTGTTAAAGAGGATGAGAAAAATGAAGCTCTTCTAATTTTAGCTACGTATGGTAATATACAATTTATAAAATGGATTATATATTCTCAAGGAGCTGATATGAATTATGTAAATGACCAAGATACATCACTCCATCTAGCTGCTTATTTTGATCGTCTAGATACATGCCTCTTTTTGATAAGTATTGGTATGGATCCTAATCTACAGAACAATCACAACTTATCCCCTTTGATTGATTATGGTAAAGGGATTGATACAAATTGTCCAAATCGTCTCTATAATGAAACCCGCATTCCATTGTCAAAAGAAGAAAAACAAGCTCGTAAAGAACAACTTATAGAAGCACGTGCAAACTACTTGGAGCTACAACAGCGAGAAGATCGTTGGCAACGTCGTAAAAACGCATTAATGACAAAAACCGATTTTATATCAGAAAAAAAAATAAATTTTGATACATTCTGTCAAATAGTTAAATATTTGTAATAAATTGTTAGAAAGTATATGAAACCCGTTTTATTTATTCACATATATTTCCTTTACGAAATATAAAAATTGTCTGTTATGAACAACTGATATGATGCGTGTGCAATTAATAGCCATTGATCTATAAAAATTGTACCGATGTGTTAGAATTTATAAAATAAATTCTAAACCTATCTACTAGAATTTTATTATTTTTTAAAGGAAATAATAAAAATTGAATAATTTATTTTCAAACATATTATAAAGTTATTATGGCTTTTAAACAAAATAATAAACCCATGACTGAAAAAAAACAAAACAAATTAATTATTAAACTTTGTTCTTCAATTTATAAAGATGATATTGATAGTGTGAGAAAAATTTTGCCAAAAGTAGTAGACATAAATAGACATATATGTCTACCACCTGCTTATTTTGATACGGATGAACATGATGAATGGCCGACTGATGATGGTTATGATGGATTAAATGCTCTCCATGTAGCTGTTTATAATTTTAATTTTAAAATTATTAAATTATTGTTGGAATCTGGTGCTGATGTCAATATTTTTTCAAAAAAAAATCTACTCTCTACTCCTTTACAAATAGCTTTATACAAAGATGATTACGATCTAGAATTATCTCTAGAAATTGTTAAAATACTGTTATTATATGGAGCTAACATATATTCAAGAACTAACAATATAGCGAGGGAAAATTCATTAATGTTAGCTTGTTCCAACGGAAATATAGAAATAGTAAAAGAAATACTAAAATTTAAACCTGGACTTTACAACCATGATAACGATGAATACTTACTTAGTTTTCTAGATAATGATGATAAATTAATGTTAAAAAAGAAATATTGTCATAAAAAGAAAGATAGCGAAACAGAAGATATCGATAATAAACAGCTTGAATTAACAACTATATTTTGTGATGATAACCAATGGTATTCAGTTTTTCTAGAACTAGAAAGCAGAGAAGGATACACTGCTTTTGCATTAGCTATACATTATGGTAATCTTGAATTAGCTACTATGCTAGCTGACTATGGAGCAAATATAAATGTACATATAAATAATGTAGGAACACCATTTATGGATGCAATTAATATTTGGGACTTTGAATATAATAATGTTATTGAGTGGTTTATAAATCGAGCCAATTTCGCTGTTAAAGACGATGAAAAAAATAAAGTTTTTATAGTTATGGTGAAGTTCGGGAATCTTAAATTTATAAAATGGAGTATAGATACACAAGGAGCTGATAAAAACTATGCAAACGAAGATGGTGATACCGCATTACATATTGCTGCTTATAATAATAATCTAGATGTTTGTCTTTTTTTGATAAGTATTGGTATGGATCCTAATCTTAAGAACAAACAAAACTTATCTGCATTGATGAATTATGGAGAAAACCATCATTATATGTTAAAAGAAGAAAAACAAGCTCGTAAAGAACAACTTATAGAAGCACGTGCAAACTACTTGGAGCTACAACAGCGAGAAGATCGTTGGCAACGTCGTAAAAACGCATTAATGACAAAAACCGATTTAATATCAGAAAAAAAAATAAATTTTGATACATTCTGTCAAATAGTTAAATATTTGTAATAAATTCTTAGAAATATATTTCCTTTAAGAAATATAAAAATTGTCTGTTCTCAATCTAATTTGCAAATTAAATTATTAAAGACTGCTATCATAAATAGCCATATCTTTATAGACGAATCAATGACTCTTCCATAAAAATTGAAAATTTTAGTGTATAATATATCTTATTTTTTTTAAAGTAGGCGATCAAGATCTTCTGAGCTATTGTTCAGGTTTATCCAGGAAGTGATTGGCACTGCGCGGGATATTATGGTAACAACAATTGGCTAACGTCTTTTGTCGCCCTCTACATTTTCCAATGTAGATAGGGGTTCACTCATGTTGGTGAACTATTACTATGATTATCTAACAGGGTTCGATGAGAAGTTTCTACCTTGGAGGCAGCCCCTCTAAAACGAAACAACCTGACCAAGGTGGGGTGTTAGACAGCACAACCATTGGTTCCCTCCGGTTATAGTATGATGAACTACCCCGGAAATGAAGGCAGATGCCTAAGACTCATTAGCAAAAATAATAAATTTAACCAGGTGCTAGATTTGGACTGGACAAGTTCTAAAGGGATAGAATCAATCATACGATTTTTGAACAAAGAAAAATGGTTAATAAATTCGACTAGTACAAACAACAAGAAACTTATCCATTACTTTTCTGAACGGGGGGTTTTAACTTTGGTAAAATATCTAGTGCGAGAAGATCCAGATCTAATTCTAGTGAAAGATAAACAAGGACGCACTGCTCTTTTTTTTGCATCTATGAACAATAAAATCGAAGTAGTAAAATACCTCATAAACAAAGGTTCTGATGCATTTACTAAAGATAGAATGAAAAAAAGTTCACAAGATTACGCAAAGGAAAAAAACTATCAAGAAATATGTAATATTCTAGATAGTAAAAAATAATTCATTTATAGCAACTCGTAAATACTGAATTATTTATTAACATATATTTAGTATAATAATAAAAAAAATTTATGCTTCATTTATTAAATTAAACAATTCAGAATATTCAATATGTTGCTTCATTGAATTAATATTTTTAAAGTTACTTAATTTTAAAAAATATTTACTATTAGCCTCTTTATTAAAATGTATTTTAATAAAGCGAATAATTGTGTTTTCAAATTTATCTGGTCGGCAAGCATACTGTCTGGTATCAATATACCAATGATCTTTTTGTAGTGTCAATTCAGATAAATTTTGAAGACCATTTATAAATTTTTTTAATTCTTCTAGCATAACTATATTATCATTATTAACTGGTAATACTGTTTTATCTATATATGTTTGTCTTCTTGTTCTGATTGGTTTATCTTTTATAATTTTATCTTCACTATTGTTATGTGAAGTTACATCCTCAGAACAAGTAGTTTGTTCAGGATTCAAATCTTCTGAATGAATTCGATTAGTTTTAGTATCAATACTTTTGCTATTAATTATTGATTCTATAGGTTCTTCTATAATTGTTTTATTAGTGGTGCATACGATTCCCATTAAATATAACAAATATTATTACTATTATTTTTTATCAATTTTTTAAAAAGTTTTTAATTTATTAAAAAAAAAAAAAAAAAAATATAAAGTTTAAAAGTTTAAACGTTTAAACTTTTTTAATATAAAACATTTAAGAATATAATTTCTATTTTATAATATATAATTACATGAGTTTAATGGGGTTTAAATGCAAAATATGTAATAATGATTATAAATCATACAAAAGCTTATGGAACCACAACAAAAAATTTCATATTATTAAGGACAAATTATGTAATACTTTTGTAAAAAATGGTAATACTTTTGTAAACAATTGTAATACTTTTGTAACCCAATGTAATACTAATACATCTTCTGAATTAAAATGCAAATACTGTAATAAAATATTTAATCATTACAATAATAAATGGCGACATGAAAAAACATGTAAAAATAAATTAAGTGATAACAAAATATCTAATGATTTACAAATATTAAAAGAAGATATTAATCAAATTAAAGAATCGCCACCTATTAATAATCAATTAATTAATATTATTATAGAAAAAAATAAAACCATAGAAGAACTTCAGAATAAAATTGATGATACCAATATTATAAAAAATAATAATTTAATATTGAATGATATTTCTTTAATTTTGAATAATACTGATATAATTAATATAACTGAAAATAATTATATAAATGCAACACAAATATGTAATGCAAGTAAAACAAATTATTCAGATTGGTATTCATTAGATACTACTAAAGAACTTATTTTTGAATTAGAAAAAATATCTAAAAAAAATAATATTTATGAATTAAATAAAGATATATGGATACATCCTGAACTTGCTATTGATTTATCTAGATGGATTTCACCTAGATTTTTTATAATTGTTAGCAATTGGCTTAGAAATATATTTATTCATAATAATAAAACTAAAGAAATTGAATTAAAAGATCAAAAAATACAATTATTACAAGATATATGTATTAAAAAACAAAAAAGAACAAAATGTAATGGTAAAAATGTTATATACATATTGACAACCCAAGATAATAAAAAAAAAAGAATATATATTATTGGAAAAGCAAGTAATTTGAAAAATAGATTAAGTACATATAATAAAACTGCTGAACATGAAGTTATTTATTCAAAAGAATGTAAAAAAGATTATCTAAATACAATTGAAAATATGGTTCTTATTAAATTAGATATATATAGAGAGAAGGCTAATAGAGATAGATTTATATTACCAATTGAAAATGATATATCATTGTTTATAAATATTATTAACAATTCAATTTCATATTTTAATTAAATGTTATAAACATATAATTTCTATTTTATTATATATTATTTAACGTTTAATGGAATATAAATGCAATATATGTAATAAAATATATAAGTCTTACCAAAGCTTATGGAACCATAACAACAAGTTTCATAATAATACTAATTTAAATGGTAATACTTTTGTAACCCATGGTAATACCAATACACCTTCTGAATTAAAATGTAAATACTGTAATAAAATCTTTAATAATAGACAAAATAAGTGGAAACACGAAACCAAAGTATGTAAAAATAAATTAAATTTAATAGAAGAAAATAGTATTTTAAAAAATGAAATTGAAACATTAAAAAATAATAAAATAGTTTTATCAAATTCAAATAATTTAAATAATTCAAATAATACAAATAATAATATAAATAATGGTACAATTAATAATAACAATACAATAATTATAAATAAAGTTGGTGAAGAATCATTAAATAAATTAACTTATGAAAATATAAAAGATATTTTCCGTCAACAAAAAAACTGTTTACACCATGCTATAAAATATGTAAATTTTAATGAAAATATTCCAGAAAACCATAATTTTTATAATAGTAGTTTAGAAGGAAAATATGTTAATGTTTTTAATGTTGATAAAAAAGAAGTTGAAAAGAAAAATAAAAAAGATTTCTATGATACAGTTTTAATTTCAGCAATAAATATAATGACTTCACTATATGATAAAATTAGAGATTCTGTATCAAAAATAAAACAAAAAAAATTATTAAATATGATTAATGAATTAAAAGATATTTCTTATATAGATAATACAAAGAAAATATATTTAACAAATATAAATGAAATTAGTTACAATAATAAAGACGTTGTAAAAGATACATGGTCCAATAAATTAATATCAAATGAAATTAATGATGATGAATTATCAGATAGTGATTCATCCGCTAGTTCAAAAGATTCATTTTATTATTTAACTGACACAGAATAATAAGCTGCTTAAAAAATTGATAAATACAACTATAAATAATTTTCATAAATATTATGGATGATATTAAAATAATTTACAATGCTATTGCAAATGAATTTAATAGAACACGAGGATATATGTGGACTGGTGTTAAACAATTTCTAGATTCTATTCCAACTAATTCAACTGTTTTAGAATTGGGAAGTGGAAATGGTAAAAATATGTTATATAGAAAAGACTTGAATTTTACCGGTATTGATATATCCATAGAACAAGTTAAAATATGTATCAGTAAAGGATTAAATGTAACAGAAGGTAATATAACAAATTTACTATTTGAAGATAATAAATTTGATTATATAATTTGTATAGCTACATATCATCATTTAGATAATGATATAGATCGTAAAAAATCATTAGATGAAATGTATCGTTGTTTAAAACCAGATGGTAAAATTTTAATATCTGTTTGGGCAATGGAACAACCAGAATATTCTAGAAATAAATTTTCTGAATCAGATACTTATGTAACATGGAAACATAAATATAAAAGATATTATCATATTTATAAAGAAGGTCAATTAGAAGAAGAAATAAATAGATTAAATAATAATTTTACTATTGAATATATTTTTCTAGAAGAAGGAAATTGGTATATTTGTTTAAGAAAATAATAACATTATAATTTATGACAGAATTTGTTTATGTATTAATACCTAATGGAGGTGAATGGGAAGATTTAAAAATATTTCTTACTTTAGATGATGCTAAAAATGCATTAAAAAATAAAAATTATCGTATTGAAATATTTGAAAAAAAAGATAATTATTTTATTCCTAGTTATAACTCTATATTTTACGAAAATTAAATAAATATATCCATCAATTGTTCAAGTTGTTCTTCTGTAAATTTAACATCTTTTAATTTTGATAAAATTAATAATTTTTCGTCTTCACTTTTAGCTGGAATAGATTGAAATATTTGTTCAAATACTGTTTCTGGAGAAAATGTAGTTTCAAATTTAACTTCTGTGTGACCACCACTATCACTTCTTCCTAAAGCAATCCCAGGTGAACATGGAGGTAATGTTGCAAAAATATCTATAATTGGTACAAAACTTTCTCTAATTACTCTCATTTGTTTTGTTATACTAATACGTCTTTCATGATAAGATCTAATAATACGACTTTGTCTTCCATATATTAAAGTCTGTAAGTCGTAAAATTCTTCATTATCATCATATTGTTTACGAAGAGTTTCCAATTCATTATGTCGTTCTTCAAATGCAGAATTATATCCAAAAGAAATAGATCTTTTTTCTAGCAAAGCCATATCATGTTTAGAAAATAATATTCCTTCGAATGCATCATTTACATGTGCTTCGATATAATATTTTTTATTAGTTCCTATAATTTCAAATGGTAATAAAACTGTATACTTTACTACACTACCAACACCACCAACACCAGATGCAATTCGTATATTAAAATATATTAGTAAATCTTCATTATTTTCAGAATTTGATTTTGGTTTTCTATAATATTCTCTAATATGATCAGCAACATTATCTATTTTAAAAATAAATTCGTCCATTGTTAAATTTATACTTAAGTCTATTTTGGACCCTTCTAATTTTAATTCATCCATAATATTATTAAATGCAATAATACTATTATGACTAACTATTATTGGAATTTTATTTAAACCTAATGTAGTAACAACACTATTATGAATTAAAGTTGATGAAGAATTTCCAGAGTCGAATATAGTTATTACTGGTTGATAGACTTGTTTATAATTTCTATATCTTACTTGTGTAAAGTCATAATCACATTTATATAATATTCCTCTTGGTTCAATTTCATTATGTACATTTTCAACCTTTTCTTGTTTTAATATTTCGTTGAAAGTATATTTATAATGTTCAATAAGATCTTTAGTAATTATTCGTGGTGAAAGAATAAATTTATATATTACTTTATCATCTTGTAATAATCTAGTAATTTCAGTATCAGTAAAATTAGATGAATTTATTTCTTCAAAACTTTTTGTATTATTAATTAATCGTAATATAATAACTGGTTGAATTGGTGATAATCTTCTATTTATATCTTGAAAAATTTGTGGTGTGAAAATATTAATTTTTAAAACACGATTACCTTTAATTTCAATATTTGGATAAGTAGTTTGTAATTCTGTAAGATTAGTAAAATATTCTGGAATTATTGATAAAATTTCACTATAATCAAATGAACAATAGTTTTGTTGAACAAGGCTAGCACCTCCTAATATATCTTTCATTTGTAGATATTTATTTTTATATTTTAAATATTTTTCTTGATAAGTCATTATTATAATAGATAAAAAATAAAATAATAAGTATAATAATGGACATAACTGATAGTTATGCAATAACACATATAGATACACAATTATATCCAAGCTTAATAAATCAACGTAAATTACGACCACAAATAATAAAAGATATTCCTCAAGATAGTTTAATAAAATATAAATTAGTAAATAATGAATGGTGTGAAGTAAATAATATAACATGGATTAATGAAAACAAAAATATTAATACTATTAGCTCATGTGGTTTTGTTAGACTAATAGATTTGAATTTAGATCAAAATAAAGTTATAGAATTACAAAATAAGATTACACAAGAAAGAGAAAGAATAAATACTGAAAGACGTATATTTGATGAACAATTACAACAAGAAGTACAACGTCGGCGTGAACGAGGATTATCATTTTTTTATGAAGGAAATGATTTAATACCAACTAGACCAGTAAATATATCAACTGCATATTCAATAGCTATGGATATACATCAAAAATTTGTTGAATTAAGATCATCATTATATAATTTTTATATTTATTTGGATGATGGATCAAAAACTAGATTATTTAGTTTAACTGAATTTAAAAATAAATTCAAAAATATTTTTGATAATAAAATAAATTCACTTGATTATTCCGATAATGTTATTTTATGCAAAAAAATTATATCAAGATTAGATAAAAAAATAATTAATATGATCTATATTAACAATACACGATTCTTAACTGAACGTATTGGATTAACTAATATAACAATTGGTGAATTATATATTAGATTAGCAAATGCACTAGTTGAATTAGATAATATATCATTTATTAATTTTATTAAAACTTATGCAGTATCTGTATTAAATGCATATTCAAATTTTGAAAATAATTATATTGATTCTTTATTAGATAATAGTCAAAATGAATCATGTGATGGCGGATGGGTTGAAAGATTATTATTAGTAACATTACAAGAATTACAATATAAACCAAATTTAAAAATAAATTTTAGTCCTAAATTATTATTATTACAAACTAATTATATTGAAAAAAATAACTTATTTTTATCAAAACCCTTATTTGATACAAGTAAAATAAATATTATTATTAATGATTACTGTAATCAATGGATTGAATCATCTGAAAATAATAATATAATAGACTATAATTCAACTATTAAAAATATATGTGAATCAATTATACTAAAAATAAAAAATGATTATGAAATACTTGATATAGAATTAATAAATAAAATTATATTTGATGATTTAACTTCATATATGTCATTAACTGAAAATAAAATATCTATTTAGAGAATAATATATTTATAATATCAATGTTCATGTTTACTAGAATTACAAATAAAATTAATAATTTAAAATTTATGACTGAAATTTATAAAAAACTACCATTTTTAAATTTAGTAATAGCTACATCAGCATTAACTTTTCAATTAACTATTTTATACCCATGGCATAATCAATTAAGTAAACAACTAGACTATATTAATAAAAGAATTGATGATATTTATAATAAACTTGATAAGAAATATTGAATTATAATATAATTAAATTATAATTAAATATTTTATGGAAGAATATACAAAACATAACGTGGAATTACATGAATACAATATGCATAAATATGTATATGATTTAAATATAGTTAATATTCCGAAAATTATAAGTTATGATGAAAAAACAAAAATTATGATAATGGAAAAAATACCTTTTATGAATGTGTCTGATTTTTATGGAGAAGATGCAATAAATATTAGTAATGAATTATTTAATAATATAAGAAATGTAATTAAAATATTATATTCAAATAATATTGAATATAGTGATATAACCGGTTATAATTTTATAGAATATGATGACAAGATTTGGATTATTGACTTTGAACATTCACAACTTGAACCAGATACTTTTAATCCATTTATGATTAAATTTATTAATGGATTTAATGATTGGAATCCTGATTTTCGCTAATATGTTTTTTATATAATTCAGCACATAAATTAACATCAGGGTATTCATAATTTTTGAATAATCTATTTAATTCTAGAATTGGTTCTTCATCTACAAACTTATGGTTGAATAGTATTAATTTTTTTAATTCGTTATCTTCATATTGATTATACATTTGAATAAAATCCTGACTTAATATTGTTAATGCCAATAATTTCATTATTTTTTTACCTATTTCTGATTTATAATAATTATGACATAAAGTTACATACCATCTTGTTTTCTTTTTACCTAATGGTAAAAAATTAACACCAATAATTAAATGTTTTTCATTAAAACTAACACGCGACCATGTAAATGATGGATATTGATACATATGAAAATTACTTGTTTTTCTTGTATTATCATTTATTTGTCTCATTATTCTATTTGAAGAATAATCAAATGATAAACCTATTTGATCTGTCCAATTATAATATTTTATATTTGTTGGATAAATATTATTACCAAAGCCAACTATTTTATTATGAACATATTCAGGATGTCTAATATCCATTGTATTAAAAGCACTATCAGTTAAAGAACAATCCATATCTATTTCTAGAAATGAAGTTTCATATTCTTTATTATTATAAAATGGTATACTTCCAGGTTTTTTATTTTTTGGTTTATAAGACCAAAAAATTTTACCTTGATATTCGATGGTTTCACCAAAATTATCTAAATTTGACATTTCTAAACCGTGGTATTGACATTTTAAACAACCTGATTCAGTTATTACTCCATTATCTAATCTTGATCCCATATGTTTGCAAATATTTATTGTTGTAATTAATTTATTATTCTTTTTATCATTCCACAAAACTAATGGTAATTCACCAATATTAACTTTGTATGGCTTTGATAAATCAATTTTGTTCTTAATACCAATACAATGCCAGTGATTAAAAAAATCTAATGATTGTACCACACTTAAAAATAAAAAAAATATTTTTATCATATATATTAACTTACAATTTCTTTTTTAGATTCTTTTTAGTCATATAAATAAATGTTACACCTTTCATATTGATTCCACTTTTCAAATTCAATTGAATTGTGGTGGCTTGTAAAATCATAGCCAATATAATATGATGAATCTTTATTCAATGATTTTATTACATTGTCTCTAACTTCTACATGAATATGAAAATCTGCTCTACGAATTGCTTTCCCTTTACATATACCAATTAAAATTATATCTTTTTCTAAAATATGAATCACATAGAATTTACCTAGTAACATATTTCCCTCTGCTTTAGCTTGGCTACTATTAATAAGTAGCATTTTAGGTTTTTCACTAAAATCTAAATTGGCACTGATATGTAAACAAGTTAATTGTTCATTATTATTATCTATTTCAAGAGTACTCATTAAAATAATTATAGCTATGTTATAATAAAAAATTTCAATTTTTATTATTTATAAAAATTCTAGTATATAGGTTTAGAATTTTTCTATAAAAATTGAAATTTTAAAGGTTTACTAGATGCTATGAAAAAAGTTAGTTGAGTTTCCGGTCTTACACAAAACGGATGGTTCGCCTATGATAAGTGCATACGCCCCGATGCACCCACCAATTTATGCTCATATATAGTTCTAATGGTTCTTTAGAACCACGATCTGGAAAGAGTGTGAATAAAACTTTTGATGACGGGTTTAAGTTGTCATATAGTTTAAAATAGGTTTCAGAAGAACAGTTGTTAATCTTACCAAGATTTGGTTAAATTCCAAAACAGCAGTTGCTTGCTTACCAATTTATTGGCGTTTTTATTGGTTAACCCAAACTAGTAAGAACATTAGGTTTTATCTTCCTGTGGCAAAAACAGATAACCCCAAGGCTACCTCAAACGAGGACGATAATGCAAGTAATTGATCTTATAAATATCTGAGTGGTAACCAGTTATGAATTTGAAATTTTACGGTAATCGTATGGGTGCTAACCCATTTAAATACCAGCGTAAAACCCCAGCGACCAAGAGTACCTAGCTATTGCTATTATGGGTATGATCTGGCATGGAACCTCTAGATAATGAAGGAGACCTTTGCGTGGTTCTAGAGATAAGTAGTTCATTTATACGAAACTAACATCCTTCATTTACTTTATAATATTTTAAATATCTAAAAATTTTAAAATATAGGCAAATATATATGACAAGTAAATGTCCAAAAGGTCAAATTGAAAGAATTGGTTATACCAAAAAAAATTCTAAAATTAAACCATCCTGTATTGAAGATAAAGGTAAACCAGGTAAAGGTCCAAAGTTAATAACAATACCTCATGAAGATGAAGGTTTACTAAGTAAATATGGTTATTCATTAAAAAATAGTTTCGAAGAAAGAATAAAATCTATTAAAAAAGCGTACAAAGAAAACTCTCACTTAAAAATTTTAAGACACATTAATGCATTAAGAACATTACAAAAATCGAACGAAAAATATTATAATAAACTTGATAGAGATATGAAATGGATACAGGAATATTATAAGAAAACTAACTAAAAATTATATAAACCCATCTACTAGAATTATTAGCGAAAAATTGTACCGATGTGTTAGAATATTCTAAACCCATCTACTAGAATTTTTATAAATAATAAAAATTGTCTGCTCTCAATAGAATTAATTCTATTATTAGCGATTGATCTTTATAAAAATTGAATAAATTAAACCATAAATCATTACAATAGTATTATGGATCAACATTTGTTACCGCCTAATTATCATAATATTATTCATGATTATGAAGGCCTAGAACAGTATATTTTTAGCAATAATGAATCATATTATGAACAAATTAAAAAAATAACTATTTTAATTTTAATTCTTAGAAAGAAACTTAAGTTATCTGTTAATACAAATAACAAATGTTATAAATATATTGATTCTATGGAAAATAATCCATTATTATCTTCTGTTATGACCGAAAAAAATGATATAATTATCAAATCATTGCTAATTATATCAGTTTATATACTTAAAATGATAATTACCGATCTATATAATGTACCGGTACTTATTGTTGGTGAAGAGATTGATATTTACAAAGCAGTAAATAAATATATTGAATCAATTGATAGTTATTTGGTTGATTAAAATATTAGTGAATAATTATTCACTAATATTTTGATATTGGTTGGTGTGGGGTTCGAACCCACGAAGCATTTGCATGAGAGCTTAAGTCTCACCCCTTTGACCACTCGGGAAACCAACCTCAAATATATAAGCAAATATTTCTTTAAATCATTTTTTTCTATATTAATTTAATATGGATCAATTTAGTAAAGGTCGAAAAATACATCCAGATTTTGAAAACCCAATCGACAATATTATAATAAATATATGTGAGAAGTTAATAAAAATATGTCAAAAATATAATATAACACCAAATGACATAACAATAACTAGAATTATATTTGGGATATTTATTATTTATAAATTTAAATATTCTTGTAATTTATATATTCCAGTATTTGGTACACTAATATTTTATTTTCTTGATTGTTTAGATGGTAATTTAGCTAGAACTACTAATCAAGTAACAGTATTAGGTGATTACTTGGATCATTTTGCAGATATTGGTTATTTTGGTATGGTAATTATAATAATGATAAATAAATCATATCCAAATAAATATATAATATTGGTAACTATATCAATATTTATGTATTTATCATTTATTCATTTAGGATTACAACAAAAGAAATATAATAGTAAAAATAATGAATTATTAGATAATTTAAATATATTTCATACTCTTAAAGAAGAAAATATAGTATGGACAAAATATGTTGGTTTAGGAACTTTTATATCAATGATAGTATTTTCTATCTATTATATACAATCATTCTGTTAAAAATTCATCTTCATTTCTTTCAATAAAATATTTAAAAATATCATCTAATAATCCTTGTGGACATAAATTAGTTGGTACAATAACACCATTTTTATCGTATTTAATATGTATTGATGGTAAAAAATTATGTTTTGATAATATAAACCAACGATTTGTATATTGCCTGTTTGCTTTAGATCCATGAAAATTATGTCTAATAACTCCATCAATATAACCTAATCTAATATTACTACATTTATTTTCATAATTAGTCACTATATTTTTAATATCAGTTGATAAATTAGTATTAATATTATTAATAAAATTATTTATATTTTGAATAATTGAATATGCAATAAATGAATCACCTGAACCAAGAATATTAATATCTAATAATCCACCCATTTTTTCATATGCAACACGAGTACATGCCCATGCAAATCCTGGATGCCAATTATTTAATCCAGATAAATTATATTCAACATTATTAACTAATTGGCGACTAAAGGAATTAAAAAACCCCATTATATTATTATTATGATCTAAATCTAAAGCATATGAAAATAATTGGATTATATCATAATGACCATTTAACATTTTTAATGCATCACTAACCCAATTAATATTTTCAAATTCAATATCTGCATCAATCCATGCAAAAGCTTTCCAATCATTAGGTAATAAATGTTTAACACCTAAATTAATCATATTTTCTTTATGCCATAATGGTATATCAGTTTTTAATTGAAGATGATTTGGATTATTAGATGTTGTTAATTCATATTCTTGATTTTTATATATAAGTTCAACTATAAATAAATTAACATTTGTTTCTTCAGATTCTATTTTATCTATAAATTGTTTAGCAAGTATATATCGTCGTTTATATAAACATGGATTTGAAATAACAATAATAATATTTAATTTATCTTCAAGTGGTTCTGTTGTTTTTATTATATTTCTTATATTATTTACTTTATTACTCTTATCTAATATTATATGACTATCTGAATTTATTTTTTTACTACTATTTTTATTTGCAATAATCTTTAACATATTATAATATATTATATTTTAATTATAAAATTCATCTTCATTACGTTCTTTAAAATAATTAAGAATACTATCAAGTAGTTCACCAGGGCAATCATTTGTTGGTACTAAAATACCTTCTTTATTATATTTAATATGGATCTTTGGTGAATAATTATAATCTAATAATATTTTCCATCTTTCTGTATATCTTCTATTTTTCTTTGTTCCATGAAAATAATGCTTAATAACTCCAGGTACATATCCTAATCTTAAATTTTTTACATTATTTTGAAAATGTAATATACTTTCTTTATATTCTTCAGATGAAAATTCATTAATTGCTTTTAATCCATTATTAATAAAGGATAATGCCATTATATTATCTCCAGAACCTAATATACCTTGATCATAAAGTCCATTCATTTTTAAATAAGCTTTTTTAGTACACGCCCATGCAAACCCAGGATGCCAATAATTTATTCCTACATTTGAATATGGCTCTTCTTTAGTAAATTTATAACCAAAACTATTAAATACATTCATTGCTATATTATTTTGATTTAAATCTACACAATGAGAATATATCTGTACAATATCTTTTGTTCCATTTAGAATTTTTAAAGTATCCATTGCCCATGATGGATTTTCAAATTCTATATCAGCATCAATCCATGCAAATGCTTTCCAATTTTTAGGTAATAATTTTTTTACACCTACATTAATCATATTTTCTTTATGCCAAATAGGTACTTCCGTTTTTAATTGTAAATGTCTCTTATTTTTAGAATCAGTAACTATAAATTTCTGTCCTGGATAAATCATTTCAACAACATATAATATTACATCAGTTTCCTCTTCTTCAAATCTTTTTATAAAATCTCTAGCTAAAATATATCTTCTAGCATATAAACATGGATTTGATATTACAATTATTACATGTAATTTATTTTCAATAGGATCATTATTGATTATTGCTTCTTTGATAATATTTTTTTTATAATTAATAATATCTATTTCTATATTATTAATAATTGTCATTATATTGTTAAAGAAAATTATTTTTATTATAACCAAATGGTTGATATAAGATATGCTTTGCTAACTTAATAGTAATATTATGTCTTTTCATTAAAATATTTAATTCTTTTAATGATGTTAATTGTGCGTTTATCAAATCATCAAAATTCCACCATAAATCTTTATATTCTTTTAATGGTACAATTAAAATGACATCTGTATATTTATAAAATGATACAGTTTTAACATAATTATTTAGATTTTGTGTATTCAATTCTAAGAAAATAAAATTATACATATTATATATGTCTATATATTTTTTATACTATTGGGTAAGATCCTTCGCCTAAAACACCACATTGACCTTTGCCATCATTGTATGGTTTATTAGTTGATGGATCATTACCTCTACCTAAGAACATATAACCACCAGAACCCCATGATTCACCCCAACTATTTCTTAATATATAATAATCTAGACCATTTTCATTACCATAACCAACTAACGCAACCCCATGATCTAAATTAGTACCACATTTTCCAGTAAATACTCCAGATGAATATAATTGGAAATCCTTACCATCTGCTTCAATTGCAACTGATACTGGTTGTTGTAATAATGCACTCATCATAGCTGCGTCAGAATTAGGTTGAATATCAACAAATTTAACTATATCAGTATTAGAAACTGTTAAACATTTTGTTTGACATGTCGATTTCTTTTTAGTAACACCAGATGTATATGGATATTCAATTTCTGAACAAACGCCATTATTTGATTCAATCCATGTAAAAGCATTATCCATTAAACCACCATTACAACCATGATCTTTATTATCACAATCAACTAATTGTTGTTCAGATAATGAATTTAAAACTCCTGTTTTAATTGCTACAGCACTTTCAACACTACTAATTGTAGAAAAAGCCCAACAAGATCCACATTGTCCTTGATTTTTAATTTTATTAACAGCACCTTTAGAAATCCAATTTATTGATTCAGGAAGATTACCACTGATTAAACTACTTCTTAAATTATTTTTTGGATTATAAATATTATTAAAACCCATTAATTGAAAAAATTCATCAGTTGAATACCCAGAATATGCATTATGTGCTAAAGTATATGTATAATTACCATCATTTATTTTTTTAATATAAATATCATTTTCTAGCCAATTGTCAAATAAAGTATCATCTGACATTTCTATATTATGTTTTATTAACCATGATTTAAATTTATCAATAATAGAACCATTAATTGCAGTAATTAATAATGAGAATAAAGTAAAACTTTTTTTAATATTTACCATATAATAATATTTAGATATTAATTATCCTTTTTGCTGGTGGTTCAATATCATCGCATACAGCTATTCTTTTCTTTGGTAAAGTTAATGATTTCAACTGTTTAGGTAAAACTAATGAATTTATATTACAGTTACAATAACTATCAAAAATAATTTCTTCTACTGTATCTGGTAATTCAGAAAGGTTACCATTGTATGATCTTGGAAGATAAATTTTTTTTAATGATTTAGGAACTTTTGTGAATGATTTTATTTTAGACCCACTATCAAAAGGATATACTATAGTAGTAATATAATCTGGAAAATTACATAAATCATCATCAAAATCATGTGACAGTTCAATGTATTTTAAATTTTTTGGAAACTTATTTATTTTTGTAACTCCTCCACATGTTATTTTTGCTGTCGTTATAGAATCTGGTAACCTATTAAACATATCTTCAGTAAACCAGTTATAAGATATATATTTTAATCTTGACTTTTCAGTAAAACTACATTCTTCTAAAACATCATCGTCAACAAGCAAAGATAAATATTCAATGTTATCAGGTAATTGATATATTCTTCCATCATAATCTGAGTATATAACTAAATTTTTCAGATTTTTTGGCAACTTTTGAATATCATAATTAAAATCACCAGATACAATTTGAATAGTTGTAATAGAATCCGGTAGGTTATCAATTGATTGATTAAAATTTGAATCGGTAATAGAAATTTCTTTTAAACCTTCTTTCAAATTTAATGGAAAGTTATAATTTCCATTAATATTTAATGATTCAAGAACTGGTATATTTTCTAGTTTATACATCAAACCATTATTAATAACAAGTCTTTTTAAATTTTTTGGATATTTAGTAATTTTACCTTTGTAAAATCCATCAAAAATTAAACATTCTATATTAGAATCTTCTAATATATCTATTGGCTGGTTAAAATTTTCACCAAAGGTAACAATTTTAACAGAAGAATAAAATGTTTTATCGGTTATGGGTTGATCAAATTTAGTCCCAAATGAGACTTCAATAATATTAGGAGTTAATTCAAAAGTATTATTAAATCTATCACCAAAAACAACTTTATGAACTTTTTCCATTGCCCATTTTAAATCTGGTGATTTGTCTAACTCAATAGGATCATTTAGAATATCCTTGAAACGTAAAACATCACTATATAATATAAGATTATTCATCATAAATATAAATTAAGCTAGGATTAATAAATAAATTTCAACTTTTTTAGTTGTACATATACTAGAATTGTCTGCTCCCAATTGATCTTTATAAAAAAAATTGAAAATTTTTTTATATAATACACTCATTATTTAGGTATGGAGAAAACACCCATTAAAACCCAGATTTATAAGGCTGCCTCGCAAAGAAAGCCACAAAGACCCATACGACCATTCAAGATCGATAAGATTGGAATACGTTTGCAACATCTCTATTCTACCAGTGAATTTTCCTTCCAGGATCCCACTGAATTTTGCCCGCAATGTCACTATTTCTTCGAAGTGTCTCTCCCAAACATTGGAGACATCGGCAACTTCTACAACACGCATAAGTTTTCTAAGTACAATAGGAAAATGATTGGAAAGAAACTCAGAAAAGCAAAGGACTATCGTTAGTATTTACACTTGGTTTACCAAGTATTTCATTTAATCTATTCGTTCCCAAGTATTTGCTTTACACCCATCTACTATAAAAATTGTCTGCTCTCAATAGAATTTACCACGTAAATTCTAAACCCATCTACTAAAAATTGTCTGCTCTCAATAGAATTTACCATGTAAATTCTATTATGAGCGATTGATAAAAATTGTACCGATGTGTTAGAATTTACTTTGTAAATTCTAAACCCATCTACTAGAATTTTATTATTTTCTAAAGAAAATAATAAAAATTGAACATAATAATTACTTATTATAAAATAATTATTATATGATATTTGTTCAGAAAATTAGAAAACTAATTAATGATTTGTTAGATTATTATTATACTAAAGAACGTAAATCAAAAAAAGAACAAGTATATTATGTACGTTGTACAAATGATTACTTTTCCGAATTTGAATGTTTATTAAATGAAAAACGTATTGGTCTATATACATCTTTATCTAAAAACGATGCAAATACTTGTATAAAATTATTAGAGATGTTATATGAAAGGGATTACAAATTTTTATTAAATGTTTATAGATTACAAAATGAAGTAATAGAAGATATTGAATTAGAATTTAGTTATTCATTAGATAATATCAAATTTTGGGTTGTGTCATTAAAAGAATACTTTTCAGAAAATAAAATTAAACTAGAAAAACACGACATAATGCCACCTGCATTAAAAAATTATAAATCAAAAAAAAATCAAAAATTCTATTTAATAAATGAAATTAAAAATGAATTTTTTAGAAATGAAGATTTAATTAAAGCGTAAATATAAATTCAAATATTTATTGTAAAGTTTATTTATTTTATCATATATATCTTTACTTAATATGTTAATTTTATCAAACTCTACTTGATACTTATTTTTAAATTTATCTTCTTTATTAATTAAAAGTGAATTATCTAACATACAAAGTTGATAATATTTATTTCCTATTTTTTCACGGAAATCATATATTTCATTATATGTATTAGCTACATTATCAATTATATATTTTTCTTTGAATATTCTATTAAAATATGCCCATTTTAAAAATACTTGAATTTTTTTTAAGATAATATAATAAAATATTTCTTTATTATTAATTAAATCATTTAATTCACTCGAATAGAAAGGAGCTTTATTTTTATTTTTATTACTAAAACTAATATAGTTTGAAACTCTAAAATTATCAAGTAAAACTTCAACATATACATCTGTAAAATTTAATTCAGATAATATAATATTTTGGCCATTTATATTTTTTTCACCATTAATAAATTCAGACAATTTCCAAGATTGATTATTTAATCTATATAAATAACGATATAGTTTAATATAATTTGATATATTTAATTTATTCTTTAATTTATTTGTTCTCTTAGTTATTTTTTCTTTAATTTTACTTGGTAAAGTTTTATCAATTTCAAAATTTAAATTACAGTCTTTTATTTCAAGTAACCCTGTTACGTAACCTAATGAATTTAAAATATTTTTAATTCTAAAATCATCAAAATAAAATATCAATAATATTATTTTTATTTTATTATGAATAAGTTTATCTAATAATTTTTTAAGTAATTCGTTACGTTGATTTAAATTTGAAATATTAATTTTTTCTTCCATATCTAGGTCACATGATTTTTCTTTTCCATATTTTACATAGGAGCCTTTTATTTTTGGATTATTTATGCTTAGAATTTCTTTTGATTTCTTAATAAAAGGATCATTAACTAAATCAATATTTGTATTAACTAATGTTTTAAATTTGTTCATTATTATTTATATAGATAAATTTTTTTATATAAGTAATAATAATATGAAAAATATTTTAATATTAGGTGAAGAATATTGGTTTAAAAAAGAATCAAATCCATTATTTACTGAATCTACTTTTTTATTAAATTATTTAGGAAAAAAAAAAGATAAGAGATACAATTATATTATTTTACAGAATCCACAAGAATTAACAAAAAAAATAAATGAAATAAAAAAAGAAAACATTAAAGCTATTTTTTTATTTCAAGATGTATTATCAGATGCAAATTTAAATAATTTTACAATTTTAGAGATGAAAAAGTATTTATTTTCTTTAGGAGTATTTATTTATCCACCTGTCGATATTATTGATATGTTTGGTTCTAAAAATTATAATAATATATTAAACATTAAATTAAAATATGCAAGTTTACCACATACACAAGTATTAAAATTTACTAACTATAAACCATATCAAGATGAAAAAATTATAACACAAACAATGTACAAAGTAGTTGAAAAATTATTTAAAATTTTTCAAAAAATAGTAATTAAGAAAGGATATTCATATGAAGCAAAACAAGTAAAAATATTTAATCGAGATAATATTGTAGATTTTTATGATTTTAAACATAAAGTTAGAACACTTAATTATAAAGAATTTTGGGGTAAAAAAATTAATGCAATTAATATGGATAAAGGAATTGATAGATATTATATAATTCAAGGTTTTAATAAAGTCGTTACAAAAAGAAAAAATGAATATCGTGTGTTTTTCCATAATGGTAGAGCTAAATATATAGCACATGGTGATAAAGTACCTAATTATTGTTTAACAAATAAAGAAAACTCTGATCTATTAGTTAATATAGTTAAATTTGCAAAAAAACTTTTTAAAGATTATATAAAAATAGTATGGACTCAAGATAGATTACCAATTTTATTTAGAATTGATGTATCATATGCTATTGATCCAGAATTTCAAGATGAATACTCTATAAAAATAGATGATTTTGACACACCAGTTAGAATATATGCAAATGAATTAGAAATTGATCCTACTAGTTTTTTCTATAATAGATTTATATGTACTAATGATGAAACATTTACATCACAAAAAATACAAGAAAATCTTGCAAAATATTTAAATAAATATATTAAATCTTTAAAAGATTAAACGATTTTATAAGATATTTACTGAAATCTTTACAATTATGATTATAAACATTAAATGATGTATTCCAATTATTAATTATATTATAAATATCCATATTATAATTTTTAATTTCATTTAAATCATGTAGTTTTTGTGTTTTTCCAAGCTCATTTATTATATTTTTCTTTTCCACATAAAAAACTCTAAGTTTACCTTTTATATTATTTCCAGTAAACATTCTAAATAATACATATGGCTTACTTATATCTTCTACAGGACTAAAATCAACTACAAAAACATTGTTAAGCTCTGGATTCTCTAATATTACCATATCATGCATTTTAATTAAAGGTATAGATCTATATAATGGTGTTCTAATTATTTTTGGTTTAATAATAGATGTTGTATAATAAAAAAAACTAAATAGAAAATATAATAATAACATTTATATTATTATATTTTAGAAACATTTTATCTAATCATTATATTAACTACTTCTTCTTCTTCTTCATACTTTGTCTTACAAGATAAAAATATAAAAAATTTATAACATAATAAATATATATAATTAAAAAAATCAGTGGCCATTTATAATATATTAGTTATTTTTAAATAACTAATATTATTATAATTTAACTATTTTTAACAGCAGTAGTTGTTTAACTATTACTCTTCAATAACAGCAGTAGTTGTTTAACTATTACTCTTCAATAACAGCAGTAGTTGTTTAACTATTACTCTTCAATAACAGCAGTAGTTGTTTAACTATT
>Ga0214921_10002193_pt1 | contig 32179 bp, 22 predicted proteins | sample LL1505_MetaG_FD_177992 | JGI IMG/M metagenome (GOLD analysis project Ga0214921, IMG submission 177992) | Freshwater microbial communities from Lake Lanier, Atlanta, Georgia, United States - LL-1505 | ecosystem: Environmental > Aquatic > Freshwater > Lake | place: USA: Georgia | collected... | reverse complement strand
TCAAATAAAGATTCCTGCTCAAGAAGACGCCTCACCCCTGCTCTTACCACGGCATGATCATCAATGAGGACAATGGTTGTTTTTTTAGCCATTATTTTTTCTTCTTAAAAATGGGTAATTGAATATTGAATCTAACGCCCTGATTAACTTCACTTGTGATCTCGATCTTTCCATTGATCTCATTGATACGCTCACGCATACCGGTTAAACCAAATCCGTCGCGATGTGATTTATTAAAACCCACCCCATCATCAACCACTTCAATATCGATCATAGTGCTTGATCTATTTTTTTTAATATATGCCACACGTATTTCTATATTTTTAGCTTTTGCATGTCTTGCAATATTCGTTAAGCATTCCTGAATAATGCGGTAACTTGTGACCGACACTATTTCATTCGTCTTAGGCAATCCCTTTAAATTAATTTCATAATGAAGATTAATTTTTGGATATCTTAATTGCCAAGTGTTTAATAAATCTTTTAAGCCCTCTTCTAATCCTAATTCATGAAGGACGCCTAGCTTCAGACGATTAAGCATACCCCCTACAAGATTCATGAGATGTTTAGAGAGATCTGAAATCGCATTGACTGAGGGTTTGATCTTTGGATAATCTTTATTCGCAAGCGCCTTTAATACCGATGCATCTGCATGAATGGCAGTTAAGCATTGTCCGAATTCATCATGAAGATCTCGCGCTAAACTTTTTCTCTCCTCTTCTTGGATGCGAATTAATTTACGAGATAACTGGTGATTCTGCTCAATACTGAGTCTTAATGTTTTGACCATGTGATTAAACTTCTGACTGATACTTGCAAGTTCAGAGGTTTTTAAAACTGGTATCTTCGCCTTTAAATTGCCAGACTCTAATTCGGTTAGTGCTTTCAAAATAAATTCCACAGGACTTAAGGCTCTAAATACAATCCATGTCACTAAAATATTCGTCAAAATAAAAAAAACACCTGCCAAATAAAAGATGCCCGTCAATTGATTCCATATTTCACCAAACTCATAACTGGGATCAGGGGTAATCACAATAGCGCCCTTAGGTTGGCCTAGAATCTCAACTGGTAAACGTTTAAGCTCCCAAGGTTCTGAAATCAAACCCATAAAGTTCACAAACCAGCTAGGGGCTTGATCAATGGCTTTAGTCCGCGTTTCAGATACATTACTATCCACTAACTTCCCCTCCAAGTTAAAGAACTCGATTTTGAGATGTCGCATATGCACCAAGCTTTGTAAATTAAGGGGTTTAAGCTCACTTTCAATTGAGTAGTATTTAGGGTTTTTTAAAATGCCAATATCAAATAAATAAAGCGCTAATTTTTCAGCGGAGGCTACTTCAGCCCGCACATTTTTCTTAGCCGTATCGATCGCTAACACGCCGCCTAAGATTAAGATAAGAAGCAATACCGCATTGATAATCAAAATAAGACGAAGCTTTAAACTCAAACTCTAACCCTTCTTAATATGTTTACTATTGTGACGCAATCGATACGAAAGCATATCAGGAAAACTTCCTAAATAATTTTGGGATGAATTCACAGATTAAGTTTAGGAAGTTCATTTTAGGATTATTCACTTATTTATTAATTCCACTTCACCATCATGCATTGTTACGAATGTGGTCATTTAATCAAGAGGGATTTAGCTAAGTTCTGTGATCATTGCGGATCAAGCTTAGAGATTAAGCCAAAACAAGCTTCTGCAAATAAAGAAATGGTGATTAAGATCGAGCACGAAATAGAACAAGCGACCAACTTATTCTTACTTTGGAATGCTTCGATTGCCGCGACATTTATTTTTTATATCAATCACGCCGTGACAGATGGTTATATCTATTTATTTCTTTTGGTGCTATTGATGTTAATAATGTCTTGGGTGCTCCTCTTAATGAAACTCCATGATCTAGCTTTAAGGCATCATGAGCCCACCAAGAAATTTATGTTCACAAATTTAGGATTACCGATTATTGGTACCTTTTATTCTTTCGTAAAACTCACACAAAAATAAAAATGCTGTAAAACAAAAAAGGGAGCTTCAAGCTCCCTTTTTTACCATCTGAGCCTACTTCTTTATTGGCTTTTTGCAGGACCACCAAACTCAAAACGCACTCCGATCCATGCAGTTCTTGGCGCGCCTGGTGCCACAAAAGTTTCTCCAACAGCTTGCGATCTTGATCCGCTTAGCATAATTTGACCGGTTGATGAGTTAAATGGACTTAAACCTAACTGACCACCTGTAGCATATTCGGTATCAAACAAATTGTTCACACGACCAAAGATAGACCATTGACTATCTGGATTATAAGAAGCGGTTAAGTTCACAAGAGTATAACCACCGATTTTGCCATTAAGCGCTTTATTGTCTTCATTACCACGTACGTATAGATCGGCAACTGTCATAGTATCAACACCAATAAAAGATTTGTCATTTAATCTATAGCTCGCCATAAGTTTTAACATCTGACGAGGAATCATAGGTATTCGATCCCCTTTGTTAACCCGAATAGTTCTTGATACTTCAGTTGTTGAGGATGATCCATTTGTTCCAACACGTGTTTCACATTGAGCTTGAGTTTCATTTGGCGTGCTTAGTAAAGGATTACAGGTAAAATAAGCTACTTCTGTTGTTGAAACATTAGTTCCGTTACTGTGTGCTGTGCCTCCAACCGTCTCTTGAGACTGATAGGTCGCATCGATAAAAGAATAGCTGCTTGATAAAACCCATCGATCGATCTCTGTAGCCAAACCAAACTCTAAACCACGACGTCTTGTTTCACCAAAATTTTTGAAGTAGCCCTCACTGACCGTGTTAGCTACAAACATAATATCGTCCTGATTTCTGGCGTTGTAAGCACTAAGATTGTATCTAAAGCCATCCATATTTCCTCTAGCGCCTATTTCAAATGTTTTAGAAACTACTTGATTCAGAGGTGGGTCACCCGCCATCGAATTTGGTAAACGACAGCCACGGTCAGGATTTGCACAACCTAATTCAATAGCTGTTGGAGCGCGGCTACCTTCATTGTAACCGCCAAACATATTAAGTCTGTTATTCACATCATAAGTTAAACCAATGGCCGGATTAATTCTACTAAACGTGTGATTTCCTGAAAGAGAAGATGCGGCATCCACAGTATTTGACAACGTCCCATTAGTTATTCCATCAGGGTAATACCTATAGCTTGTGCCGTTAGGTATGTCTGCAAAGTCATCGTCGTCAACATATGTGTAGCTTCCAGAGGGCCCGTATCTATATGCGTAATCCTTCAGGAAATAATGCGTCTGCTGATCGCGATTCTTGACTTTAGTATGATTCCATCGTGCTGATGCTGAAATAGCTAGTTTTTCAGTAGGCTTTAAATTATCCGCAAAGAATAAACTTAATGTTTGATTCTTTCCTTTCAAATTAACGCCTCTGTCATCTAACTCACCATCGAGAAGAAAGCCTCTATTTTGAGCAGCGAACATGCCGCTTCCAATAATGCTTGACCCAATTGAACCTTGACTCAACCATCCATACTCAGAAGAGCCTACAAATTGCATCTTGCTCCAGTCGAGGCCTGCACCGGCAATGAATTTATTGTCCATGCCTAGGAGTTTGTCATCCAGAGATATCTGGCCTTGAAAGCCAGCATTTTGTTGCTTGATATTACCGCGGTTAATCGCCCCAATACATTTTTCTCCAGGCTCATCACCCACTCCATTTTCAGCGGTACAAACGTCTCTTGCATTTGCGGCTGAGTAAACACCTCCTGACGTAATTGTTTGTCCCGACGTGCTGCCATAATATTCAGGAAGCGCTGTTTCGTTGATGTCCCCGTTGAAAGTATTTGTTCGAATATTTCTGTAGTAGACGTTACCCGAAAACATTGTCTTTGGTGTGAAGTAATGTGACAAGTTTAAATTCAAAAAAGAAGACTTATTTTGGGTGTTATCAGGCCATGTATAGACACCACTTCTGTCTCTATTGTATGCGCTCTGGGGTACAAGGCCGTTACCATTCAAGTCAGTATTTGCGTAGGCAAAACTTAACTTAGCATCTGTTTTCTCACCTTGCCAGCCAATCTTACCAAAAAGCTGCCCGAAATCAGACTTAGATTGGTCCCTCCAGCCTTTTTCGTTGAAATACGTTCCGGCGACAAAGTAATCCACTGAATTATCTTTTGAAACGCCACCATATTCAAATTCAGACAAGCTTCTTCTGTATGAACCGAAAGATGATTGAAGTACTCCACCCGGAGAAGTTCGACCATCCTTCGTTTGAATTGAGATTGCACCACCCAAAGTGTTTAAACCAAAAAGAGGGTTAGAGCCAGGCATTAATTGCACTGATTGAATCGCATTCTTCGGAATAAGATCCCAGCTTACTACATCACCAAATGGCTGATTCATTCTCACACCATCCAAATATAAAGATAAGCCTTGTGGCGTTCCTAATAATGGGGAAGCGGTGTAGCCTCTGTAGTTTAAATCTCCTTGGATAGGATTCCCTTGAGTCTGATTGATATAAACGCTGCTAAGATTTTGATTCATATAACTTGATAAATCCAAAGCTTGAGAATCTTTTATATCTTTAGCTTTTACTGTTTGAACGTTTGATGGTATTTCTTTTAAACTAACGCCAATAGAGGGTAAAGGAGTGATACTGATCACATCTATTTTATTTGTGGTTAAATCAGCAGCATAGGCGCTTACTGAGCACAATGAAGCCACTAATAAATTAATTTTTGAAAACTTGCGCATCCTAACAGTCCTTGGAAAATATTATTGTGCAAATATAAATGAAATAAAAACAGAAATCACGGATATCAACCACTAAATTCATGGGAAAACTTCCCGAAGAAAGCTCCCCCCTTATTTCATAAAAAAGTATGATAAAAATCAATAAGTTAATACGTTGCTAAAATGCCAAATGTTAGTCAGTTTTGTTGCAAAAAAACAACGCTTATTATTGAGCTATATAATCACTTCTAAACCACGCTCTTTAGCCTTGGTTTGGAACTTAATATCTATACCAAAATTTGGGACAGAAGCTAAATCGCCACCCACAAAAATTAAAGGTAAAAATTCCCTCTCCCAAGGAGGCAAATCTGATTCTTGTAAAAGTTGTTTAATTTTTTTGGTGGGCCTTTTGGAATCGGGTTTAAAAAATTCACCCCCTTGTCGATTTCTAATTTTTAATTTTTGATGGTCTAAAGATTTTAAATTAATACCCCTACCTCTAACCTTTTTAAATTTTAATTTATGTCCATCGGGCAATAAAATTTCGGACTCACCCTTCCAAATAATTTCGTAATTTTTATTCTTTTTTTGATTTTGTCTAACAATAAAAATCTCATCTTTATAACGACGAATTTCAAAATCTTTTGAAAGCTGAATTTTTATTGTTGCATCTTTTTTGGCCGTTAAAACCTGTCTTAACAACTCATCTAAATGGTCCTTAGATGGCATCAATTGATCGTTCATTTCGAGCCAATAACGTAAGACATTTTTAGCTCTTGAATGTGATAAATTATTTAAAGTTTTTACTTGAAGTTTATGTTTATAATTATCTGATTTTAAATGATTTTTTAAATCAATTTTAGCCAAGTCATCGAGCAAATATTGCGCCTCTGCTAAATGGCTAGACGATCTAGAAATCACTTTAATTATGTGATTGAACCTTTTCTTTAGTATGGGTAAAACTTTTGATCTTATGAAATTTCGATCGAAATCAATATTCCGGTTACTTTCATCCTCAATCCACTTTAATTTGTGCTTTTTAGCATAGCTTTCAATCTCGATTCTTGAGGTATTAAGGAGCGGTCTCCATAGCTTACGCGCCTCATCAAAACACCCCATGGATGACAAACCTTTCACCCCTCCTCCACGAATGAGTTGGAGTAAAAATGTTTCAGCTTGGTCATCTTGATGATGGGCTAAAACGACTAAATCAGTTTTAGTTTTGAGGAGTTTTTCATAGCGAAGTTGTCTTGCTTCCCCCTCAATACCGAGAGACTTTTTTTTCGGTAATTGGATATAGTGCACATCCAATTTTACTGATAATTTTGCACATAATTTCTCACAAAACTTGAGCCACTTATCTGCGTTTTGACTTAAACCGTGATGCACATGTGCTGCTTTTAAGGTGAAGTGATGTTTCTTTTTTAATGCATGTAGAAGATGTAAAAGTACTACTGAATCGACACCGCCACTTAAGGCGACCGTGATTGATTTAATCTTCTTGTGTGATTGATTTAAGGCTACAAAAGCCTTATCCACTTCATTTAAGAGTGACGACTGTTTAGTTTGTTTAAGGTGAGGTGCTTTAACTTTGTTACTTAGCGGTTTCTTTGAACTTGCCATAGCTAAGTAAGCGTTCATGCCTAGAATCGAGGAGTTGTTTGAGTGATTTCTTTTGAAGTTTGGTTAAGTGTTCTTTTAGAGACTTTCTAACCGTCTCCATAAGCTCATTGGGATTACGATGCGCACCACCTAAAGGTTCTGGAAGGATTGTATCGATGAGGCCTAGTTCTTTTAAACGTGTCGCTGTAATACCTAAAGTCTCAGCAGCCACAGATGCCTTATCCGCACTCTTCCATAGAATGGAAGCGCAGCCTTCAGGAGAAATGACTGAGTAGGTTGCAAATTGAAGCATAATGAGTTGATCGACCACACCTAAGGCTAATGCACCGCCTGAGCCACCTTCACCAATTACAATGCCGATCATCGGCACTTTGAGCTCTGCCATGACATATAAGTTACGCGCAATCGCTTCGGATTGGCCTCGCTCTTCCGCGTTAATGCCAGGATAAGCCCCTGGAGTATCAATGAGGGTCACAATAGGCACATTGAATTTTTCAGCGAGTCGATAGAGACGCAAGGCTTTTCTATAACCTTCAGGCTTTGGCATACCAAAGTTACGAAATTGTCTTTCTTTCACATCGCGTCCCTTTTGGTGACCAATCACCATGACAGGCATGCCTTCAAAAGAAGCTAAACCGCCTACGATGGCTGGATCATCCGCAAAAGCGCGATCGCCATGCAACTCTTCGAAGTCTTCAAAAAGTTTCTCAATATAATCAAGGGTATAGGGTCTTTGTGGGTGACGCGACACTTGCGAAATTTGCCAGGCGTTGAGATTGTCATAGATCTCATGAAGTAGCTTTTCAGTCTTGCCTTCTAATTGACTGAGCTCTTTTGAAATATCAAGATTCTTATTCTTGTCATGTGTCTCTTTGAGCTTTTCGGTCTGGGCCTCAAGTTCAGAGATGGGCTTTTCAAAATCTAAATAGCTAATTTTCATTGAAACAAAACTTTTAAAATCTGGAGGTTAATTATAAAGGATTTTTACGTTTTCTTCGCTCAACCATTGGGTTAAACCATCAATCAATTCATCATGTAAATCCACCTGCCAATCTTGACCTAAGATGAGTTCCACATGGCCTTTTTCATTATGGTAATCAATCTTCACGCGGCAGCGTTTGAGGTTATTTTGAGAAGCGCCACAATAAGGCTTGAGGATATCTCTTAATTTCTGTGCATCTGATTGGCCGTTACATGAGATTTTTAAGTGATGCGCAAATTGATTGCGAGCAGTCGCTAAATCAAAGAGTTTACGTGCGGTGACTCTGATACCGCCTGTGAAGTCATCATGACTCACACGGCCCTCCACAATCAAAAGCTGATCTTCTTGGACTAATCTTTGTGATTGGGTGAGAAGTTCATTGCCAACAACAACATCGACTCGAGAAATCGCATCATCTAAAGTCACAATCGCCATCTTACCTCGAGCAGTCATACGAATACGAATGGCTACAATCACACCTGCTATAAGATAAGGTTGCTCTTGGGGTTTTAATTCTCGGATACTTGTTTTGATAAAAGGTCTGACACGCTTTTCAAAGAATGTGAATGGATGGCCACTGAAATAGAAACCAAGCGCTGCTTTTTCTTCTTGTAATTTTTGTTGAGGTGTCCATGGTTCGACATGCACCATCTCAACTTTTTGCGTTTGCTCTTCGCCAAATAAACTATTTTGCGCGATATTAGCTTTTCCTTGCTCTGCTGCTGTAATCGCTAAATTTACACTCGCGAGTAATGATGCACGATTAGGCTCTATAGAATCAAATGCACCACCACGAATCAGAGATTCCACGACACGTCGATTCACTTTTCTTAAATCAAGTCGGGCACAGAAATCAAACAGATTTTTGAAGGGGCCTAATTTTTCACGAGACTCTAAAATAAGTTCGATCGCAGCTAAACCTGTGCCTTTAATCGCACCTAATCCATATAAAACTTGTGTGGTATTAGTCGGAATAAATTCGAAACCACTTTGATTAATATCGGGGGCCAATAATTCAACACCATTGGGTTTGCAATCCTCAAAGAAGATTTGAATATTATCCGTGTTATTCATATCAGCTGACATGGAAGCTGCTAAGAATGCTGCGGGGTAATGGGTTTTTAAGTACGCCGTTTGATATGCCACCATCGCATAGGCTGCGGCATGTGATTTATTAAAACCATAACCTGCGAATTTTTCAAGCAAATCAAAAAGTTCACGCGCCTGTCTCTCATTGAGCCCGTTCTTTAGAGAGCCTGCGACAAAACCTTCACGCTGCGCATCCATTTCTTCAACTTTTTTCTTGCCCATCGCACGACGAAGTAAATCCGCAGCGCCTAATGAGTAACCTGCGACTGTTTGTGCAATCTGCATCACCTGCTCTTGGTAAACAGCAATGCCGTAGGTTTCTTTTAAAATAGATTCCGTCGATGGATGGGGATATACGATACGCTGTTGTCCATGTTTACGTTTACAAAAATCTGGGATTAAATCCATAGGGCCTGGACGATAAAGTGCCACGAGTGCCACAATATCTTCAAAGCAATCAGGCTTCGCTTGTTTTAACATGTCTTTCATACCGCGAGATTCAAGCTGGAAGACGGCCGTGGTATTGGCATTTTTTAAAAGTTGGAAAACCGTTTTATCATCAAGTGGTAAATGATTTAAATCGAGTTGCGGTAAATTGTCAGCTGCTCGTAACACATTCGCATTCTCTAATGCCATCGCCAAAATAGTAAGTGTACGTAAACCTAAAAAGTCGAACTTCACTAAACCTAACGCTTCAATATCGTCCTTATCGTATTGGCTCACTAAACTGTCGCCATTCGCTTGACAATAAATCGGTGTGAAGTTTGAAATTTTTCCAGGGGCAATTAAGACACCACCTGCATGCATGCCTACATTACGAACAACACCCTCGAGTCTTAATGCAAGATCAATAAGCTCTTTGACTTCTTCTTCTTTGTTGTATCGATCTTGTAACTGTGGTTCTTTGTTTAATGCGTCTTCTAAGGTGATACCTAATTCCATGGGAATCAATTTCGCGATGCCATCGACAAAATTAAATGGAAGATCAAGCACACGTCCGACATCTCGAATCACAGCGCGAGCTGCCATCGTACCGAAGGTCACAATTTGTGAAACCGAACCGGCACCATATTTTTGTTTCACATAATCGATAACACGATCTCGGCCCTCTTGGCAGAAGTCGATATCAAAGTCAGGCATGGAGACACGATCAGGATTTAAAAAACGCTCAAAAAGGAGCTGATATTGAATAGGATCAAGATCGGTAATGCCTAAACTATAAGCAACGAGTGAGCCTGCACCCGATCCTCGACCAGGACCTACAGGCACACCATTATTTTTAGCCCAATTGATAAAGTCTGCCACGATTAAGAAGTAGCCTGCGAATCCCATTTGATTGATGATGGACGTTTCAAAAAGAATACGCTCGTCGTATTGTTTTCTTACTTCGTTTCTTTTTGCCTCATCCGGAAAAAGTTCTTTTAAACGAACCTCTAATCCTTTTTTAGATTCTGAAATTAAAAAGTCTTCGAGCTTTTCTTGATTGGGTGTGGGGAAATCAGGTAAATAATTTTTGCCTAAGATAAATTCAAAGTTACAACGTTTTGCGATCTCTACTGAATTTTGTAACGCTTCTGGAATATCACTAAATAAGCTCACCATCTCAGCTTCATTTTTAAAATACTGTTCATGTGAAAATAATTTTGGTCGACGGCTATCGGCCATGATATAACCTTCAGCGATACAAGTTCTCGCTTCATGTGCGCGATAATCGTCTTGATCCATAAATTGAATGGGCTGTGTGGCCACCACTGGAATTTCTATACTTTGCGCTAAGCTTAAAGACTGATTGATAAAACGTGTTTCATTTTTTTTATCTTCACCCTCTGCTACACGCTGAATCTCCATATAGAAACGATGTTTAAAATGAATCGCCCAATCTTTCATAGCATTCATCGCGATATCGGTATGCTCTTGGAGGATCGCTTGGCCCACATCTCCCATCACGCCTCCTGAAAGAATGATAAGACCTTCGTTCTTCTCAAGCAGCCAAGATTTTTTGATTTCTGCACGACCGCGATATTGATTTTCTAAATAAGCACGTGTGAGAATTTCGGAGAGTGCAAGGTAGCCTTTGTCATTTTGACAAAGTGCCAATATACGATAAGGCTGATCACGATTGATTTCATTTTCAATCCAAATGTCAGCACCTAAAATAGGCTTAATCCCTTTTTCACGCGCCTTCTTATAAAACTTCACCAAACCAAAAACGTTATTTAAATCGGTGAGCGCTAATGCTGGCATGTTTTCATCAAATGCCTTATCCACATAGTCATCAATGCGCACAATGCCATCGGTGATGGAGTATTCGCTATGACACCTTAAATGAATAAATGAGACGGGATGGGCTTCTGACATGACTCTATTTTAAAGGATGAATGACTTAAAAATTAGCGCTCACTCACAAAAAAAGTACTTGATCTACCATTAAAAAAATAACTGATGTATATTGTCAACTATTACTCAATTTCAAAGGACTTTACATCATGGCAGTGACTCTTAAAGGCGGCCCAGTCAAAATAGGTGGTCAATTTTTAAGCAAAGGACAAAAAGCACCTGACTTTAGTCTCGCAGACAAAACACGTGCTGACGTAAATCTTGCTAGCTTTGCAGGTAAACGCAAAGTGCTTAATATTTTCCCGAGTGTGGACACACCGACCTGTGCCACTTCAGTCAGAAAATTTAACGAAGCTGCTGCAAAACTCAATAACACAGTTATCTTATGTATCTCAGCTGACTTGCCTTTTGCACAAAATCGTTTTTGCGGTGCTGAAAAAATTGAGAATGTACAAACACTCTCAACTTTCCGTAATACGAAAAAATTTGCGACTGACTTTGGTGTATCGATTGAAGATACAAGTTTAGCTGGCTTAACTTCTCGCGCTGTTATTGTATTGAATGAAGATAATGAAGTACTTCATAGCGAACTTGTTGCAGAAATTACAGAAGAACCTAACTACGAAGCTGCGTTAAACGTACTTTAGTCTTTTGGTTTTCGGTTACTACCTGTCACCATTTTAATTTCGAATAAACGACACTCTAAAGCCCCGTTAAATAACGGGGTTTTTTTTGTAGGTTTCAATCGCATGTCTTTCGGCATCTCAAGATCTGCGGTTAAAAAATAAGTATCCCAACCACCGAAAGATGCTTTCATGTGTTTCGCCCAAACAGGATAGACTTCTTTTAAATCTTCATCCTCGCCTATACGCTGGCCATAAGGTGGGTTTGTGACAAGTACACCTTCTGATCTAGGAGGTTCCAGTTTTATAAAATCACTTTGCATCACTTTCGCAACCTCTTCTAAACCTGCTACTTTTAAATTATGTCGTGCAACTCTCACAGCTCTTAAATCCATATCCGATCCGTAGATCTCTAAAAATTCAATCGGTTTCATTTTAGCAATAGCTTCTGTTTCAATTTTTTTCCAAAGTGATTCATTAAAGGATTTAAGATGTTGAAAACCAAATGAACGCTTCAATCCAGGCGGCTGATTAACTGCCATCATCGCAGCTTCAATAAGAAAAGTACCACTGCCACACATAGGATCTAAGAAAGGTTTTCCAGGTTGCCAACTAGATAACATAATAATCCCTGCAGCTAAGTTTTCACGTAAAGGTGCTATGACACTGACATCACGAAATCCTCTTTGGTAAAGGGGTGCACCTGACGTATCTAAATAAAGTTGGTATTGATTTTGAGTGAGATAAGCATGAATGCGAACATCGGGATCTCTGACACTCACTGATGGCCTTAGCGCACCCTCTTCGCGAAAGCGATCACATACAGCATCTTTTATACGGAGTGTCACAAAGTCTAAACTTTTTAAAGGGCACTTCACACCGGTCACTTTGACACGAATCGTTTGACTCACCTTAAACCATGAAGGCCAATGAAGTTTAAATGTTGCCTTGTAGATATCTTCTTCAGTGAGATAGCTTCCCTGCCCTACGCGAGATAAAACACGTGTCGCAATGCGGCTATGCAAATTAACGCGATACATCGTCTCTAAATTACCTTCAAACGATACACCACCATCTGTTGCGATAATTTTATGTGCTTGTTGTCTTGAAAGTTCTTCGACTAATAAAGCTTCGAGTCCACGTGGGCACGTTGCAAAAAATTGAAAATTCAAATGTCTTAACCTTTAAAAAATTATTGATCAAATTGAAGCGTATTTGATCTTTGATGATTATGAAGTATAAGCTGATTAAAAAATGCTAAAAATTCAAGCCTATAAGTTTTTTCTAATGATCTAGCTTTTTCTCGCAATGCCTTCACATCAAGTTCATTGGGCATATCATGAAATCCCAATACGATTTGATTGCCAGGCTTACCTGTGGGAATGACTAAGATAAGACCATCAAAAACTCGACGTATGCGGTCAATATAAAGATCGTAATGAGGATCGCTCGCCCATATGTTCATGACAAAGATACCGTCTGTCCGCAAAGTCGATTTACATACATCAAAAAATGAAAGACTTCTAAAGTTTCTAGGGATGCCTTCAGGATCAAAAGCGTCTATCATTAAAATATCTGTCGATTGCGGATGTTCCTTCATAAAAGGTATCCCGTCTCCATGAATCACTTTAAGCGACTTATCATTAGGAGGAAGATGAAACATTTGATGCGCCACACTAATCACTTTGCGGTGAATCTCCAACACAATCGATTTCATGTCAGGTAAAAAACGATGAATAAATTTTGGAATGGACGCACCACCCAAACCAATGAGTAAAACCGTACGAGGGCGTGCATGAAAGAGAAGAAACATCATCATAGCTCTTGTATAAGTGAGCTCTAGATGAAAAGGTTTTTTTAAGCGCATCGAACTTTGAATGGCATGGGATGCAAAATGAAGTGAACGAACACCGTCTGATTCGCTGACATCAATACTGATGTCTTCATCAGTCACTTCTTCACGAAATATTTTTTTAAATAAATCTCTCATGTGTAATAAGGAATATCATCTAATGCTTTTTCTAATCGTTTAAGTGAGACAGGGTATGCCGTTTTTAAATCCTGCGCAAATAAAGATACGTGAAGCTCTTCAATCTGCCACTCAAAATCTTTTAATGCTTGAGGTGGGGTCATTTTTTTAGTGGTATAAGGTTTTAATCGCGCATCCAGCAATTGATGAATGCGGTCTATCTCTTTTTGTGATAATGCATCTTTCTCTACTCTGGTAGCATATTTTTCAATACGAATAATGAGCGCTCTTAGGTATCGAGGTAAGTGAGAAAATATATGGGAGGGTGTCGTTAAAATAAATTCATTATGCATTAAAAAATTCATACGATTTGTAAAAATAGATTCTGATCTTTTTTGAATGGGGCTAAGTGTATTTAACAGTTGTTTTAATTGATGATAATACGAAGCGCTTAAATGAATCGTTTTTAACATAGCCTTCATGGTTTCAGGCAGCATATGTTTAATGCGCTTTAAAAGTGATAAAAAATCACTCGCATTTCGAGGCATCCCCTCTTCATGGCTTAGGGCCGAATCTAAAACCATTTCAATCACGTCACTTTTTAATTCGTCAGGTTCAATCATATCTCTTAGATAAAGTTGCGCTTCTTTAAGTTGATTTAATTCTTTTTCAAGTTGTTTGAGTTGAGGTTTTAATTCAAAACTTAATAATCTCAAAATCCCTTGACGATGTGATTGTTTCATCTCCTCTTCTGATACAAACACGCGGATTGATACCGACTCGTCATCATCAGATAGCCCTACAAAACCTTTGTAATCTTTTTGATGCATATTTAAATCAATAGAATGGGGTAACTTATCAAAATCCCATCGTTTTAAATTGAATCGCTCAATCGCATTTGTCTTCTCATTCTTTTTAACATGCATTTGAGGCTTCACTGAATTTTTTAGAAGATTTAAATCGCGCCCCTGTGATACAAGCTCATTTTTTTGATTTCTCACTTCAATATTCATAAAACAATGGCGAGGGAGGCTTTCAATTTCCTCCTCATCGATCATGTAAGGCTCTTTAGTTTTCTTTAAAATAAAATCACTTATCGATTGAAATAAATGATGATGTGTTTTGTATTGCGTTAAGAATTCTGTCACGCTATCCGCAAGTGGTAAAAGTTGTGTACGAATATGTTTAGGCAAAGACTTAAAAATACAATTCAATTTTTCACGAATCATACCGGGCACTAACCACTGCAAACTTTGCAAATCTAATTGATGAAAATCAATTTCAGAAATGACAGCGGTCACCCCGTCATCAGGATGACCTGGCTCAAAACGATATCTGAGTGGAATGGAAATACCATCAATATTTAAAGTTTCAGGGTACTGAATCTCAGTAATCTCATTCGCATCACGCTTCATAAGAAGGGCTTTTGTGAGAAACAAAGCCTTAGAGTCTTTGATTTCAATTTCGCGACGCCAATCTTCAAATCCATTACCATTGATAATACCTTGTGGTATTTTTTTATCATAAAACTCAAAGAGATCTTCTTCATTCACTAATACATCAAGACGTCTTGCTTTATGTTCTAGAAGCTCAACCTCACTAATCAAATCTTGGTTATGTTTCCAAAAGTGCCCTTTTGAGACGTACCCTCCCGAGACTAAGCCTTGTCTAATAAAGATCTCGCGCGCTATTTCAGGGTTGATGGGTCCAAAGTGCACATTCCTTTTAGGGACAATCGTGAGCCCATAGAGCGTAATTCTTTCATGGGCATTCACACGCGATAATTTAGTATCCCAATAAGGATCTGTATGATGATGTTCCACTAAGTGCAAACTTAAAGACTCAATCCATTCCACATCAATTTCAGCTGCTGTTCTGGCATAAAGTTTTGTAGTATCAACTAAATCAGCTGCCATGATCCATTTGGATCTTCTTCTTTTGATATTAGATCCTGGAGATAAGTGAAAATGAATGTTACGCGCTCCGACATAGGAATCATCTTCTAACGCTTTTACACCAATATTACCTAGAAGGCCGGATAAGATAGATCGATGAATTTGGACATAATTAGCAGGCTTCTCATTTATTTTAAAGTTCATATCTAAAATGAGATCTCGAATTTGCTCATGTAAATCGCGCCACTCTCGCATCCTAAGATAAGATAAGAAATGCATATGACAAAGTTTTCTTAAATTATTTTGTGAGGTTTTCTTTTGAATCGCTTCATCGAAAAAAGCCCAAAGTTTTAGATAGGAAACAAAATCAGATTTCTCATCAAAGAAACGAACTTGTGCAGCTTCACTTTCCGCTTTTTTATCCAAAGGTCGCTCTCTTGGATCTTGGATACTTAAAGCACTCACAATAATTAAAAGTTCCGATAATGCATTTTCTTTTTTAGCTTGAAGTAGCATCCGACCTAATCTAGGGTCCATAGGAAGACGGGCTAGATCTCGACCGATCGGTGTTAATTCATATTGATCATTTACAGCACCTAATTCTTGGAGTAACAAATAACCATCTTGAATGAATCGTCGACTGGGGGGTTGAATAAAAGGAAATTGTGAGACGTCACCTAAATGAAGTGATGCCATTTTTAAAATCACAGAAGCTAATGATGACCGATATATTTCAGGATCTAAAAATAAGGGCCTCCCATTAAAATCATCTTCCGAGTAAAGACGTACACAAATACCATCCGATACCCGCCCACATCGACCGCTGCGTTGTTTCGCTGACGCTTGAGAAATCTTTTCAATCTGCAACTGCTCCACTTTACTTCTCGGACTATAACGATTGACTCTTGCAATACCTGGATCAATCACATATTTAATTCCAGGGACAGTTAAAGAAGTTTCAGCAACGTTGGTGGACAGAATAATACGTCGCCCATTCGAACCTCTAAATATTTTTTGCTGTTCATCATGAGAAAGTCTTGAAAAAAGAGGGAGTACTTCGTAATGAGGTGGTAATTTATTTTTTAGAAATTCAGCGATGTCTCGAATTTCTCTCTCACCTGGTAAAAAGACTAGTGTGTCGCCACCTATTTTTGAAAAATCTTTCACCACATCAAGAATGGCTTCTTCAATTTTCTCTTCTTGATCATCTTCATCTTTAACTTCCAGAGGCCTATAACGAATTTCAACTGGGTATGTGCGCCCTGAGACTTCAATAATAGGTGCATTGTTAAAGTGTTTTGAAAAACTCTCGACGTCAATCGTCGCACTAGTAATGATAATTTTTAAATCAGGACGTCTTAATGTGAGTCGCTTTAAGTACCCCAAAAGAAAATCAATGTTAAGACTTCGCTCATGCGCTTCATCAATAATGATGGTGTCATATTGTTTGAGATCAGGATCTGTTTGCGTCTCCGCCAAGAGGACGCCATCGGTCATAACCTTAATAAGCGTTTGTTGAGATACTTTATCTGCAAATCGAATCTTAAATCCAACCGCATCCCCTAGGGATGATTTAAGTTCAGATGCGATGCGAGTTGCCACTGATCTTGCGGCAAGACGTCTTGGTTGTGTATGGCCAATCAATCCTTTAATACCGCGACCTAGATGAAGACAAATCTTGGGAAGTTGAGTGGTTTTACCTGAGCCAGTTTCGCCACATAAAATCACCACTTGTTGATTTTGAATGGCTTCTTTAATTTCCTCAACTCTTTGGGAGACAGGAAGTATTTCTGGAAATTTTATGGATGACAGACTCTCGAATTGAGCCTGTCTTAATGCTTCAATATGCGAACCTGGATCTTTCTTATTTGTTGTTTCACTCACAATTTAAAAACTATTGCTTCACGCAATCTTCAAATCCTGAATTACCGCCTTTAAATTGGGGTTCAAAATAAAACTTATGAAACTGCCATTGGCCTTTTGCATTTTTAGTGAATTGTGAAATACCAGTCCCAAAATCATGGGTCGATTGATTTTCTAATGAAAAATACATCGCTGCATTTAAGCCATTCGCTGCCATATGTCCTGGGTATTTTCCAAAACCAGGCACTTCAAGTAAAAAGTCATAGCTTCCATATTGGGCTTGGCTATGCTCTTTTTTTAATTTCAGCGTCACCTTACCTTTATATTCGCCCTCGTGCATATCATGACCTGTGCAAGCATATACGCCTGTAAAGTCAGGGCCCGAAAAAGCTGGTGCCTTACTTGCTGCAAAAACAGATGAAATACTTAATGAAAGAATCAGACCTAAAATAAAACGCATACTGCTCTCCTTTTTAAATAGTAGGTAAAAATCTAGATTTCAAAGATTCTAGATGACATGCTTTTAAAATTTCTTCTAATCGATTTAATGCAATTTTTTTAGGCTGATGAATATTTTCAGCCAAGATGAGCTCATTTTTCATGGCATGCTCCCATCCCACCAATTCAGTCACAGTGACTTTATAACCCATACCCTCTAACAGAAGACATCTTAATACATTCGTCATATGACTTCCAAATTCCCTCGTATGAATGGGATGTCGCCATAATTCAGATAGCGTATATTTTAATTGGTCAGATTTATCTAGCTTCAAAGTTTTTGCGACCTCCGCCTGGCAGCAAGGAATGATCACAATATATTGTGCTTTCTTTTTTAAACCAAAAAAAATAGCGTCATCGGTGGCTGTGTCACACGCATGAAGGGCTGTCACGATATCCACTTGATTCGGAAGGCTCGAATCTTCTAATGAATCCTTTATATCGGATGCAAAAAAATGCATACGATCAAATTTTAAAGTATCAGCTAATTTTTTTGCCTTCTCAATGAGATCGGACCGATGTTCGATAGCATAGAGCTCTCCGCCCTTCTCTTTTAAAAAAAGGTCGTACAAAATAAAGCCTAAATATGACTTTCCAGCACCATGATCGACGAGTGAAAAATGAGGATTAGCAGCCAATGCCTTTTCTAAAGAAGGCTCGATCAATTGGTAGAGATGATAAACCTGTTTTAATTTACGTCTTGAATCTTGATTCAACTTACCATCGCGCGTCAAAATATGAAGCGCTTTCAAAAGCTCGATCGATTGCTGCGGTTTGATGTCTTTGATTTCTTCCATAACTTCATCAGTTTAACGTATGCGAGATCACTTATGACAGAGTAAAATGATGTTGACTTAATGAAAGATTAATCATGAGTATTCAATGGTTTCCAGGACACATGGTCGCAGCGCAAAAAAAAGCTGCCGAAACAATGGAGTTTACCGATGTGGTCATCGAAGTGTTAGATGCTAGGGCCCCTGCTGCATCTCAGAATCCCATGGTGAAAGAACTTGGTGCAGCGCGTCAAAGAGCTCATCTTAAAATACTCAATAAGTCAGATCTAGCTGATCCTAAAGTGACGGATCAGTGGATCCAGTATTTTAATAAACTCCCAAAAACTAAGGCAATTGCTATTTCGTGTAAAAAGGTAAATGAACCTAAAAAAATTCTAACCCTTTGTATGGCTTTAGCGCCTCACCGAGGTACCCCATTAAAACCATTACGCATGATGATTATGGGCGTTCCTAACGTTGGCAAATCGACACTGATGAATGCCATTCTTAATAAAAGAATTGCTAAAGTTGGAGATGAGCCTGCAATTACAAAGCAACAACAGCGTCATCAAATTAATGACCACATGATTTTGGTCGACACACCTGGCATGATGTGGCCAAAAATTGAGCATGCGCATGACGGCTATTTATTAGCAGCAAACAATAATATCGGCAAAAATGCTTACCATGAAGAAGATGTGGCTATTGAACTTGGTGAGATTTTATTAAAGCAATATTCTGATTTACTTAAAGCACGCTTTGAAGTGAAAGAGCTTAGCCATGACTCTATTGAATTATTAGAATTTATTGCAAAGAAAAAGAATTTTCCATTAAGAAACCATCTACCTGATTTAGAAAAAGCAGCGACCGTTTTGCTTAATGATTATCGCCAAGGTTATTTAGGGAAAATTTCAATAGAATCACCAGAGTCAAGAAAGTTGATGCTAACCAAATAATTCAAAAAAATCTTTTTCAATTTGCTGCCGATTAATACCGTCAAAGCATAATCGACTTGGTAAATGACATTCATTTCTGGCACAGGTAGTTAACCAATTGATTTTAATGCCATGGAATGTATGTTTGTCTTGGCAGTCTAACGGTTCGGTTGCAATTGATCGCGAAAATTGAAAATAAGAACTGGTTACCCCAAACAGTTTGTTATCACTTTGGCCCATTATGGAAAGATTAGGAATTAAAAATAATCTTGCCCAATGAATAATGCCCGTATCTACAGAAATAATTCCTTTGGCATTTGAAACTAACTCTAAGAGTTCACGAAGACTTGTTTGGCTCATTAAATTTACAATGTTAATTTTTTTTCTAAAGTCATTTATGATTTGATCAAGTTGATTTTGATAAGAATCTTCTTGTTTGAATCCAGTTAAAACGATAGTTTTTTTCGTCAATTGGCAAAGCGAAAGTAAAAAATCAAGTAATTCTAAAGGCCAGAGACGCGCATGATGACTCGTTCCAATATGAATAATGAGATAATCTTTTAAATGAATAAATCGCTTTGATAAGTTAAGTGAATTTAAATGGATATTACCAATCTCTTTTGAAGGCGAATGAAGCAAATCAAACATAATCATTGAGGCTGGAATAGGCTTCTCTGGAATAGGAATTGTTTCATCAATTGTTTTATTGGACCTTGATTTCCCATCTAGGTGGCTGATAATCTTTCCATGCGGCATTGCAATGAGCAATGAAAGCCATTTCCAGGAAAAAATATTAATCACTTTTCCATAACCTTCGGGTGAAGCTTGTTTAAGCTCCCTTAAAACCCGCCAATTCAAATAGTCGCCCGCAATAACAGCGTTAACATCAAAAAGCTTTGCGGCTTCAGATAAATTAAATTTACTTAAAAGTACAATTTTTCTAGATGGATTTTCTCTTCGTAATTCAATAATAAGTCGCCCAGCCATCGCAAGATCACCAAAAAATAGATCTGCAAGCACTAAAATAGAACCCTCACTATCATTAATTTTTCTTAAAGGGCAAAAAAATAAATAAAAGAGAAGTGAAGACTTATTAATTCTTCTAAAAATTGAATGCCTCATCTGAGAATAAAAAGCGCGAATAATTTTGGGTGTGGCTTGTATAAATAAAACATGACGGCAAAAAGATTAATAAAGAAATAGCCTTTAGGAGTTAGAATATTTATAGTGTCTGCTGCCATTCAATAGATCTGCATAATGTTAATATTGAATTTAAAAATAAACTACTTAAAATTTCCTATAAATCTTAGCATATGCAAAATATTGATTTTATAAAACAGCCTTGGCTTAAGCTTGAACGATTTATTTTGCATTTATGCTATTTAGCTCTTCGTAAATATATCAAACCGAACCCCTATCCTAAACAAATCAAAACAATACTTCTTATTCGAAGAAATAGATTGGGTGATTCAATCAATATATTACCGATTATTGAAGCATTAAAGAAAAATTATCCTTCAATTAAAATTAGTGTATTAGCCAATCAATACAATGCTGAAATTTTTTCCTACTCAGAACATATCTATCAACTCTACTCAATCAATGAAAAATGGGGTCTTGGAAGAATAACGCTTTATTTAAATCCGATTATAAAAAAACTCCGCCAGGAAAATTTTGACTTAGTTATCGGGCTTGGAGGTTATGCATCTATGTTGTCTCAAATAAGCTTCTGCATTAACGGCAAATATAGCGTAGGGCCAAAATCATTTGAAGGTAATTTTAATGACCTTTTGTTAGATTTTTCAGTTAGCAAAGCTGTAGGCAAACACAATCTTCATGTTGATGAAATGGCTCGTATCGTAAGAAATGCCAGATTAAAACTACCTAAAAAACTTCCATTTCCTAAACTTAATGTTAGTGTCGCATACAAAAAAAATTGGCTTGCAATTTGCCCAGATGTAAACAGGAAAGAGAGTCGATATTCTATAGAAAATTATAAACAAATAATTATGCATCTATTATTAAATAAAGTTGTGGAAAAGATAATATTATTTCTTGAGACCGAAAAAAGTCCATACATTGAGCTAGTAAATGCTGGGGCTACTTACCAAAAAACAAAAAATTTAAATGAATTTATTTCAGGTATTGCCAAATGCAAAATAGCTTTAACAGCTGCAGGGGGAAGTTCGCATATTGCATCTGCCCTTGATTTAAAGGTTGTAGTAATTTCAGGAATTAAAAATCAAGCTTTTTGGCGACCTTATGGAAAAAAGGTTACAATTTTTGAAAAAGAAAATAATATAAATCTGATTAATCCTAAAAGTATTATCAAATCAATAGAAAATACCTAAAATAATTATGTCAATATATAGACTATGAAGCCAAATTAATATTTGCCTTTAAATCTATTACAAAAAAATATGACTTTAATAAGATGCCAAAAGTAGTAATTATTATAAATTTTGACAGTAAATATTTCCGGTTTGGATTGACACTGTTAAGATCTTTGGAATTGCACGCTAAAAATGCTATCAAGATTGCATACACTGTTAATCTAACAGACAATGAAATTACCGCCTTAAAAAGTATTTGTTCTAATTTAACTATTAGAAACACCAAAGTAAGATTCTTGAGTGGAAATCTCTTAAGAAACTATATGGCAAATAGAAAAGCTGATGTTTTTAAAATGGGTATTGAAAGCTTTAAAAATGCTAGCAAAAATTTCTACATCATGCTCGATACAGATTTATTATTGCGAGCGCCGATTGAAAATTTAACAAAAAAAATGCGGCAAAATAATGCTGCTCTTATATTTAGAGATTCAGCAATAGGTTTTCATGCAAAATTTAACGCAAGCATCGTGGCAGTGACTGGTGACGCTATAAATTTAGCAAATGAATGGTATAAACAAACTAATAAAAGATGGGTTATTTTTGGTACCGATAAAAAATTAACTTGGTATGAAATACTATCTAAAAAAGCAGACGGCTGTGAAAGGCCTCTTTATGTTCGAAGATGGCGATGGTTTTGGGATCAAATTACATTATTTGAAGCAGTTAGAAAATTAAATATTAAATTTTCAGTTTTAGATGTAAATACTTTTATTAATTCAAACTTCGATCCAAATGCGATGATCTGGTCGTCACATCAATCAAATAAAGATATGGCTTACGAAAAATTTGTTCAAGAATTAAATAACTTATAAGCTATTTCTTAACTGGCGCCCTCGACACGAATCGAACGTGTGACCCTCCCCTTAGGAGGGGGATGCTCTATCCACTGAGCTACGAGGGCAAAATTAAAAATTATTGTTGTAAAACTTTTTTCAAAACGTGAATGCCAAAATTAACACCAAAACCATTCACTTCACTTATCGCCGCTCCAAGGCCACTTTTTCTATTGCTCGATGAAAGATCGGTATGTAACCAAGGCACATTATTTTCAATAAAACGATGTAAGAAACGAGCTGCATGAATATGGTCAGCACCGCCTTCGAGAGTACACTGCTTAATATCTGCAATACCACTCTCAAGATCTTCTTCATAATCTTCATCAAATGGAAATGCAGCTATTCGCTCTCCTGCTTCACTTCCAGCACCGACTGCCAAACAAGAGAGTTCAGGTCGATTAGATATAACACCGCTATAGCGATCGCCTAAGGCTGTTGCCATGCTGCCTGTCAGTGTTGCAAAGTCCATCATCATGTCAGGTTTTAAACGGGAGGCTAGCGTTAACGTATCTGCTAAGACCATGCGCCCTTCTGCATCGGTATGAATAATTTCAATCGTGGTGCCATTAAGAGACTTCACCACATCATTTTGTTTATAGGCCCTGGGGCCAATATGATTCTGCGCAATCGCCAACCAACAATCAATTTGAATCGGTAATTTTAAGAGTGTTGCAGTTAATAAAATACCAAGCGAGACTGCCGAACCATTCATGTCTTCATGCATGCCATGCATATAACGTGCAGGTTTTAAGTTATGTCCCCCTGTGTCAAAACAAATACCTTTACCAATCACTGCAATATTTTTCTTAATTTGTTTAGGCTTATAGGTTAAATGCACAATGGCTGCATCTTGTGGCTCAGAACCTTGGCCGACTGCCACAAAGGAACCGGCGCCCATCTTCTTTAATTTCGCCATATCAAACTCTTCAAATTTCCAGCCGTTTGATTTTGCAAGTGATTTGATTTTTGTACGATAGATTGATGGCGTTAATTCGTTAGGTGGCAACATGGTTAATTCACGCGTCAATGTATTGCCTGTCACCACAGCGATTTCTTGACTGAATTTATCTTTAAGTTCAATACCTAGAAGCTCAATCGATTTAATATTTTTCTTGATAGTTTCTTTTTTGCGACTGGGTAATGTCTGACTATTCATAAGCGCTACATACACTGCAGCGCGCGCATTCATTTCTTTTGAAATTTCATCACCAAATACACTCAAAACAAGCGTCTGAGGGTTTTCTGCAATTAAAGGCTGTATCGCTTTACGAATTAAAGTGTGACGCTGAAAAGTATTTATTTTTTTATCTAAAATGACAAAGCTTAATAAGCGTCCGTCCTGGGTCTCAATCGTAACAGGCTCTTTAGCGAGACTCGCGATTTTTTTATGGGTACGCTTAAGCTTTTTATCAAGCTCTTTTGTAAAAGGAAAAGTCTTTAATGTTGCATCATTCAACACAAAAAGAAGATGATTCCCTTTTATATTTTTTTCTGTCGCTAAGCCTCTTTTTTGTACAATTTGAATCGCCATAAGCTTTAATCCTTAAATGAACGTCCTATTAAAAAATATCAATAAAATCAATAGAATATTACTTTTTTTCACACTTTTAACTTACTTTTTTACTTGACCCAAACGCTTAAAAACGACAAACTTAAAGGTATATGAGTTCATTCAACGCGTTATCACTCACAAAATTAGAAACCCTTTAGGCGCCAGGCAAATACTCAACTTATTATACCGTTAGCGTCCTCATAAAAATTCTGGAGTTATATTAAAACATGGCATCTATACCTGATATCGACAATCAAGAAACGCAAGAGTGGCTTGACGCACTCAACGCTGTCATTGAAACAGAAGGTGTAGAACGCGCCCATTTCTTGATCGAATCCATGATTGATCAAGCCCGCAGATCTGGTGCTAACTTGCCTTATAAAGCCACAACGGCTTACGTCAATACCATTCCTACCCACTTGCAACAGCGTCATCCAGGCAATCCTGATATGGAGCGACGTATCAGGGCTCTTATCAGATGGAACGCCATCATGACGGTATTACGTGCGAATGAAAAATCGCCAGGTGTCGGTGGTCATATTGCAAGTTTTCAATCAGCAGCAACTTTATACGACGTAGGCTTTAATCATTTCTTTAGGGCGGCCAATGATAAATTTCAAGGTGATCTTGTGTACTTCCAAGGCCATTCATCGCCTGGTGTTTATGCGAGAGCTTTTCTAGAGGGCCGCATCAGCGAAGATCAACTCTCTAACTTCCGCATGGAAACAGGTGGCAAGGGCCTATCAAGCTACCCTCACCCATGGCTCATGCCTGACTTCTGGCAGTTCCCGACTGTATCGATGGGATTGGGTCCTATCATGGGAATTTATCAAGCACGATTTTTAAAATATCTCCATGACCGCGGCATTGCAGACACCTCCGATCGTAAAGTCTGGGTCTTCTGTGGTGATGGTGAGATGGATGAGCCTGAGTCACTTGGTGCGATTTCATTAGCATCCAGAGAAAAACTCGACAACCTTATTTTTGTCATCAACTGTAACTTACAGCGTCTTGACGGCCCTGTGCGGGGTAATGGCAAAATCATTCAAGAACTTGAATCTGATTTTAGAGGTTCGGGTTGGAATGTAATTAAAGTGATTTGGGGTTCTTACTGGGATCCATTGATTGCCATGGATAAAACAGGATTACTTAAAAAGCGCATGGAAGAATGTGTGGATGGTGAATACCAAAACTTTAAAGCTAAAGGTGGCGCTTACACACGCGAGCACTTCTTCGGTAAATACCCAGAATTAAAAGAGATGGTTGCTGCCATGTCAGATCAAGATATTTGGCGTTTAAATCGTGGTGGACATGACCCTCATAAAGTTTACGCTGCATATGCTGCAGCCACTTCACACAAAGGTCAACCTTCAGTCGTTTTAGCTAAAACGGTTAAAGGTTACGGTATGGGAGATGCAGGTGAAGGACAAAATATTACGCATCAACAAAAGAGTATGGATATCGATTCATTGAAAGCTTTCCGTGATCGTTTTGATTTGCAAATTACCGATGAAGAAGTGGAAAAATTATCTTTCCATAAACCCGCACCTGATTCGCCTGAAATTAAATACATGATGGAAAGACGTGAAGCGCTAGGTGGTTTTGTACCGCAGCGTAAACGTAAAGGTAATCCACTTAAAACACCGCCATTATCTGCTTTTGAAAATATGTTAACAGCCACAGGTGAACGTGAAATTTCAACCACAATGGCCTTCGTTAGAATTCTATCTACACTTGTGCGCGACAAAGAGCTTGGTAAATATATTGTACCGATTGTGCCTGACGAAGCTCGTACGTTTGGTATGGAAGGTATGTTTAGACAACTTGGTATCTATTCTTCTGTCGGTCAATTATATGAACCACAAGATTCTGATCAAGTGATGTTCTATAAAGAACAACAAGATGGTCAGATTTTAGAAGAAGGTATTAATGAGGCAGGCTCATTCTCATCTTGGGTAGCGGCAGCCACTTCATATACGGTCAACGGCATTCAAATGATTCCGTTTTATATTTTCTATTCGATGTTTGGTTTCCAACGTATTGGAGATCTTGCATGGGCAGCTGGTGATTCCAGAGCTCGCGGATTCTTGCTAGGCGCTACTGCAGGTCGAACCACACTCAATGGTGAAGGCTTACAACATGAAGATGGTCATAGCCAATTAATGGCGGCTATGATTCCTAACTGTGTGTCATACGACCCAACTTTCGCGTACGAACTTGCTGTCATCATGCAAGATGGTTTAAAACGTATGGTGGAAAATCAAGAAGATGTGTTCTATTACATCACCCTCATGAATGAAAACTATAGTCACCCTGAAATGCCTAAAGGGGTTGAGGCAGATATCATCAAAGGTATGTATCAATTCTCTACTTCCAAAGCTAAAGGTGAAAAAGTACAGCTCATGGGTAGCGGTGTGATCTTACGCGAAGTCATTGAAGCACAAAAAATTCTCGAGACTGATTATGGTGTATCAGCCGATGTATGGAGCGTCACAAGCTTTAACGAACTTCGTAAGGATGCATTAGAGATAGATCGATGGAATCGCATGAATCCTGATAAGCCACAAAAAGAATCTCACGTTGAAAAGCTTCTCAAAAAAGCAGAAGGTCCAATCATTGCATCAACTGATTATATGAAATCATTTGCAGAACAAATTGCTGTCTTCTTGCCGCATAAATTTGTAGCGCTTGGCACTGATGGCTTTGGACGCTCTGATTCACGTGAAAATTTACGTCACTTCTTTGAGGTTGATCGTCACTATGTGGTTGTTGCAACACTCAAAGCATTAAGTGATGAAGGCAAAATCAAACCAACTGTCGTGATAGATGCAATTAAGAAATTCAAACTTGATCCTAATAAACCTAATCCGGTGACACAGTAATTATGGCTATCGAAAAAATACTTGTACCCGATATCGGTAACTTCGACAGTGTCGATGTGATTGAAGTGATTGCTAAAGTAGGTGACTCAATCAAAAAAGATGATCCACTCATTACCTTAGAATCCGACAAAGCATCAATGGATATTCCAGCACCAAGTGCTGGCACCGTGAAAGAGATTCTTTTAAAAGTGGGTGACAAAATAAAACAAGGCTCACCTATTTTGATGCTTGATATTGTGGAGTCAGAAAAAAAAGTAGAGGTGAAAGAAGAAATAAAAGAAATTAAAAAAGAAGAGGCTCCAAAAGCTGCTATTCCTGAACCTTCACGTCCAGCACCTGAACCACCACAGAAAATTAAGCCGCAGCAAACGCCAGCGCCTATCGGTGACAGTATTGCTGTAGCGCCTAATAAAAAATCGCATGCAAGTCCATCTGTCAGAAAATTTGCACGAGAACTTGGGGTAAATTTAGCCTTCGTTCAAGGATCAGGGCCTAAAAATCGCATTCTAGAATCTGATGTACAAAATTATGTCAAAGGTGAGTTGGCCAGACCTCGCACAGACAATATGGGTAATGCACCTACAGTGATGTCTATGCCTGTCATTGATTTTAGTCAATATGGTGAAATTGAAACGAAGCCACTTTCTAAAATTAAAAAATTGTCAGGTGCCAATCTTCACCGCAATTGGGTCACAGCTCCTCACGTCACACAATTTGATGAAGCTGATATTACTGACCTCGAAGCATTCAGGAAATCCATGCAAACGGATGCCGAGAAAAAAGGTGTCAAACTTACTCTCTTAGCTTTTCTTATGAAGGCTTGTGTGAATGCACTTAAAACGTATCCTAATTTTAATGCATCACTTTCAGCGAATGGCGATGAGCTCATTTTAAAATCTTATTACAATATCGGTTTTGCATGCGATACGCCTGACGGTTTAGTTGTACCAGTTGTTCGTGATGTTCATCAAAAGGATGTGCTTGATATTGCAAAAGACTTAGGTGAGTTATCTGCTAAAGCACGTGAACGCAAACTTAAACTAGAAGAAATGCAAGGCGGATGCTTTACGATTTCAAGTTTAGGTGGGATTGGTGGCACTAAATTCACCCCGATCATTAATTGCCCTGAAGTCGCGATTCTTGGTATATCAAGATCATCGATGGAACCCATTTACGACCCTAAAACTAAAGCATTTGAAGCAAGATTGATCTTGCCTCTCTCCCTTTCATACGATCACCGTGTGATTGATGGTGCCGATGGTGCGCGCTTTACAAGTCACTTACGCATGATGTTGTCTGATGTGAGACGACTCCTTCTCTAATTTTTATGGCGAATACTTTTCAAATCACGGTACCTGATATCGGTAACTTCGATAGCGTTGAAGTCATCGATATTATTGTTAAAGTTGGCGATACCATTAAGAAAGAAGATCCGCTTATCACTTTAGAATCTGATAAAGCTTCGATGGATATTCCATCCACGCATGAAGGTAAAGTCACAGAAATTAATTTAAAAGTGGGCGACAAGGTGAAACAAGGCTCTAATATCCTTGTCATTGAATTAAATGAATCAGTTGAAAAATCTCAAAAAGCTGAAACTTCAAAAGAAGTTAAATCTGAAACAAAGGCAGATATAAAAAAGGAATCACCTCCTGAAATCACTTCACAAGCAGTCGCTAAAAAATCAGATGTTGTGTCCACTCATGAAACTGAAGTCGTCGTCTTAGGTTCAGGTCCTGGGGGCTATACCGCTGCATTTAGAGCGGCTGATTTAGGTAAGAAAGTCATTCTTATTGAAAGATATGGAACCCTAGGTGGTGTATGTCTTAATGTAGGTTGCATTCCATCGAAAGCACTTTTACATACCGCTAAAGTCATCACAGAAGCCGAAGAAACAGCACAACATGGTGTTTCTTTTGGTCCACCCGATATTAACTTAGAAAAAATTCGCCATTGGAAAGCCAATGATGTCGTCGGTAAATTGACGCAAGGTTTAAGTGCGATGGCCAAACAAAGAGAAGTCACAGTCATTCAAGGTGTCGGAGAATTTACCACATCGCATCAAATCAAAGTGACTAAAGCGGATGGTCAAACTGAGACCGTGGGTTTTGAGCATTGCATTATTGCGGCCGGTTCGCAATCCACAAAATTCCCGGGCGTGAAAGATGATCCTCGTATTATGGATTCAACGGGCGCTCTGGAACTTAAAGATATTCCAAAACGTTTACTCATTGTGGGTGGTGGCATCATTGGTTTAGAAATGGGTACAGTTTACGATGCACTTGGAAGTAAAGTCAGTGTCGTTGAATTATCAGACGGCCTCATTCAAGGATGTGATCGTGATTTAGTGCGTCCATTACAAAAACGCATGGAAAAACGTTTTGAAAAAATTATGCTCAATACCAAAGTGACATCAATCGAACCAAAAGCCGATGGTATTCATGTCGGTTTTGAATTTGAAGGTAAATCAGAATCGGAAATATATGACCGTGTATTAATTGCAATCGGTCGTCGCCCTAACGGAAAAGCAATCAAAGCAGAAGTCGCAGGTGTCACGGTCACTGACCTAGGATTTATTCCTGTGAATAAACAAATGCGAACGAATGTATCGCATATTTTTGCGATTGGCGATATTGTAGGTCAGCCCATGTTAGCGCATAAAGCAACGCACGAAGGAAAGGTGGCAGCTGAAGTGATTGCAGGGCATAAAGTTGAATTCCAAGCCCTTACCATTCCATCTGTCGCGTATACCGATCCTGAAGTTGCATGGGCAGGTATCACTGAATTAGAAGCAAAACAAAAAAATATTGAAATTGAAAAGGCAAGTTTCCCTTGGGCAGCAAGTGGTCGTGCGCTATCTAATAATCGGAGCGAAGGTACCACTAAACTTATTTTTGATAAGGAAACGCATCGATTGATTGGCGCAGGTATTACCGGTGTGAATGCAGGGGAGCTCATTGCTGAAACCGTATTAGCGATTGAAATGGGTGCCGATGCACATGACCTTGGTTTAACCATTCATCCACATCCTACACTATCTGAAACTGTTTGCTTTGCAGCAGAAGTTAAAGAAGGCACGATCACCGATCTTTATATTAAAAAACGTTAAAACGTTTTTTAATGATTCGCTAAAACAAAAAGTCCATCGAGCACTAAATCTTTTTTGATAGTTGTATGGCTCTTTAAATCTTGACTTAAGTGCTGATAAATATATTCAGCATCGCCTCCACTCAAAATAATGAGTACATCTTTAGATTTTGACGATGCTAATTCAAAGAAAGATTTAAGATTACCTAAAACGCTTAAAATAAATCCAGATTGAATGGCATTGGCTGTGTTGATTGCTGGTATTTGAAGTGCACCTTCATCATTTTTTAATTGCGCTGTATTTTGAGATAAAGCATTTTTTGTAAGATAAAGCCCTGGGAGGATCACACCCCCTTCAAATGTATATTGATGTTCTTTTTTATCAAAGCTTACATAATCAATCGTCACCGCAGTACCCACTGAGACAATTACTGTAGTATTTTGAATACTATTGGATACACTTAATGCAGATAGCCAACGGTCAACGCCAAGAGATGAGCTATCTTGATAGCCATTTAAAAGATGTTTCCATTTTTTTTGTGGTTTCACAAATTCAATGGGACATGCAAATTTTTTTAGTTTAATTTTTAATATCGCTTCTTTTTCAAAGCTAGCGACATTTGAAATGAATATTTTTTGGATCTTGTCACTGAACATAAAATGATCTTGATCGATATCTTCTGTTAAAAAAGAATCCACTTGATAGATTTTTCTCTGATCACGAAGCATCCATTTTGTTTTAGTATTACCTATATCAATCAGTAGAAACATAGTTATGCTTTTCGTAATGTAATTTCACCAGATGAGAATGTTTCAATACCACTGGATGGTGTTTTAATCATAAGTGCTCCATCATCAGTGACGCCTTGCGCTAAACCTGTCACAGATCTTCCATCTGCGAGTGATAAAGTCACAATTTGATGTTGGTAAACATGATAGCTCATCCACTCTTCCTTTAAAGATGCAAACTTAGATGTATTAAATTGACCTAATACATCCGCTAAATCTTTTAAAATTTGTCCTAGCAATAAATTAGGATCAATTACTTCCTGACTAATACTGTCTATATCTATGGCCGGTTGATCAATTTGATTTAAACTTTTTTTAGATAATTTTAAGTTAATGCCAATACCCATCACTGCCGTACTCTGTCCTTCCATGTCACCTTGAAGTTCAATTAAAATACCCGCTAGTTTTTTATATTGTGTCCCGTCCTGCACTAAAACATCGTTCGGCCATTTTAACTGTGCGCTCAATACACCAAATCGATGAAGACTACGAATAATTGCAACACCTACAGCCAAACTTAACCCTGAAAGAGTTGCCGCTCCTCCGTTAAATCGCCAGAGCAGTGAAAATGTTAAACTTTCACCTAAAGCTGATTGCCATGATCTACCTCGTCTGCCCCTGCCTTTCGTTTGAATATGGGTCGCCGCAACCGATGCATGAGGATGTCCTAAAGAGGCTTTTTCCATTAAATAACTATTCGTGGAATCCATTACATCAAAAATTTCTAGATTAAACCAATGATGAATTTCCCCCATCACCTGCTCAATACTAGGCTTCTTCAAAAGCATAATGGGCTGAATGAGTTTGTAACCCCGGCCTCTTACTGAATAAATTTCCACACCAAATTCTTCAGCTTTTTTAATGGCATTCCAAATAGAAACCCGAGAGATATCGAATGTTTTGGCAATCGATTCACCTGAGTGAAATTTACCATCTGATAAAACGTCTAAAACTTTAAAGACGAGGTTATGCTGCATGCAATTAAATGTTAAAAATCAAAACTTGATCTTATCATAGCGACTGTCTTTTAGCTTTAAGATCAATGGATTGGGTTAAATGAAGCCATGATTTCAGTGTAGAATATTAACCTATGATGTCAGACCATAAAACCACAACTCAAGCACCTTCCAACTTTATCCGCGGCGTCATTGAGCGCGATTTAGCGAATAAAAGTTTTGAAGGTAAAACCTGGGCAGGTTCCCCAGGTGACTCATCACATCATGCTAAAGCCCCAATTGATCCAGCTAAAATCAGAACGCGATTTCCACCTGAACCAAATGGCTATCTTCATATAGGACATGCAAAGAGTATTTTCTTAAACTTTG
>Ga0214921_10002192_pt1 | contig 32188 bp, 17 predicted proteins | sample LL1505_MetaG_FD_177992 | JGI IMG/M metagenome (GOLD analysis project Ga0214921, IMG submission 177992) | Freshwater microbial communities from Lake Lanier, Atlanta, Georgia, United States - LL-1505 | ecosystem: Environmental > Aquatic > Freshwater > Lake | place: USA: Georgia | collected... | reverse complement strand
TAAAAAAGGCAAACTACCCTAACCTACAACGGACCAAAAACGAGTGAGTGATTACGAGTCCATTTGAAATCGTTGAGGGGTTTACCTGTTATATAAAAAAATTTCCGAGGAAAAAAATATGTCAAAAAGGTCATTATATGAGAGATGCACAATTACTTTAAGGGATGAGTGTTTTTATGTATGGGTATGTTTGAGAGAGACTGTGAGTATTTTAAAAATCCATTAGACATATATATTTTTTGAAGACAAAAAACAAGAAAAAAATGAAATTAGAGTTTGACGAATTTGAAAAGGACATATTAATTGAGACGATTCAACATAGATTGGATACGGATAAGATATTAGTAATTAATGATAGAATGAGAGAGGATCTGACAGAATTGCTCCGAAAGATCGAAGAAGATGAATACTTATAACATCAATGTAAAAGGTACAAAAGTATTATGTCATATTTCTCAGAATGACTTACAGGAGAATCTGAAACTTATCAGAGGGCTTGTATGGACTTCTGGGGGAAATGACAACGACATTGAAGTTACTCTAAATAAAACAAATCCACCTTGCAAAATTTGATTTGCGGTGGTAGAATGTAAACGTTACTATTTCAATTTTTATGGCAAAAGGATTTACGGTAAAAGCAGCGGCGCCAAGAAGTTCAACTTCAGAAGATATTTTTGATCTTGCGGCAACAAAAAGAGAAATACAAGGAAAATCGATTGTATTTTGTCTTCCAGGTCGAGGAGTATCATATACATTTTTAAAGAATTTCGTTCAGTTATGTTTTGATCTTGTGCAATCTGGTGCAAGCATTCAAATATCACAGGATTATTCTTCCATGGTAAACTTTGCACGTTGCAAGGTTCTTGGTGCAAATGTTCTCAGAGGTCCAAAGCAGGTGCCCTGGGATGGAAAACTAAAGTATGATTATCAACTTTGGATTGATAGTGATATTGTATTCGATACAGAGAAGTTCTATCGTCTTGTAGCAATGAATAAAGACATTGCAGCAGGGTGGTATTGTACAGAGGATGGTCATACTACTTCAGTTGCTCATTGGTTGGATGAAGAGGATTTTAGAGGCAATGGGGGAGTAATGAATCATGAGAACTTGGAAACGATGAGCAAGCGCCGCAAACCATTTACAGTTGATTATACAGGATTTGGATGGGTACTGATTAAGAATGGAGTATTTGAAAATCTTGAGTATCCTTGGTTTGCTCCGAAGATGCAAGTCTTTGAATCTGGTGAAGTACAAGATATGTGTGGAGAAGATGTATCTTTCTGTCTAGATGCAAAAGAAGCAGGATTTGAGATTTGGTGTGATCCTCAGATTCGTGTAGGACATGAAAAGACTAGAGTGATCTGAGATATATCTCTCAGACATTTCTTGACTCTTTCAATGGTTTGTCTTAGAATACCTCTATGAGATTTAAACAAGTCTTATAGAGGCATTTGTTATACCTCAGAGACGTTATAGGAACTACTTCTTATGATGTCCTTATAAAACTCGCGCAAAAATCCCGTCAAAAACCGTTTTTTGAACCAAAAAGGAGAAGATTGAAAATGGCACTGAATAAGAAAGATCAAAAGATTGATAGTACACCTAAGAATACACTTCAAGGACAAGGAAAGAATACAAAGTATTCGAAAACGAGTCGGAATTCCGCTCGAAAAAAGTATCGAGGTCAAGGACGCTGATTTATGCTTCAACTTAATCCTCCGATTCCACTATTAACACCAAAAGGCAAAGGTTGGGCTTTCTTTTTGATTGATCGTTCTCAAGAACATGATTTTGAATGGGTTGTTTTTTTAGATGATGGAGGAATTTGTTGGACTTTTAAAAATTCTGATATAAGAATACAAAAAAATCATACTTTACATCGAGATACAATTTTAGATTTTAAAGAAACTAAATAAATTTTTACTTTCATAATTATTGGAACAGTTTTCTATGGGCAATCACCTCTTATTAGAGGTATATGATGTCGAATATAATATTTTAAATAACGAAATGCCCCTTTTGGAAACAATCAAAAGGGGCATTTCTCGTGCAAATATGACTATTTTAAATATCTTTACTCATAAATTTGAACCACAAGGTCTTACGATTGTGATTGCATTATCGGAAAGTCATTTTTCAGCGCATACATGGCCGGAAAAAGGATGTATTGCGATAGATATTTACACTTGTGGGGAAGGAAATCCAAAAATTGTTGCTTTAGAATTACTTAAATACTTAGATTCTTATAATTATAAAATCAGAAGTCTAAATCGTTAAATAAATTTGGAGATAGCAACCTCCATTATAAAAGTTCTGTTTTATTTTTAAAACAGGAGTCAAAAATGTCAAATTTACCAGTCGATAGAGACAAAGAATACATGCGTCAAATGTGGGGAACCACGAGTTTGATTACAGATTATCGTTCAGAACCTTCCGAAAGAGTAATTCAAGAAGTTATGCACGATAAAGCACCAAAACATAACTTAAAAAAGCAAACTGATCTTCACGAAATAATTCGTAATGATGAAGACTATGATGATTGGGAATATGGAACTGAACCAAATTATGGAAAAATTTGGTAAAAAGTATTATAGATATATAAAAGAGAAAAAATGAATGGCAGTAACAATTTCTCGTAGTTTTAAGGACATCAGTTTGTCTTTTACGAGGCATCCAGTTACAAATGATCTGACTATTCTCAGAAATGAGGATTCTATTAAAATGTCTGTAATAAATCTTGTAAGAACTCGTATTGGTGAGAGATTTTTTAATAATTTATTAGGAACATCTATTGAAAAATCTCTCTTTGAAATTCAAAATTCGGAGATGACTGTATTTCTGGAACAAGAAATTACAAATTTACTTAATAACTATGAATATAGAATTAAATTAAATAATGTAGTTGTTAACTCAGAATTAGATAGTAATGACTTAAATGTTAGTATTTCCTATGACATTGTTGGTATGCCCTTTCCGACTCAAAAAATAGAATTCATTTTACAACCAACTAGAGTATAATGTCATTTAATCAATTTACAAATTTAGATTTTAGTGATTTACGTTCTCAGATTAAAGATTATCTGAGAGCAAATAGTAATTTTACTGATTTTGATTTTGAAGGATCTAACTTTTCAATATTAATTGATATTTTAGCATACAATAGTTACATTACTGCATATAATACCAATATGCAAGCGAATGAATCATTTATTGATTCAGCAACATTAAGAGAAAATGTTGTTGCTCTTGCAAGAAATATTGGATATATACCTCGCTCCAAAAGATCAGCAGAATCAAAAGTTTCATTTACGGTAAATACTGGATCTTTAAACTCAAGAATAGTAACACTTAAGGCGGGAATTGTTGCTTTAGGTGCTGTTCAGTCTGGTAATTATATATTTTCGATTCCTTCAGATATAACAGTTACAGTTGACAATTCCGGTATTGCGTATTTTGATGATTTATCGATTTATGAAGGAACATATTTAACTAAAACTTTTACAATTGATTATAGTCAACCAAACCAAAGATATGTTTTAGATAATTCTGATATTGATACTTCTACAATTAATGTAAATATAACTCTAACTTCAACAGAAAAATATTCATTATATGATAATATTTTAAATATTGATAAAAATTCTAAAATATTTTTAATTCAAGAAATAAATGATGAAAAATATGAGATTCTTTTTGGTGACAATTTACTTGGAAAAAAACCAGAAAATGGTAGTACTGTAACTATTTCATATATCGTAACTAATGGAAAAAATGCAAATGGAGCATCTAATTTTACTTTTTCCGGATCTCTTTTAGACAACAATGGAAACAATATTACTTCTGGAATTTCGCTCCTAACCACCACATTATCATCTCAAAATGGAGATGACATTGAATCAGTAGATTCTGTCAAATATCTTGCCCCAAGAGTTTATGCGTCTCAATATAGAGCGGTTACAGCAAATGATTATAAATCATTAATTCCTTATCTTTACACTAATGTAGATTCAGTAACTGCATATGGCGGAGATGAATTGGATCCACCAGAATATGGAAAGGTTTTCATTTCAATCAAACCAAGAAATGGAAGTTTTCTATCTCAAATTACCAAAAATGATATCAAGAAAAAATTAAAACAATATAGTATTGCTGGAATTAAACCAGAAATTATTGACTTGAAATATCTTTATGTAGAAATAGATACAACAATTTATTATAATAAGTCATTTACTGCAGATTCAAGTTTACTTCGTAATCAAGTCATTAATACTTTAACTACATATTCAAAATCTACAGATGTGAATAGTTTTGGTGGAAGATTTAAATATAGCAAAGTAAATACACTAATTGATAATACAAATAAAGCAATTACATCTAATATTACAAAAATTAAAATGAGAAGAGATCTGCAACCAGCATTTAATGCATTTGCAACTTATGAATTATGTTTTGGTAATAAATTTCATCAAAAGACAAATAATTATAGTATCAAATCTTCTGGATTTAAAACTAATGAATTCACAGAAACTTTATATATTACGGATTCTCCAACTTCAACATTTTCTGGAAAAATTGTTTTATTCAAACTTGTAGATAATCTTCCAGTAATTGTAAAAAGCAATGCCGGTAAAGTTGATTATATAAATGGAGAAATTATATTGGATGTAATTAATATTGTTTCAACTTCTCTTGAATCTGGTGTTATTCAAATTGAAGCATCTCCAGAATCAAATGATATAATTGCACTAAAAGATATATACCTTCAAATAGATATTTCAAATAGTGTGGTAAATACTATAGAAGATAGTATTGAATCTGGAGAAAATACTTCAGCTACCCAATACACTTCAACTTCAAGTTACTTAAATGGACCCTACACAAGATAAATGTCTGAGATCAAAAGAGTTAAAATCAATCATATTTTAGATTCTCAAATACCAGAGTTTCTAAATGAAGAATCTCCTTTATTTAAAGAGTTCTTAAATCAGTATTATATTTCACAAGAACATCAAACTGGTGTTGTTGATTTGTCTAATAATTTGGTAAAATATAAAAGTATTGAAAATTTCAATACTGAAACTTTAATTGACTCCCAGTTACCATCCCAATTAGTTTCGGACATTTTATCATTTGATGATACCATTTATGTTTCTCATACAATTGGTTATCCAGATAAGTATGGTTTATTAAAAATTGATAATGAAATTATTACTTACAATACAAAGACACAAAATTCCTTTTTAGGATGTGTTCGTGGTTTTAGTGGAATTGAAAGTTTTCAAAAAAATAATCATCCTGAGTTTTTAACTTTTACGAAAACTTTAGCAGAAGGACATTCTGCTGGAACAAAAATTAATAATCTTAATTATCTTTTCTTTTTTGAATTTTTTAAAAAATTCAAATATCAATTTTTACCAGGATTTGAAGAAAGAAACTTTACTTCTAAAATTTCTCTGCAAAATATTTTATCAAAAGCAAAGGATTTTTATACTGCAAAAGGAACAGACGCTTCTTTCAAAATTTTATTTAAAGTTCTTTTTGGTGAAGAAATTGAAATAATCAAACCTCAAGAATATATGTTGAGGCCCTCTGATAATAATTATTTTGTCACAAAAAATATATTAGTAGAAAAAATTTCTGGGGATGATCCTCTTTTACTTCCTGGATCAACTTTATACCAAAAAGTTTCCAGTGGAACTGCTTCTGCATCAATTTATAATGTTGAATATAGACCTGTTGAAGGTAAAAATTTATATGAAGTTTCTTTAGATATTACTTCTTTTATTAATAATTTCGAGTTTACCGGAACTACAAAAGTAATTGATTATACTCCAAAAGAATCAACAGTAGTTAATGTCGATTCTACGATTGGATTTTCATATTCTGGAACTGTAGTTGCAAAAACAAGTTTTGGAAATATTGAATTACAATATACTGACAAAACAAACACTCAATTATTGAATGTTACGGGTCTTATTTATGATTTGCAATTTGGTGATTTGATTTATGAAGACAAATTAGCTTATTCTTACGTTGGTCCAGAAGAAACATCTTTAGTTAATTTTAGAGTTATTAATTTAATTGGAGATGTTGATTTTGAAAAATCATCAAATCTTAGAAAAGGAGATAAAATATCTTTAAGTTCTTTTGGAAAAAATATTTCAAATAATTATAAATTTACAAGTTGGATTTATAATATACCAACATATCATAATATCAAAACTATTGAAATTCTCACAAGCAACACATATAGAATACAACTAAAAGACAATCTAACTGTTTATAAAAATCAAAAAATATATGCAATTGATGGAGAAGATCAAGTTGAAGCAACAGTGATTGATGTTGAAGATGGAAACGAGAGAAAAATTAAAAATAGATTCGTAATATCAACAACAAAAAGTTTAAACTTAAATAATACAAATCAAATTAAGAGATCATTAGTAAAAGCAAGTTCAACTAATTTTTCAAATGTTTCATCTATAGTTGCATCTATTCAAAATACTTATATTGATAAACAAGAAGAAAATTTGTATATTGCTTTTTCTGGATTACCGGATTATGAAATTACTTGCACTTCTACGATTGGAATTGTAACATCTATTGGGGCTGGAACATCTATTTTAAATTTGAATAGTCATAACTTTTTAACAGGGGATAAGATTTTCTATAAATCAAATTCTATAGGTATTTCAAGTGGAATCTATTTTGCAACAAAAGTAGATGATAATAGTATTAAATTATCATATAGCAATAGTGATGTCTTTTCGCAAAAATATATTCAAATCAATAACCAAATCGTATCTGATGAAGTTTATAAACTTGGTTTTGAAAATAAAATCATTAAAGACCAAAAATTATTAAAGAAATTTAGATTAAATGATAATATTGAATATTTTGATGATCCAAAAAATAGAACTACATTTAATAGACAAATAGGAGTTCTTGCAAATGGAGTAGAAATATACTCTCCTACTTTATTTGATGAAAACATTTATTATGGAATGTTAGATTCTATTGTGGTCACAAATCCAGGAAAAGATTATGATGTCATAAATGCACCAAATCTTGTCATTTCAGATTCATCTGGATATGGGTGTAAAGCACATTTAATTCTTTCCGGATCAATTAAAGAAATAAAAATCAATTCTCCTGGAATTGGATATGAAAAAAAACCAAATATAACAATCTCTGGTGGAAATGGACAAGGTGCCGTATTAGAAACAAATCTAGTCAAGTCAAAAATCATTTCTAAATTTAAATCTAATAGTGCATCAATAGACCCAAGTAACGAAACAATTACATTTTTAGATAATCATAATTTTGACGACAATGAAGAGGTAACTTATTCATCAAATGAGAACGCAACTATTCCTGGTTTAATTGATAAATCTAATTATTTTGTAAAAATTATAAATTTAAAATCAATAAAATTACATAAAACCAAAAATGATTCTATAGTTGGCATCAATACAGTTAATATAACTGGTATTAGTTCTGGATTCCATGAATTTTCTACTTTAAATTCAAAAAATACAATTACTAAAATTTATGTAAAAAATGAAGGAGAAAACTATTCAAATAGATTTGTTAAAGTTTCTTCTGATCTTTATCCTAATTTTGGAATGGGAATATCTGGAATCAATACAGAAGATAGTTATATTTTTTCCAAAAATCATGGATTTAAAAATGGAGACTATGTAAGATATTCTTATACAAATACTCCAATTATTGGTTTAGTATCAACAACAGAATATCTTGTTACAGTAGTTGATCAAAATAAATTTAAACTTTCTGAATCAGGAATAGGAACTACATCCACTAATCAAAATTATTTAAATAAAAAATATATTCATTTTGATTCATTAGGCATAGGAACTCATACTTTTTATTATCCTCCAATTGAAATTAATATAGAAACAATTTCTAGCATTGGATCTACTAACATTGTTACTCCAATATTGACGCCTGTTGTTTTAGGGTCTGCAGAAAGTGTTTATATTGAGAACGGAGGATATTACTATGGAAGTCCAGACATTATTAATTTTCACAGAAGACCTAATGTTGGATTATCTACAATTAGTCAGGCATTATTAAAGCCAGTAATTGTAAATGGAACAATTACTGATGTTCAAATTATTTTTGGTGGAAGTGGTTATGATAATGGAACAAAGGTCATAGTATATGGCAAAGGAAAATATGCAGATTTAAAGCCAATAATTGAAAATGGATCAATTGCAAATTTTTCCATTGTAGATGGTGGAGTTGGATATGCAACATCAAATACAATATTAACTGCAATAAGAAGAGGAACCGACTTAAAGTTTGTAGCAAATGTTTTTGAATGGAAAATTGATCAAATTGAAAGAAATAAAAATTTAATTGCATCTAATGGTGGAGATGATGAAACGATTGCATATCCATCTCCAGATTTAAGTTTAAATTTACAACCAATAAATTTTTATTTACCAAGACAGTTTAGAAAAAATCTTTCAGATAATATTTTAGATAACAGTCAAGAGAAAGATGCACCACTTAGACATTCTCCAATTGTAGGTTGGGCATACGACGGAAATCCAATTTATGGACCTTATGGATATGCAAGTTTAACTGATACTACCATTAAACTAATTGCATCTAGTTATAATAAAAAATCATTACCCACTGGTGACATTAGGCCAAATAACTTTTCAAATGGATTTTTTATTAATGATCATGAATATGACGCATCTGGAGACCTAGATGAATATAATGGAAGATTTTGTGTTACACCAGAATATCCATATGGAACATATGCATATTTTACTACATTTGAGATAGTATCAAACATTTTAAGACCATTATATCCATATATTATTGGTCAAAGGTTTAAAGATACTCCAGTTTTTGAAAACTTTGATCCAAATTTTTCACAAAACAAAAACATATCAAAATACAACTTGATTAGAAATTTTAGCAATTACTACATAGATTCTGTAAATTCAGGTTATGAAATTCTTGAAAAAATTTCTTCAAATTTAAAGCAAGATTTTATTGTAAAAGATATCAAAAAATCTGGTATTTCTTCTATTTTTATTGATAGTTCTGGTTCAAATTATTCAGTAAACGATGTAATTCAATTTGCCGATACAATAGATGGAACAGGAGTAAGTGCTCAAATTTCAAGAGTAAATGGAAAAAATATTTCAAACCTTACCGTTGGAGTAACAACTTTTTCTGATACTATTTTTTACTTAAAGGAAAATAATTCAAATCAAATTGTAGGAATAACATCTTCTATTCATAATTTTGTGAATGGAGATAAAATTATAGTATCTGGCATATCAACAATTGGACTTTCACAGATAGAAGGAACTAAAATTATTTCTGTAAATCAAAAAACAACAGGTTTATTGGAAACACTTCAGAGTGCATCTCTGACTGGAATATTGACATACATTTCAGTCAAAGATACTTCTGGATTTGAAGTAAATGATTCTGTTGGAATTGGTACAGAATATATGACGGTTATTGGAATTGTTGCAGAAAAATCTCAAATTTTAGTCAGTAGACCATCAAATGGAGGAATTCATACAGTAGGAATTGAGAGTGTAAAACTTCTTACAAATAAATTTGAATTTTTTGAACCAAAAACAATTGGTTTTGTAATTCCAGAAAATAAAACTATTTACTTTGATCCAACAAATACTATTGGATATGGACAATCTGGATCCACTTATTCTATTGTAGGTATTGGAACAAGTACAATAAACACTAGATTTGTTCCATCAAGATCCATTTATATTCCAAATCACAAATATTATACCGGGCAACCTTTGGTATATAACTATTCTGCTGGTGCTGGAATTAGTGCATATTCAGAATCAACATCATCACTTATAAAATTAAACAACAAACAAATCGTGTATGCTGTGAATTTTGGAGACAATTTACTTGGCATTTCAACTTTAGGATTTACTACTTCTGTTGGTATTGGAACGACATTAAATTGTTTAATGTTTGTCTATGATGTTGCTGTTGGTTATTCTCATTCACTAACAACATATTATCCAATAATTACCGGAAAAGTCGAAAATTATTCAGGAATTGTAACAACTTCTGAACCTCACAATCTTGTTGGTGGTGATAAAATTAAATTTACAATAATTCCATCAAGAGAAGAAAACATTAAATTCAGATTTGATAAAAAAAATAAAAAAATAATAACAGATTTGATTGGTTTCTCTACTAATTTTATTTCTATAGGGACAACTTCAACAATCAATCTTCCAAATAATAATTTAAAAACAGGTGATAAAGTAATATATTATTCTGGAATCACAAATATTGGAGGATTAGTAGATAAATCAATTTATTATGTACTTAAGCAAAATCCAGACAAAATACAGTTATCAAGATATGCATATGATGCATCTGTAGGAATCGCAATTACATTCACTTCTGCTGGTATAGGTACTCATAGTATCGCACTTATAAATCCACCTTTATCTTTTTCTAAAGGAAATATAATTACTTTTGACGTATCGGATTCATCTTTATCTAATTTAAGATTAGAATTTTATAAAGACCAAAACTTCCAAAAAAGATTTGAAATTGACAAAAAAGAATCAAATACATTAGCTATCAATAGAACTGGTATTGCAGTTACAATAACAACTAATCAAAGAGATATTCCAAATTTACTTTATTATAATTTTGTTCCAACCTCATATTTTGATATTGATGATCTTCGTATATCTTATGATGCTGAAGTACTTGGAAATAATAAAATTGACATTAGACAAAGTTTATTATCTAATAATCAATCAATCATAGGAATTGGTTCAGATTCATTTAAATTTAATTTAGACCAGAAACCAGAATATGTTTCATATACACAAATATCAGGAATCTCTTCAGTTTTTTATGATACGGATTCAACTACTACCACTGGTTCAATATCAAAAATAAGAATCAATTCTAAAGGAAAATCTTATTCAAAAAATCCTCCAATTGCTTCAATTGCAAGTACGACGGGAAGTGGTGCAATTTTATATCCAATTTCTGATGAAATTGGAAAAATAATATCAATTGATAGAATTAAAGATGGATTTGATTATCCAACAGATCCCACAATTATACCACAGTTGAGTATTCCTGCAGTATGCATAATTAAAGATATTTCTAGAATTGATTATGTTGGAATATTGACATCTGGAAGAAATTATAATACTCCTCCTAAATTAAAAATAATAGGAAATGATAATATTGAAATATATGCAGGAATTCAAGGTGGATCTGTTGTTTCTGTAAATATTTCAAAAAATGACTTCGGATTAAAAGAACCATTAAGAATTGTTCCATATAACAATTCAAATGGTTATGAAATAGATGCAATTTATGCTGATGCTGTTACTGGTATAGGTACAATTGAATTAGTTAATGATCCTATATTATATCCATATATAACAACTGGATATGGCACTACAGAGATTAGTTTTCCATTTTCAGTAGGAGATAAAATCTTTATTGAAAAATGTAGATTAACTTCTTCGACTTCTGGATTATCAAATTATAATTCAAAAGATTATGGGTATAATTTTTTCACTGTAACTGGCATAAACACTACTAATTTTGTCGTAAACTATACCATGTCTGGTTTACAGACAGGAACATTTGGAAATTATAACAATATATTAACTCTTGGGTATGTTGTGAATAAAAATGATATGCCCGAGTTTCAAATGATTTTGATTGATGATGCAACTTATTATTCAGGAGAACGAGTTGTTTCTGGATCTACATTTTCTGCAAAGGTTATGGAAAATGGATGGGATAATGATACGAATCAACTGAGATTAATTGATATTCAAGGGTCTTTGAATATTGGAGATAAACTCTATGGCGAAAAATCTAAACTAAATGGAACAGTTAAATATATAACTGAATTTTCTTTAGATGCTAATTTAAATGTTTTTAGGGAAAAAATTAATGATTTTGGCGATAAAGTTGGATTTTTAAATGATTCTCAGCAAAGAATTTCTGATAATAACTATTACCAGAAATTTGCTTATTCAATCAAAGGCGAAGTGCCATACGATATTTGGAAAGAATCAGTAAAATCAATTGTACACCCATCCGGATTTAAAGAATTTTCAGATTTAAATGTTATTGGGATTGTTACTTCTGGACCATTCAATCTTGGTATTGGAAAATCAACAAATATGAAAGTAAAAGTTGTAAATCCAGATCCATTTTTACTTGTAAACATAGATAATACCGCAGATTTGTCTGTTAAAAATAACTTTGCTATGGTGTATGAAGATGATCAATTGGATGATGGATCAGTTGAGAGAATATATTTCTTAGAAGGAACTGCTCTTAGATCTTATACATTAAACAAAACAAATAAAGTTTATATGATTGATGATATCAGTAATCAATTTACTGGTTTTACTACTACTATTGGTGGTTCGATTGTTGGATTGTCGAGTTTTAAATTAAAAAGTAAAGGTGATCCGATTTTTTATAAAGAATTTGTTGGATCTGCTAGCACGATTATTGATTTATCAAATGATAAATTTATTATTCCAAATCATGGATTTCAGACTGGGCAAGAGATAATTTACAAATTACCTTCAAATTTACTTCCTGCCAAATCTGTAGCAGAAAATGTTGTAGATATTAATTTTTCTTATGTTGGTATTTCGACAAGATGTGATAGTACAATTTATTCGTTTGATAGTACATATTTAACATGCGACAATCAAACCTAATCTTACATATAAATAGAAAAAATAGAAATTTTGTATCATAATGTCTAGATTATCTATAAGTACCGGAACTTCGCCAAATGATGGACTTGGTGATACAATTTTTGATGGTATAATAAAAATTAATAGAAATTTTATTGAAATATACAATTGCATTGGAACTGGAACGACTATTACAAATTCAATTGGTTATGCATCATCAGCAGGTATAGCAACTTATGCATCATCAGCAGGTATAGCAACTTATGCATCATCAGCAAGTATAGCAACTTATGCTACATCAGCAGGTATAGCAACTTATGCTACTAATGCTGGAATAGCAACTAATGCTCAAGGTTTAATAGGATCACCGAATATTAGTGTTGGAATTGTAACTTTTTCTCAAAAAATCAGTGCAGGAAACACTACCGGAAATGATGGACAATACCTTCGTTCAACTGGTATTGGAGTAACTTGGTCATCATTTCCAACATTGAGGACTGGGTTTAGTACTACTGCAACGTTAGGACAAACTAATTTTTCTACACCATATAATGTTGGATTTGTGGATATTTATGTAAATGGCGTAAAACTAAATGAAACTACATTTACTGCATCGACCTCACCAACAATAACATTAAATGATCCCTGTTTTGGCGGAGAATCTATAGAAATTATTTCATATAATACGACCAGTAATGGATCTGGAAATATAATCACAGAAAATTATTGGATAAGAAATACAGCAGGAATTCATACTTTATCTAATGTTGGAATAGGAACTACAAACCCCACCAGTGCTCTTACAGTATCTGGTGATGTGAAAGTCGGAATAAATACAAATAATGGTTTAATCATGACATCTCCAAATGGTACAAAATATAGACTAATTGTTGACAATTCTGGGATTTTAAGTACATCTTTAGTTAGTTGATGATATAATAAATAAAGTATAAGAAACTGTATATTAAAATGTCAAATAGTAGGGAGTTATCCCAGTTAGCAGATCTCATAACAATTGATGACAACACTAGAAATATTGGATTTTCTACACTTACAAATATCGGAATTGGAACATCTTCCCCAAATCACAAATTAAACGTTGGTGGAAATGCTAATATTACAGGAATTATATCAGCTTCAACATTTGTTGGTTCTGCTTCTGGACTTACTAATGTTCCTGCGGGAAGTATTGTAGGAACATTGCCCCAACTAGATGGATCAAATTTAATTAATCTAGTCGGACTTGGAACTGGAGTTAATATTAGATCCTCAAATTCACCACTTGGTACTGCATCTACAATTAATTTTGGAAATAATATAGATGTTACATTTTCTTCTGGATTATCAACAATATCAATAAATTCAATTGGTTATGCTACTTCTAGTGGAATAGCAACTTATGCTTCTAGTGCAGGTATAGCAACTTATGCTTCTAGTGCAGGTATAGCAACTTATGCTTCTAGTGCAGGTATAGCAACTTATGCTTCTAGTGCAGGTATAGCAACTTATGCTTCTAATGCAGGTATAGCAACAAGTGTTATAGGTGGTATTACATCAGTTACTTCATTATCAGTTTCTGGTATTTCTACTGTTGGAGTATTAACAGCATCTAGTATTGGTATTGGAACCACTAATCCAACATCTGCACTTTTTGTAGTAGGTAATGCAAGAGTCACTGGTATTTTAACATCATCAAGTTTTAGTGGTAATGGTGCGAACTTGACGGGCATTGTAACTTCTATTGTTGCTGGAACTAATATTACCCTATCTGGGTCCACAGGACAGGTTACGGTAAACTCGACTGCAAATACTAATATTACAATTAATGATGATACTTCTTCAAGTTCTCCATCATATCTAACAGCAGTTTCTAATACATCCGGAACAGTTCAATCTCTATCAGTATCTTCAACTAGATTATCATTTATACCATCTACTGGTACATTAACTTCTACAAAATTTAGCGGTAATGGCGAAAGTTTAACTAATTTAAATGCTACTAATCTTACTTCTGGAACAATACCAGATGGTAGACTTCCTGCTACACTACCTACTGCTTCTGGCGCAAACTTAACTAATTTAAATGCTACTAATCTTACTTCTGGAACAATACCAGATGGTAGATTTCCTGCTACATTACCTGCTGTTTCGGGCGCAAACTTAAGTAATTTAAATGCTAATAATCTTACTTCTGGAACAATACCAGATGGTAGACTTCCTGCTATACTACCTACTGCTTCTGGCGCAAACTTAACTAATTTAAATGCTACTAATCTTACTTCTGGTACAATACCAGATGGTAGATTTCCTGCTACATTACCTGCTGTTTCGGGCGCAAACTTAACTAATCTAAATGCTGCAAACTTAACTAATTTAAATGCTACTAATCTTACTTCTGGAACAATACCAGATGGTAGATTTCCTGCTACACTACCTACTGCTTCTGGCGCAAACTTAACTAATCTAAATCCTTCCAATCTTACTTCTGGTACTATAAATGCTACAAGTTTTGTTAAGACTAGCGGAACATCAAGTCAATTTTTAAAAGCAGATGGTAGTATAGATAATAGTTCTTATATTACATTATCTAGTAATTATACACAAAACGGAGCTAATGCTACCCCAAGATCAATACAATCAAAATTAAATGATATTGTAAGTGTTAAGGACTTTGGTGCCGCTGGGAATGGATCTTCTGATGATACAGCATCAATACAATCTGCTGTAAATTACGCTACTAGTACTGGTAAATGTGTTCATTTTCCGGCAGGAATATATCTTATTACTAGCACTATTTCTACTACTTTGAGTGGAGATAAAAGTATATCGTTTTTAGGAGATGGAGTTGGGGTATCCATAATAAGATTAAATATTGTAAACGGTAATGGTATTGAAATTAATCTTCCAGGAGAATGGTGGCTTTCTGGTGCTACAGGATCTAATGGATTTTCTATGAGAGGATTGACCTTTGAAACAAGAGTATTCCCTTCCGAAAATTCTTCTGGCATTAAAATTATAGGAAATAGTTTTGAAGGTCGTCCACAAAGAACCATTGTAATAAGTGAGGTAGAATTTCAAGCACAAGCAAACATGGAGCGTGGATTCAAAAAATGGTTACACATAGTACGGCAAGGTGAGGTAAAAATTTCAAATTGCAATTTTAGATTAGATAATACAAATTCTGGAACTGGAATACATATAGAGGATGGTGGGCAGCAAGAAAATTCATTCTCTGGAATTCAGATTGCAAATGTAGACTTTGTTTATGGAAATAAATCAATAGAAATAAATGATTTTTTTGAAGGTTTATATGTTGCAAATTGTGGATTTGTAGCAGCAAACTATGGTATTTTTTGTAATGTTGATGGAGCAGAGTCTGGAATGAATCTAAGTAATTCTCACTTAAATTGTAACGTATGTTGCGTATATCTAAAAGGAATGGTACAATCTAACATTAGTAATAATTTAATATATGCTAATGGCGGTCCTAATACTATTGGTATACAGTTGCTAGGATCTAGTAGCGAATATACCATTACCGGTAATAGTATTATAAATTTAGGCAGTGCAAATTACGGAATAGTTATTGATGGTTACATCCAGCCGGAACGATCTAGTTTAATTGCAGCTAATTATATAAAAGGATTTGTACAATACGGAATATGGATAAAGAGTGGTGCCAAATATCTTAAAGTAGGAGATAATCATATTTGGCAATGTGGGCAGGGATTGATATTAAAAGAATCTTCAGATAATATATCAATATTTAAACAACAATTTTTAGAATCTATTGTACTAAATCTTAATGGATCTACAGAACAAACTTATGATATGCCAATTCCTAGTGGCGTATTCCGAGTAGCACCATTATTTGGAATTATACAGTGTAATAGTGACAGTCGTGTTATATGCCGATTAAGTGATACTAATACTACTTCTACAAATGCTAGAATTATAATAACTATGATTGGTGGTGGAAACCTACCAACTGGTTATCACAGATTCTCAGTTATTTTATCTCATCTTTCTGGAAATTAACATATAATAGTAGATGGCAATGAATTTTCTAAATGCTCCAATATTGAATAAGATTTTTAATTATAATAATATTTTTTTATTGCAATGAAAGACGATGGATTCTCAATAGGTGCAGCATTTCTTAATAATGAATAATAACGTTTTTCTTACATTCTTTCGCAACTTTAGGTTTAAAATATGTCAACAAGAGTAGTTCCTGGATCTGGTGCAATATTAAGTCCAAATATAGAAACTGTAAACTATTCAGTAACCTCTATAGACTTAGTAAATGGTGGATCCGGATATGCTTCGACTGATCCACCAAAAATAACAATAAAAAATACAGTCACACCAATCACAGAGGGAATTTTTTATCCAGTAATTTCTGGTGGTGCAATTTCCAGAATTGTAGTTTTATCGCCAGGATTTGGTTATTATCCGTTAAATCAAGAAACTGAGACAAGAATCGGCATTGCAACAACATCTTATGCAACGGGAACTCTTGATATATTAATGAGAGTTGGTGCTGGAATTGGAAGCGCAATATACGAAAATGGATATAATAATTATGTTCCATATTCTGGCATTGTTACCGGTATTAGTAGCACGACTTCTCCTGGAGTTTTCTCGCAATATTTTGGATTTGGAAATCCAATTCCAGGAAATGTAAATACCGGCATTGGTACTGGAGCATTATTTCAAGTTTTAATTACTTATAATTCAGGAACAGGTGTTCCAATTGGAACATCAGTTCAGTTAATTGATGGAGGAAGAGGATACTCTGTTGGTCAACAAATTTCTATTGCTGGAACTTATATGGGTGGATCTACGCCCACAAATAATTTATATTTTACAGTATCAAGAGTTTCTACAACCAGAGCTGGAACTGCAAATACAACATATGTAAGTATTGCGTCTACTTCTAGTGGAATTGGAACTGGTGCAATATTCAATGTAACAAGAGACGCAAATAAAGATATTTCCGAAGTAAGAATTGTAAATGGAGGAACAGGATATGCATCAACAGATCAAATCATAATTTCTGGTTCTAATGTTGGAGGATCAACTCCTGCAGATAATATCTATCTTTCTCCTACATTATTAGGAACAAATAAACTTCCATCAAATATATTTGTTCGTAAGATAGATGCAAATAATTTTCAAGTTTCTGGTTTTTCTACAACTTTAAATAATCCATTTAATTTGGATTCATTTGGTTCTGGATCACAATCATTTAGTTTTAAAAATCCAAATGAAAATGTAATAATTTCAATTGATAATATTATTCAAAGTCCTATACATAGAAAAAATATTACAATTGGACTTTCTACTTCAATTGGAATTGGATCTACCTCTATATTCATCTCTTCTGGAATTAGTTCTATTTTCAATAATGATATTCTTCAAATTGATAATGAATATTTAAAAGTTAACTCTGTTGGCGTTGGTTCTACTAATGCATTAAGTGTAACCAGAGCATTTATGGGATCAGTTGCTACTGCACATACTGTTGGTTCAGCTACATCGATAATGAAAGGAGATTTTAATATTGTTAATGATGTAATATATTTTTCAACACCTCCTTATGGTCCTTCTATTGCATCAACTGATCCACAGTTAATTGCAAATTCGTCTTTTTCTGGAAGAGTATTTTCTAGACAATTGGATGCATATAATCCAACTGATAAAAATATCATTTTAGATGATATATCAAATCAATTTACCGGTATTGCAGCTACAGAATTTGTATTGTCTTCAAATAATCAACCAGTTGTTGGAATCTTTACAAATACAAATAGTAGCACAAATATAGACAACAAACCATTCATTTTAATTAATAATATTTTCCAAACTCCAGAAGTTGATTATACAATTGATACTCCAAATGCAAATACAATTAAATTTTTAACTGGTGCCCCAAATGCAGGAAAAATTGTAAATGTTGCAATTACAACTGGATTTGGTTATCAACCTCTAATTGGCGCTGCAGCAACTGTTTCTGTATCTGCGGGCGGAACAATCAGTTCAATAAAGTTGAATGGTGCTGGAAGCGGTTATAGGTCATCTCCAGTTGTAAGTATTGCATCGACTGTTGGATCTGGTGCTTCAATTTCTGCGATTGTTGGGGCTGGGGGAACAATTACTTCATTGTCTATTATAAATGGAGGAATTGGATATACTAATACGGCATTACCTTCGGTATCTATAAGTTTACCATTACCTTATAGCAATTTAGGTATTGCCTATACAAATGGTTCTACTGGGAATGGAATTAATGCAAAAGTTTCTGTTCAAGTTGGTTCTGGATCAAGTATCATTCAATTTATTATTGATGATCCTGGAATTGGATATAAAATTGGTGACGTATTATCTGTTGTGGGATTAACCACAAATCCAAATATAGGTACATCATTTAGTAAGTTTAGTATTACTGTAACTGAAACTTTAACGGATAAGTTTAGTGGTTTCTTTGTTGGACAATTTATATCATTTGATGATATTTCAATATACTTCAATGGAACAAGAACTAAATTTACATTGACCCAATCTATAAGTGGAGTTACTGAAATTATAGATTTGAAAAAAAATCCAGGATCTGATATAGAACTGGAAAATAATTTATTCATATACCTGAATGATATTTTACAAATACCAAATGAATCATATACATTGACAGGTAGCAGAATAGTTTTTACAGAACCACCAAAATCTGGATCAAAGTGCAGTATTTTATTCTTTAAAGGTTCTTCGAGGGATGTTGAAATTATTACTCCAGTTAAAACAATTAAGGAAGGAGATGGTGTTCAAATTGGAGAAAATATTTATGACAACTTAGATATTGAACAATTTGAAAGAATTGTTAAAAAAATTGTTTCAAGTGATCAACTTGATACTTATAATTATGATAGCATAGGTATCAATACAGATACAAACAAACAAAGACCTCTTAAATGGATAAAACAAAAACAAGATAGAATCATTAATGGTTCTTTAGTATCCAAAGCAAGACCAAGTTTAATTTCAACAATCAGACCAACAACAAAATTAATCAAAAATGTAAATATTGAAGATACTTCAATATACGTAAATAATGCATTTCCGCTATTTACGATAGTAGATTCATTGCCAGAAGAAGATTCAAATATTTTAATTATCGAAAATAGGGACACAAATCCTGCAATAGCAACTGCAATTGTTTCTGTTGCAAATACCATTTCTTCTATTGCAATTTCAACAGGAGGAATTGGATATGCATATACATCTTCACCAAGAGTTGCAATTTCATCTGTTTCTGTACATTTAAAAGATCCAATTTTAAATTGGTCTGCATCTTCTGGTATTTCTACTAATACTTCTCTATTATCAGTCACTTATGGTAGTCCAATAGTTTCTATTGGACAAAGTGGAGTAGTCGCTATTACAACAGATGCAAAAAATTATAATCTTATATCAAATGTAGGATTTAGTAAAACAGTAACTTTTAACTCTATTTCATTTGCATCCACAAATACTTATATTGCAGTTGGAGATTACGGAAAAATAGTTACTACAGTAGGTTTTGGAACAACTATTTCTTCTTGGATTGAATTAAAAAAATATGAAGAAACATCTCTATTTGGAGTTGTCACAAGATCTCAAAGTTCTTATATTTCATCTTTAACTAGTGTAGATTATTTTTCAGATATTAATAAGTGGATTTCTGTTGGATACAATGGAGCAATTTTCTCTGCTGTTGGTGTTGGTTCTACTGCATTTACTAAGATACCATCAAATACTTCAAGTAATTTTAGATCCATAGCATATGGAGCATCAAAATTAATTATAGTTGGAGATGATGGCACATCTTCTACATCAACGGATGGTACTTTTTGGAATACAAATACAATTGCATCTAGTAAATTAAATAAAATTATTTGGGATGGATCAAGATTTGTGGTAGTTGGTGATGGAAATAATATATTAACATCATCAATTGGGAACGTTTGGGCACAAATAATACCAAATATTACTGGAAATTTTGTCAATATTGATTATAATAATACATATTCGATGTATACATTATTAGATTCTACAGGAAATCTTTATTATTCTTTTAATTTGCAGTATTGGACATACAGATCAACAAATCAATTAAATATTATAAAAGATATTCTGTATATCTCGAACAATGATGGATATGTTTTAGTTGGAACAGGAGCAACCTCAATTTATTCTATTTCTACATATAATCTTGCAACAGCAGTTTCTAGTACAACTTCTGGAATTATTACTTCGATTTCAATTCAAAATCCTGGGTTTGGTTACAACAAAAATAATCCACCAAAAGTTTTAATAGAACCAGATACATCACTCATTGAACAAATTTTCTCGATTAAGGCAAAAGGAGATTTTGGCACAATTGTTGGAGTAGATACAAGTTTAGGATTTGGTACAACTCTTCCTCAATTAATTTTCAGATTAAAAACAGAATCTTACGACAACACAACATTGGGAATTGGATATTCTGCACTTGATAGTTATGGAATTACTTACAGTGGAATATCGACTGGTGATTATTTTGTAATCTATGATAGCAATGTTCAATGTGGACATGCCTTAACTGGCATTACAACCACAAATAATTCGATATCTTCTGTCGGAACAGCAAATACATTTATTGATGGCGTATATCGTGCGGAAAACATACAAGTATCTGGAGTTGGTATTGTTACTGTATTCTGTAAGTTTTTACCTGGTCCTGGTTATGTGGATAAAATTATAGTTAATGCAAATCCATCAAATAAATCTAATGGTTTTTATGGAAGATATAGTTGGAGTAAAATTTATGATTATCAAAATAGAGGAATTGGATCTCCAAATAATTTTACGATAAATACAAATAATGGATTGGTTGGTTTATCGTCTGCACCAGAAGTAACCAGAACTAGAGGATTATTCAAAGGTAAATAAATAAATAAAAACTACTATTAAAATGCCTGCTATTATATCTGATCAGTTTAGAATATTAAATGCCGAGAATTTTGTAAAAAGTATTGTTGGTATTGGACAAACTTTAAATCGTTACTATACATTTATTGGACAACCAAATTCAACAGATTCAAGATCTGGAGGATCTGCAAATTGGAATACCGGACCTTCTCCTTTAGACGGTTTTAAAGAAGAAAATGACATTAAAGATACGATTATTGCTATGAAGCAAGTGACTAGTGATGATATTCGTAGAGTGGTCAGAAAAGTAACCTGGACTGCAGGGACAACTTATGAAATGTATAAGCATGACTATACTATTTACAATAAAACTCCCATAACAAAACAATCAAATCTTTACGAATCAAATTATTATATAATCAATGAAGATCTTAGAGTTTATATTTGTCTGCAAAATGGATCTGATGCAGAAAATCAGAATGGAAGACCATCATATGATCAACCAAATTTTATCGATTTAGAACCAAGATCTGCAGGTACTTCTGGTGATGGATATATTTGGAAATACTTGTACACAATTAAACCATCAGAAATTGTGAAATTTGATTCAATTGAATATATTCCAGTTCCAGAAGATTGGGGTAATTCTGGTGAAAGTATTTCAACAAAAGAGAACGCTATAGATGGAAAAATAAACTCTGTTGTAATAAAACAAAGAGGAATAAATTATAATCCAACATCTTCGACTTTTACAAATGTTCCAATTTTGGGAGACGGAAGTGGAGGAAAGGTAACAGTAACAACAGATTCTTTTGGAAAAGTATCAGAAGTTTATATCACTGATGGTGGAAGTAATTATACTTATGGTACTATTAAATTTGAACCAGGTGCTCCTGGAATTACTACTTCATTGTCAAATGTTGGTGTAGGAACTTCATCTCTTGCTTCTTTTGATGTAATTATTCCACCAAAAGGTGGACATGGATATGATATTTACAGAGAACTTGGTGCATATAGAGTTCTTATTTATTCTAGATATGAAACATTAGAATCTAATCCAGATATAATCTCAGGTAATGATTTTGCGAGAATAGGTATCATAAAAAATCCAACAATTACTGGAAGTCAAGTAGAACTTTTAAATACATCTGTAGTAAGTGGACTAAAGGCTCTTAAATTTACTGGATCTGCAACAACTGCCACAACTTATGCAGTAGATTCTACAATTACACAAACAGTCGGAGTTGGATCAACTGCAATTGGATTTGTTGCATCTTGGGATAATGTTACTGGAGTACTAAAATATTACCAACCAGTTGGATTAGCAACAACGTCTGTTGGTTATAATATTATAAACTTTACTTCAAGTCCTGCATCTGGAGGAAATCTAACAATATATGGTTCTTCTATGAATGGAACACCAGTACTATCAATTGATTCTGGATTTAGTGGAGTTTCGACCACAATTAATAGTAGATTATATCAACTTGGAATGACTTTTAATGCTGGAATTGCTTCTGCAGAATATAATAAAAAGTCAGGAGAAATCATATACATAGATAATAGATCAGCAATACCCAGATCTTCTAGCCAAAAAGAAGATATTAAAATCATATTGGAGTTTTAAAGTCAAATGCCTCAAAAAACTAATTTAAATATATCTCCATATTTTGATGATTTTTCCGATTCAAAAAATTATCAAAGAGTTTTATTTAAGCCTGGAACTCCAATACAAGCAAGAGAACTGACAACTTTACAGTCAATATTACAGAATCAAATAGAAAAATTTGGTAACCACTTCTTCAAAGAAGGAGCGATGGTAATTCCTGGTCAAATTGCTTATGATTCAGAATACACATGTGTTCAAATTGATGAAACTCATTTGGGTCTTCCAGTTTCTTTATATCTCGAAAGTCTTGTAGGAAAATTAATTCAAGGAGAAACTAGTGGAGTAAAGGCAAAAGTCGAAAATTATATACAAAATAATGATACCGACATCACGAATAATACTCTTTATATAAAATATCAAAGTTCTAGTGATTCAGATTTTTCAACAGCAACTTTCGTTGATGGTGAAAATTTAATAGCACTTGAGGATATTTCTTACTCTTTATCTACAATTAGAACTGGAACATCCTTTGCCACAACAATTATATCAAATTCTGTATCTACTGGTTCTGCCGCAAAAATTGCAGAAGGGATATATTTTATTAGAGGATTTTTCGTAAAAGTAGACACACAAGCAATCATATTAGACTACTATACAAACTCTCCATCATATAGAGTTGGTTTATTGATTGATGAAGAAATTGTTGTTGCATCAAATGAATATAAAGATTTATTTGATAATGCAAAAGGATTTTCTAACTATGCAGCTCCTGGTGCTGATAGATTAAAAATTTCAACATCATTAATTAAAAAGTCAATTGATGAATTTAATGATGAAAATTTTATTGAACTTCTTAGACTAGAAAATGGCATTTTACAAAAGTTTGTAAAAACAACAAGTTATAATTTGATTAGAGATGAATTTGCAAGAAGAACCTATGACGAATCTGGTGATTATTATGTAAAACCATTTGAAATTACAACAAAAGAATGTTTAAATGATAGAATTGGTAATAATGGAATATATTTTAAAAATCAAAAAACAAATCAAGGAAATACTGTTTCTGATAATTTATTGTGCCTTTCCGTAAGTCCAGGAAAAGCATATGTAAGAGGTTATGAAATTGAAACAATCAATAATACAATAATTGATTTAGAAAAATCAAGATCAACACAAAATGATTATAATCAGGCAATACCTTTCAACTTAGGTAGACAAATTCTTGTAAATAATGTTTCTGGATCTATTCCTATAGGATTCGGGTCAAGTTCTTTGGTTAATTTATACCAAGGAAGAACTGGAATATCCGGTATTTCTTCTGATTTGAAAATAGGTGTAGCAAGAGTATATGATTTAAAATTGAAAAATGTTGCATATAACGATGCATCAACACAATACGAAATGTCACTATATGATGTCCAAACATATACGAATTTAACTTTAAATGCAACGATTAGTCAATCAGTTCCTGCATATATTAAAGGAAAAAATAGTGGGGCAAGTGGTTATCTTGTCAGTACTGTAACTTCTTCAAATCTTTTAACATTATATCAAGTTTCTGGATCTTTCATTAAAGATGAACAAATTGAAATTAACGGAATAGATGACAGCAGAACAATCACATCAGTTCTAGATTATAATTTTTTTGATGTCCATCAAATAGTAGGAAATGGAGTAAGCTTTACTGCTGATCCATTACTTTCCAACACGATTTCGTTGTCCTCTCCTGGATCACAGTTTACAATTTCTGGGGTATCGGGAGGAATTAGTTCAGTAACAACTTCCAATTCTAATTTTTATGTAGGAATTAATACGGGAGATATTATTTCATATACAAAACAAGGACAAAGTATTCCAACATACAATAAAGTAAATAAAATCAGTACAACTTCAAAAGTTATTGAAATTGTTTCACTACCTTCAGTTGCTGGAATTTGTAGTGGAAATCTTCCATCTTCAACTATAACAACAAATGATTTTAAAAAAATAACATTAGAAGTAACAAATAATACAAAAAATATTAGTTTATATTCAAAATTAAATAAAATAAATATATCTAATTTAGATTTAACATCATCAGATTTAATTATTAGAAAAAGTTATAATGTAATAATTTCTAATAATGGGTTATCTCAATTACTAGAAACTGATCCTAATCTGACACTCGAACCATTTGACGAAGAAGATTATAATTTGGCATTTATTGGTGGTTCAATAGAATCACTTACTGACCAAAAACTTGTCCCAAGTGGAAGAACTGTAACTTTACAAAATATTAGCCAAAATGGAAATGCAATCCTAACAGTCACATTTAAAAAAATAAATTTAAAGACAAAGAATAAAATTTACAATAGATGTTCTTCTTTAATTGTCGATAAATCATCTTTACAAGGATCAGGAATCGGATCAACTACACTAAATGATGCATTAACATATAGCAATATATACGGAACAAGAATTCAAGACAAAGAAATTTCATTAAACGTTCCAGATGTATTTGAAATTGTTGCAATTATTGAATCTTCAAACTCAAATGATCCTTCATTGCCTTTTATACAATTAACAAACTTATCTTCAAATATTTTAAATTCAGTAAAAGGAGAATTAATTGTAGGACAAATAAGTGGTGCAGTAGCTACTTTAATATCTTCAGTTGGAACTAATCAAGTTGATATTGTATATGAAAATGAAAATATATTTTCTGCAAATGAATCTGTAACTTTTCAAGAATCCAATATAAAAGCAAATATATTATTTGCCTTTCCTGGGGATAAAAATATCAAAAATAATTATATTTTTGATCAAGGACAAAAATCAGATTATTTAGATTTTTCTAAAATTATTAGAAAATCACAGTTTTCTGCTCCTACTAAAAAAATAAAAATCATTTATAATAATTTTACAATAAATTCTTCAGATACCGGAGATTTTGTTGCAGTAAACTCTTATGATAAAAATATATACGGAAGACTACAATCTGTAGATGGGATAAGAGTTTCTGATGTAATTGATTGTAGACCAAGAGTATCACAATTCAATGGAACAACAACTTCTCCATTCGAATTTTCTTCAAGAGTATTTGATCCTACAATAAGTTCTTCTACAAATGTATTTGCGAAAAATAAAAATATTAATCTTTCATATGATTATTATTTACCAAGAATTGATAGAATATTTTTAGATAAAGATGGAGCATTCATAGTCAATAAAGGAGTTGCTTCATTAACACCAAAAATTCCAAATAGTCTTGATTCTTCATTAGAAATTGCAACAGTTTATTTGCCAGCTTACATTTTTAATGCTTCTAGTGTAAAAATTGATTTAGTATCTCATAAGAGATATAGAATGAAAGATATTTCGAGTTTAGATCAAAGATTATCAAATGTAGAATATTATACATCATTATCACTTCTTGAAAGTGATACTCAGAATCTTACGATTAGGGATAAAACAACACAACTTGATAGATTTAAATGTGGTTTTTTTGTTGATAATTTTAAATCATATAATGGTGGTGATATTTCAAATCATCTCTATAGAGCAAGTGTAGATGCTGCTGTAGGAGAATTGAATCCTCAGCCTTATACTACAAGTATTGATCTTTTAATTGGATCCGATTCTGTGATTGGAATAGGCACTATATCAAATGCAGATGCAGATTTGAGATTTGTAAACGATTTAGGGTCTGCTGATATCAAGAGAGTAGGATCTATTGTATGCTTGAATTATTCAGAAGTAGAATATGTAAAAAATAAATTTGCCACAAGAATTGAAAATGTAAATCCATTTAATGTTATTAATTGGATTGGTTCAATACAATTAAGTCCATCATCAGATACTTGGATCGAAACAAGAAAATCCCAAAGAACAGCAGATATAGAAGGTAGTTATAATTCTTTTATTCAACAATTAGGAGTAGATACAAATACTGGTCTATCTCCTGTTGATTGGGGATCTTGGGAAACAAATTGGACTGGTACTCAAACAACGGGAAGACAACAAATTGCCAGTATACAAAATGGATCATCCCAAATTGGTCAAAATGTATCATTAACTCCGTGGACTGGTTCACCAAGAACAGAAACAACAGTACAAACATTCCAAGATAGTTTTGTGAATTTTTCAAATGAAACTACAACAACAACTACAAATCAAAGTAGACAGGGAATTCAATATGGTGTTTCTCAAAGATTCGATACAACAAATCTTGGAGACAGGGTAGTATCAAGAGAAGTCTTGACTTTTATGAGATCAAGAAATATTGAAATTCTTGCAAGAAGAATGAAGCCCAATACAAGATTTTATACATTCTTTGACAATGTTGATGTAACTTCATATGTAACTCCTAAACTTTTAGAAGTTACTATGGTAAGTGGAACATTTAACGTTGGAGAAACTGTTGCTGGTTCTATTGGATCAAGAACATTTAGGTTCAGATTGGCATCTCAAAATCATAAGTATGGACCATATACTTCCCCACAACAAACGTATAGTGTAGATCCATACAATCCATCAAATGGACTATCATCCCAATATTCATCAACAACATCACTTTTGAATATTGATACTGCAAGTTTAGAAATTCAATCATCATCGGGATTTTATGGGCAAGCTGTTTCTGGAATGCGTCTTGTTGGACAAAGTAGTGGCGCAATATGTAACATAAAAGATATAAGGTTGATTAGTGATAGTGCAGGAACATTTATTGGATCGTTCTTTATTCCGGATCCAACTGTTCCATCGACGCCAACATTTACGACTGGAACAAAAACAATTAAATTAACTACAAGTGAAGTAAATTCCACAATATCTGGATTTTCTGAAAGTTCTGCAGAATCTAATTTTACATCAAATGGAACATTAGACAATGTTGAGGCAACTACATTAAGAATAAGAAATGCAGATATCTCAAGAAATGCAAAAACAGATAACAGACAAACAACTGAAACTGATACAAGAATCGTTGCAGATACATCTTTTACGAATAGAACGGTAACTAATAGTAGATGGGTAGATCCATTGGCGCAATCATTTGAAGTTGCTGATGCAAATGGAGTTTTTATTACAAAATGTGATATATTCTTCAGATCAAAATCCACAAATAATATTCCAATAACTCTCCAAGTGAGAACAATGACTACTGGATTACCAACACAAACAATTCTTCCTTTTGGTGAGGTTGTTTTGGAACCAAGTCAAGTTTCAATCTCTGAAGATGGATCAATACCTACAACATTTACTTTCCCATCACCAGTTTATCTTGAAACTGCAAATGCATATTCAATTGTTTTGCTTTCTGCATCTGATCAATATAATGTTTGGATTTCTAGAATGGGAGAGCCTGAAGTATCTACTTTATCTAAATCGGAATCAGAACGAGTTATTGTTTCGCAACAACCACTTTTAGGTTCACTGTTTAAGTCGCAAAATGGAGCAACTTGGGATGCAAGTCAATATGAAGATTTGAAATTCACTTTATATCGTGCAGATTTTAATATAAAATCTTCAAATATAAGATTTTATAATCCAACTTTGGGTATAGGTAACAATCAAATCGTATCTCTAAGACAAAATCCAATTCAAATGTATTCAAATAATACTTTAGTTGGAATTGGAACAAGTATCAAATATCAAGATCAAGTACAGTTAGTAAAAGGAGTTAATATTAGTCAAAAAAATAATTCAACATTTTCTGCAAATTTAACCAAAGTATTAGGAGGAATTTGTACAGGATCTACAGGTACTTTAACAATAACTAATTCTGGTGTTGGATATACAAACGGACCAATAACATACTCGAATGTAAATCTACTCACTATAACTGGTAATGGTATAGGTGCAAAGGCAAACTTATCTGTAAGTGGAGGAGTTGCAATTGCAGCAACGGTCACAATTTCTGGTATTGGTTACGGGATTGGCGATGTTCTTAGTATTACTTCAACGAGTACAGGAGGATTAGGTAAAAATCTACTATTGACAGTTCCAAATAATACTGGCATCATTACATCAGTAAATGCATTAATAGTTGATAATGTTCAAGGAACAATTGATACTACTGATACTACTAAGTACATTCAATACACTTCAACTACAGGTATTGCAACAATTCTCGGTGGAAATGCATCATCAGTAAATTCAATTTCAAGTGGATTGAAGTTTAAAGTAAATCATAACAATCATGGAATGTATTCTACTCAAAATAAAGTATCTTTAAGTGGAATAGAATCCGATATTTCTCCGGTAAGATTAGCAGCAGATTACAGTGCATCTTCTACTAGTGCAATGACTTTGACTGATGTAAGTATTTTTAATAATTTTGAAAATATTTCCGTAAGTGTTGCAAATACTGGTTACATACTTATTAAAGATGAAATTATTGGATACACTGGACTAAATACATCCACAAAAACACTAACAGGCATTTCAAGAGGATCTGTACCTAGTTCATATAATTCAAATGAAATTGTATCAAAATATGAATTAAATGGAGTTTCTTTAAAGAGAATTAACAAAACACATACAATCTCCAATTCTTATTCAATAGATTTGGATGAATATAGTATTGAATTAGATCCAACCGCAGATGGAACGGATAGAAGTACAGGAAATGGGAATGCATATCCAGCATTATATTTCAATGAAACAAAATCTGGTGGTTCATATCAAACGATTCTTCCAACTTCTTCAAATTCTAAAGGACCAAAAGCAACACAAAACATACCATTTAATATAATAAAACCAAACATTCAAACACTAATACCACCAACAGGTTCTTTAAGTTGTAGAATTAGAACATTCTCTGGTAGTAGTGTTGGTGGAAATGAGATTTCATATGTTGATCAAGGATTTGAAGATATATCTTTAACTTCCGATCATGTATTATCTTCACCAAGAATTATTGCATCAGAAGTAAATGAAAAAACTTATCTCTCTGCTTATCCTGGAAATAAATCTTTCACATTAGAGGTTCAATTTTCCACTGGAGATCCAAAAGTTTCTCCAATGATTGATCTCGATAGAGTTAATGTAATTACAGTAATGACTAGATTAAATGATCCAGTTACAGATTATTCCAAGGATCCGAGAGTAAATAGTCTGTTTGATGATCCACATGCTGCAATATATGTTTCTAAAATAATAAATCTAAAGCAATCATCAGATAGTATGAAAGTATTATTTGATGCATATAGAGATTCATCTAGCGACATAAGAGTTATGTATAGATTATTAAGATCTGATTCCACATTTCAACAACAATTTTTTGAGTTATTCCCAGGATATGACAATTTAGATAATAATGGTTTTGTAATTGATCCAAAAAATAATAGTGGCAGATCGGACAAATTTGTTATTCCTTCCACAAACAGTTCTGATTTTGGAAGTTATGAGTTCAATGCAGAAAATCTTCCACCATTCAATGGATTCCAAATTAAAATTTTAATGTCTGGATCAAATCAAGCATTATATCCAAGAATTAAAGATCTAAGAGTTATTGCATCCAAATCATGATACCAGTAAAAGATCATAAGTTTTTGTTTAGAGACGAAAAGACTAATGCTATCATAAATTATTCAAATAGTGATTATGAGAATTTTTTAATTGAAAAAGAAAAAAAGATAAAAGAAATTGAAAAATCAGCACAATTATTTGAAGATGTTGAAATACTAAAGAATGATATTAATGAAATTAAAAATCTTTTGAAACAGGTAATATCAAAGGAAGTATAAATATATTCAGGATACTATAAAGTGTTTATCTAATGGATTTTTATGTTGCTGACATAAAAAATAATATGTGTGAATATTTTGAAGTCACCACCGCATAAGAAAAATGGCTGACATCAAGGTAAGATTGGGTTCCGAAAATGCCATTAAAGTTCTTTCAACCTTTGGTAATACCGGGGGTAGTTTGGCAGGTCTGTCCGATGTAAGTATTACATCTTTATCGGACGGTATGGTTTTAGTATATAATGCTGCAATATCAAAATGGGAAGCAACTTTATCATTAACACCAGGTAACACTCAAAATTTGGACATCAACGGAGGTAGCTTTTAATGGCAAGCATAATCAGAGTCAAAAGATCCACAGGAACTGTATCTCCAGGTAGTTTAAATTTTGGAGAACTTGGTCTTACAGTTGGTGTAGGAACCAATGGAAACTTTGGAGGAAGATTATTTGCTGGTGACAATTCTTCAAATCCACAAATAGTTGGTGGTAGATATTATACAGATCTTCTAAGTATTGCTCCTGGTTTAGTCTCTGGGCAAGCAAACCCAACAACTCCAGCAAATGGTTTTGTTCCTGTTCTAGATCAAAATCGTAAAGTTGATCAATGGAATGTAGATAATATTACAATTGATGGAAATACAGTTTCATCTACAAATTCAAATGGTGATATTTATATTGATCCAAATGGTACAGGAGATTTAATATTCACTGGTGGTACTTCACAGAATTTTAATATTACTGACGGATCTACAAATAGATTTGTAGTTGATAGTACAAATGGTTCTACATCAGTAACCCAAGGTACTTTATCTTTAGATTATCCAGTTTTAAATGCCACAAGTACTTGGAATAACTCTGGAATAGATTTTACTGGTCTGAGAGTAAACATAACAGATACTCAATCTGCCAGTTCTTCAAAATTAGTTGATCTTCAAGTAGGTGGAGTATCAAAATTTGTCGTATCTAAGGCAGGATTTGGTACTTTTGCAAGTGATGTAAAAATTAATGGAACTACAACCTCAAGTTCAACTACAACTGGTGCTTTAGTTGTATCTGGAGGAGTTGGAATTGCAAGTAATGTTTATATTGGTGGTAGTTTAAACGTAACAGCAAATCAGACTCTTACTGGTAATCTAATAGTACAAGGAAATACAAATTTAGGCGACTCTG
>Ga0214921_10002191_pt1 | contig 32202 bp, 37 predicted proteins | sample LL1505_MetaG_FD_177992 | JGI IMG/M metagenome (GOLD analysis project Ga0214921, IMG submission 177992) | Freshwater microbial communities from Lake Lanier, Atlanta, Georgia, United States - LL-1505 | ecosystem: Environmental > Aquatic > Freshwater > Lake | place: USA: Georgia | collected... | reverse complement strand
CGAGCACCTTGATCGAGGTGCGGCACACTTCGGCGACGTCGCCCTCTTCCAGAAACATGAAGCGACGCGTCACGGGCAGCAGCGCCGCGACATCGGATGCGACGAAGTTTTCTTCGACGCCGAGGCCGATGACGACGGGGCAACCTTCGCGCGCGAGAATCACGCGATCGCGATCGGACTCGCTCACCACGGCGAGCGCATAGGCGCCTTCGAGTTCGGCGACGGTGGCGCGCACGGCCTTGAACAGATCACCCTGCGTCTGCTGATGCATGTGGATGCGATGCGCGATCACTTCGGTGTCGGTTTCGGACGTGAACAGGTAGCCCGCGCGTTGCAATTCGGTTCGCAGTTCTTCGTGGTTTTCGATGATGCCGTTGTGGACGATGGCAAGTCCGTCGGACGAGATGTGCGGATGCGCGTTGCGTTCGGACGGCACGCCGTGCGTCGCCCAGCGCGTGTGCGCGATGCCGATGCTTCCTTGCGCCGGTGAAGCATCGAGCGCATCTTGCAGCGCTTGCACCTTGCCGACGGTGCGACGCCGTTGCAGATGTCCGGACGCATCGAGCACGGCGACGCCGGCCGAGTCGTAACCGCGGTATTCGAGCCGGCGCAGCCCTTCCATGAGGATGGGTACGATGTTCCGCTCGGCGACGGCTCCGACGATGCCACACATGCTGCGTTGTCCTGCTGGGGAAAGTTACTTTTTAGGGGTTTTCGTGGGCCGTTTCCAGCCGTCGATCGCGACCTGCCGACCGCGAGCGACCGCGAGCGCACCCGGCGCGACGTCTTTGGTGATGGTGGAGCCTGCGCCCACGGTCGCGCCGGCGCCGATCGTCACGGGTGCGACCAGCACGGAGTTCGAACCGGTGTGCGCGTCGGCGCCGATGTCGGTGTGATGTTTGTTGGCACCGTCGTAGTTGGCGACGATGGTGCCGGCGCCGATGTTCGCGCGCGCACCGACCGATGCATCACCGACGTAGGCGAGGTGATTGGCTTTGGCGCCCTCGCCCATCACCGAATTTTTGATCTCGACGAAATTGCCGATGTGCACCTCGGCGGCGAGCTTCGCGCCCGGACGCAAACGCGCGAACGGACCGACGATCGCGCCGGCACCGACCGACGACTCTTCGAGGACGCAATGGGCGTTGATGCGGGCGTCAGCGGCGATGGTGCAGTCGCGGATGATGCAATGCGGCCCGATGCGGACCCGGTCGCCGAGCGTCACGCGACCTTCGAAAATGACGTTCACGTCGATCTCGACGTCGCGACCGACGAGCAGTTCACCACGGACGTCGAGCCGTGCGGGGTCGACGAGCGTGACGCCAGCGAGCATGAGCTCGCGCGCGCGCAAGCGACGATGTTCGGCTTCGACTTCGGCCAGCTGCAGTTTGTCGTTGATACCGAGAACCTCGGCCACGGTGGGTGCGACGAGCGGCGCCACGCGCACACCGTCGGCAACCGCCATGGCGATGATGTCGGTGAGATAGTACTCCCCTTGCGCATTGGCGTTGCGCAAGCGACCGAGCCAGCGACGCAAGTGCCGCACGGGCACGGCCATCACGCCGGTGTTGCCCTCGCGGATGGCACGTTCGGCGTCGGTGGCATCTTTTTGCTCGACGATGGCCTGCACGCGACCTTGCGGATCGCGCAGGATGCGGCCGTAGCCGGTCGGATCGTCGAGCATCACGGTGAGCAGCCCCATGGCCTCGCCCTGCGCAGGGTCGCTCGCGCTCGCGATCAGCTGCCGCAAGGTCTCCGCGCGGACGAGCGGCACGTCGCCGTACAACACGAGCGCGAGTTCGTCGTCCGCCAACGCCGGCAACGCTTGTTGTACGGCATGGCCGGTGCCCAACTGTTCGGCCTGCAAAGCCCAGGACGTCACGGGTGCGGCGGCGGCCAACGTTTCGGCGAGCGTGGCGCGCACGCGTTCGCCGCCGTGGCCGTAGACCACGTGCATCGACGTCGGTGCAAGCGTGCGAGCGGTGTCGATGACGTGCGCGAGCAGCGGCTTGCCGGCGAGCGGTTGCAATACTTTGGGCAAGTCGGATTTCATCCGTTTGCCCTGGCCGGCGGCCAGAATGACGATCGAGAGCTTCAAAGGGAACCTCCCGAAGATCGAGCGGTGATCAGCCGCGGATCTTGCGCAGCTTTTGCAGCAGCTTCAGTTGTGCGGCCGCGCGCGCGAGTTCGGCGAGCGCTTCGGCCTGTTCGAGTTTGTCGATCTTGCCGGCGAGGATTTCTTCGGCACGCTGCTTGGCCGCGAGTGCCGCCGCTTCGTCGACGTCTTTGGCGCGCAGTGCCGTGTCGGCGAGCACCGTGACGCGCTTCGGCTGCACTTCGAGCGCACCACCACCCACGTAGAAAAACTGTTCGTCGCCTTCGGGGGTTTGCACCCGCACTTCGCCGGCCTTGATCATGGTGAGCAACGGGGCGTGACGCGGCGCGATGCCGAGTTCACCCTGCGCGGCGGGCACGAACACCATCTTCGCGGGGCCGGAGAAAATTTCTCCTTCCGCGCTGACGATGTCGCAATGGATGGTGCTTTCGGCCATGGATCAGCTCAGCGTCTTCGCCTTCTCGACCGCTTCTTCGATCGAGCCGACCATGTAGAACGCCTGCTCGGGCAGCGAATCGTATTCGCCGGCGAGGATGCCCTTGAAGCCGCGAATCGTGTCCTTCAGCGAGACGATCTTGCCGTCCTGACCGGTGAACACCTTGGCGACGTTGAACGGCTGCGACAGGAAGCGCTGGATCTTGCGCGCGCGGAACACGGTGAGCTTGTCCTCTTCCGAGAGCTCGTCCATGCCGAGGATCGCGATGATGTCCTGCAATTCTTTGTAGCGTTGCAGCACCTGCTGCACGCCACGCGCGACGGTGTAGTGCTCTTCGCCGACCACCAAAGGATCGAGCTGACGGCTGGTGGAGTCGAGCGGATCGACCGCCGGATAAATGCCGAGCGCCGCGATCTGGCGCGACAACACGACGGTGGCGTCGAGGTGCGCGAAGGTCGTGGCGGGCGACGGATCGGTCAAGTCGTCGGCCGGGACGTACACGGCCTGGATCGAGGTGATCGAGCCCGTCTTCGTCGAGGTGATGCGCTCCTGCAGCACGCCCATTTCTTCGGCGAGCGTCGGCTGGTAACCCACCGCCGAAGGCATGCGACCGAGCAGCGCCGACACTTCGGTGCCGGCGAGCGTGTAACGGTAGATGTTGTCGACGAAGAACAGCACGTCGCGACCCTTGCCGCCGTCTTCACGCACTTCGTCGCGGAAATATTCGGCCATCGTGAGACCGGTCAACGCGACGCGCAGGCGGTTGCCCGGCGGCTCGTTCATCTGGCCGTACACCATCGCCACTTTCGAGTTCTCGAGCTTCTCGAGGTCGATGACGCCCGACTCGGCCATCTCGTGATAGAAGTCGTTGCCTTCGCGCGTGCGTTCACCGACGCCCGCGAACACCGACAGACCGCTGTACTGCTTGGCGATGTTGTTGATGAGCTCGAGCATGTTGACGGTCTTGCCCACGCCGGCGCCGCCGAACAGACCGACCTTGCCGCCCTTCGCGAACGGCACCAGCAGGTCGATGACCTTGATGCCCGTGGCGAGCAGATCGCGACCGCCGGCTTGTTCGTCGTACGACGGCGCCGGACGGTGGATCGACCAATGTTCTTTGGAGGCGACGGGACCGCGGTTGTCCTGCGGCGTGCCGAGCACGTCCATGATGCGACCGAGCGTCGCGCGACCGACGGGCACCGAGATCGGCGCGCCGGTGGATTCGACGGCGAGGCCGCGCTTCAGGCCCTCGGAGGCGCCCATGGCGATGGTGCGCACGACCCCGTCACCGAGCTGCTGCTGCACCTCGAGCGTGAGATCGACGTCTTTGAGCTTCAGCGCCTCGTAGACCTTCGGGATCGATTCGCGCGGAAATTCCACGTCGATGACTGCGCCGATGATCTGCGTAATCTTGCCGGTTGCCATGTGCGTACCCTTGCCTTGATTCGTATGTAGTGGAGATCAGACTGCGGCTGCGCCGCCGACGATTTCCGCCAATTCTTTGGTGATCGCCGCCTGCCGCGCCTTGTTGTAGACGAGTTGCAGATCGCCGATCAGTTTGCCTGCGTTATCCGAAGCCGCCTTCATGGCGACCATGCGCGCCGCCATTTCGCAAGCGACGCTTTCGACCACGCCGCGATACACCTGCGATTCGATGTAGCGCAGCAGCACGCCGTCGAGGATGTCGATGGCGCTCGGTTCGTAGATGTAGTCCCAGTGATCCTGCAGCTCGTCGCCGTCGAGCGTCTCGACCGGCAGCAACTGCGTGACCGTCGGCTTTTGCGTCATCGTGTTCACGAACTGCGCGTTGACGATGAACAGCCGATCGAGCTTGCCTTCGCGATACGCGTCGAGCATCACCTTCACGGCGCCGACGAGATCTTTGGCGTGCGGACGATCGCCCAAGCCCGAAGTGCTCGCGAGAATCGGCGCGCCGAGTCTGCGGAAGAAGGCGTTGGCCTTGCTGCCGAGCAGACAGAGATTGACGGTCGCGCCCTTGCCCTGCCATTCACGCATCACGCCGAGCGTGTTCTTGAAGACGTTGGTGTTGAGCGCGCCGCACAAGCCGCGATCGGTCGACACGACGATGATGCCGACGTTCTGCACGGCGCGTTCGACGAGGAACGGGTGCTTGTAGTCGGGGTTCGCCTTGTTCAGATGGCCGATGACCGTGCGGATCTTGTCGGCATAGGGCCGCGCAAGACGCATGCGATCCTGGGCGCGGCGCATCTTGCTCGCCGCGACCATCTCCATGGCCTTGGTGATCTTCTGAGTGCTTTTGACACTCGCGATCTTGGTGCGGATTTCCTTTGTGCCGGGCATGGTGACTCGCGGATCAGTAGGAGCCGGTGGCCGCGAAGTCGTCGCAGATCTTCTTGAGCGTCGCTTCGTGCTTCTTGAGCACCGGCTCGGCATCGATCGCGTCCATCGCCGCCTTGTGCGCGGACTTGGCGAACGACTGCAGCGCCGCTTCGAACGCGACGACCTTGTTGCGATCGACCTTGTCCATGTAGCCGTTGTTGACCGCGTAGATCGACAGCGCCATGTCGGCGACCGACATCGGCGCGTACTGCTTCTGCTTCATCATTTCGGTGACACGCACGCCGCGCTCGAGCTGGCGACGGGTCGCCTCGTCGAGGTCGGACGCGAACTGCGAGAACGCCGCAAGCTCGCGGTACTGCGCGAGCGCAAGACGAATGCCGCCGCCGAGACGCTTGATGATGTCGGTCTGTGCCGCACCACCGACGCGCGACACCGAGATGCCGGCGTTCATCGCGGGACGGATGCCGGCGTTGAAGAGGTCGGTCTCGAGGAAAATCTGGCCGTCGGTGATCGAAATCACGTTGGTCGGCACGAACGCCGTCACGTCACCGGCCTGCGTTTCGATGATGGGCAGACCCGTGAGCGAACCCGTCTTGCCCTTCACGGCACCCTTGGTGACCATCTCGACGTACTCTTCGTTGACGCGCGCGCTGCGCTCGAGCAGACGGGAGTGGAGATAGAACACGTCGCCGGGGAAGGCTTCGCGGCCCGGCGGGCGGCGCAGCAGCAAAGAAATCTGGCGGTACGCGACGGCCTGCTTCGACAGATCGTCGTAAATGATCAACGCGTCCTGGCCGTTGTCCATGAAGTATTCACCCATGGTCACGCCGGCGTAGGCGGAGAGATATTGCATTGCCGCCGGCACGGACGCCGAAGCGGCGACGATGATGGTGTGGTCCATCGCGCCGTGCTCTTCGAGCTTGCGCACCACGTTGGCGATCGACGACTGCTTCTGGCCGATCGCGACGTAGATGCACTTAATGCCGGAAGACTTTTGATTGATGATGGTGTCGACGGCGAGCGCGGTCTTGCCGGTCTGACGGTCGCCGATGATGAGTTCGCGCTGACCGCGACCGACGGGCACCATCGAGTCGACGGCCTTGTAACCGGTTTGCACCGGCTGGCTCACCGACTTGCGGTAGATCACGCCCGGCGCGACGCGCTCGATCGGCGCGGTACGCGTGGTCTTGAGCGGGCCCTTGCCGTCGATCGGCGCGCCGAGCGCGTCGACGACGCGCCCGAGCAGCTCCGGACCGACCGGCACTTCGAGGATGCGGCCCGTGGTCTTGACGGTGTCGCCTTCTTTCAAAGATTTGTAGTCGCCGAGCACGACCGAACCGACCGAGTCCTGCTCGAGGTTCAGCGCGAGGCCGAAAATTCCGCCCGGGAATTCGATCATTTCACCGTAGCGCACGTCGGCGAGGCCGTGGATGCGGCAGATGCCGTCGGTGACCGACACGATCGTGCCGACGTTGCGCGCTTCGGCAGCCGACTGGAATTTGTCGATGCGTTGCTTGATGAGATCGCTGATCTCGGATGCCTTGATGGACATGGATTAAGACCTCTGAAAAACCTGCGTCGACCGGCTTACGCGCCGGCCATGGTGTTACCGAGTCGTTCGATGCGCCCGCGCAGCGAGCCGTCGACGACGAAATCTCCGGCGCGCACGATCGCACCACCGATCAACGAAGCATCGACCTCGGCGTGCAAGCGGACGGTGCGACGCAGACGACGCGTCAGCGCCTGCGTCAGCTTCTCGCTTTGCGCCGCATCGAGCGGCAAGGCCGAGGTGACCGTCACTTCGACCGTGTTCTCGACTTCGGCACGCAACACGGCGTACTGCGTCGCGATCTCCGGCAGCACCGCGAGCCGATTGTTGTCGGCGAGCAGTTGCATGAAGTTGCGCGCGCGCTCGTTGCCGGCCGCACCGGCCAGATCGAGCACGAAGTCGACGAGCTGCGCACGCTTGACGTGCGGATTGCCGACCAGCGGCGCGACCCGCTCGTCCGCGATCACCACGCTCGCCTTGGCGAGCAGATCGCCCCAGGCTGCGAGCTGCTGCGCCGCGACGGCATGCTCGAAAGCAGCGCGCGCGTACGGACGGGCGATGGTTGCGGCGTCAGCCACGGGCGATCTCGTCGGCGAGCTTGTCGAGCAACTGGGCGTGCGTCTTCGCGTCGACTTCGCGCTCGAGCAAGCGCGCAGCGCCGGTCACGACGAGCGTGCCGAATTCCTTGCGCAGCTGGTCGCGCGCACGATTCGTCTCGCTCGACGCTTCCTCGCGGGCGGCCGAGACGATGCGCGCACTTTCGGTCTGCGCGATCTGCTTGGCAGCCTCGACGGCTTCGTTGGAACGGCGTGCCGCCTGGTCCTCGATCTGCTTCGCACGCTCGCGCGCTTCGCGAACGATCGCGTCGGCGCGGGTCGTGGCTTCGGCGAGATCTTTCTGGCCTTTCTCGGCGGCTGCGAGGCCGTCGGCGATCTTGCGGTTGCGGGCATCGATTTCCGCCGCCATGGCTGGCGTGACGTACTTGGCGATGACCCACAGCAGGATCAGAAAGACGATGATCTGGCCGATGAATGTGGCGTTGATCGTCATGACCTGTCTCTCCCTTCAGGGAGTCCGTGCGTTACGTTCGTGATCACTCAGCCGAGACGGGCGAGCAGCGGATTCGCAAACGCGAACAGCATCGCGAGACCGACGCCGATGAGGAATGCCGCGTCGATGAGGCCCGCGAGCAGGAACATCTTGGTCTGCAGCATCGGGGTGAGTTCGGGCTGACGCGCGGCCGACTCGAGGAACTTCGAGCCCATGACGCCGATGCCGATGCACGCGCCGATGGCGCCGAGACCGATGATGATGCCGATGCCGATGGCGGTGAACGCCTGAACGTTTGCGATCGCTTCCATTTCTAGAGACTCCTGGTCGATATCAAAAGACGCGTTGGAACGAAAAAATCGTGATCAGTGATGCTCTTCGGCCATCGAGATGTACACCACCGGCAACACCATGAAGATGTAGGCCTGCAGCAGCACGATCAGAATGTGGAACACCGCCCAGGCGGCGCCGAAGATCACTTGACCGATGAACAGCGCGATCCCGCCGACCGACACGGCGAAGGCCATGCCGAGCAGCGCGATGAGCATGAACAGAATTTCGCCGGCGTACATGTTGCCGAACAACCGCATCGAGAGCGACACGGGCTTGGCGATCAATTCGACGGCGTTGAGGAAAATGTTCGGGATCCACATCAGCGGATTCGAACCGAACGGCGCGGCGATCCATTCGTGCAGATAACCGCCGATGCCCTTGGCGCGGATCGAATAGCCGATGATGAGGACGAACACGACGAGCGCCATCGCGACGGTGCCGTTGAGGTCGGCGGTCGGGACGACGCGGAAATATTCGGCGCCGAACAAGCCGGCGACCGAGCCGGGCAGATCGAGCGGCAGCAGGTCCATCGCGTTCATGCCGACGACCCAGGTGAAGAGCGTCATGCCGAGCGCGACGAGGAACGCGCGGTTGCCGTGATAGATGTCGGCCACGTTGCCGTCGACGAATTCATAGACCCATTCGACGAACGCGCGCAGACCGCGCGGCGCACCCTGCGACTTCACGCGGGCGGCGCTGACCAGCAGGGCGCCGACGATCACGGCCAGCGATGCCGAAATCAGCAGCGTGTCGACGTGAAACGTCCAGAACCCCGAACCGACCTTGAGGTGGGTGAGGTGGTGGACGATGTAGTCGGTCGGCGATTCGCCGTGTCCTGCTTCCGTGGCCATCGTGATGCGATTACCTGTCGGTCCCTGTGTATCGAACGTTCAGCGCGGCAGCGAGCGGGGCGGTTGTCGCGGCGCACTCAGCACCGGCACTGCCCAGAACACCACCATGGTCGTGATGTAGCCGGCCATCAATGCCAACCACACCAACTCTTCGCGCTGCGCCACGGCGATGAACATCGCCACGGTCAGCAGCACCTTCACGAACTGGCCGACGAGCAACCGGTTCAGCGCGACCCCGGCCGTCCGTGCGGGTCGCAACGCGGCGATGGTCATGTACAGGTTCGCCACCCAACCGATCGCGCCGCCGATCAAAGCGTCGCCACCGGCAGGCAAACCCGCAACCACCGCCAGCAACCCCGCGAGCGCCAACACGACCACCGCCTGCCAGAGCAGGATCCGACCGGCGAGCCGACGTGTCTGCGGATCGCTGGAGGAGGTCATGGGCCAGAATTCCCGTGGGCCACAAACGTGAAACCGACCCCGCTTTACATGGGCCGGCCGAGAAGGCGCGCGATTATAGGGTTTGCCCCGAGGGGCATCAATGGATGTGCGCGAGAATACCGTCGAGTTCGTCGAGCGAGTTGTAGGCGACGACGAGCTTGCCCTTGCCGCTCTGCCCCGAGTGCTCGATCACGACCTTCGCACCCAGAGTGTCGGCCAGGCGCGTCTCGAGTTCACGGACGTTCGGGTCCTTGCCCGAGCCACGCTCGAAACCTGCGCCACCCTCGTCCTGTTTCGGCGGATTGATCAGCCGGCGAACCAATGCCTCGGTTTCACGGACCGATAAGCTCTTTTTCGCAACCAATTGGGCGACTTCGAATTGCTGACGCTTTTGGGTGAGCCCGAGCAAGGCGCGCGCGTGACCCATCTCGAGTTCGCGGCGATCGACCAGTTCGGCGACCTCCGGGGCAAGCTCAAGCAGACGCAGCAGGTTGCTGACCGAGGCGCGCGAGCGACCGACGGCTTCGGCGGCCTGCTGATGCGTGACGCCGAATTCCTGGATGAGGCGCTGCAGGGCACGCGCCTCTTCGAGCGGGTTCAGGTTCTCGCGCTGGATGTTCTCGATGAGCGCCATCGCGATGGCCGACTCGTCCGGCACGCGCCGCACGATCGCCGAGATCTCGGTGAGGCCCGCCATCTGCGCGGCGCGCCAACGGCGCTCGCCCGCAATGATTTCGTAGCGGCTCGCCGCCCCGGGCGCCGCACCCGGCATCTCGATCGGCCGCACCACGATCGGCTGCACGACACCCTGCGAACGGATCGAGTTGGCGAGGTCCTCGAGCGACTCGGGACGCATGTCGACGCGCGGCTGATAACGACCGCGTTGCAAAAGGTCGAGCGGCAACTTGGCCAGTTCGTCGCCCGGCAACCCGGCGGGCGCAGGGGGCGTCGACGCGCCCGGCGCGACGGCCGTCGTCTGACGGTTGGCGGCCATCTGGCCGAGCAACGCGTCCAGGCCGCGTCCCAAGCTGGGCTTCTTTTGCATCATGGCCGCGATGATAGCGGACTCGGCTCGCGCGTCACGCGCTGCGGGCGGCGGGGGCGCGTTCCTCGTTGCGGCGGATCATCTCGCCGGCGAGCGCCAGATAGGCGATCGCGCCGCGGGAGTCCTTGTCGTGCAGCAGGGCGGGTTTGCCGAAGGAGGGAGCCTCGGCGAGCCGCACGTTGCGCGGCACGATGGTGTTGAACACCTGGTCGCCGAAGTGGGTCAGCAACTGGCTGCTGACTTCGTTGGCGAGGTTATTGCGCGGATCGAACATGGTGCGCAGCACGCCCTCGATTTCGAGGTCGGGGTTCACGGCGGCGCGGATTTGTTCGATCGTGCCGAGCAGGGCGGTCAAGCCCTCGAGCGCGTAGTACTCGCACTGCATCGGCACGAGCACGCTGTCGGCGGCCACCAGCGCATTCACCGTGAGCATGTTGAGCGCGGGCGGGCAGTCGATGAGTACGAAGTCATACTCGTCACGCACCGCCTTCAAGGCGTTGCGCAATTTCAGTTCGCGGCCGACCGGCAAGCCGAGCAACTGCACTTCGGCGGCTGTGAGGTCCTGATTGGAGGGGATGAGCGAGATCACCGGTGATTCGAGCGCAAGGATCGCCTCGCGCGCACTGCAATCGCCCACCAGCACGTCGCCGGCGCCGCGCACGATGTCGTTCTTTTCGACCCCGACGCCCATGGTGGCGTTGCCCTGCGGATCGAGATCGACCAGCAATACGCGTCGGCGCGTCGCGGCGAGCGAAGCGGCCAGATTGACGGCAGTGGTGGTTTTGCCGACGCCACCTTTCTGGTTGGCGACGGCGATGACGCGACTCATGGGTGCGAGTCTAGCGTAGGCGCGGGTGCGGGCGTGCGCTGCAATACGAGTAGGTGACGCTCCTCGGCGAGCCCCGGCACGTGCAAAGCGACGTCGGCTTCGATCTGCCAGCCTTCGGGCACCGCCGTACGCGCGGTCTCGCTGCGACGTCCTTTCATCGCGAGCACGCGCGTCGCCGGACCGCACAGGCTCGCGATGCGCTCGAGCATCAAAGGCAGCGGCGCGAACGCGCGCGCCATCACCGTGTCGTACGGCAGCTGCGCACGATGTGCTTCGGCACGCGCGTGCACGGTGCGCACGTTGGCGAGTCCCAAGGTCCGCGCGGCATGCGCGACGAAACGGACCTTCTTGCCGTTCGAGTCGAGCAAGGTGAATTCACGTTCGGGCGCAAGAATCGCCAACGGCAGACCCGGGAAACCGGCCCCGGTACCGACATCGAGAATGCGCGCACCGCGCAGCCACGGGGCGATCGACCAGCTGTCGAGCACGTGATGCGTGAGCATCGCGTCGCGCGCGTCGATCGACGTGAGGTTGTAGGCGCGATTCCAATGTTGCAGTTCGTCGAGCAGACGCTGCGTCTGCGCAAGCGCCGGCGGCGTGAGCGCGATTTCGAGCGCGGCCGCGCCCCGTTCGAGCACGCGAGCCTCCGCGGCGGACGCCGTGCTCATCGCGATCGCCCGCTCAGCGACCGATGCGCACGACCGTGCGACCGACCACCGTACCTTCGAGATAGGCCGCGAAGGCCTGCGGCAGCGCATCGAACTCGATGGTGTGCGCGGCGATGCGGTCGAGATGTCGCGGCTTGAGATCCGTGGCGATGCGATTCCAGACCACGAGTCGCGTGTCGCGCAGCGTCGCCGATGAATTGATGCCGAGCAGATTCACGCCGCGCAGAATGAACGGCATCACGGTGGTGTGCAGCTCGGCGCTGCCGGCGAGTCCGATGCTCGCGATGTTGCCCCAGGTGTCGACGGTGCGCGTGAGCCAGGTGAGCATGTCGCCGCCGACGTTGTCGATCGCGCCGCCGAAACGCGCCGCTTCGAGCGGCCGCTTGCCGTAGTCGATGTCCTTGCGCAGCAGCACCTGCGTCGCACCCAAAGATTTCAGATAGTCGATCGAGTCGGGCTTGCCGGTAACCGCGACGACTTCGTAGCCGCGGGTGGCGAGCATGTCGATCGCGATGCTGCCGACGCCACCGGTCGCGCCGGTGACGACGACCGGCCCTTTGGACGGGTTTTGACCGTTGTGTTCCATGCGATGGATCGCGAGCGCCGCCGTGAAGCCGGCAGTGCCGAGCGCCATCGCCTTGAAGGTGCCGAGACCCTCGGGCATCGGAATCACCCACTCGCCGTTCAGGCGCGCGAATTCCGCATAGCCGCCGTCATGCACTTCGGAGAGACCGCAACCGGTGACGAGCACGTGATCGCCTTTGCGACAACGCGCATCGGCCGACGATTCGACGATGCCGGCGAGATCGATGCCGCCTACCAGCGGATATTTGCGCAGGATCTTGCCCGCACCGGTCGCGGCGAGCGCGTCTTTGTAGTTGATGTCGGAGTACATCACCCGCACCACGACGTCGCCCGGCGCGAGATCGTCGAGCGTCAGTTGCTCGAACTTCGCGACGATGCGTTTGTCGATTTCGTGGATGCGAAAAGCTTTGAAAGTGTCGGTCATGGTCGCGACTCCGCGTGCGGCGCTGGCGAAAAGAGGGCGCAGTTTATTTGGCGCGTGCCAACCACGCCAGCAAACCGTCGGTGTTCAAATCGATGTCAGCCTCGAGCAGGGCGGCCGCGTCGGCGCTCGAGAGCGCGCAGCCGTGCGATCGCATCTCGGCGAGCAGACAGTCGCGCATCGCGCCGCGGATCGCCGCACGAGCCGCATCCTGCGGCGCGCCGATCTGCGCACGGGCGATGGCGGCGAACCGCAACACCAGTCGCTCGAGATCGACGCCGAGTCGCGCCACGTCGTCGACGCGTCCGAAGTGCGTCAAAAAGGCCGCGTGCGGCGCGCACGCGCAGACGCGACGAATCGAGGCGACCAGTTGTTCGGGATCGAACTGGGTCGGCGTCGTGGTCGGTATCACCATGGCACGGCCCTGCACGGTGAACTCGGGGTAGCAGATGCCGAGCGTATCGCCAGGAAAGACGTTCGCGCCCTGCGCACCGCCGTGGTCGACGAACGCTTGATGATGCAGCGCATGCCCCGGCGTGTGCAGCACTTCGAATTCGCGACCGGCGAGCGCGATGCGTTCGCCGTCATGGGTGACATGCACGCGCGCCGCGTCGATCGCGACGATTTCGCCGTACAAGGTCGTGAAATTTTCGCGTCCGTACACGGCGATCGACGCCTCGACGAGTTTCGCGGGATTCACGAGATGCGGCGCGCCGCGCGGATGCAGCACGGCGCGCGCGTTCGGCAGCGCCTGCATGAGTTGCCCCGCGCCGCCGGCGTGATCGAGATGCACGTGGGTGAGCAACAGCCAATCGACGGCGGCGGGCGCGAGCCCGAGTGTCGCGAGCGCCTCGAGCACCTGCGGCACCGAGTGCGAAGTGCCCGCGTCGATCAAGGCCGCGCGACCGTCCTGCACGACAAGGTGCACGGCTGCCAGACGCGGCCGCACGTAATGCGTGTCGATCGCGTGTATGCCGTCGTGATACGAAATCAGCGGCGCGATTTGTCGAGCACGTCCTTCCATTTTTCCTCGAAGGCCCACACGTCCTCGAAACCGACCATGCGACAGAAATCGTCGAAGCCGAACAGCGGCACGTCGGGACTCAAACTCGTGCCCTGCGCTTTGAGGTGGTGCATGGCGCGTTCGATCGCGGCGCTCGCCGACAGCGCGGCCATCGCGGGCCAGATGGCGAGCGCGTAACCGAGCGATTGCAACTCCGCGGCCGGACGGATCGGCGTTTTGCCGCCGTCGGACATGTTGGCCATCATCGGCGCGCGGATCGCCTTGCAGGCCCGGCGCATCTCGTCTTCGGAATGCAACGCTTCGACGAACACGATGTCGGCGCCCGCTTCGGCATACGCCTGGCCGCGTCGCACGGCCTCGTCGAAGCCGTGTCCGCCGCGCGCATCGGTACGCGCGATGACCAAAAAATTCGGGTCGGTGCGCGCATCGACCGCGACGCGCACCTTGGCCACCATTTCTTCGAGCGGCACCACGCGTCGATAAGGCGTGTGACCGCATTTCTTTGGAAATTCCTGATCCTCGATCTGGATCGCGGTGACGCCCGCGCGCTCGTAGCCGCGTACCGTGTGATGCACGTTGAGCAATCCGCCGAAGCCGGTGTCGGCGTCGGCGATCACCGGCGCGCTCGACTTCTCGACGACTTTGGCCACGCGCGCCAGCATTTCGGTGTAGGTCGCGATGCCCGCATCGGGCAGACCGAGGTACGACGCGGTGAGCCAGTAGCCCGAGGCGTACACGGCATCGAAGCCGACGCGTTCGGCCAGCATCGTCGAGATCATGTCGAACACGCCGGGCGCGACGATGAATTGGCCGGCGGAAATTTTCTGCTTGAGACGCGGGTCTGCCATGGGAAATCCGGATAAGTGAGTTGGAGCCGAACGCAAACGTGCGGCAACATAGCAGACATGAACGACCGACACATGGCGCGCCGCGGCGCGCGCTCGATGAAACTCCTCTGCATCACGCTGCTGGCCGCCGCACTGTCCGGCGTCGGCGCACAGGCCTCGGCGGCCGGCCCCGTCGAGACGCGCGGCACGCTGGTGCTCGACGGCGTCCCGCCGCATTCGGCGGACGTGCAACGCACGCTCGATGCCTGGCTCGTCGGGCGCAGCGCGACGTTCCAGGATTTTTTGCCGGACGGCAGCCTGCTCGTCACGACGCGCTTCGCGGACGCCGAACAGTTGCATCGCGTGCGGACGCCGCGCGGCGCACGCGAACAGCTGACCTTCGACGCCGAGCCGGTGGGCGCCACGCGCGCCTCGCCGACCGCAACGCGCACGATTTTTGCGCGCGATACCGGCGGCAACGAAAACGCGCAGTTCTATGCGCTCGATCCGGATTCGCCGCATGCGCGCCTGCTCACCGACGGACGCTCCCGTCACGGCAGTCTCGTATGGTCACGCGACGGTCAGCGCGTCGCCTTCCAGAGCAACGCGCGCAACGGCGTCAACCAGGACGTCTACGTGCTCGAGGGCGACGCCGATGCCGCAAGCGCGCGCTTGCTCGTCGCCTCGCAAGGCCAGACCTGGTCGCCGCTCGATTGGTCGCCGGACGGCACACGACTTTTGATCCTCGATTACGTGTCGGTGAACGATGCGCGACTCGCGCTCGTCGACGTCGCGAGCGGTGCCATCACGCCGGTGATGTTCACCGCCACGCCGAAGACACGCTCGGGCATCGGCAGTGCGCGCTTTTCCGCGAACGGTCGCGGCATCTGGCTCACCGCCGACGCCGGCGAAGAATTCCGCCAATTGCGGTTTTTCGATCTCGACACCCAGCGCTCGCGCTCGCTCACCGCCGACACGCCCTGGGACGTCGATGACATCGCCGTCGGTGCCGATGGCCGCTACGTCGCCTACGTCACCAACGTCGACGGTTACGACCGACTCACCGTGCTCGACCTCGGCAGCGATCGGCCGCTGCCCGTCAGCGGACTGCCCGAAGGCTTGATCACGAATCTGCGCTTCGACGCCAACGGCAAGACGCTCGGCATGAGCATCGAGTCCTCGCGCGCGCCGCGCGACGTGTGGACCTACGAACCCGAACGCAACGTGGCAACGCGGTGGACTTTCAGCGAAACCGGCAGCATCGATCCGCACGGTTTTGCGATCGCGCAGACGCTGCGTTATCCGACCTGGGATCGCGTGAACCGCAAGCCGCGTCTCGTTCCCGCACTCGTCTATCGTCCGACGGATCGCGCGAACGCGCGCGGCAAGTGGCCCGTGCTCATCGACATCCACGGCGGGCCGGAAGGTCAGTCGCGCCCCGGTTATTCGGCCTTCACGCAGTATCTCGTCAACGCGCTCGGCTATGCGGTCATTCAGCCGAACGTGCGCGGCTCGACCGGTTACGGTCGCAGCTACACCGATCTCGACAACGGCATACTGCGCGAAGATGCGGTGCGCGACATCGGTTCACTGCTGGTGTGGATCGCGACGCAACCGGATCTCGACGCCGCGCGCGTCATCGTTTCGGGCGGCTCGTACGGCGGTTACATGTCGCTGGCGACGCTGGTGCACTACGGCGATCGGCTGCGCGGCGGCATCGATGTCGTCGGCATCAGCAATTTCGTCACCTTCCTGAACAACACCTCGGCATATCGACGCGATTTGCGACGCGTCGAATACGGCGACGAACGCGATCCGAAGATGCGCGCGTTCCTGCAACGCATCTCGCCGCTGTCGCGCGCCGATGCGATTCGCAAACCTTTGCTCGTCGTGCAAGGTCTCAATGATCCGCGCGTGCCGGCGAGCGAGAGTGCGCAGATGGTGGCAAGCGTGCGCGCGAGCGGCACCCCGGTGTGGTATCTCGCGGCGACGGATGAAGGTCACGGGTTCCGCAAGAAAGGGAACCGTGACTTTTATTTGAAGACGGTGGCGACGTTCCTGGAACGTCTGCGCGATTAGCGTTTGCCGAACGCGTTCTTCGGTATGGCAGCCAAAACCGAACGCTGCCGCGAGTAGTACGCGGCGAGTTGATCGATATCGTTGGCCGTCAATTGCGCGGCGAAGCCCGCCATGATCGCGTTCTTGCGACCACCCTTCTTGTAGTCGGTCAGCGCACGCACGAGATAGTCGTCGTGCTGACCGGCGAGCGAAGGGTATTGCGGCGTGATGCCGATGCCGTCGGTGCCGTGACACGAGACGCAAACGGCCGCGGCCGCGGGCGGCGTGCCGACCGGCTTCGCATCGGCTGCGGGTTTGACCGCGGGACCGGCGAGATACGCGGCGACGTCGAGGATGTCTTGATCGTTCAGCGAAGACGCATTCGCGTGCATCGTGCCGTGGCTGCGCTCGCCGCTGCGATACGCCTGCAGCGCGCTCACCAAATATTCGGCCGACTGACCGCGCAGCTTCGGCACGCGGTAGACGGGGTAGGCATTTTTGTAGTTCGGGATGCCGTGGCAGCCGAGACAGGTGTAGGCGAGACGCTCGCCACGCGCCGCGTCGCCCGAGGTTTGCGCCGACGCCGGCGCCGTGGCGAACAGACCGACCCAGCAAAGCACCGCCAGTGCACCGAGACGCGCAACCGAAAACTTGCTCACCGCAACCCCCGAACCGAAGTCGTTACATGCGTAAAAACGGCCGCGATGTTAAGGTTTCGCGGGCCGAATTACCACCTCGCAGCCCCTCGAACGGACCCGCATGATCGCCCTCATTCAGCGCGTTTCCTCCGCCAGCGTCCGCGTCGACGACCGGCAAATCGCTGCCATCGAGGCGGGCTTGCTCGCGCTGGTGGGCGTGCAGCCGCAGGATGACGAAGAGTCCACCCAGCGGTTACTCGACCGACTCCTCGGCTATCGCGTCTTCGCTGACGAAGCCGGCCGCATGAACCGCTCCTTGCGCGACTCGAACGGCGGCCTGCTGCTGGTGCCGCAATTCACCTTGGCCGCCGACACTCGCAAGGGCATGCGCCCGGGCTTCAGTACCGCCGCGGCGCCCGCGCAGGCCGAACGATTGTTCGGACGGCTGTGTGTTCTCGCACGCAATTCGCACCCGACCGTGGCCTGCGGCCGCTTCGGTGCCGACATGCAGGTGAGCCTCGTGAACGAGGGGCCGGTCACGTTCTGGTTGCAGAGCGGCGGCGGGACCGACGACGGGAACTAAACCGGCCGGCTTTGGCCTATCATCTGCCCTCACCCCATTCGTCTATCGAATCAACCGGCATAGCCAGAGGTCGTCATGGGAATCGGAATGCGCGAACTGATCGTCATCCTGCTGGTCGTGCTCGTGGTGTTCGGCGCGAAGAAGCTGCGCACGATCGGCGAAGACCTCGGGGCCGCCGTCAAAGGTTTCAAGAAGGGCATGGACGACGGCGATGCCGCCGAGAGCGTGCGCCAGATCAAGCGCGAGTCCGCCGACGCCGACTTCCCCGAAAAGGCGAAGAAGGCCGAGCATGCGGCGCCGGACGCGAAGAACCCCGACCACCACGCCTGACGCGCGGTCACGACCGCCCGCGGTCGCGACACCCCACTCATGTTCGAAGTCGGCTTCAGCGAATTGCTGGTGATCGCCGGTCTGGCGCTCGTCGTGCTCGGCCCGGAAAAGCTGCCGAAGGTGGTCGGCGAGATCGGCCGCTGGATGGGCCGCGCACGCGCGATGGCGCGGCAGTTTCGCGAGCAACTCGAAGAAGAAGCCGCCGAAGTACAACGCAAGACCGAGGCGAAGATCGAAACGCCGTCCACGGTGTCCGAGCCGAGCACACCCATGCCGTTCGACGAGCCGGTGATGCCGGATCACGTGCCGACGCACGACACGCCGTCGGTCGCCGAGACGCCCGCCGTGGCCGACGCACCGGCCGCCACCAAACCGGACGATGAGCACCGAGCCTGAGCAACTGGCCGAAGGCACGCTGATCTCGCACCTGCTCGAGTTGCGCGATCGCCTGTTGCGCGCCTTCATCGCCGTGATCGTCGTGTTCGTGCCCTGCGCGTTTTTCTCGAACGAAATCTTCACCATCGTCGCGCAGCCGCTCATCGATCAGCTGCCGGCGAATTCTTCGTTGATCGCCACCAGCGTCATTTCGCCGTTCATGACGCCCTTCAAGCTCGCGTTCTTCGTCGCGCTGTTCGTCGCGATTCCGTACGTGCTGTACCAAATCTGGGCCTTCGTGGCGCCGGGTCTCTACCGACACGAAAAGCGCTTCGCCGTGCCCTTGCTGGTGTCGTCGATCGTGCTGTTCTACGTCGGCGTGGTGTTCGCCTATTTCTTCGTTTTTCCGGTGATGTTCGAGTTCTTCGCCGCGACCACGCCGAAGGGCGTGCGCATGATGACCGACATCAACAGCTACCTCGATTTCGTGCTGACGATGTTCTTCTGTTTCGGTCTGGCGTTCGAAGTGCCGGTCGTGGTGGTGCTGCTCGTGCTCACCAACCTCGTGCAAGTCGAAAAACTCAAGGAATCACGCGGCTACGTACTGATCGCCATCTTCGTGATCGCCGCGATCCTCACGCCGCCCGATGCCGTCTCGCAGACCATCATGGCGGTGCCGATGTACCTGCTCTACGAAGGCGGCATCATCATGGCGCGCGTCATGAACGGCATGCGGCGCAAGGATAAAGAAGAGACGGAACCGAAAACCGAGGCCTGACGGCGCCCGGCGCCTTGCCCGACGGGGCTGGCATCACGCACACTCGGACCCCTCATCGGAGGAGTTTTCGGGTAACTGCATGTCACAGGAAAAGACTTTTCTCGGCCACCCGCGCGGCCTCGCCACGCTCTTCATGACCGAGTTCTTCGAACGCTTCACCTATTACGGCATGCGCGCGCTGCTGGTGCTGTTCCTGGTCACCGCGACCACGGACGCGAATCCGGGTTTCGGCATCGATCGCGAAGCCGCAGGCTCGATCTACGGCCTCTACACCGGCGCGGTGTTCCTGTTCTCGCTGCCGGGCGGCTGGATCGCCGATCGACTGATCGGCCAACGACGGGCCGTCTACTACGGCGGTCTCATCATCGCGCTCGGCAACTTCCTGCTCGCCGTGCCCGGCTCGGCCGCCGTGTTTTATTTGGGCCTCGCGTGCATCGTCATCGGCGTCGGACTTTTGAAGCCGAACATTTCGGCCATCGTCGGCGCACTCTACGAAGGTCAACCCGGCGCCCGACGCGACGCGGGTTTTTCGATCTTCTACATGGGCATCAATCTCGGTGCGTTGCTCGCGCCCTTCGTCGCCGGCACCATCGGCGAATCCTGGAACTGGCGCGCCGGATTTTTCTGCGCCGGTGCCGCGATGCTCTTGGGCGTGATCCAGTACCGCGCGACCGAACACTATCTCGGTGACGCTGGCGCCGCACCGAAGAACGTCTCCGACGAAGAGCGTGCACGCGGCTGGCGCAACGTCACCATCGGCGGCGTCTTGGTTGCGCTGCTGGCCGTGCTGCTCTACACCGGCGTGATTCCCACCACCATCACCGAGCTTGCGCAATTGTTCGCAAGCGGCATGGTGGTCGTCGGCTTCGTGTTCTTCGGCTACGTGCTGCTGTTCGGCGGTCTCGATTCGAACGAGAAAAAGCGCGTGTTGCTGATCGGCTTGTTCTTCCTCTGCGCCTCGTTGTTCTGGGCAGGCTTTGAACAGGCGGCCACGACCTTCAATCTGTTCGCGCGCGATTTCACCGATCGCTCCCTGTTCGGCGACTCGTTCGCCAACGGCGAGCATCCGGCCGCGTGGTACCAATCGGCCAATCCGATCTTCGTCGTGTTGTTCGCGCCCGTGTTCGCGTGGGTGTGGGTGGCGCTCGGTCGACGCAATCTCGATCCGTCGTCGCCCGCGAAGTTCGGGCTCGCGCTGGTGCTCGTGGGCGTCGGGTTCTTGGTGATGATGTTCGCCGCGCAACTCGTGGTTTCCACGGGCGGCAAAGTCGCACCGACATGGTTGCTGCTCACCTATCTGCTGCACACTTTCGGCGAGTTGTGTCTCTCGCCGGTCGGTTTGTCGAACGTCACCAAACTCGCTCCCAAGCGCTACGTCGGTCAGATGCTCGGCACCTGGTTCCTGGGCGCGGCCGTCGGCAACGCTTTGGCCGGCTTGATCGGCGGACACGTCGGTTCGTCCGACGCGACGGCGATGCCCGCACAATTTTTGCAGATGTGCTTCATCGCGGGCGGTGCCGGCATGGTGCTGATCGTCGCCTCGCCGTGGCTCAAGAAACTCACGGGTGAAGCCTCTTGACGACGCAACCGGCGCCGCAACTCACCTTCCGCGCGATCGCGCTCGCGATCGTGCTCGCGATGGTGCTCGCGGCAGCGAACACCTATCTCGGTTTGTTCGCCGGCATGACGATCGCGTCGGCGATTCCCGCGGCCGTCGTTTCGATGGCGGTGCTGCGCGTGCTCGGCGGCGGCGGCATGCTCGAGAACAACATCGTGCAGACCGGGGCGTCGGCGGGGTCGTCGATCGCCTCGGGCGTGATCTTCACGATTCCCGCGCTCGTGATCCTCGGTTTCTGGCAAGACTTCGAATACGCCTGGGTACTCACCATCGCAGGTCTCGGCGGAATATTGGGCGTGCTGTTCTCGGTGCCCTTGCGACGCGCGCTGGTGGTCGAACAAAACCTCGCGTTTCCCGAAGGGCAGGCGGCCGCCGAAGTGTTGAAGACGGGCGAGAACCCGGCCGCGGGCCTGCGCATCCTCGGCGGCTCGGCCTTCGGTGGCGCGTTCGCCAAACTCGCCGCCGCAAGCGGCCTGAAATTGATCCCCGACACCGCGGCCGCCGCCGGTTTCGCAGGGCCGTACATCGCCTATTACGGCACGAATCTCTCGCCCGCCTTGCTAGGCGTCGGCTACATCGTCGGCCTGAACGTCGGCATCGTGAGTCTCGCCGGCGCCATGATCTCCTGGAACATCGCGATCCCGGTCTACGCGGCGCACTTTTTGTCGTTCGACCCGGATCTCGCGGGCGCCGCCGCCAATTTGTCGGCCGAAGAACTCGCCGGATTTCTTTGGTCGAAGCGCATCCGCTATCTCGGCGTCGGCGCGCTGCTCGTCGGCGGCATCTGGACGCTGATCTCGTTGCGTCATTCGCTGGCCTCCGGCGTACGCAGCGGTCTCGCCGCGGCCCGCGCGAGCGCCGCGGGCGTCGTCGTCGCGCACACCGACCAGGACTTGTCGATGAAGGCGGTGCTGATCGGCATCGTGCTGTTCACCCTGCCGCTGTGGGCGCTCTATCAGACCATCGTCGGTTCGCTCGCGGTGAGTTTGCCGATGACCATCATCATGGTCGTCGCCGGATTTTTGTTCTGTTCGGTGTCGGCCTACATGGCCGGCCTCGTGGGCTCGTCGAACAATCCGGTGTCCGGCATCACCATCGCCACCATCCTGTTCGCGGCAGTCGTGCTGCTCGGTCTGATGGGCCCCGACAGCGCAGTGGGTCCGGTCGCCGCGATCATGATCGGTGCGGTCGTGTGCTGCGCAGCGTGCATCGCGGGCGACAACCTGCAGGATCTGAAATGCGGTTACGTGATCGGCGCGACGCCGTGGCGCCAGCAGGTGATGCTCGCCATCGGCGCAGCGAGCAGTGCGCTCGTGATGGCACCGGTGCTCAACCTGCTCTCCAAGGCCTACGGCATCGGCGTGCCCACGGCGGAGCATCCCGACCCGCTGCTCGCACCGCAAGCGACCTTGATGGCGTCGGTCGCCAAAGGCATCTTCGGCGGCTCGCTGCCGTGGGGAATGATCGGCATCGGCGTGCTGCTCGGCATCGCCATCATCATCGTCGACGAATCTTTGAAGGCGCGCGGCTCGACCTTCCGCACGCCGGTGCTCGCCGTGGCGATCGGCATCTATCTGCCGCTCGATCTCATGGTGCCGATCTTCCTCGGCGGTTTGCTCGCGCATCTGGCCGAGCGGCATCTGCGCCGCACGGGTGTGCCGCAAGAACAACTCGAGCATCGCAATCGCAAAGGCATCCTGTTCGCCGCGGGCATGATCACCGGTGAAGCGCTGATGGGCATCGGCATCGCCGTGCCGATCGTGACCTCGGGCAGTGCCGACGTGCTGGCCTTGCCGGCGGCGTTGCACTTCGGCGGTTTCGCGGGGCTCCTCGTGCTCGGCGTGCTCGCGTGGTGGCTCTATCGGACGGCGGTGGCGGCCGACAAAGTTTGACCCACGCTGCTGCCCGCCGCCGCGCGACGGCGATCTTCTGTTTCGCGACCATCTATCTCGTCTGGGGTTCGACCTACCTCACGACCAAGATCGGCGTGCGCACGCTGCCGCCGTTTTTGTTCGGTGGTGCGCGCTTTCTGCTCGGCGGCCTGTTGTTGTATGCCGTCGCGGTCGCGCTGCGCCTGCGTCGCGGTGAGCCGGCACCTCGACCCACGAGTCGCGATTGGCGACATCTGCTGGTCGTCGGATTCGTCGGTGTCTTCGCTTCGAACGGCGGCAACGTCTGGGGCGTGCAGCATCTGGCCTCGAACCAGGCGGCGCTGTTGAACGTCTCGGCGACATTTTGGATCGCGCTGCTCGGCACCTTCGGCAAGCGTGCGCATCCGCTCGGCCTGCGCACCGCGACGGGACTCGCGATCGGCTTCATCGGCACTGCCCTCATCGCCTGGCCGCAAGAGGGCGCTGCCGCGAACTTCGCGCTCGGTGCGGGCACGATCGCCGTGCTGTTCGCCTGCTTCAACTGGGCGGTCGCGACCACCTATCTGCGCAACATCGACACCACGCTCGATGTCATGACCTTCACCGGACTGCAGATGATCATCGGCGGCGTGATGATGATGACCTTGGGCTTTGCGCTGAACGAAGCACCGGCATGGAACTGGAATCCGTTGGGGCTCGCCATGCTCGCCTACATGACGCTGTTCAGCTCCTGTCTCGCGTACACCGCCTACGGTTGGTTGTCGGTGAACATGACCCCGGCGCAGGTGTCGACCTATGCGTTCGTGAACCCGGCGGTGGCGACGCTGCTCGGCTGGTGGGTGCTCGACGAACATTTGAACGTCGCGCAGAGCCTAGGGATGGCGGTGATTCTCGGCGCGATGCTGCTCGTCAACTGGCCCGCGGCGCGGGACACCGCGCAATGAGCGGTTCGCCGCGCGCGGCGGCGAGATCGACTTTGGTCTCGCGGCGTTCGGCGTTCGGAAAATCGATCACCGCGATGTGATTCTCGCCCTTGGCGTCGCGCACGTTGGTGAGACCTTCATAGCGCAACAACACGCGATCGCTTTTGCGATACGACACGTCGATATGCGGCAGAAACCAGCCGATCACGCCCGACAACGCGAGGCGGATCACGCTCGCCGGAGCGCCGTCGATCACCGTCTCGTGATGCTTGCGGATTTTGAAGCTGAGCACGTCGAGGCGGCTCGGCACCAGAAACGGGAAGCGGACGGTCTGACCCTTTTCGAGTTCGTTCCAGCGCGCGCGGACGAATTCGTCGAAGCCCGCGTCCGCGACGAGCTCGCCACCGGCGGGTACGACCGCTTCGCGCTGCACGCCGAGCGCATTGGGCTTATGGACGACGCGCAAACCTTTGGCGCTGCGCTGCAAACCTTCGAGGTAGCCGTCGCGGGCGTCCAGAAAATTGAATTCGGGTGCGGCGCGCGATGCGCCGTAGGTGAGTTCCTTGCGCGCGAACGCCGGACCGTCCGGCGCGCAACGATAGAGCACGACGCGCTGTTCGCCGGGTTTGCCGGCATCGCGCACATGGTGCGACTCGACGTAGAGCAATTGCCGGGTCTGCAGATCACGGGCGATGCCCGTGAAGCGCAGGTCGACCGCTGCGGCGACACCCGCCTGCGAGGCGATCAGCGTCAGGATCAACAGCCGGTTCGGCATGCGACGCTCAACGGCCATCGATACGGACGATCTTGACCGGCGTGGTGATCAACGCGCCGACCCAACCGGTGATGCTGACGACCAGCGCACCGCGAAACGCAGCCCAGAAGTTCACGATGTCGAAGCCGGGCAACAACGCCGACACCAGCGCGATCATCGCGGCATTCACCACCAATATGAACAGACCCAGACTCACGACCGTGAACGGCAAGGTGAGCAGAATGGCGAGCGGGCGCACGATGGCATTGACGACGCCGAGCAGGGTCGCGGCGAGGATCAACGTCGCCGCCGAATCGATGGTGAAGCCGTCCACCCATTCGGTCGCGAGCCACATGCCGAACGCGGCGATCACCGCGCGCAACGCGAATGCCGTCATGCTCATCCTCCTTACCAGCATTGTGCCACCGCGGTATGCTCTGTCGATACGACGTCAACGTGCTTGGAGGGGTAAGACATGGCACAAGTTCATTTGGTGATGCTGCTCGCGCTGCTCGAGTACTTCGGTTTCTCGCTCGCGGTCGGCCGTGCGCGCTACAAATTCGGCGTCAAAGCGCCGGCGACCACCGGTCAACCGGACTTCGAGCGCTACTACCGCGCGCAGATGAACACCCTCGAGCAACTGGTGATTTTCCTGCCGGCTTTGTGGACCTTCGCCACGTTCGTGGACGAGAACTGGGCGTCGATCCTCGGGGTGGTGTACATCATCGGTCGTGCACTCTATTTCACCGGCTACGTGAAAGCGGCCGAAAAGCGCAGCGCCGGTTTCGGCATTTCGACCTTGCCGATGCTGGTGTTGCTGCTCGGCGGCATCTACGGCGCCGCGCGCGCTTTGCTCGGCTGACGTTATCGGGCCGACTTGTTGCGCAAGAAGACGACGATCACCGGCACGAACGAGGCGCCGATGATGGCGAGCGTCACCAGGCCGAAGTTGTCGCGCACGAGCGGGATGTTGCCGAACAGATAACCGCCGCCCAAAAATATCGTCACCCAGAATATCGCGCCGGCGACGTTGAAGGCCTGAAAACGGCCGTAGTGCATGCGGCCGACTCCGGCGACGAACGGCGCAAAGGTACGCAGCAGCGGCAAGAATCGCGACAACATGACCGTCTTGCCGCCGTGCCGTTCGAAGAACGCTTCGGTGCGCTGCAGATGTTCGATCTTCAGGAAGCGGTAGCGGCCGCTGAACGCCGGTGTCCCGAGCGCGCGTCCGATCGAATAATTGCAGGTGTTGCCGAGGATGGCGGCGACGATCAGCAACGGGCCCACGATCGCCATCTCGAGCGTGCCGCTGGTGTCGATCGCGCACAACGCCCCGACGGCGAACAGCAAAGAATCGCCCGGCAACCACGGCGTCACCACCAAGCCCGTTTCCGAAAAAACGATGATGAACAGGATGGCGTAAATCCACGGGCCGTAGAGTGCGAGCAGCTCGACGAGATGCCGATCCAGATGCAAGATGAAATCGAGGCCGAATTGCAAAAGTTCGATCATGCGCGCGGGGCCTTGGTGGTCGAAGCGGTGTGACGACGCGGTGTGGCAACGCGCGGAAATTCGCGCAAAGCGGCTTTCACCTCGATGTCGCGCAGCGGGTCACCGGGTGCGGTTTCGGGACCTTTGAGCACGACGTCGGGTTGTATGCCGCGTTCGTTGATCATCGCCCCGGAGGGCGTGGCGTAACGCGACGTGGTGATCTTGAGCGCGCGGCCGTCACTCAGCGGAATCACGCTTTGCACCAGGCCTTTGCCGTAGGTGCGTCGCCCGACGAGACGCGCGCGGTGGTTGTCCTTCAATGCACCGGCCAGAATTTCGGCGGCGGAAGCCGAGGCGCCGTTGACCAGCACGACCACGTCGACACCGCTGAGCAACTGGCCGGGTTTCGCATCCATGCGAAAGCGCGCATCGGGTGTACGCCCTTCGGCAGACACGATATTGCCGCCGTCGAGCATCGCATCGGCGACCGCGACCGCCGCTTCGAGCACGCCGCCGGGGTTGTTGCGCAGATCGAGCACGAGACCTGCGATCTGATGGGTTTGTCGCAAAGATTTGAGCACGGCCTCGAGATCGGCGAGGGTGGTATCGCTGAACGCAACGATGCGCACATAGGCGCGGTTCGCAGCGAGCATCTGTCCCGAGACGCTGTGCACTTCGACGCGCGTCCGCTCGAGCGACACGTCGACCAACTCGCCGCTGCCGGCGCGCCGCACCGTCAAACGCACGCGAGAACCCGCTGGCCCGCGCATTTGTTCGATCGCTTCTTCCACGTCGCGTCCGACCGGCGCATCGTCGATGCGCACGATTTCGTCGCCGCTGCGCAAACCGGCACGCTCGGCGGGTGAATCGGACAAAGGTCGCAGTACTTTGATGGCCTTGCCTTCGGCGGCCACCTCGATGCCGATGCCCGGATAGTTGCCGGCGGCACCGCGACGAATTTCTTCGTATTCGCGCTGATCGAGATAGGCCGAGTAGGCGTCGAGGCTCGACACCATGCCGCGCGCCGCGTCATCGAGCAGTCGCTCGCGCGGCACTTCGTCGACGTACTCGCGCCGCACCCGCTGCAAAATTTCGGTGAGCCGTTGCTGATCTTGTGCCGTGAGTCCCGACGGCGCCGCGGGCGCCGGCGCAGCCGCACGCGATGGCGCGGCGACGCTCGCGACCTTCGCGGCGGGGGCAGGCGGCGTAGCGTTCAGCCACGCGACGGCCGCACCCGCGCCGAGCGCGATGCCGATCACGAGCGTGAGCGTGTGACGTAGGCCTTGCGTCATGACTGCGACATTTTATGACGGTTCATCTTCAAGGCGCGTTGTTGCGGAACCAGATCGCCGGATCGACCGGTCGCGCGCCCTTGCGGATCTCGAAATAGAGCGCCGGCTCGCCGCGACCGCCCGTATCACCCACCGAAGCGACGGTGTCCCCGGCAGCGACGCGATCGCCCACGGCACGATACAGATTCTCGTTGTGACCATAGAGGCTGAGGTAACCGTCGCCGTGGTCGATGATGAGCAAGCGTCCGAGGCCGGCGAGCCAATCGGCATAGACCACCCGCCCCGGATGGATCGCTTTGACCGGCGAACCGCGCTCGGCTTCGATCAGCACGCCGTCCCATTTCACCGTGCCCGCCCGCGCCTCGCCGAAACGCGCCACCAGCTTTCCTTTGACCGGCCACGGCAGTTTGCCGCGCACCGTATCGAGCGGACTCCTGGATTTTTCGGTCGGAAATTTTTGGGCCGCTTTGCGCAACTCGCGCAGCAGTTTTTCGAGCGCAGCCTGTTCGCGTTGCAGACGCTGCAACGCCGCAGCGCGATTGCGCGCTTCGACGTTCAGTTGCGCGAGCACCTGCCCGCGTTCGAGACGCGCTTGGTCGAGCCGACTGACTTCGGCCTTGCGTTCGGCTTCAAGCCGCACGAGCCGCTCCTGCTCGGTCTCGAGTTGCGCATCGAGATCGGCGATGTCCTGCAAATGCCCCTGGATGACGGCGATCTGCGCGGCGCGCGCGCGACCGAAGTAGCCGTAATAGGAGAGCATCCGACCGGCTTCGGCCGGGTCGCGCTGGTTCAAAAACATTTCGATCGGTTCGCGCTGACCGATCATGTAGGCGGCGCGCAATTGCGCCGCGAGGGTCGTGCGCTCGGATGCGAGCGCGCGTTCACGCTCGGCGCGCTGCCGCGCGAGCATGGCGCGGCGCCGTTCGCGCTCTTCGCGCTCGCCCCGCACCCGATCGAGTTGGTTGCGCGCGGCGCCCGCCGAACGCTCCGCTTCACGCAGGCTGCGGGCGAGTCGGTCGCGTTCTGCCGCATCTTGAGAGACCTGCGCACGTACCCGCTCGATTTCGGCACGCAACTGCTTCAGTTGGGCCTCGGTGCGCGTCGCATCTTGCGCCATGAGACTGCCCGAAGCGGCCGATAAGCCTGCGAGCAGCAAAAAAATGAGGCCTTTGCGCAACATGTGCCGAAATTGTAACCGCTGCTGACGATATAATCGCGTCATGGATAAACTGCCCGAATACGTCGCAAACCACCCGTGGCTGGTCGCCATCGCCGTGGCGGCATTGCTGATCGTGATCGTCTACGAAGTGATCGCACGCCGTGACGACTTCGCTTCGATCTCTTCGCAGGAACTCGTGCGGCTGCAAAATGCCGGCGGGTTGGTGTTGGACTTGCGCGATACGGAATCGTTCGCCGCGGGTCACATCGGCGGCGCGCGTCACATGGACTCCGCCGACATCCTCCGCGCCGCCGAAAAACTGCCGAAGCACAAAGAGAAGCCGGTGATCGTGTACTGCAAATCCGGCACGACGGGTGCCTCGGCGGTGCGTGTCCTCGCGTCACAAGGTTTCACTCAAGCGTTCAATTTGCGCGGCGGGCTCGCCGCCTGGAGCGCCGAAGGCATGCCGCTCACCCAGGAAGAAAAGGGCTGATCGTGAGCGCGAACGTCGTCATGTACGCGACCTCCTGGTGCCCGTATTGCGAACGGGCCCGGCAATTGTTCGCGCGCAAGCAGATCGCCTGCACCGAGATCGACATCGACAAAGATCCTGCCCTGCGCGAACAGATGATGACGCGCAGCGGGCGGCGTACCGTACCCCAGATTTTCGTCGGCGACGTGCACGTCGGCGGTTGCGACGATTTGCACGCACTCGAGGCCCAGGGCGGTCTCGATCCTTTGCTCACCCGATAGAGGCTCATCATGTCCGAACCTACCGGCGCCGACGGCGCAGCACCGACCATCGATCCGAACGCACCCGAGTTTTCTTTGCAGTCGGTGTACCTCAAAGACGTCTCCTTCGAAGCGCCGCGCGGTCCGCGACTCGACAGCGAGTGGAATCCGCAGGTCTCCCTCGAACTCAACACCGGTGCCGAGCAAGTCGGCGAAAATCTGCACGAAGTCGTGCTGACCATCAGCCTCACCGTCAAAAACGGCGAACAGACTGCATTTCTCGTCGAAGTGAAACAGGCCGGTCTGTTCGGCGTGCGCAATCTGCCCGAAGAAGACTATCGCCGCGCGGTGGCGAGCCTCGCGCCCGGCGTGTTGTTCCCCTACGCGCGCTCGGTGATCGCGAGCCTCGTGACGCAAGGCGGTTTCCCGCAGATGTTGCTGCCGCCGATGAACTTCGAAGCGATGTATCTGCAATCGATGCTGCAAGCGCAGCAGCAAGCCACCCTCAACAGCTGACCGAACGAGCGGCCCTCATTGAGCACCGCGCCCGTCACCACCTCGCCCATCGCCGTGCTCGGCGCGGGCTCCTGGGGCACGGCGCTCGCCATCCAGTTTGCGCGCGCCGGGCGCACGACGCGTCTGTGGAGTCGGGACCGTCAGCAAAGCGTCGCGATGGCGCAGACACGCCGCAACGACCGTTATCTGCCCGAGGCGGCGTTTCCCGCGGGACTGACCGTCGCCGCGGATCTGCCCGTCGCGCTCGATGGTGCGGCAGACGTACTCATCGCCGTGCCGAGTCACGGTTTGCGCGCGCTGCTGCGCGAGATCGCGCCGCTGTTGCGCGCCGAGACGCGTCTGGCCTGGGCGACCAAAGGTTTCGAACTCGACACCGGCTTGCTGCCTCACCAAGTCGCCGCCGAAGTGCTCGGCACCGCAAGACCGCAAGCCGTGCTCTCCGGTCCGACTTTTGCGCGCGAGGTCGGCGCGGGTCTGCCCACGGCGATGACGGTGGCTTCGGCCGATGCCGGTTACGCCGCAACGCTCGCACAAAGTCTGTCGTCCGAAAAATTCCGCGCCTATACCTCGACCGACATCGTCGGCGTGGAAGTCGGTGGCGCGGTCAAGAACGTGCTCGCCGTCGGCGCGGGACTCACCGACGGTCTCGGCTTCGGCGCCAACACGCGCGTCGCGCTCATCACGCGCGGCCTGCTCGAAATGACCCGCCTCGGCGAAAAACTCGGTGCACGCCGCGAAACCTTCATGGGGCTCGCCGGTCTCGGCGATCTGGTGCTCACCTGCACCGACGATCAATCGCGCAATCGTCGCTTCGGATTGTTGCTCGCGGCAGGGCGCAGCGTGCCGCAAGCGCTCGCGGACATCGGTCAGGTGGTCGAAGGTTATCTCGCGGCCGCGGCCGTGCATCGCGTGGCGAGCAGGCTCGGCGTCGAAATGCCGATCTGCGAAGGCATCCATCGCACCTTGTACGAAGGTGCGCCGCCGCGTGAAGTCGTGCGTGATTTGATGGGGCGACCGATCCGCCCCGAGTTCGACTGACTCAGCCGTAGCCGTTCTGGCGCCACGCCTCGTAGAGTACGAGGCTCACCGAGTTCGACAAATTGAGACTGCGATTGCCGGCGCGCATCGGGATGCTCGCGATCGCCTGCGGTGCGAACTGCGCGAGAATCTCGGGCGGCAGACCGCGCCCCTCCGAACCGAACAGCAAGACGTCACCCGGCCGATACGCGATCTGATCGTAACGTCGATCACCGCCGGTTTCGATCGCGTACCACGCCGCCTGCGGCACCTGCTGCGCGAGCGCCGCCCGACAGGCCGCGAAATCGTCGTGCACGTGTACCGCGGCCATCCAGCGATAGTCGAGTCCCGCCCGCCGCAACGAGCGCCGGTCGAGATCGAAGCCGATCGGTTTCACCAGATGCAAGGTCGCACCGGTGTTGGCGGACAGGCGGATCACGTTGCCGGTATTCGGCGGAATCTCGGGTTCAAAGAGCACGAGGTGAAACATGGGCGAGATCATAGCCTGTGCGATAATCGCGCCATGGTCGATGCCCAGCCCGCCACCGATCCCTCGCTGCAATTTCGCTTCCTCGGGATGGCGTTCGCCTCGCCCATCGTGTTGCTGTCGGGCTGCGTCGGTTTCGGCGAGGAATACACCCGCATCGAAGGCTTCTCGAATCGCGATACCGGTGCCGTCGTGCTCAAAGGCACGACGCTCGATCCGCGGCTCGGCAATCCGCCGCACCGCGTCTACGAAACGCCCATGGGCATGCTCAACGCCATCGGCCTGCAGAATCCCGGAACCGACAACGTGGTGCGCGACATCCTGCCCGCACTCGATTTCGACGAAACGCGCTTCATCGCCAACGTCTCCGGTTCGACCATCGAAGAATATGCCGAAGTCACGCGCCGCTTCGACGACTCGCCGATCGACGCGATCGAAATCAACATTTCCTGCCCGAACGTCAAAGAGGGCGGCGTCGCCTTCGGCAACTACCCCGAGATGTCGGCGCGCGTCGTCGCCGCCTGCCGCGCGGTCACCAAAAAACCGCTGATCACCAAGCTATCGCCGAATCAAACCGACATCAAAGAAAACGCCCGCTTGTGCATCGAAGCAGGCAGTGACGGTCTCGCCGTGATCAACACGGTGATGGGCATGGCGATCGACGTCAAATCCCGCAAGCCCGTGATCGGCAACGTGCAGGGCGGTCTGTCGGGGCCGGCGATCAAGCCGATTGCGCTGCTCAAAGTGCACCAGGTCTACGACGTCGCCAAAAAACACGGCGTGCCCATCATCGGGCAGGGCGGCATCGTCAACGCGACCGACGCACTCGAGTTCATCATCGCCGGCGCGAGCGCCGTGGGCGTCGGGACGTCGCTGTTCTACGACCCGATGAGTTGCAAGAAGATCAACGCCGGCATCGCCGATTATCTGCGGCACAACGGTTACGGCAACGTCACCGAACTCGTCGGCAGCCTGACGATCCCGCCGCGCTGAACGCGGCTCAGGGTGCGGCGTTGCGCACGATCAGGGTGCGCGTCGGATACGCGAATTCGATCCCTTGTGCGGCAAACGTCGCATGGATGC
>Ga0214921_10002190_pt1 | contig 32204 bp, 34 predicted proteins | sample LL1505_MetaG_FD_177992 | JGI IMG/M metagenome (GOLD analysis project Ga0214921, IMG submission 177992) | Freshwater microbial communities from Lake Lanier, Atlanta, Georgia, United States - LL-1505 | ecosystem: Environmental > Aquatic > Freshwater > Lake | place: USA: Georgia | collected... | reverse complement strand
CATGAGTCATGAGAATTCCATCCAGCCGGGTCGTGCCTGTCATGAGCAATTGCTCGCGCAAATCAGGCGACGTATCGACCAAGACAACTGTGCGCTCGTCACCTGCGAAACGCTCGACCAGAATGGAGCAGCGCCGGCGCCTATTTTTGGGATCTTTGGGATCACAAGCTCCCCAGTCACCACCAACCCGCGGAACGCCGCCGGAGGAGCCACAGCCGAGAATGGTGATCTGAGACGTCATGAATTGAGCGGCGGCATTTTAGAAAAGAGACGAAGCGCATTCTGTGTTGTCGCAGCTGCCATGTCATCTGCGCTGATGCCTTTGACCTTGGCCAAAACTGCTGCTGTGGCTGCAACATAAGCAGGCTCATTGCGCTTGCCGCGATACGGGACCGGCGCGAGGAAAGGCGCATCCGTCTCGGTCAATATGCGATCCAGCGGCACATCTTTGGCAATGGCGCGCAGCTCTTCTGAATTTTTAAATGTGACAACCCCAGAAAAGGACACATAAAGCCCAAGCTCAAGCGCTGTCTCAGCCAGCATGCGCGAGGCCGTGAAACAATGCAGGAGAGCTTTGAAGGCGCCCTTCCCCATTTCTTCTCGCAGAATGTGAGCGACATCCTCATCCGCATCGCGCGCATGTATCACAAGTGGCAATCCGGTCTCACGAGCCGCAGCTATATGTGTGCGGAAGACGCGTGCCGCCGTCTCGCGCGGGGCTTTATCGTAATGATAATCGAGCCCGGCTTCACCAATGCCGATGCAACGCGGATGAGAGCTCAATTGGACCAGTTGTTCGACGGATGCTTCCGGTTCTTCATGGGCTTGATGGGGATGCGTGCCGATGGTGAACCAGACATTGTCATAGGCTTCCGCAATCTCGCGATAGCGATCATAACGCGAAACAAAGGTCGAGATGGTGATCATCCGACCAATGCCAGCAGCCTTTGCGCGCGCGACAACGGCATCGCGTTCTTCGGCGAAATCTGGAAAATCCAAATGGCAATGTGTGTCGATCAGCATCAGACCTTGGCCTCGCCTTCAGCTTCGACATAACGAGGGAAAATCGGTGTGGGCGCTGGAAGTGCTGCGCCCGACACAAGACGATTTTTTGCACCCACATATGAAAATTCACGCGCATCATTGGCGATGCCAAGTAGATTAAGCAACTTTTCAGATGCTGTCGGGATGACAGGCTGCGCCATAAGAGCAAGGTTACGAAGAATTTCGGCAGTCACGTAGAGAATGGTTTCCATGCGGGCTGGATCAGACTTGCGTTTGATCCATGGTTCTTCGCTCGCAAAATAACGATTGGCTTCCGCCACGACAGACCAGATCTCCGCCAGCATTGTATGCAGAGCGTAATCATGCATGGCCGTACGCGCTTTGACAGCTAAGGCGTCGGCTTGCGCGAGAATGGTTTTATCCGCATCGGTGAATTCACCATGCTTGGGTACTTTTGCCTCACAATTTTTATTGATCATCGACAAGGAACGCTGCGCCAAATTACCAATGTCATTGGCAAGATCAGCATTAATGCGATTGACGATCGCTTCATGAGAATAATTGCCGTCCTGTCCAAAGGGCACTTCGCGCAGAAAGAAATAACGCATCTGGTCAACGCCGTAATGATCAGCCAGCGTGAACGGATCAATGACATTGCCAACAGACTTGGACATTTTCTCTCCGCGATTGAAGAGAAAACCATGGACGACGATTTGTTTGGGCAGCGGTAGATCGGCTGACATCAAAAAGGCAGGCCAGAATATCGCGTGGAAGCGCGTGATGTCTTTGCCAATGACATGGGCATCGCAGGGCCAATATTTGCCGCGCGGACCTGTTAGATCCGGGAAACCCGTCGCGGTGATGTAATTGGTCAGCGCATCGACCCAAACATACAAGACATGTTTGGGGTCATTGGGAACTTGAATACCCCAATCAAATGTCGTGCGGCTGATGGAGAGATCATTCAACCCGCGCTTCGCAAAAGCGACGATCTCGTTCTTGTATTTGTCCGGCGTAATGAAGTTTGGATTGGCTTCATAATGGGCCAGAAGCTTGTCGCCATAAGCGGAGAGTTTGAAGAAATAGCTTTCTTCTTTTACCCATTCGACCGGTGTGCCGGTCGGCGCGAAACGCTGACCATCACGCTCGGTCAATTCGCTTTCGTCGTAATAGGCTTCATCACGAACCGAATACCAGCCTTCATATTTATCGAGATAAATATCACCCTTGGCGAGCATGCGGTTCCAGATTTCCTGAACCGATTTTTTGTGCCGTTCCTGAGTGGTGCGAACAATATCATCAGCGCGTGCATTGAGCTTTTCGCCCATGGCTTCAAATTGAGTAGCCGTTCGGTCTGCCAAGGCTTGCGGCGTGATACCTTCACGTGCTGCGGTCTGTTGCATCTTCAGACCATGCTCATCCATACCGGTGACGAACAAAACGTCTTTGCCATCGAGGCGATGAAAACGGGCAATGGCATCGGTCGCGATACGCTCATAGGCATGGCCGATATGAGGCGCACCATTGGCGTAGGGAATCGCGGTCGTGATATAAAAAGTCTGGCGCGCGGCCATTTCAAAATCCCTGTCGAATCCAGTTCGCGTAGCTCAGGAGCGAGCGGCGCGCGTGGCGGCGGCGAGATCGGCGAAGATCGACAGGATCAGCGGTCTTCTGTCGAGATTGAACGCCTCGGTTTCCCGCGCGGACGCGGCGATCTTCTCCCATACCTCGGCATAGGGCGCAAGGCGGGCAGCCCCCGCACCAGCTGATGCCCGTACCGTCGTATCAATCCAGTCAAAGACGGCGGTCAAAGTCGTCTCGAAATCCTCCCGTCCCTCCCGACCTGTGAGCGTATCGGCCAGATCATGCACGGCGAGCCAATCAACCTCAGGCAAATGAGCAAGGAGCCCGTCAAGACGGTGCGCCAGTGCCAGCCCCGCGCCATCCAATAGTTTCATGGCCTCGCGAACAGAGCCTTGAGCCCGATGCGCGGCGGCATCGAGATCGCCTGATTTCATCTGCGCCCATGGCTCGCCAGCCGCTTTCAACGCGCTCACGACATCTGTGTCCGTGAGTGGCTCGAGCATGAGCATGCGGGCGCGAGAGCGAATGGTCGGCAGAATGTCAGCCGGACGATGTGCAATCAGCAGGAAAAGGGATCGCGCCGGCGGTTCTTCAATCAATTTCAAAAGAGCATTGGCGCTTTCTTTATTGAGGTCATCGGCTGAATCGAGAATGGCAACCCGCCAGCCGCCTTCACCAGAAGCCTGTCGGAAGAGATCGATCAAACGACGTACATCTTCAGCGCGGATACGAGTGAAATGCTTTTTCGTTTTGAGGTCCCATTCGCGCCGCGTCAGCAAGAGATCACCATGAGACAAAGCGGCGATGCGCTTGGCTGCTGGATGATGCGGATCAACGGAAAGATCAGAGGCCGTTTGCACGGAAGGCTTGCTCGGATCAGGATTGGCAAGAACAAAGCGGGCGAATTGCCAAGCGAGGCTGGCTTTTCCAATTCCCTCACGCCCACCAATGATCCAGGCTTGGGGCAAACGCCCGGCGCGATAAGCATCAAGAATTTGAGCCTGTGCGCGATCATGCCCGAAGATTTTTTGTGTCTCGCGGGGATGTGGCGCATCGAGAAAGCGGTCGCTCTCGGGAGGTGCTTCAATATCCTTGGCGCGCGCCATCAGCTCTGCACTCCGATGAAGCGGGTTTCAACATAGCTCCAAATATCTTGAGCTATCTCATCGACAGAGTGGCTCGCATCGATCACCACACAGCGCTGCGGGTTCTTTTCAGCGATTGTAAGAAATGCTGTTCGCAAGCCGCGATGAAAATCAATCGCCTCAGATTCAAAACGATCTGCCTTGCCATTGCCACGCCGAGCATCGGCGCGGGCAAGCCCCTCTTCCGCCGGGAGATCGAGGATGAATGTGAGATCAGGTACGTCGTCACCAACGGCAAGCTTTTCCAGCTGGTCGATAAAGCTTTCAGGCAAAGCTCCGCCTTGATAGGCGCGCGTGGAATCGGCAAAGCGGTCGCAAACTACAAAAGCGCCACGTGCAAGTGCCGGACGAATGAGCTTGTCGAGATGATCAACCCGTGCAGCTGAGAAAATCATCGCTTCTGAAGCGGGCGAGAGTTTATCTTCGAGTCCTTCGAGCAAAACCTTGCGCAAAGCCTCGGCATTGGGCGTGCCACCAGGCTCGCGCGTTGCCAGGGCTTCAAACCCTAGCGCACGCAAGTGCTCAACGAGCCGGGCGACTTGCGTCGATTTCCCAGCCCCCTCGCCGCCTTCAAATGTAACAAAGTGCCCTTGCCTGCTCAATGAAGCCCCTCGGAATCATGCCCGCAGAAACTAGGTCGCAAAGTGGCGTAGGCCAAGCCAATAACCATGGCTGAGATGGAACGAAGGGTAATTCCCCTCACCTATCCACGCTCACGTCCCTTGTAGGGCGCATCTAAAGAGCGTTTGGGGCCAATTATCGGATCAAGCCGAGGGAGGTTGGACGGGGTGGTGGCAGCGGCATGAAGCCCATCGAAGCTGCAGGAGCAGCTTTGGGAATGGCTGTCATGCCAGATGCCACCGGCGCAAGCGTCGAGGCTTGAGCAATCTGTACAGGGGCAACAGCAGGTGCCGGACGCGCACCCGGCAGAAGACCAATGGCGACGGGGCGGCGCACAGGCATTGCGGGGATCAAGTCTTCTTCGTCAATTTCTTCCAAAGCATCAGCCGCATTTTGCACAGGTGTGGCTGCACGCTGCGCTACAGGCTTTGGTTCTTCAGCACGCGAAAAGAGCGTTGCTACGACGCTTGTCTTTTCTTCGCGTGCCGGTTTTTCTTCCATCTCGGCCACCATGACAGGCGAGCCTTGTGGCGTCCCATCGAAAGTGGCTGGCTTTCCATCATCACGCAAAGTGGCCATCAAAATCTGATCGTCGGATCCGGTCAGACCTGCGGGCTTGATATAATCCACTTTGATATTGGCGGTGCCCATGCGTTTGAAATCCAGCGCATCAGCAACTCGTGAAGATACATCCATAATGCGGTCAGAATGGAATGGGCCACGATCATTCAAGCGCACGATCATCGAACGACCATTGGTCACATTCGTCACGCGCACATAGCTTGGTAAGGGCCAAGTCGGATGCGCGGCCGTCACAGAGCGCATGTCATAAACTTCGCCATTAGAAGTGCGGCGTCCGTGAAAGGCCGAGCCATACCAGCTAGCCTTACCCGACTGTGAGGCGTTAGCGGAAACTTCTTTGGGCGTGTAGGTGCGCCCCGCTACCGTATAGGGCTTGCCAACGAGATAGCGGCCGCCGCCTTTGGGTACAGTTTCACCATCTCCCACGACTTTCTGGCTCGCGGCGCCATAGACAGAAGATGGGAAGAATTCCTTGGTCTTCTTGCCAGGAGCCTGCGAACAGCCAACCAATGAAAGCGCAAAAAGCGCTGCCAGACCAAGCTGAGTGGGTTTGGGGAAACCGGCGCGACCGGTGCGGTTAAAACGCATGAGGCAAGACGCGGAACGACACTCCACTGAACACGACGAGGAAGTCTGCCTCAATTCCATGAACTTGGCCATGACTTGGCACAAGCACTTGGGGAGAATCAAACAACCCAGCAAAGTCACCTTTGGCTGTCGGGGGTTAACGAAGCGTTCCGGGATGCTGGAAGGCAGCTTATCGCCCAGCTTCAGTCTCAAAATGGGACATAAATGGGTCAAAAACGGGGTTTAGGGTTTCTCGTCGCCTATTCTGGCTATGCCAGAGAGGCCATCATCACGCTCCCAAGCCAGCCTTTTCTCGTCTACGGGACGCAGAACAAAGCAGAAGGTGCGCCCCTCATACCAACTCACCCATTTTTGGCAGAGCCGGCTCCCATCAATCCACCACCGCCCAGAATCCTGTGGTCTGGCCATTCGCCCAAGACCGGAGGCCTCGCCCTGCGCATCAAGCCGCCCATCCTTATAATAATTCATCGGAAATTCACCACCAAAGGGGGTGGCGAGATAGATACGACGGCCTGAAACAGCGCGGTCCAGGGCCGATCCCGCCAGTGGCGCAGTATCGGCCGCTATAGGGGAAGTAAGGGCCACAAAGATGAGTGTTGCTAGGCGGATCATGCTTTATTTACGCAGAAAGCGCTTGAATAGACCCTTCAAAAACTTGCGAGCGGTTGACCAGACGCGCCGCCCCTCCTAGAGAGAGCAGCACGGAAGGGTGGCCGAGTGGTTTAAGGCTCTAGTCTTGAAAACTAGCGTAGGTGAAAGTCTACCGTGAGTTCGAATCTCACCCCTTCCGCCATTTCCTCACGCTCATCATAAACATCAAAAGACCGCATGGTCTCCGCGGTCATCGGCAGCTTTGCCTTGGACCATGCGCTTATAATGATCTGCCAACGTATGTGTGCCAAAGCTCGGCGTAGCATCAGCATTATAGTGGCCGGTGGCTGGATCAAACACGAGCATTGATTCGCGGGCATAATAAAGCCCTATGCTGGCCAGCTCCGCTTTATCTGCAAGTTTCCGACTAAAGAGCCCAAGCACTGCTAGACAGCCACGAATGAAAGATAGAATGCCGATGGGCATTTTCTGATATTTGGGTTCGCGACCTGTCGCTTCAAAGATAAGAGCCCCTTGTTCGCGTGGGGTTAGTGCGGGGCCGGGCCCACCAATCGGCAAGATTTTGTTCCAGCGGGTTTCATCCGTCAGGCAATCAGCGATAAATGATCCAAGATCATCATCGCTGATCGGCTTACAGGCTGTCATCTTGCCATCACCAAAGTGAATATAGGGCTTTCCAGCTCGCACCCGCGCCACTTGTCCCGAAAGCGATTTGAAAAAAGCGGTTGGGCGGACGATGGAATAAGTTACGCCCGAAGCGATCAGCTCAGCCTCAAAGGCGAGTTTTGCTTTCTGAAAAGCAAGCAAGGGCTTTTGGACGCAAATTGCCGAAAGCAAAACCACCTGCTTGACGCCAACTTTCTGTGCAGCCTGCAAGGCCTCGACATGTGCACGATGATCAATAGCCCAAGCATCCCGTGTCACGCCGGTGCGCGAGGCCAAGCACGAAACGAGTGCATCAAAAGTCTCACCCCGAAAACCATCTTTCTCCAGGGAGGCGGGATCAGTTACCCGCCCTTCCCGCAATTCAATCCCCGGGAGAAGCGGGCGCGCTTTTGCACGATCTCTCACAAAGCAAACGACGTGATAGCCTCTTGCATGCAAAGCGTGCGCAGTCGCGCGACCAATAGTACCTGTCGCGCCGAGAAGAAAGATACGCTTTGGACGAGAACTGCTTTTAAGTGCGGACATTGAGACAGGTTAAACAGGCAAAAGAGTTTTTTATGGTTCTATAAAATGATTAATTCAAAAAAACCGGATATTCAAGATCATTACATTGATTGTGAATGGTTGCTTAGGCCAACTTGAACCCTCCTTACATGTAAGGGCTCCTCACTTTGAAAACTGCTGATGAAAGCCTCGTCAAAGGCTCATAAGCCATACATCAGGGAGGACCACTTTTCAGGGGGCAGGCCATGGGTTGTTCCAACTTTATTTTTTGAACATTTGAGTATCAGCGCTTCTTACGGACGAAAATCTCATTGAAGAGTTTTTCCCACTTCTCGCCATTGTCCATCTGATCAGCAGCATTGACATAAATGATCTTCATTTCAGGCGGTGTGGTCGAGAAGCGCTTGTTGGTCGAGAAGAACTCATGGTTTGAAAGTATCTCTTGACCGTCTGTCAGCAGCCAATCCATGAAAAGGACTGTTGCATTCGGGTGTGGTGCGTTGGAGGCAAGCCCCATTCCGTTTACACGGGCAATAGCTGGTTCAAGATAAAGTGGCGCAATCGGCGCGCCTGATTTGTTGAGCTGGCGAACACGGAACATATAAGTCGTGACGGCGAAGGGCACTTCACCTGCCGCAATCAGATTGGCCAGCAGCGTATGGCCTTTGCGAATCTGAAAGCCATTTTTGTCGGCAATATCCCGGAACAGTTTCAGGCCCTTTTCCTCGCCCATGGCCTCAACTGTGGTGGCAAACCAATCGGCATCACCCGCTTCAACTGCAATCTTACCCTTCCATTTGGGATCGAGCAGATCTTCATAACGCTTCGGGTAATCGCCTTCTGGGAAAGCTTTTGTGTTGATCGCCGCTGTGATGATTTGCAGACGCGTGCCCAGCCATTCCTTGGGTGCAGCGGCCTGCGGCACAAGTTCGGCAATTACGGGAGAATCGACGGCTTGCAGCAGTTTTTCACGATGCAGAGCTTCCAATCCGGATTGATCTGTCTCGAAAGCGTCTACCTCAAAGCGCTTAGCGCCGTATTCTGTGACAGCACGATGCACAATATCTTCTGAGCTAGAACGCCAGATGTTAATTTTGACGCCCGGATATTTTGCTTCAAAAGCATTCTTCAAGAGCGTCATATCCTGCACAGTCTGCGACGTGTACAGGTTGATAACCCCCTCTTTCTTCGCATTCTCGTAGAGTTTGGCCGTCCGATCTGTGCCCTTCATATTCGCCGCCTCAAGCACTTTGGCATTTTGGGCGAGCACAGGGGACGCCAACACAAGAGCGGCGAACGACAGGCCAGCAAGGCGCGGCAGGAAGGACATGGGCGTTTCTCCAAGTTTCATCATTTGAACCTAGGTTAAGGGCGCCTTCGTATGGGGTCAATTCGCCACCTCACCTTGACCTGCGCCCAAGGCGCTGATGCAATAGGAAAAACCGGGCGCCCAAGAACAAGACCGCCCGACGGGAGGAGAATATGGCCGCAAGAGCCCCGCTGCCCGACGCCTATCTTGATTGGGTGCATAAACAGGGCGTGCCGATCATTGAAGATTTCGGCATCGACATCCGCACAGTACCTGTCGCCCCATGGGCGCGCTATGGGATGAATGGCGCCTTCTGCCATCTCAAAGGCCGTGATGACTATATCTCTATTTTCGCATTCGAGCTGCCAGCGGGGGCAAAATCAGCTCCGCTGAAGCATATTTGCGAAGAGGTTATCTATGTCATCTCCGGCCATGGATCGACATCGGTCACGCTCGAAGATGGCCGCAAGCATTTCTTTGAGTGGGGCCCCAAGAGCCTTTTCTCCATTCCGCTAAATGCCACGCATCAGCATTTTAACGGATCTGGCCGTGAACCGGCGCGCTTTGCTTCCGTCAATAATATGGTTTTCACCATGAATTGTTTCCGGGATGAAGATTTTATCTTCAATTGCCCGGTTCCATTTACTGAGCGTGCTGGCAAGCCGGATTATTTTGTCGGTGACGGTGAATTTATTTCCATTTCACCCGGTCGCCATCAATGGGAAACAAATTTCGTTCCTGATCTATCCGCTTTTGAATTGAAGCAATGGTCTCAGCGTGGCGCCGGCGGCTCTAATCTGCGCTTCATGCTGACCGAAAACACAATTGGTGCGCATTCGTCTGAAATGCCAGTTGGCACTTACAAGAAGGGTCATCGTCATTTTGATGGCGTTTGCGTATTTGCAGTCACAGGTCAGGGATATTCCCTGCTCTGGCACGAGGATGACCAGGAATTCACACGCGTTGATTGGGAACATGGTTGCGTCTATTGCCCGCCTGATTCCATGTTCCATCAGCATTTCAACATTTCAAACCACCCTTCCCGCTATCTGGCACTCCAAATCGGCACGGTGCGCTATCCTCTTCTGCAAATGAAGCGCGATATCTGGACGGTTGGCGTCGACAAGGATGTGAAGGAAGGCGGTGCGCAGGTCGAATATCAGGATCAGGATCCTCGCGTGCATGGCATATGGCTCGATGAAATCGCCAAGCATGGCGTGGAATCACGCATGGGGCCCTTTATCGACGAGAGTAAATTTGCGGGGGCGAAGAAATGACCGAAACAATGACGCCCGATCTCGACACAAAATTCATGGTCGATCCCTATTTGAATTGGGTGAAGGCCGAAGGTGTCTCCATTTATCAAGGTGCCGCACTCGATCTCTTGTCACTTGATGTGAAGCCATGGGCGCGCTTTGGCATGAATGGCGCAGTCTGCCATGTCGAGGGGAGGTGCGATTATCTCACTGCCTTTCTTTTCGCTCTAGAAGCAAGCCAATCATCCGCATCTGTCCGCCATAGTTATGAAGAAGTGTTCTATGTGCTCTCCGGTAATGGAGAAACACAGATCACCCTCTCAGACGGACATGAGATCACGATCGAATGGGGTGAGAAAAAACTCTTCGCCGTTCCTATCAACGCGACTGCGCGTCATAAAGCCGGATTGTCAGGGGCGCGTTTCGTCGCACTCAGTGACTTCCGCTATTTGATGGGCCTGTATCGCAACGAAGCTTTTCTCTTTGGTAATGCCTCGCCCCTTCATGGTCGGCAGAAACGTGCGGTTGATGGTGGCCTTGTTGTCGATCCCATGCAGGCACCTGTTTCAGCTAATGAGCTGGCGCCGTTGGCTCTAGCTGATCTGTCTGTTGGTGTTGATCTCACGACAATTGGCGCAAAATCATCGACGCTTGCGCGGCGTCAGATGCAGGGGCGTCATATTCTGGGCGTGGACGGACAAGGCTTCAGCCTCTCCTTCTCCAACCAAACAAGCGACATCCGTCGCTTTGATTGGCGCCACGGCATGCTGTTCGGGTTGAAGGGCATGCAGTTTCACCAGCATTTCAATGCGGGTGCTTCCCCTGCCCGATTGATCGGCGTTGAGCTAGGCTCACTCTCTTCACCCATGTTTCGCAGCCGTCGTTCAACCTATGGCGATGCATCTGTCTATGCCTCTGGTGCTGCGGTCATCCCAAGGGACCAAGAACGCTCGGATGTCAGAGACGCTTTGGGCTGACAAGCATTTGCGCAATCAAAAGGCCCGGTAGCTTTTTATTGCCCCAGAATCGCTTGCGGCCTAGCCAAGGGTGTCTAGAATAGGAATATAAGGCGGCCCCTTTCACGAAGCCGCTATGGGAGGAGAAATGGCGGGAGCGCTGGACGGAATTCGCGTAGTCGAATTCGCCAATTACGTTTCTGGCCCCTATGCCGGCATGCTGCTTGGCGATATGGGCGCGGACATCATCAAAGTCGAAGAACCGACAAAGGGCGACCCTTTCCGTGGCTGGGGCCGCGTCGAATATTCGCCGACCTTCGGCTCGGTCAATCGGAACAAAAAAAGCGTCACGCTTGATTTGAAGAGCGAGCAAGGCAAAGCCGATGCGCGTGCGTTGATCCTCTCGGCAGATGTCGTGATTGAAAATTTCCGTGTTGGCACGATGGATCGCCTTGGCCTTGGATATGATCTGTTCACCGAAAAAAATCGTGGGCTAATCTGGTGTTCGATCACGGGCTTTGGCTCGGACGGGCCTTATGCCATGCGACCGGGATACGACACAGTCGGCCAAGCCGCCAGCGGCCTGCTGAGCCTGTTGACCGATGTTGCCAATCCAAAACCCATGGGCATTTCACTGTCTGATCATTTGGGCGGGATGAATGCGGCCAATGGTATTTTAGCTGCCATCATTGCTCGCGGACGCACCGGTCGTGGACAGCGCGTCGAAACTTCTCTTCTAGAATCGACACTGTCTTTCTGCGGCGAAAATGCAGCCCGCTTTTTCGAAAACGGCAAAGTTCCGGGTCGTGCCACCCGAACGCATCAAGCCCAAGTCTATGCTTTCACCGCGAGCGACGGTAAAGCTTTCATTGTCCATCTGTCATCGCCATCGAAATTCTGGATCGGATTGACGGAAGTCGCTGGCCACCCTGAATGGGCTGAAGACCCGCGTTTCAAAACAAAGGAAACGCGCGCGAAAAATTATGATGCGCTGAACGTACTTTTGGCCAATGTCTTTAAAGGCAATACGCGTGATTTTTGGTTACAAAAGCTTCTCGATCGGGACGTGCCATCTGCCCCGCTCAATACGCTTGATGATGTGTTCGCTGATCCTCAAGTACAGCATCTGAAAATGCGCGTGGATGTTCCCCATCCCAAACTTGGCCAAGTCGGCTACGTGCGTAATGGCGTGCGATTGTCAGATACGCCAACATCAGTACGCACCTGCTCGCCTGAATTGGGTGAACATAATGATGAAATACTTAATCCTCTTCGTGCAAAAGGAGCGTGACCTATGAAAAAAGCAGTCCTCGCTTTTCTTGCATTGTGTGCCACGTTTGCTCAGGCTCATGCGCAATCGGCCGCAGACTTTTTTAAAAACCGCAAAATGACTTTGATCACATCGGCATCAGTCGGTGGTGGATATGATCAATATGCGCGCCTCTTATCACGGCATATGCCGAAATATTTACCCGGCAACCCCAGCATGATTGTCCAGAATATGCCAGGAGCTGAGGGTATCAAGGCTGCTAATTATCTCTATTCTGTTGCGCCGCGTGACGGCTCCGTCGTAGGCGGCCTCCAGCGCAATACAGGTCTGGCTAAATTCTACCACCCGGATAATTCGAACGCACAATTTGATGCCCGCAAATTCATCTGGCTAGGATCAACACAACAAGAAATCGGCTTTTTTCTGATGCGCACTGCAACAGGTGCAATCGACCTCAATGGTTTGAAGCAGCGTGAAACAACGGTTTCATCGACATCACGAAATTCACCGAGCTCGATCTATCCACGCCTGTTGAATGCGCTCTACGGAACGAAGATCCGCGTCATCGAAGGCTATGATGGTTCTCAGACATCCCTCATGGCTATTGAACGCGCTGAAGTCGACGGGCATGTCTCTGGTGGGACATCCGCCAATTTCCGTGCGCGTTATCGTCCATGGGAAAAATCAGGTCAGGTTGCAATCATCATGCAACTCGGTATGGAGCGTGATAAAGAATATCCCAATGTTCCGACAGCGCTTGAGCTCGCACCCGATGAAACCACGCGCGCAATTTTTGAAATCGCATTCGTCGAACAGGTGATGGGCCGCCCATTTGTCCTGCCGCCGGACGTGCCCAAAGATCGCGTCGAGGTCTTGCGTGCTGCTTTCGACAAAACCATGGTCGACAAAGAGTTCATTGAAGAAGCCGCCAAACAGGGTGCAGAGATTGATCCTGTCACAGGTGCGCGCATCAATGAATTGCTCGACAAAGTCTATACTGCTCCGCCGGCGCTTGCCCAGCGCGTCCGCGATCTCGTGCAATAAGGTTTGATATGATCAATGCCATCACACCCTCACGTGAATTGCGTGACACATGCGCCATTGTCGGCACTGCGACGAGCAAGCTCGGTAAAGTTCCAGGCGTCTCCAGCCTCGATCTTCTTATGGATGCCATCCGCAATGCGCTTGATGATGCGGGCCTGAAGGCCAGCGATATCGATGGCGTTTTGTGTCGTGGGCCTGATGAATCCTATTCACACCATCAATTGCTGGCGGAACGTCTTGGCATTAATGCACGCTTCTCCACCACGCTGACCAATGGTGGTGCAAGTCAAATCATGTCTGTGGCGCTCGCCGTCATGGCCATCCGCTTTGGTCTCGCCAATACGATTGTCTGCGGCTTCGGACGCGATACATGGTCACGTACCCATGCGAGCGAGGAAGCCCGTGTGCGCAACGAAACACGGCCTGAGTCAATGCTCGCGCGTGAGTTTGGACCCGAATATGGATATTTCGGCGCGACAGCTGCCCATGCCTTTGGTGCAACGCGCCACATGCATCTTTACGGCACGACACGGGATGACTTCGGTGAAATCGCTGTCGCCTTCCGCGAACATGCATTGCGCAATCCCGATGCATCGATGAAGAAGCCGCTGAGCATTGAGGATTATCATGCAGGCCGACTGATCGTGGCGCCTTTCGGCATTTACGATTGCAGCCTCCGCTCAGATGCAGCCGGCGCTGTGATTGTCACCAGTGCCGCACGGGCCAAGGATTTGAAAAAGCCACCCGTCATGATCAAAGGCTTCGGTTTTCAAAACAATACGCGCGGATGGTTTGCCGATGACAATATGGTTGTGACCGCAGCCAAACAGGCCGGCGAAGCCGCTTACGCCATGGCGGGCCTAGGCCCGAAAGATGTCGATACGGCGCAGATCTACGATTGCTTCACCTATATGGTGCTCACGCAACTTGAAGATTACGGCTTCTGTAAGAAAGGCGAAGGCGGAGCTTTTGTTTCCTCAGGCGCCTTGCGCTTAGGCGGCGCCCTGCCATGCAACACATCTGGCGGTCAGCTATCTGAAGCCCATTGCGAGGGTATGTTGCAAATTGTCGAAGGTGTCAGACAAATGCGACATCTCTACCCTGAAAATCGGCAAGTCAAAAATGCCGATATTGCTCTGATCTCCGGACACGGTGGCAATCAGGTCTGTCATTCCACTCTCATTCTGGGGCGCGCATAATGAGCGATCTTGTTCCAAAACCTAAGCCCCGCCCTGCTCCGGAATCTTTGCCCTATTGGCAAGCAGCGCGAGAACACCGTCTGGCTTTGCCCAAATGCGAAGACTGCCAGAAATTCTGGTTTCCGCCTTCGCGGACGTGTCCGCATTGTTTGTCGGCAAACTTCTCGTTTCAGGATGTTTCGGGTAAAGGCAAAATCTTTTCTTTCGTCACATTTCACCGTGTCTATCGTCCGGCATTTGCCAATGATGTACCTTATGTCGTCGCACTGATCGAGCTCGATGAGGGCCCACGACTGTTGAGCAATATAATGGGCGTCACCCATGATCAGGTGAAATGCGAGATGCGTGTCGAAGTTGTATTCGATGATTATGACGAGGACATTTCGATCCCGAAATTCAAACTCGTCTAAGCCATTTTGTCCAAGGCCGCCTGAACCTGTTGTTCGGCGGCCTTGATGGCCTCCTGCGGCTTTTGTCCAGCGGGTATAGCAGGCATGATGGAAACGCGGATAACCCCTGCGCGCTTTGTTTGATTGCCAGGAAACCAAAACAATCCGGAATTCATAGCAACAGGCAAAAGCGGTGCATTGAGCTTTGAATAAAGCAATTCAACACCACGTTTGAATTCGATTATTGTGCCAGGAGCCTGACGTGTGCCTTCTGGAAAAATCAGAATGCTGCGTCCATGCTCCAAAGCTTGCTGACCTTCTTCGACCATCTGGCGAAGTGCTTTTGTTCCAGCGTCCCGATCAATTGGGATCATCGGTGAGCGTTTCAAAAAAGCTCCAAAAATCGGAATTTTCAGAAGCTCAATCTTGGTGATGATCGCGACTTCAGGAAAGAAGAGAAGATAGGTAATCGTCTCCCAAGCTGATTGATGGTTTGACACAATTAAACAGGATTCAGATGGCAGATTCTCCAAACCATCAATTTGATGGGTAATTCCCACAATCCATTTCAGCAGAAAAATAACGCCGCGGGCCCAAAGCCGCGTGCAGGAGCGTACCATCTTTGGTTGCGAGCCGAGTGCAATCACGCCAATCAAGACAACACCGAAAACAGCTGTCCAAAGCGTCCAAAGACCGGCAAATATGTTTGAGCGTATCGTCTGCATGACCTCCAACATTGATGATGCATTATATGTGCATCATCAGAATTAACCTATCATTAAGACCCCCAGCTAGGCGATCTGGAGCATGAAGTCATAACGCTATTTACGAATAAGAAAAAGCAGCTGTATCGCTTCCCAGCAAGCCTGCAGGACGGGTAAAACCAAACTCTACTCCATGGATGTTGAGCGGCGGCTTTAGACGAAGCGCTTTTCCCCAATATGTCTCTTCGATTACGGATTGCAGATCATGGTCATTTTCGGGCGTCACGATCTCGTCGTCATTAGTTGGATATTGCGCAAGTAAAGCTGCTGTGCGTGCCAGTGAAAACCGAATATGCGAGCGCGCCCCCCGTCGGGCCTCACTCAAGGCACGGATCACAGCTGCAGCCATCATATGACCAGTCCCGTAATCTAGTGCCTGAACAGGTAATTGTTTTGGTACTGAAGTGTCGGCATTTTGCATTTCGGCATGAGCGAGCCCTGCACTCATTTGCACAATCGTATCAAAACCGCGCCGATTGGCCCAAGGTCCAGTCCAGCCATAAGCATTGAGCGCAACGTCAATAAGATTTGGATTGATGGTCTGTCTTACTACTTCACCAAAACCAAGTTGCTCGAGAACATCTGCACGATAGCCGTGAATTATCACATCAGCTTCGACCAAAAGTTTTGTTAAAATTTGCCTATCATTTGTCTGCGTCAGATCAAGACGTGCGCGTGACTTGCCAGGCGTTACTTCGGGGAGAACGGCAGGCTCATCCCAATTTGGAGGATCAATACGCAAAACATCTGCGCCATAGGCGGCCAAGAAACGTGTCGCTACCGGTCCAGCTAGAATACGCGTGAGATCAAGCACACGTAGCCCTTCGAGAGGACGACCAGTACGACCAAAATCACGCAATTGATCTCCAGCTATTGCGCGCCAGCTGACCAAAGGTTCTGCTGCAACCGCTTTGCCCTGCGGGTGTTTTGCCCAATCAGCTGCGCTCTGCATTTTTGCGGCAACGCCACCATACGCAATAATCGCTTCTTGTAAGGCATCGGCCTCCCAAGAAAAAACGGCCTCGCTAACCGATTTCGCATTTTCATCACATCCTAAAACACGCAAACAAGCTGCGCGATGATGAGCAGCATTTGTGTGTAGGCGAATAAAACCATCTTGGGCTTGGTAGTTTCCTGCAATCGGATCCCATTGTGGTGGGAGCGCCCATCCAATAGGTCGGATCGATTTTGCAAACCAGAATGACGACAAACGTCGATCAACCGTCACGTCTGCCATAGGTGCGCCACTCAGTGCAGAATATTCAGCAAGGGCTAAGCCTGCAGAAGCGACCGAGGCTGCAGCAAAATCTGTAATAGCGAAGGCTGAAGGCAGCGAACCTCTCCCCTCCTCCTTTAAATGATTGAGCAGATTTGTGGGGCCAAGCAAAGAGGCCCAGATTTCAGCAAGAATATGTTTTGTCTGCGACACACGTCAGCCTGTGTAAAGATTGGCAAATTGGTCGCGTAGCACGTTTTTCTGGACCTTGCCCATTGTATTGCGCGGCAAATCATCCATGAAAATGATTTTTTTAGGCTGCTTGAATTTCGCCAAGCGATCTTGAAGGGCTTGGATGATTGCCTTCTCATCAACTTGCTCAGGCTTTGTGCGTACAACTACTGCCGTCACACCCTCACCAAAGTCAGGATGCGCAACGCCAATCACAGCGCTTTCAATGACACCGGGCATTGCGTCAATTTCGGATTCAATCTCTTTCGGATAGACATTAAATCCACCAGTAATGATGAGGTCTTTGCCGCGTCCGACAATATGCACATAACCATGCGCATCAATCTTGCCGAGGTCACCTGTTATGAAGTATCCGTCCGGCTTGAATTCAGCCTCTGTCTTTTCTGGCATGCGCCAATAGCCTTTGAAGACATTTGGGCCTTTTACCTCGATCATGCCGATCTCTTCCGCAGCCAAAAGCTGCGCGCTTTCTGGATCAGCAATACGGACTGAGACGCCCGGCAAAGGGTAACCAACTGCACCTGGCACGCGATCCCCATCATAGGGATTCGACGTGTTCATATTGGTTTCCGTCATGCCATAACGCTCGAGAATGGCGTGGCCTGTTTTAGCGCTCCATTCGCGGTGTGTATCGGCCAAAAGAGGCGCGGAGCCGGACACGAAAAGCCGCATGTTTTTAACATTGTCTTTGTTGAGTTTTGGGTGCTGCAACAAGCGCACATAAAAGGTGGGCACGCCCATCAAACATGTGGCGCGTGCCATCAAATCCATAATTCTGTCAGGATCAAACTTCGGCAAGAAGATCATCGATGCGCCCGAGAAGAAGGTCACATTCGAGGCCACAAACAGACCATGCGTGTGATAAATAGGGAGCGCATGAATGAGCACATCTTGGGATGTGAACCGCCAATATTCAACTAGCGTTGATGCATTGGAATAGAGGTTGTCATGCGTCAACATTGCGCCTTTGGAGCGACCTGTTGTTCCTGATGTATAGAGAATGGCCGCGAGATCATCGCCCTTGCGCTCGATGGTTTTGAAATCTTTTGGTTGCTGCGCGGCAGCGGAAACAAGAGTGCCATTGCCGTCCGGATCAATGTTAAGAACTTTTGCGCCAACTTTATCTGCGAGCTGCTGAATGCCCTGTTCCGATGCCGGATCACAGACAATCAAACTAGGTTCAGAATCTCCGATAAAATAATCGAGCTCTGCCAAAGTATAAGCCGTGTTGAGCGGCAGATAGACTGCGCCCGCCCGAACGGTCGCCAAATAAAGCACAAGCGCGGGTACAGATTTCTCGACCTGTGCCGCGACACGATCACCGGGTTTGACTCCTTGTGAGAGAAGCACATGGGCAATTTGCGCCGAGAGGGCGAAGAGATCGCCGTAAGAATAAATCGTCCCGTCGATATTTTCGATGGCCCGTGCCGACAGGTTCGGCATATTGCGTGACAGGCGGTCAAACAAATTGCTCATCAGTAAAACCTTCAGTGGCTGTTGACCGGGTCCATCTCCAGATCCGGCAACGAGGTCGAGTTGTTGAGAAATTGCCACAAAACAATCACCGCGCCAAACATCGCCGCCTTATCGAGATGTATCCTCACTTCCAGAACCATCCAGACTTGACATTCACAGAGGTCCCCACCCAAAAAGGCATGACACGCGGCATAGGCGCCGCCAAATTGAAGAACCGGGCAAACCTTTGCGCTATCGCCTTGAATTTGTGCTGTATCGCCTTTTCGGGTGGCTGATACGCCTGATGCCCATGGAGGCAGCCTCGGCGATGACAGGCGCCCTTTTCCGCTGGTTTGCCCCACTCTCCAAACGCCATCAACGGGTCATGAACCAGCTTTCTCTTGCCTATCCGCACATGTCGGCTGAGGAGCATGCCTCAATAGCTATTCAGAGCTGGGAGACGATGGGCCGTGTTTTAGCGGAAAGTTTCCGCCTAGAAGAGATATTGAACTCAGACCGTGTCATCGTCGAAGATCTTGACACTGTGCAAGCCAGATTGGCGCAATGCCATGGTTTCATTGCCTGCACAGCTCATCAAGGTAACTGGGAAATTGCTGTCGTTCCCTTGACCAAAATGGGGATCAAAACTGCAGGCATTTATCAGCGACTCAAAAACCCTTTTGTAGACGCGATGGTGCGCCAGCAACGCGCAATGCTCTATCCTGATGGTCTCTTTCAAAAACAACATAGCACTGCACTTGCAGCCACAAAATATGTCAAAGCAGGTGGCGCACTCTCGGTAATGGCAGATCTTCGCGAACATCGCGGGGTCAAAGTCCCTTTCTTCGGCCAGCCGGCTCCTTCGAATCCATTTCCGGCTATGATTTCTGTGTCATTGAACAAACCTATCTTCATAGCGCATGTCATGCGTGAGAAGGGCGTTCGCTTTAAAATTAGAGTTTCAGAAATCGAGGTCATGCGCAGCGGTGATCGCGACGCTGATATTCTTGAAACAACGAGCCGTATTCAGGCAGCTCTTGAAAAGAATATTCGTGAACGTCCACATGAATGGATGTGGTCGCTTGGCCGTTGGATGTGACGAAAGGCAAGATTGCTATGATAATTGCAACCTGGAACGTCAATTCAGTCCGTCAGCGCCTTGAGCATCTTCTCTCCTATCTTAAAGAGGTAGAGCCTGACGTTTTGTGCCTGCAAGAATTGAAATGCATGGATGAGGCCTTTCCGCGTATCGAGGTGGAATCCGCTGGCTATAATGTCGCTGTGCATGGGCAGAAAACCTTCAATGGCGTTGCCATTCTCTCAAAGCGTCCGATTGAGGTGCGCACAGGGTTGCCGGGCGACGAAAGTGATGTTCAAGCGCGCTATATTGAAGCGACCGTGCCCGATGGGAACAGCGTCATACGCGTGGCTTCCATCTACCTGCCCAACGGCAATCCGGTTGCTACAGAAAAATACACCTATAAATTAGCATGGATGGATCGTCTGATTGCCCATTCTCGCGATCTGATGCGTCTGGAAGAGCCTCTGGTTCTGGCTGGCGATTACAACGTCATCCCCTCACCGCGAGATTGTCATGATCCTGCTGCTTGGGCCAATGATGCTTTATTCCTTCCGCAAACACGGGAGAAATTCCGTACTCTGCTGAACCTCGGATTCACCGACGCGTTGCGTGCCGTACGTGATGATGCGGGTCTCTACACTTTTTGGGATTATCAAGCAGGCGCGTGGCAGAGAAACAATGGCATCCGCATAGACCATCTCTTGCTATCACCCCAGGCTGCGGATCGTTTGAAATCTGTTGAAATAGATAAAGACATGCGCGCGCGGGAAAAACCTTCCGACCACGTTCCTATCCGCATAGATCTGGCCTAATCGCCTGCGTTCCACATTTTTTGTGCATGACGGGTTGACAGCCCCAATCTGCGGATTACTGTGATATTTCACAGTTTCGCCACAGGCAGGTCACATGCTGGTAACGGTTCACAAGGGCCAAAAGACTGAAAAGAAAGAGCTTTCTTTTAAGAAAGCCATTGTAGCCGGCTGGACAGGGCGCGATAAGGCTGCTCTCGAGAAGCATATTAAAGAGCTTGAAGAGCTCGGCGTCCCACGGCCCGCCTCTACTCCGGTCTATTATCGCGTAAGTGCAAGCCGCATCACGACAGACCGCAATATTGAGACAATCGGTGGGGAATCATCGGGCGAAGTCGAATTTGTACTTGCTCAATTTGATGGAGAACTTTGGGTCGGCGTTGGTTCTGATCATACGGATCGGAAGGCCGAGACCTATAATGTCACCGTCTCCAAACAAATGTGCGAGAAGCCCATAGCTGCCGAATTTTGGTCTTATGCTGATGTTGCCCCGCATTGGGATCAACTCGTCATGCGCTCCTACATCGAAGAGAATGGTGCACGTGTCCTCTATCAAGAGGGGTCTGTCACTTCCATGCAAGACCCGCTGGAACTCATCAAAGGCTATGAAGGAAAATCGGCGCTAGAAGATCATGCGCTGATGTTTTGCGGTACATTTGCCGCAAAGGGCGGCATTCGTCCAGCCGATGTCTTTGAATATGAAATTCACGACCCGGTGTCGAACCGAACCATCAGCCATGGATACCGGCTCACAAAACTTCCGGTGCTTGGATGAACGAACAAAGCGTTCCTGCCGATGGACAGCCAGTGAGCGATCCGCGCAGGCGCGAAGGCAAGGGCGCGCGTTCTTTGCGGGATGCCGCTTATGAAGCCATTAAGCACCGCATCATCACCTGCGCTTTTCGTCCGGGTGAATATTTAAATGAGGCTTTTGTATCTGCTTCCCTTGGCATTGGTCGCACACCTGTTCACCAAGCCATTGACCGCTTGATGTTGGAAGGCATGGTGGAAGTCATGCCGCGCAAAGGCGTGATTGTAAAACCGGTCAGCCTCGACGAAATCATGCAAATCGTCGATGTGCGGCTGATCAATGAAACTTATGGTATCCGTTTGGCTGCTGAACGCGCCGAACAGGATGAGATCAAACATCTGACCGATATCTTGTCGCGTGCTTCCCAATGGATTGAAGCGCGTAATAGCGAACAGCTCATGCTGCTTGATCGTGAATTCCATAATGTGTTGGCATTGGCTTCAAAGAACCATGTCCTCGCCGATACACTTTCTAAACTTCACGACCGTTCGCTGCGCTTCTGGTTCATGTCACTCAACCGACCTGGTCATCACGCTCATGTGCATGAACAGCATGAAGACATTTTGGCCTCAATCCGCGATCATGATCCGCGCGGGGCTGAACAAGCCATGCGCAGTCATATCGAAGAATTTCGTAACAATCTGACGCGAAGCATTTAAGCCGTAAAAGAGGAAAAAATGACGTCTGATAAAAGAGTTCTCGTCGCTGGTGGTGGTCCTGTGGGCCTCTTTTGCGCCTTGCTGCTCGGCCGTCAGGGAATCCCTGTCACGGTTTTTGATGTGAATGATGAATTGCAAGCCGATCCGCGTGCAGCTACCACCCATCCCGCAACGCTTGAAGTTTTGGGAGAAGCCGGTCTTGTAGAAGATATGGCGCGCGTTGGTCTCACAGCACCCATCTTTCAATTCTGGGATCGTCCGACTGGTAATCTTGTTGCATCATTTGATCTCGATATCCTGAAGAATGACACGAAATATCCTTATGTCATTCAATGCGAGCAATTTAAGACTGCAAAAATTTTGCTCGATCGTTTGGTAAATATGCCAAATGTTGAAGTCTTGTTTGGCCATAAAGTTGCGTCATTCGAGCAATCAGCCGACCGCGTCATTGCTCAGGTAGAGACCAAAGCCGGCTTGAAGGCTTTTGATGGCGCGTGGTTGATTGGCGCTGATGGTGGACGCTCCACGATACGCAAAGGCGCTGATATTCCCTTCGAAGGTTTTACTTGGGCAGAACGTTTTCTCGTTCTCACCACCACCTTTGATTTCAACAAAGAACTTGGCTATTGCCCGCGCTCATATTTTGCTGATCCTGATGAATGGTGCAATTGCTTCAAGGTTGCTGCCGATGGCCCCCCTGGCCTCTGGCGCTTGGTTTTCCCAGCTGATGCCAATGTGAGCGAAGAGAACCTTCTGACTGATGCAGAGGTGCATGCGCGCTTCCAGAAGTTTTTCCCAAACCCGAAGCCTTATGATATCGTTCATCGTAACCTTTACACTGTGCATCAGCGCGTCGCAGCAACTTTCCGTAAAGGCAGAATCCTGCTTGCAGGCGATTCCGCACATGTGAACAATTCAATTGGTGGCATGGGACTCAATGGTGGCCTGCAAGATGCTGCTAATCTTGCGGAAAAACTGGTTCAGGTTTTGAACGGCGCATCGGATCGCCTGATGGATCTTTATTCGCTGCAGCGCCGCACGGTATCAATCGAATATGTACAGGCGCAAAGCATTGCCAATAAGAAGCAACTTGAGACACGTGAACCAGAAGAGCGCAAGAAAGTGCTGGACGATCTAGCCGCGACTGCTACTGATCCCGTGAAGGCGCGGGCCTATCTCTTGCGGACATCGATGATTGCATTACAAGAGCGCGCTGCTTCCATCACTTTGGAAGAGGCAGCTGCCTAATGGCAAAGCCCCTCCCCCGCTCTTTTGCGCAGGCCCTTGGCAATTTTGCCAATGGAACAGACACACCGCGTGATTTTTTAGAGCGTTGTATTGCTGAGATTGAAGCACGTGAGCCGCAAGTTAAAGCATTCACAGCCATACGTCTTGATGCTGCACGTAAAGCAGCGGATGCCAGCACCAAACGTTGGCACAAAGGCGCGCCTCTTTCCTATATCGATGGCATGCCAATCGGTATCAAAGACGTGATCGAGACTGCCGACATGCCAACCCAAATGGGTTCCGAGCTCTATGAAGGCTGGTCACCAGGCTACGATTCAGCTTCTGTCCATGCATTGCGTGAAGCCGGCGCCATTATTCTTGGCAAAACTGTCACGACAGAATTTGCAGCAACACGGCCAGGCCCGACCTGCAACCCTTATGATTACACACGCACACCTGGTGGATCATCAAGCGGAACTGCAGCAGGTGTTGGCTGCGGTATGTTCAGTGCTGGTCTAGGGACACAGGTCGTTGGCTCCATTCTTCGCCCCGCCAGCTATTGTGGTGCTTATGGTTACAAGCCATCACTCGGTGGCATTAACCGTGGCGGCAGTCATGATTATATGAGCCAATCTGTGCAGGGTGTGATTGCAGCCTCATTGGAAGACTGCTGGCAAGTTGCGATTGAAATTGTACAGCGTACGGGTGGCGATCCCGGTCACGCAGGTATTATTGGACCACCTCTCCCGCCAGATGCCGATATGCCAACAACTCTGGCCCTGCTTAAAACACCCGGGTGGGATATTGCTGTACCTGAGGCTCGCGAGGCACTTGAAACAGCAATTGCGCGACTTTCAGAGGCTGGCGTGTCCATCATCAATGCAGAAGATGATGCCGATGTAGCGCGTGTCGAAAAGCTTTTGCATGAATCACTCGCCCTCACGCGCCGCATCAATGCATGGGAATCGCGCTGGCCGCTCAATACCTATGTCGACAAAGACAAAAGCAAATTATCAGAAGGTATGGTTGAGCGCCTTCATGAAGCAGAAGCCATGAGCGTCGATGATTATCGTCATGATATTCTGCGACGTGAAGAAATTCGCTCAGCCTATGCAAGCCTTTCCAATAAAGCTGAAAGCTGCATCACTTTGAGCGCGCCCGATGTCGCGCCTGTTGGTCTTCAATCAACAGGGAACCCCATATTTGCAGTACAGGGTTCATTGCTGGGTGTTCCCACACTATCCTTACCACTGATTACCTTGCGCGGATTTTCGCTCGGAATTCAAATGCTCGGCTTCCTTGACGAGGATGCAGCACTTTTCGCCCATGCCGCGGCTGTTGAGACCGCTATTGGTACGATTGATATCCCTCGGATGTGATGAAGCAGAATTTGTCTAGGGGCAAAACAAAGATTGAGTGGCATTCGCATTGCATGGAAATAATTCGTACTTCGGCGAGGCCGTAAGCTAAATGGAGGCGCAAATGATCAAGAAGATTTCCGCATTGTCTTTCGCACTGGTCAGCATGAGCGCACTCACAGGAGAAGCGCAGGCCCAGAAAGTCTGGAAACATGGCATGGTCGAAGCCAAGAGCGACGCTGGCTTTGTCTTCATGGCAGAAAAAGGCGGCTTTGCCGAGAAAAATGGCATCAAGATTGAATCCATGCAATTCAAAGGTGATGCAATTGCTCTCAAGGCATTGATCGCTGGAGAAATTGATTCATATGAAGGTAGCCCCGGTGCGCCGATGGTCGCTTTTTCAAAGGGGGCTGATGTTCGCCTTGTTGGCTGCTATTGGCCGGGCCTGACTTATGCCATCTTCACCAAGGCTGATGTAAAATCTGTTGCTGAGTTAAAAGGCAAGACCTTTGGTATTTCCTCACCCGGCGCACTACCTGATCTTTTTGCAAGAGCCGTTCTTGAGAAAAACAATGTTGATTCAAAAGATGTGCAATATGCCCAGATGGGCTCGGACACAGACCGCTTCCGCGCCGTGATGGCCGGCGTGATCCAAGCGGCGGCTTCATCCAGCGAATTCACTCCGATTACAGACAAGATGGGCTTGAAATTGCTCGTCCACGCTCATGATGTCACACCAGATTATATTCGCTTCTGCACCTATATGAGCTCGAAGTCGATTTCTTCACGACCGGAAGAAGCTGCGAAGTTTTTGGGCTCTTCAATTCAAGCCTACCGCTTTGCGCTGAAGAATCGCGACGCAGTCGTCAAGCTCACCCGCGAAATGACAAGCGCCAAGGATGATGATCCGCGTGCTGAATTCGTCTTTGATGAAGTGGTCAAACTGAATGCTCTTGATACGGAGATGAGCATCGACCGCAAGAAGCTGAGCTGGATGAAGGATCTCTTTGTCAAAACAGAGACACTGACTTCGCCTGTTGACCTCGACAAATTCATTGATGGCAGTGTGCGTGAAAAAGCACTGGCACTCGCTGGTCCGAAGGGCTGAACATATTATGGAGCAAAGCCCGATGAATGAGGCAAGCACTGGCCAAGTCAGCATGAACGATGTGTCCAAGACTTTCACTTTAAAAGTCGATGGACAGATTCAGATCGTACAGGCTTTGAAGTCAGTTAATTTTGATGTGAAGCAGGCGGAAATTGTCACGCTGATCGGCCCAAGCGGTTGTGGCAAGACTACGGCGCTTCGCATCCTCATGGGGCTTGAAACAGCAAGCCGCGGCCGTGTGTCAGTTGGCGGTAAACAAGTGCATGGCTGCGGTTACGATCGCGGCCTTGTCTTCCAACATGCCGAATTATTGCCGTGGCTGACTGCTGCGCAAAACGTCATGTTTGGCCTCGAAATGAAAGGTATGCGTGGAGCCGAATTACGCGATACGGCTCTGCGCTATCTTGATCTTGTCGGCTTGAAAGATGCAGCCAACCGCCGACCCTATCAATTATCAGGGGGCATGAAGCAACGAGTTGGCATTGCCCGTGCGCTCGCTATCGATCCTGAAGTGCTCTTGATGGATGAGCCCTTCGGTGCGCTTGACGCGCAAACACGCGAAACACTGCAAGGTGAATTACTAGAGATTCAAGCCCGTACGAAGAAGACAATTATATTTGTGACCCATGATCTGGATGAAGCCGTGCTTTTGGCCGACCGCATCATTGTCATGCGTGCCGGCTCAATCCAGGAAACGTTTCAAGTTCCCTTGCCCCGCCCTCGCGGAAATTTGGGCGCTTTGCGTGGTACAGCAGAATTTGCTGAAGCGCGGTATCAAGTCTGGAAAGCGCTACATAGCGCCGAGGCGGTGCATTAATGAGCAAGATTGAGACAATCTCTGCGCCCCAAGCAGTTGAAGATGCACCAAAGCTGAAGCGAGAAATACCCAAATGGGTCATCACGACCATGTCAGTCAGTTTGGTTATTCTGGCTTGGGAAATTTTTGGCCGTGACGTAAATCCAGTCTTTGGCTCTTACCCGTCAGCCATTGCCGTAGCCTTCTGGAAACTCGTAGTGAGCGGTCAATTACTGGCCGCACTGACACAAAGTCTGAAAGCTTTTGTCGTTGGATACGGGCTCTCAGTCTTGATCGGCGTGCCTCTTGGTCTTCTGATTGGGCGCTCAAGATTTCTTGAAGCTGCGATCGGCATTTTCATCACCGGCGCCTACGCCATGCCGCTTGTTGCGCTCGTGCCTCTTCTCGTCCTCTGGATGGGATTGGGCTTCGCAGTAAAGGCGTGCGTTGTGTTTCTAATGGCGGTCTTCCCGATTGTGATCAACACGTGGTTGGGTGTGCGTGCGGTTCCCAAGACATTGATTGAAGTCGGCAAGAGTTTCGTCGCGTCAGACTTCACCATCCTGCGCCGTATCGTTTTGCCCGCCACCATTCCCTATATTATGGCCGGAATTAAGCTCGCTGTTGGTCGTGGTGTGGTGGCTATGGTCATCGCGGAATTCTTCACCGCCATTTCAGGCCTTGGTGCCATTATCATCAATGCAGCAAATGCTTTTGATACAGCGCGCATGTTTGTGCCTGTGATCGTCTTGATGGTGCTGGCTACCATGCTCAATGCTTTTGTCGGTTGGATTGAGCGCAAAGTAGCCCCTTGGCAGGTCGAATTGTCTGGTCGCGACGAGGGTTAAAATGTCTCGCAAATTAAAACTCGCCGTTCCAGATTTCATATCCAATTCTTACTTTCCCGCAGCTGCAGCTGTGGAATTAGGCTTCTTCAAAAAAGAAGGGCTTGATGTCGATTTGGAACTCATTTTCCCGGTCGACAAATGTTATGCAGCTTTGCGTGATGGCGCGATTGATTTTGTCGGAGGCTCTGCTCATTCAGCGCTATCAGCTTTTCCCGAATGGAAAGGTGCGAAGCTTCTCTGTGCACAGGCACAGGGCATGTATTGGTTTCTAGTTATGCGCTCGGATCTCAATCCGCAAAAAGGCAATCTCGATATTGTCAAAGGTCGCAATATTGGCGCAGCGCCTTGGGTCAATATGGGTTTACAGCGTTTGCTGATAAATGCTGGATATGATTTGGAACGCGACCATATCAAAATAGCACCTGTGCCTGGCGCTGCGCCCGGTACAGGGCCGGTCAATTTCGGCCTGACCGCGGCCAGAGCTCTGGAAGAGGGCAAAATTGACGGGTTCTGGGCCAATGGAATGGGCACAGAAGTCGCAGTGACACGCGGTGTTGGCAAAGTTGTGCTCGACATCAGACGCGGCGATGGGCCCACAGGCTGCTTCAATTATACTATGGCCAGCATTGCGACTACAGATGTAATCATCGAGAAAGAACCCGAGATTGCTGCAGCAGCTGTTCGTGCCATTGTTGCCACGCAAAAAGCTTTGAAGGCTGATGTGTCACTTGCCACGCAAGTCGGGCGTGCACTCTTTCCTGAGCAAGAAGCACTGCTCATTGAACGCCTCATTGAACGCGACCTGCCTTATTATGATGCCGCAATCACACCCGAATTTGTCTCTGGGATGAATCAATTCAGCCGTGAAGTCGGCATTTTGAAAGATGATGCTGCTTTCGAGAGTGTCGTCGCAACGCAATTCTCAAAATTCTGGACCGCGTGAGAACAGAAAATGGCTATCAACAAATTACACGATGAATTCCACACACTCGATATGAATAGTGGTTGGGAAGTGCCAGCGGGCTATCCCTCCGGCATCCAGCAAAAAATACTGTCGGGAGCTCTGGATGAAGACAATAAGCGAGGATCGCGTACGCGCCTTCTTCGCTTCGACGCAGGTGTCTACACTACAAAACCTTTCGTCCACGAATATTGGGAAGAGGTTTTTCTGGTCTCCGGCGATCTGACAGTTGGCAATGATGAGCAAGGCAAAGGTGGTGAGAGCTATGCACCTTTCACTTATGCTTGCCGTCCACCCGGCGCATTTCATGGTCCTTTCCGTTCAGACAAAGGGTGCATCCTGCTTGAAATCCACTATTACGATCCGGTCTAAAGCATGAGTGTGCCAACACTCGCCCGCTTGGCGCAGGATCTCGCGCAAGGCAAAACCACCAGCGAGAAATTGGTGGAAGATTGTCTTGCACGCATCGCCGATCCTACGGGTGAAGGAGCCATGAGCTTTGTTCATGTCGCGCAGGAGCAGGCACGCCTTGCCGCACGAGCTATGGATCAATTGCGCAAAGCAGGAGCAGCTCCCTCTGCTTATGCAGGCATTCCCGTTTCGATCAAAGATTTGTTCGATATATCGGGTGAGCAGACGCGTGCGGGCTCACTTGTTTTGAAAGATGTTGCACCTGCTGCGGAAGATGCAGCGGTGGTTGCACGTCTTAAAGCGGCCGGTTTCATCGTCATCGGTCGCACAAACATGACCGAATTTGCTTTTTCGGGTATTGGCATCAACCCGCATTATGGCACACCAAAAAGTATCTTTGATCGGAAAACTGCGCGCGTACCTGGTGGCTCATCATCCGGTGCAGCTATTTCTATAACGGATCAGATGTCTTACGGTGCGCTTGGTACAGACACGGGTGGATCCTGCCGTATTCCTGCAGCTTTCAATGCCATTGTTGGCTATAAGCCGACAGCAAAACGCATACCCATGCAGGGCTCATTTCCGCTCTCAACCACATTGGATTCTATCGGCCCTCTAGCGCACACCGTTGCTTGTTGCGCCGTGCTTGATGCCGCTTTATCAGGCGCGCCTTTGCAGGCCCCTGCCCCGCGCCATCCCAAAGGTTTGCGGATCGCCATCCCAAAAGCCTATGTCATGAATGATATGGATGCGGATGTGGCCGCGGCTTTTTCTGCAAGTCTCAAAAAACTCGCCGATGCAGGCGCCATTATCAGTGAAATCGCCTTTCCTGAGATTGATGCCATTCCCTCGGCCAATGCCAAGGGTGGCTTTGCCGCACCTGAAAGCCTCACGTCGCATAGTCTCTTGATTGAGAAGCACGCCGACCTTTACGACAAACGTGTATTGTCGCGTATCCAGCGAGGACATGAACAATCAGCTGTCGATTTTATTCAGCTCGTTCGCATCCGTGCGCAGATCATTCGTGATTTTGAAAAGCGAATGTCGGATTATGATTGCCTTGCTTATCCGACCGTGCCGATCATTGCGCCGCCCATTGTGGCTCTCGCGGATGATGCAGATTTCACGCGCCTCAATCTGCTGGTACTGCGTAACCCGTCAGTCATCAACTTCCTGGATGGCTGCGCCATTTCCGTCCCGATGACACGCCTGCCAGAGGCACCGACCGGATTGATGCTGGCTTGCCCGGGCGGACAAGATGCAAAACTCTTTGCGCTTGCTGCCGGGGTCGAAGCACTCCTCGCGTGAATTAATGAAACACCCTCTCTCTTAAAAAAAGGGCCCCGCTTAATGCGGAGCCCTTTCGCATGGCCGTCAGAACTGAAGACCGAATGCTCTTCGAGGCGATTAGCCAGCGACGCTGAGATTGCCAGCGGCTGACTTGCCCGTGCGCTTATCAGCGATGATCTCGAAGTTGACCTTCTGACCTTCGTTGAGACCACGCAGGCCAGCCTGCTCGACAGCGCTGACATGGACGAATACGTCCTTGCCACCTTGATCAGGCTGGATGAAGCCGTAGCCCTTTGTCGCGTCGAACCATTTCACAGTTCCCGTAGCCATGGGAATATTCCTTATAAAAACAAGCATAGTCATCGGCACATCAAAGACACGCCGCGCGATATCGAGTTCATCTGGAAGTTTCAGCAGACGCCTAACGGCGAGAGGCCTATCGGCCAGAGTCGATGATTTAACTTATGGACGCGAGCGACATGCCGCAAGAACTTTAAAATAATAATTACGTGTAAGCTTAACCAGAACTAATTAAAAAACACGATGTTGAAAGGGTGAAGAGTTGAACGGGCGTACAGCACGCCCGCCAAATGAGCACCAGATGATGATCAAGTCACTCGTCGCTATAATCTTCTTCATTCTCAGCCAGTGCCGCATAGGCACAGCAGATTGAAGCTTCCGGATCCCAGGCACGCACCGCGGATACCATCCAAAGGGCGCCTTCGAGATCATTGCAAGGGTGACGAACACCGGTTCCCTGAACCCACCAAATCAACACGGCACGCATACTCCAACTGAAACTGGAGAAAACGTAGCAGTGTGTGCTTAACAATCTGTTCCACCCGCCCCGCCATTGCCCGAAAGCGCTCAAAACCCTAAAATTAGGGTCAAATACACCATTAAAAGGGTACAGGCGGAGCTAGAATCAAGCCTGTGCTACGGGAGGTAATATGTTGTCTTTGTTGAAGAAAATGGCTGTTAGCGTCAGTTTGAGCCTAGGTCTGATCAGCATGCCGATTAGCCTAGCCGCAGCACAAGATTCGGGGGCTGCTTTCTACAAGGGCAAAACAGTACGCTTTATTGTTGGCTTGGGGGTCGGTGGTGGCTTTGATGCCTATGCCCGTATGATCGCGCCCTATCTCTCCAAAGAACTCGATGCGACTGTTATTGTCGAAAACCTTCCGGGTGCGGGTGGATTGCTCGCTTTGAACCAGGTCTCAACTGCCCAACCCGATGGGCTTCGTGTGTTGATCGTCAATGGCACGCCTGCGGCCCTCGGCCAGCTGCTTGAGCAGGACAATATTCGTTACGACCTGACCAAGGTAGATCACCTCGGCATTATCAGCGCCTATCCTTGGATTTGGCTCATGGGCCCCAAGACGGATGTCAAAACCGTTGCCGATGCCATGAAACCAGCCTTGAAAATTCGCTGGGGCGGCACAGGCCCGAGTGATGGACCTGCGGACGGTGCAGCGCTCACCTGCCACGTCCTGAAGCTCGATTGCCAGATCGTGCTCGGCTACAAGAGCAGCGGTGACATCGCGCTGGCTATGGAGCGCGGTGAGATGGACGGGCTTTACCTCTCAGATTCTTCAGCCGCCAATTTCGTGAAGAATGGGCAGGCCCGCGCCATTGCCGCCATGGGCCGCGTGCGCTCGGAGCTCCTGCCTGACACACCCACTGTCTTTGAACAGATCAAATTGACGCCCGATCAAGAATGGTGGTTCGACTTCCGTGCCAATTTGAATGATCTCGGTCGCATCCTGATCACCACACCCGGCACACCTGCCGATCGCATCGCCTTTCTGCGTGAAGCGGTGAAGCGTGCCTTGACCAATCCGGAGCTGCTTGCAGAAGGGCAGAAGACGCAGCGCTTTGTTGCCTATCAGCCGCCGGAAAAGGCGCTCGAAATGACGAAGAAAGTCCTGAGCGGCATTAATGCCGAACAGAAGAAGATCGTCCGCGACGTGATCTTCAAAGCAAATTAAGGGGGCAAATCTCCCCCCTTGCAGCGACTCCCGGCTCGGTCTAGCCTCAAACAAAAGGGGCCTTAGACCCTGCCCGGGAGGATATGATGCCGACGATCTCACGTCTTGCGACGATCTTTTTTGCTTCTTTGCTATCACTCGGACTGAATAGCGCGGCGCAGGCCGATGAAGCAGAGTTTTATAAAGGCAAAACCGTCCGCCTTGTAAACGGTGGCGCAGCAGGATCGGGCTTTGATCTTTATTCCCGAATGCTTCAGCCGTGGCTTACCAAATATTTGGGCGCCACTGTCATTGTTGAATCACGCCCCGGTGCCGGCATGATGACTGCGATGAACCATGTCTGGGGCGCAGCTCCCGATGGTTTGACGCTCATGTTGGCACCAGGCGAAGGCGCGGTCTTTGCCAAAATGACAGATGATGCGGCAATCCGTTTTGATCTG
>Ga0214921_10002189_pt1 | contig 32209 bp, 37 predicted proteins | sample LL1505_MetaG_FD_177992 | JGI IMG/M metagenome (GOLD analysis project Ga0214921, IMG submission 177992) | Freshwater microbial communities from Lake Lanier, Atlanta, Georgia, United States - LL-1505 | ecosystem: Environmental > Aquatic > Freshwater > Lake | place: USA: Georgia | collected... | reverse complement strand
GGTGTTGTTGGTGGTGTTGTTGGTGGTGTTGTTGGTGGTGTTGTTGGTGGTGTTGTTGGTGGTGTTGTTGGTGGTGTTGTTGGTGGTGTTGTTGGTGGTGTTGTTGGTGGTGTTGTTGGTGGTGTTGTTGGAGGTGTTGTTGGAGGTGTTGTTGGCGGTGTTGTTGGTGGTGTTGTTGGTGGTGTTGTTATAGATTTATTATAAAATTTAAAGTAATAAATTAAAGAGATAATAACTAGAAAAAGAATAAGCAAAATAAGATAAAACCACCATTTTTTATAAAAAGGTTCTTCTTCTATAATTATATTTTTATTAGGAATATTTGGATTTATAGGAATATTAGGATTTATAGGAATATTTGGATTCATAATATTATATAATAATATATAGTATTATATTTTTAATTTTTTGAATAAAAATTGTTATTAGTAGAATATTTTAAATCTTTTATTTTTGAAAATGAACATGTATAACCTGCATATGGAACAATATTTTTAGAATAATTAAAACCTAGACATTCAGAATCTTTATTACACTCATTAGCACACTCATCTTTAGTTATAGCAGTTAATAACCAATTACGTTGATTATTATTAGCAGGATAAGTTGATAATGATTCTTTGGATTCATTATATATTATATCCAAATGAATCAGATGGTGAAGTAGGAGGAGGTGGTGAAGTAGGAGGAGGTGGTGAACTAGAAGAAGATGAATTTTTTTTTAAATAAAAATCTATACCTCCTTCATATGTAACATCACTTACACTAGAAAATGAACACATATATCCTACATACATAGTAGGATTTTTAGAATAATTAAAACCTATACATTTTGAATCTCCATCGCAAAACTCTGCACATTCATCTTTAGTTTTTCCAGATAATATCCAATTTCTTTCATCATTATATAACGGATAGGTTGTCATAGACTTTTTTGATTCAATTAATGTATATCCAGAAGGAGTTGGCATTACAGGTAATATACTTGGCGCTGGTGTTGTTGGTGCTGGTGTTGTTGGCGCTGGTGTTGTTGGCGCTGGTGTTGTTGGTGCTGGTGTTGTTGGCGCTGGTGTTCTTGGCGCTGGTGTTCTTGGCGCTGGTGTTCTTGGTTTTGATGCTGCTACAGGTGCTAGTATTGGCTCTGGTTTTGGAGTTGTTGGAGGTGTTGTTGGTGTTGTTGGAGGTGTTGTTGGTGTTGTTGGAGGTGTTGTTGGAGGTGTTGTTGGAGGTGTTGTTGGAGGTGTTGTTGGAGGTGTTGTTGGAGGCGTTGTTGGAGGTGTTGGAGGTGTTGTTGGAGTTGTTGGAGGTGTTGTTGGAGGTGTTGTTATAGATTTATTATAAAATTTAAAGTAATAAATTGAAGAGATAATACCTAAAAATAGAATAAGTAAAATAAGATAAAACCACCATTTTTTATAAAAAGGTTCATTTATAACTATATTTGTATTATAAATATTAGGATTTATAGGAATATTAGGATTTATAGGAATACTGGGATTCATATAATATTTTATTATAATATTATAATAAAATAATAAAAAATATATTTATTAATCAACATACCATTTTTGATTTAAACTATTATTACAATCATTTGTAATGACAATAGCACCATTTGATTTATCATTATTTCTAACTTCTAAACAAATTTGTTTATTAACACCTATTTCATTTATAATTCTTCCAGAATTAATATCATATTTCCATCTTTGTTTTTGAACATTTTCAATAACAGAATAATCACAGTCATCTATAGAAACATAATCTTTAACTTCATATTGAGTTTTATCTACATTAGTTTGTAAACATTTATTACTTTTAAAATTAAGTAATTTTTTATCTTTTTCAATGATATTAGATCTAATATAAGAGAAATATTGAGTAGGGTTATTAAAACAGTTAAACATATTAACTAATTCTCCCGATTTAATAGAATTATTTTTAATATCAAGACAAAAGTTATCTTTTATTATACTTTTAATTCTTTTATTATCTAATTTAAATTGTGGGAATATAATCCAATAATAATTATTATTTTTATCAAAACATCTTAATGTTCCATCATTAAATAAACTTAATTTATAAGGACCTCCTTCATTTTTTATAATTTGTAGATTATCAATAGCAGACCAAACAATATTATTGTTATACTTATTTTTTTTATTATCATTAATGATAACTAAATTACCATTAGGTTTAAATATTAATTTATAAGAACATATTTTACTTATATCTGTTGTTTTATAATTATAATTATTTTCATTTATATTAGAAGGAATATCTTTGTTAGAATTATCTATAAATTTGGTTTTAATATAATTTCTACCGGGTATATATGAAAAAGGATTATAATTCATACTAGGTGATAAATTTGAATAATTAAAATTAGATAAATTTAAATTATCCAGATTTGGTAAATTTATATTTAAATTAGAAAGATCAGGTATATCTATTTTAACAGGAGGAGGGGGAGTTGTAGTTTCTGGTAAATTAATAGTTGGTATATCTAAATTAATCTTAGATAAATCAGGTATATCTATTTGAACAGGACCATTATTAGTATTAATAGTAGTTGTAGAAAACATATCTTCTACATATTGAGGCACTCCTGGTTGAGTAATATTTTCATTTTGTTTTCTTTCAGCTTCTTTTTCTAATTCTAAATCTACATTTTGTTGTAATTCTTGAGAAAAACGATTTAAATCTGAAGGTAAAATTGTATATAAATTTAGATTTGTTTGATTATCAGGTAATTCAGAAGCAGTAGAACCTGTAGGTGTTTGTTCTGATTCATTCATAGGTTTTTGTCTATTTAAAATAACTTGTTCTAATTCAGGATTTTCTTTTATAAGTTCGTCAACTGCTTTTTGAGCTTGTAATTCAGTTTGTTTTGTTATATCTTGAATAGAAGGAGGTTTTTCTAATTTAACTCCTTCTTGATCAATAGTGTCAAGTCTATCTTGAATATTTTTTATTATTTCAGAAGCTATTATAGCACTTTTTTCACCACTAGATAGTTCAGTATTAGTTTCAAGTTGTTTTTCTAACTTTTTTTCATTTTGAAGATCTTGATTAAAAGCAGAATATAATACTTTTCTATAAATAGTTTGTTTTTCTTTTTCTTCATTTTCATTTTCTTTTTTTTTTATATTATCAACTAAAACTAAATTTTGTTTTTCTGTATCTGTTAAACATTTAGCCCATCCTACATTTTCTTTTTCAGAATAATAATCATAAACTTCAGCGCAATTCCATAATATAGAATTATTTTTTGTTATAATTAAATTACCATCATCTTTATTCATATTTAAAATTATTTTTTCATCAGGAGAATACATTGTTATTATTTCTATATCTTTATCTGAACTTTTTATTAAAAACTTTTTATTATCTAAACTATCAGAAGGGATATAACTACTTGGACCAGTTGAACTATTTCTACTAGTAGAACTACTTGGACCAGTTGAACTATTTCTACTAGTAGAACTACTTGGACCTGTTGGACTCGTTGGACCCGTTTGACTCGTTTGACTCGTTGGACTCGTTGGACCAGTTGGACTCGTTGGACCAGTTGAAGATTTTTTATAAAAATTAAAATAATAAATTATACCAATAATAACTAGAAATAAAATAAGTAAAATAAGATAAAACCACCATTTTTTATAAAAAGGTTCTTCAAAGTTTTGATTATTAATATTTTGATTATTAATATTTTGATTATTAATATTTTGATTAGAATAAATAGGAATATTAGAATTCATAATATAATATAGTATATTATATTATAATAAAATTAAATAAAAAGTTTTTACAGTGTCAAACACACAATAAAAACAGAACACCGGAAAAAACGAGTTAAGATAAACTCAAGTTTTTTCTAATAAAAAACTAGTTATATATAAATATAGAAGAAATAACTATAATAAAAATTTACATAGTATGAGAGTAAGTGCAATCCTCTCCCTTAGAACATTTTCCTTTCTTAAAGAAAGAACAAGGAAGAGTTCTAAAGTTATGAGGTTTTGCAGATTTAATTTCATGTTTAAATTTACAGTTATCTCCATATTTACAGTAACCACTAGAAAAATATTTACAGGAAATATTTTTTTTGTTCATATCAAACTCCTTTAATTTTTTATTGAGTTTGTTTATAACATCATCATTAGATTTAACATCATCATTAGATTTAACATCATCATTAGATTTAACATCATCTTGAGATTTAACATCATCTTGAGATTCATCATCATCAGATTCATCAGCCCAACTTTTAGATTTAGAGGAAGAGAGTTTCTTTTTCTCAATATATTTCTGAAGTTTTATTTTCTTTTTGAGATTTTTGTCAACAAGAGAAGTAATATAAAGATAGTAATGTTCAAGATAATTCAATTTTTCTCTTAAAAAGAAAATATTATTTTCTTTATCAAAAGATGTAAGATAATTTCTTACAGATACAATATCTTGATATATTACTTTTTGTTTTTCTTTTTCTTTTTCATCTAAAAATTTATCAGGATGATTTCTTAAAGACATCTTTTTAAATGCTGTTTGTATATCATCCATAGAACTATTTATGTTTAGTTGAAATGATTTAAGATGATGTATATATACAGGATCAAATTCAGTCCAACTAAAATTTTGTTCTTTATAAGAGATATTATTTTGATCTAAAAAGGAAATATCACCTCTAATAGAATTTTCAATAGTAGAGATTCTATTTTTAGTGCTATGAATCAAATTTTGTAAGAAAAAATCAAGACGTTCGTTTTTTTGTAAACAAAGAAATTTTCTAACTTTTTGAATGTCTTTTTCATCTTTATTTTGATCATTCAAGATTTCAATAATCATATTATATCTATCTGAATCAACAAATTCAAGTAGTTTAAGCTGAATAATACGTCTTTCATGAATGAATTTTTCCATCAAAAGATTATCAAGAATATTCATATTGTCATAAATTTTTTTAAAATTTTTTTGAAATAATCCAATAGAATCCTTGATATGTAATAAGATAGCTAACTTTCTAAGATGAGTAGTTTTATCTAAAATATGATTTATTCTCTCATGTTCAGGACTTTCATAATTACAAAGAGAACCATAAACACAGAAGTTTATTTTAATTTCTTGAAATTCTTTGTTAAAAAAGAACTTATCTAAAGAAGAGAATTTAAGATCATTCATATTAATATCATTTTTAAGATTTTTAAGTTTCAAAGCCTGTAATTCAATTAATTCAGAAGATTTCTGTTTAATTAAATTTTGTAAAGCAAAATCATCTAAAAATGTAAGAGGAGATTGATATGAGGAGGGAGCGCAAGACATTTTTATACTTTTATACAGGTTTTAAAACTTTTAAAAAGAGTGAAATGTAAAGTATAAAAGGAAAGTGCCGAGTACCAAGTACGAGATAAAAATAAATTAATATAAAAAAATCAATTAATTTTTATGATAAAAACTATATTTTATAAATAAAAATTATTTAAATTTAAGTAATTATAGTATTATAAAATATATCTATAATTTTATAATCTTTAAGATATAATTATAAAATGTGTGGAATACATCTTTATATCGAAGGTAATAAACAATTATCTATTTATTCAGGAAATTCTTTAATAAAAGATATAGTAGAAGCATCAATGACAATTAAACCGAGAGGACCAGAAAATACAATAATTAATATAACAGAAAATTATATAATGTCATTTCATAGATTAGCAATACAAAATACAAGTATAGAGAGCAATCAACCGTATATTTATATAGATAAAGAACAAAATTATAGTTATTATTTATTATGTAATGGAGAAATATATAATTATAAAGAATTAATAGAAGAGTATGAATTAGATGATAAATCTTGTAATAGATATATAAAAAATGATTGTGATGTAATATATCCATTATTTAATCATTTTAATGAAATAGAAAAAAGAGAAGGTAAAGTTGTTAATAAATTAAATAATTTTATAAATGTAAATGAAATATTAAATGGAGAATATAGTATAGTTTTAATAGAAATAAATAATAAAAATAATCAAATAGAAAATATATTTATAAGCACGGATCATTGTTCAGTTAGACCATTATTTAATTATTTTAATGAAGAAACAAATACAATAATCTTAAGTTCATTATTAAAAGGAATAACAAAAATAAAAGACATAGATTTAAAAAATTATAAAATAGATAGATTAAATGGTTATGATATATATCATTATGAATTAGATTCTTTTAAAGAAAGAAAATATAAATTAAATAAATATAATTATAAACCAAATTATTTACCTTATTTATATAATGTTGTGGGTGTATATGGGGATGTATCTGATTTTAGTATAGAAGAATGTAAAAAAATAAATGATGAATTATTATATTCAAATATAGTTCAAAACCTAACAGATGGAGTTATCAGAAGATTACATTCTGATAGACCTTTAGGATGTTTATTATCAGGAGGATTGGATTCAAGTTTAGTAGCAGCTATAGCATCAAAAGAATTAAAAAGACAAGGTAAGAGATTAAAAACATTTACAATAGGAATGAAGAATTCAACTGATTCATATTATGCAAAAAAAGTTTCAGAATATATAGATAGTGATCATAGAGAGATAATTATAACAGAAGAGGAAGCATTAAATAGTATAGAAGAAGTAATTAAATGTTGTGAAACATATGATATAACAACAATAAGAGCAAGTGTAGGTCAATATTTAATATCAAAATGGATAAGTAAAAATACAGATATTAAAGTTATATTAAATGGAGATTCAAGTGATGAATTATTTGCAGGATATTTATATTCACATATGGCACCTAATACTGAAGAATTACAAAAAGATTTAATTAGATTAATTGAAAATATACATTATTTTGATGGTTTGAGAGTAGATAGAAATTTAAGTTATCATGGTTTAGAAGCTAGATTACCATTTATAGATAAAGAATTAGTAGAATTTTGTAAACGTTTAAGTGGAGATATTAAAGAACCTAAAGAATATAAAGGGAAAAAAATAGAGAAATATATATTAAGAAAAGCATTTGATGAATTTTATAGTTTAAATTATAATGATGGTAAGTTAATATTACCAGAAGAGGTATTATGGAGAGTAAAAGAAGCAATGTCAGATGGAATAAGTAAAAAAGAAAAAAGTTGGTATCAAATAATACAAGAGTGGATAGAAAAAACAAAAATAGTAGATGAAAATAAAATATATAATTATTTATCACCTATATCTAAAGAATCAAGATGGTATAGAGAAGTATTTGAAAATGAATTTGGTTCTGAATCAGTTAATATTATACCATATTATTGGATGCCACAATGGTCAAAAACAAATGATCCATCTGCAAGAACATTAAGTATATATAAATAATTGATTTTTAACAATATAATTAATTTATCTAAAAGAAAGATGAATATAAATTGTAATTGTAAAAATAAAAATTATTGTTATTGTTATGATGATTGTTATAATTATATAACAGATCAAGATGAACTTTATTTAGAAGAAAATAGTTGGTTAGTAAATGAAATTATACATACAGAAAAAATATTAAATATAGGAAATACAGAATACTTATATTATATGAAAGATAATCTTTTACATAATTTTTATATAATATCATCAAAATATGACCCATGTTCAAAATTTTATTCTAATGATTATTATTCAGAAGTGAGTGAATATAAATGGTATCATTATGGTAAATTACATAATTTTTATGGACCAGCTATAGAGATAAACACCATATATAGAATACAAGATGAAGAATCAAATGAATTTGATGGTATTAAAATAGGATACTATATATATGGTAGATATTATGAAGAAAAAGATTTTTTTAAGGAAATAGAATTATGTAAAAAAAAAATAAATACAAAATTATTATATAAACTTAAATCTAAAGATATTTGTTCAATAATATCTGATTATTTATTTTAAAATGATTATGATTAAGTCTTATTAATTTTTTATAAAGGGCTAAGCCTTTTATCATAATATGAGTATTAATTTCATCTATAAAAATTACATATATTAATAATATATGTAATTAAAAGAGTAAACTTCTTTTAAAATAAATATTTAGATATAATAGAATTTATATCCATATTATATAATGTATTTTTATTATATGTATTTACCTCTTTAAAATAATTATTTATTAATTTTCTTTTTTTATTTAAATAATTTTGAGCTATTTTTCTATATATAGATTTTATTGATATTAATTTATATATTGTATTTTCTATGTAATATGAACTTAAATTAAAATGATATCTTTTTAATAATATATCTCCATTAATATCATAATATATATAAGCTGGTCCATTTAATCTAAATAATAGAGGATTATATATTTTATTTAATTTTAAATTATAAGTCCATGATAAAGATTGAATATTTCCATTTTGATAATAATTAATTATATTAGGTTTATCTTCTTTTATAAATTTTTTTGTATTTTCTTCATCTAAAATCCATATTTCTTGTCTTTTATATACAGTTTGATTTATATTTTGTTCATCTATATAATATGGATAATATGATATATAAATAGGACCATCATTTCTATATTTTAATTCACCATACCATGATTCTAACAATATATTTCCATTTTCGTCATAATTTATATGTATTGGTCCATTTTCTCTATATCTTTTTCCATATTGAAACCAAATCTCTGTATCAATATTGCCATTTTCATAATAATAAATTTTAGCTGGTCCATTATTATTATGTATAATACCATTATAATACCAAATTTCTCTATCAATATTACCATTTTCATAATAATAAATTTTAGCGGGTCCATTATCTTTATGTATAATATTATTTTTATACCATATTTCATTTTTTATATTTCCATTATTATAATAAGATGTAACACATATTATAGATGTTTTACATATATCATTATTTGAAGGATATACCTTTTTAAAATCAAGAAAAGGATTATTATAGGTTATAATCCTTTTCTTCATTAGTTATAATAATAATATAAATTTATTCTTTAAAAGGGATTAATTATTTTTAAATATTTTAAGAATTCTTAAAATATTTATGTAATTACTTACTAGTTAGACCTAACTAGTAAGTCAATAGGTATGTTCATAGGTATATAATAGCAATTATAATTTTTCTGGATGAAAAATCAATATTTACAAACAAGAAAATGCAGGCATATCATCTAATAAATTAGATTTTTGTTTGTTTAAATCTGTAGTAGATGAATTCTTTTGTTGATTTAAATCAAATGATATACATTTTTTCTTATTTTCACTAAAAGTTATACTTTTAGTTGGAGAACGTGACCGTGTTGATGTTTTTTTTCTTGGAGCAGCAGGAGGTTTTGGAGTAGTAAATTTTGATCTTTTAATATTATTAAGAAGTAAATCAAAAGTAGATTTAAGATCAGTTGTTATATCTTCTAACATTTTTTCAGATATAATAACTGAAGAATCTAATTCTAAAGTATTTTCAAAATCAATTAATACTAAATCACAAAAATCATATTGATCTTTAATATTAACCATTATATTTTCAATATTCAAATCATCATGACGCAATCTAAAATTATTTACCAAGTAAATAACTAAATTTAAAGTCTGTTGAAATCCATCATTAATTTTATGAGTTATAAATTCAATACTATCTGTTTGTTTGTAGAGATCGTAGATATATTGAGAAAAAGTTTTATCTCTCTTTTCCATAATCATAATACCATGATAAATATTAAATTCATCATCATAATATAATATATGATCAATTAAAGGGACAGTAGCATTTGCATTTTGAAATTTATGATGCATTTTAATATTTTTTTGAAATATATCAGTATAATTGTTTCTATTTTCAAGTTCTTTTACCACATATTTTTTATTGATATCAATATTTAAAGAATAATTATTCTCTAAAGGTTTGATATCAAATATTTTAGCTTGAGAACCTTTACCAATTTGAGATCCTTTGATCCAAGACATAGAAGGGGTTTTATAGGTAGCCATTTTTAAACTTTTATTTCGCTTAAAAAGAAGATACTAATATACTAAAATGAATGTATATTATGAAATAAAAATAATACAAATAAAAAAAATCATTTAATTTTTCTTTTATTTTTACTTATCTAAAAATAAATAAATGAATTAGTTTTCTAAATATAATATTCTTTTAAAAATTATTTTTATAAAAATATAAGAAATGGATTCTACATCATCTAAGAATAATTATAAAGAATATTTATCCATAAAAAAAGAAGAAGTATTTCAATATTATTATAAAAAAATAGTTATAAAAGATGATGAATCTAAGTCTTCAATAACACATATTGAATGGTTTTCTAGAACTACTAAAAGAAACAGAGAATATAATACTAATGACGAAGATACAATGAACGAAATTAATAAAGAAAAATCTAAAAAACAAAAAAATATATAAAAGGACTAAGTTAAGTCCTTTTTAAATTATTACAATTTAATAATTGTAATAATTTTCATCTTTCATCAGAAAAATATATTTTAAAAGGGTTTATCAATTAAAATAATCTTTTTTAAAGTGAATTTATAAAATCATTTTTTAAATTTTTAATTGTATTTTTCAAAATAAATAAATGTTCATTTAATAACTCTTTTGGTTTTATAGAATTTTTAGATTCTGTCAATTTTAATTTAATAACTATTCTATTTTCAAGAGGATGTATCATTCTATAACCTATAAATTCAACTCTATTATCTTTAACTAATGATTTTTGAATTAAATTAGCTATAGTATGATCACCATTTAATAAAGTTATTTCCATAGAATAGTCGTCGATATTTTTAAATATCACTTTTTTATAAATGGCTAAGCCCTTATCAGAATCTTCTGAAACTTCAGAAGTTAATTTAATAATAGGATCATTATATCTTCTAATATAAATTTGTTTTTCTATATCAGAAGACATATCTTTTATATCAATATCATTATTCATTTCAATATCCATATTTTTATTATAAATATATATTATAAATATATTTATAAATCATTTTTTTATTTTATGCGGGTTGAACTTTTATACTTCCTCCTTCATCATTAAAATCTCCTCCTATATTAAGAGAAGATGAAGTTAATTCCAATTTATCTCCAAGAAAATTTTCATTTTTATATATTATAACTTTATATCCTTTAGGTATTTGTATAGAAGTTATTTCATCCATTACATATAATAGAGCATCTCCCTCTGGTGTTCCTTGAAGATTATTTTTTGTATAATCTCCAAAATATTTTAATTCCATTTTATCTCCTCCAAAATTTTTATTTGTATATATAGTTGGTTTTGTAGATGACCAAAATACTTTATCACTACCATCATATACATATAATATACCTTCATTTGTTAATGATAATTTATATGGACCTCTTGAATCAGTTCTAATTTTACCTCCAACTTCATCGATATTAGACCATATTTTTACACCATCTTCAAATGGATTTCTTATTGATAATTCTCCATTTGCTAAAAATAAATAATAAGGACCTCCAACTTTTTTATTATATCCAGTTGTTGCAGCAGCATTCCATATAGGTGACCCTCTAGTTATATTATTTTGTAATATAGGAGATATAACTAGATTCCCATCATCTTGTAAAACTAATATAAATTTACCATCAGGTGAATATAAGGGTAGAGGAATTGCTGCAGGAACAGTTTTAGCTTTAAATGAATTATAATCTTTAGATAATGTGAAAAACATATCATTTTTATTATTTAAATCACATATATCTAAATTATAATATTTTTTTTGATCATTATAATAAATACACATATCTTTATCATCTTTATATAAACTAATAAATGCTCCAAGATTAGTATTTTCATCTATAAGTCTATATTCAAATCTCTGATTATAATTTGATATATCACATTGTTTTAATGTTAATGGTTTTTTTTCATTATTTATACCTGTAACTCCTCCATCATCTAAACATAAATTGGTTGAAGTTTTTTTAATTAATCTTTTAACATGATCATATTCAAACATTTGATTTTCTTGATTAAAACCACATTGTCCATTTATTATCATAGTTGGTAGTTGTCCAAATATACCATTACCTTGAGGACTAAAAGTCATACAATTACCATTATTAGAAGATAAAATAAAAGGAGTAGTTAAAGGATTAGTAGTAGGAGGTTTGCTTAATATTTTAGGAACACCTTTTACATTTTTATTAAGTATCCATATTTTTTTATTTTTATTGTTATAAAGTGTTAAATCACCATTATTCTCTAACTTTAATTTTAATGGCATTTCTGTTTTTTTAGTAGGTGTAAATTCTATATTATTTATTATAGACCATATATCATAATCATTTTCATTTAATGTTTGATATCTATTTTCTAAATCATATGCTGAAGATCCTGATAATACAAGATTACCATTTTGAAATAAAAATAATTTACAAGGACATTCTTTATCAATCCATGCTGCTTTTTCAATACCTAATTCTCTATTTATATTTTTTAAATTCCAAATAATATTATTATTTTCTCTTATATATAAATTTGATCTATCAACTTCTAATTTATATACTTTATTATCAGATTCCATATTTTTTATTTCTATTTTTACATCTGGACTCTTTAAATAAATTGCATTTGGATCTTCTTGTGTTTCTATTGGAGGAGGAGTTGAACTTTCTTCTTCTTGTTGAATATCTTCCATTTTTTGTTTTTGAGATTCTTCTATTTGAGGAGTAGATGTTGATTTTTGTTCAGTTGATTTTTGTTGAGTAGATTCTTTTTTATAATAATAGTAATAATAGTATATAGCCCCTATAATTCCACCAATCAATATGATTAATAAAATCCAAAATATTGGTTTTTTATAAAAAGGATCTTCTTCTTCGTATTGATAATTATAATCATATTGTTGCATTTGTTGCATTTGTTGCATTTGAGGAATTTGTTGCATTTGAGGCATTTGTTGCATTTGTTGCATTTGAGGCATTTGTTGCATTTGAGGTATTTGTTGCATAATTTTTATAATATATTATATAAATTATATATAATATTATAAAAATAAATTACTTTAAAATTAATATAAATAAGAAAGTTAATTTTTTATCAAAAAATTAATTGATTTTTTATTTTAACATGAAAAATAATACATATTCAGAGTTCAGAGTATAAAAATTAACAATCTTCATTTTCAAAATGAGTGTTCCATTTTCTGACATTGACCCTTCTTTCGTTTTATCTTTTTCTGACAGTGACAGATTTTCTATCGCCAAGGATATCTTCTATCATGATGAAAACATGATGTTCAAAACTAGATTTTTTTCTATTTTGAATTTATGTTGGACTTATTTTGGAATGCTTTCCAGAAGTGATAAAGAGTCTCGTAACTATTTAGATAAAAATATGTTACCTGAATTACAAAAATTCTTTTACAATGATTTCTGGTCATTCAAGTCAGTTTTTTTTCCTAATGAGACTATTGATCAGATTGTAAAAATTCTTGGTATTGATAGATCTTATAACAAAGAGATGATTGGTTATGAAGGAATTGAAAGTCTCGTTTTCACGATTTTATTGTCTCCTAAGATGAGATTTGATGATTATACTCTCTGTTTTCCTAGACGTTAAATACATATTTAACGGTTTATAATGGTTTTATCAAGATGTGTTTTAGAGGATTTATTCTTCTTTAAACACGGGGATCTTGATTAGTGTTTGTTTTTGTGGATGAAGTTCCACCCCCAAAAACTTAATTATTTATTTTCTCTATAAATGATTCATATAAAATTATTTAATAATAATGATTAAATAATATTTTATATTAAATTTATTTTTTTTATATTATATTTTTATATAATATAAAAAATGTCTTTTTATAACGTTGATTCGAATCCTCTTATTAGAAGTAGAAATATGGATTTAACTGGTAGACAAGATATAACTTCATCTGTTGGTAGTATTGCTTTAGTTATGAGTCAAAATGGTTTATTACCTCCTCCTGGTTCTATTTTTCAATATGCTGGTAGTGTATCTCCTACAGGTTATTTTATTTGTGATGGTAGTGCTATATCAAGAAATGATTATGAAGCATTATTTTTAATTATAGGAACAATATATGGTTCAGGCGATGGTTCTACTACTTTTAATTTACCTAATTTAAAAGGTAAATTCCCTGTAGGGTATGATTCTTCACAAACTGAATTTGATAATTTAAATGAATCAGGAGGTGCAAAAACACATACATTAACAATTGCTGAAATGCCTTCTCATAATCATAATGGTTTAACTCAAAGTGCTGGAACACATACTCATGGTATTACAGATCCTGGACATTCACATACTTTACCTCAATCTTTAACAGCTTTAACAGGCGTTGGTCCTAATGATGATTGGACTCAAGGAAGCGGAACTAATACAGGATCTTCTGTAACTGGAATAACTATAAATTCTGATGGTGCACATCAACATGTAATTGATTCACAGGGAGGAGGACAAGCACATAATAATTTACCTCCTTATTTAGTATTAAATTATATAATAAAATATTAATTTTTCCTTAATTAAAAATTAAATGATGATAAATATAATATATAATGTGTAATTTTTCTTTATTTAAAAATAAATTAAATATATCTTATATTGATAAATATAATTTATTTAAAAGAGGATTTTATCTTTATAATAATCAATATATATTTTCTAAAACAATATTAAATGGTAAATGGATTTTTGAAAATAATCAAGATTCAAATATGAATTCTTCATATATATTAGGTTATCATTCCAATTATTCAAATAGAGAAGATCAAGTTCTTTATAGAAATAGAGAATTGAATGATATAAATAATTTTAAATTTATATTAAAAAATTCAGATTTAAAATTAAGTTTAAGTAATTTTTTATATAATAAAAAAAATTATTATATACATTCTAATTTTAATGATATAAGTTGTAATTTATTTTATGTTCTTAATGATTCTAATAAAATTATATTTTTTCGTTTAGATATGAATACTATTTATTTTGATCCTCAATTATATGAAATAGAATCAAATTATCAAAATTTAGAAAATGATAAACCTTTTTTAATATAAAAATTTTATATCTATATAATATTATATAGATATATGCCTAATTCTCCTTTATTTTATAAAAGATTAAATAAATTAATTAAATCAGGTTCTCTTGGTAAATATAAAAAAAAATCTAAATCTAAATATCCTAGAATTCCTTATTTAAAGAAAAATGAAAATCCTAGTCATCATTCAGATTTATTTGTAGATGAAGAAAAAACTAAATCTATAAAAGGTTTAAGATTTAGAAGTGAAAAAGAAGCGAGATCAAGTGTTAAAAAAATTAAAAATTTATATAAAAAGAAAAAAGTAAGTTATGCACATGCAAAACAAGCAGCTATGGCAATGGAACAAAGATCAAGATTTCATGCACATAAAACAAAAGAAATAAGAAAAGCAAATAAAGTATGGAAATCTTTCTTAAAAAGTTTTAAAAAATAAAAAAACTTAATCTTTTTAAATTTTTTAAGAATACTTAATAATACTTCTATTTAAATAGAAGTATTAATTAAAAGATAATATAATAATAGTTTAAACAAGAGCTTTAGTCATTTAATAAAAATAATCTGATATAATTTTCAATATTTCTTTATAATAAAGATTTGAACTATCTAATTTATTTATTAATAAGTCTTTTTTTTCTCTTATTATTTCATTTCTTTTTTGTTCATGTTCTTCTTTACTATATTCAACTCCATTAATATAATATTCTTCATAATGAGGACCATTCCATCCTCCATAATAAGGATAAACATCAACTTTTTTAGAATAACCATATAAATTATCTAATACTCCATTTTCATGATATTTAGTTATATATTCATGATAATCATCACTGAATTTTTCTGTATATAAAGAATAAGAACAACAGTTTTCTATACAATGTAATAATCCATTCTTTTTAGTTGAATATTTATATTTATATAAAAAATCATTTTCTAATTTCTTTTCATTATAATCTCCATAAAAATTATCTCTTTCATCATAATTATCAGGATTATTAAAAACATATTCTTCGTCATAAAAACCATCATTATTATCAAAACATTGATAATATATATTTTTATATTTTTTATAAGTATTTTTTTGATATAAGTAAACCATTTTTTCTTCATAAATATTTTTATTTATTTTCCAACGCAAAATAAAATAAAAATCGTATTTTTTTAATTTTTCCATTTCTTTAGAATCTTTAAATGAATTCTTTTTTAAATTTTTAAGATGGTCAAGTCCTCTTAAATTAATTTTAGACATTTTATACTAATAGTATAACGATTATATTTTATTTAAAGATGAATTTAATAAATAAATAGTATAAATAACACAAAAAATCAATTATTTGAATAATTGATTTTTTACAAAGAATTTTTATCTTAGTAATCCACTTTAAATTTAAAAGAACTAAAGTCTTTTAATTACTTCTATATATATAAATAATAATATTTTTTACAGATTTAATAATGACTTTTATAATATGTAATATTTTATAAAAAATAATCATTATAGCTAAAAGATATATCTCTGTTTTATCTTTATTAATATAAGTATAATGAATACTCCAATAATAATGAAACATATATATTATAATATAATCACATGTTATAGTTAATAATATATAAGTAATGTTATAAATAATATATTTAAAAAGAGTATCATTATTCTCATCAAAAAAAGAATTAATTTTTGAAATCATATTTATAGAGATAAAAATAAATCTAAAGAAGGTTTTTATAAAATTATAAAAATTAATTTAAAAAAATCAGTTAATTTAAGATAAAAGAGATGAACAGAACATGTCTTCCAATATCAGAAAATGAAACTGGAATAAATAGTTGTTGTCATTATTCATTAACAGAAATTATTGAAAAAAAAGATAAATTAACAGGAGAAGTCTTATTATATTTTTCTAAAAAATTTTTAGAAGATTATTTTATTGACTATTTTATTGATAATGATATTTCTTATAAAGAATCAGATTTAAATGATTATTATAGTGTAAAAAAATCTAATCTTATTTCATGGGAAATTTTATATCTTTTAAAGATAGAATCATATAGTGCTTATAATTGGTATCCTTATGTTAAAAAATTTACTTATAATTCAGATTTTATAAAAATAGATCAATTATCCGATTTAAATTATCTTTTAAAAGATGTTATTTTCCCTAAATTTATTAAATTAGATACAGTATCATCTAAAGATACAAATCATTCAGGTATTTTTTATAATAAAGAAGAAGTATATAATATATTTTCTAAAAGTTCTCGTATTATAAATACATTAAATAGTAAACCAATTTCAAAACATCATTATTTATTTATTAGAGAACCAGATTTTAATATAAAAAGAGAATATAGATGTTTTATTTATAATTTAAAATTAACAGCAGTATCAATGGATGAAAAGATAAAAGAAAATGAAAAACAAAAATTAGAATCATTTATAAATGAAATAATAACTTATTTACCTTTTCATAGTGCAATTTTAGATATTAAATTAGAACCTGAACCTAAATTAATTGAAATTAATAATTTTGGAGCAGATTCCCCTGCAGGAGCAGGTAATTTTAATTGGAAAGAAGATTATTTTATATTATATGGAGGAATGAATAAAGTAGAGTATAAATAACTGAATAATTATTGTTTATTTATAATTAATATAAATAACTGAATAATTATTGTTTATTTATAATTAAAATAAATAAAATGAATAAAATTTTATATATTGGTGCTGGTTTACATACAGAAATAATAAATCATTTTAAAGATGTAAAAGAATTTGTATTTATAGATTCACAACCAAGAACAGAATATGGTCATCGTTATTATTATAAACCATTTTACAGGGATATATATGATAAATTAATAAATAAATTAGAAAATGATAATTTTAAATTATATGATAAAATTCAATTAACAAATAATTTTGAAGAAATTAATAAACCTCATTTAGAATCTACTAAATTATGTTTTAAAAATAATAAAGATATAAAATTAAATTATTATATATCTACAAGTTTACCTCATGATTATTATGATAATGAATTATTACAAAATGAAATAAAAGAATGTAATACTCTTTTAATATCAGGTTATTATCCACATTATATTTTTACATATGATATAAAAAAACCTTTTCATTTAATATTATATTCAGATACAGTATACCCTAAAACTATAGAGGATATAGAAGAAGATGAACAAAAATCTGTAATTAAATATATGTTTAAATATCCACAAGATATAAAATCATATACATATGTAGATATAGATACAGGAAATAAAATTATTTTTAATACATATAATGAATTTTATAATTATTGGTCAATAAATAGGAAAAACTGAGTATTTGATAAGGGCTTAGCCCTTTATAAAAATATAATAAAAATATTAGACTTGTCAGTTAATACTTATATTTAAAATATAAGTATTAAATAATTATTTATATTCTTTTAAGATTGAAATTCATCTCTTAATTCTTGATAAATATTACCATATATAAAATCTTCAACAATATCATTAGTTGAATCATTTGATTCCATTCTTTCTAATATATTTTCTATTATATGAATAGATTTGATATATGATTTATATTGATTAATCCAATTTAAAATCATATGATAAATATCAGAGGAACTTACATTATTATCCCAAGATGCAAATATACTATTAAAATCTATAAACATATTTTGATTATCAATAGAATTCATTTTAAGAGTCTTAAACTTTTTTATAAAATAATATTTTATATGATAAAATCATTTTTTTATATTTGTATAAAGAAGTAATAATACTCATATTTAAATATGAGTATTAATTTTAAGAATAAAAGAGATTCATTTTTAAAGTAAGTTTACTTTAAAAAAGATCTTTTAAAAAATCATTCTTAAAAAATGCAATAGAATATTTACCTATTTTATGAATTAAAACAAAGACTTGTATTAATAAATATACAATATATAAGAAATAACTAACTTCAAGTAAATCATAAAAACATTTTACTAAAGAAGCTTGAATACCTAACTCTAATAAATTTATTGGTTTTTCTTTATCAATTGAAAGGAATTTTTCATATGTATCAAAAGGAGAAAAAAGATTATTTTTATAAGATATTAAGTAATTAGAAAAATAAATTTTTAAGTATTGAACATAGTGAAATATAACTATATTTAGAAAAAAAGTATAAATTATATCCATTAAAATTTTAATTGTTAACATAATAAGTCTATAACTTAGAATGCTAATATTAAAGAAAAGGTTTTTAATGGAAAAAGTCATCTCTTTTTAACTTTATATTATAGATAAATAATTTGAATTTTATAAATAAATAAAATTAGAATAAAAAAATCAGTTATTTTTTATTTTATTTTTAAATAGTAAATATGAAAATTTTAAAATCTCTATTTATTATTTTTTCTACATTATTTAATCCTATTTTATCTATTGAAACAAAAGATAATTTATTAAGTTCAACTTCTTGTTTAACTAAAATTAATAAATTTGATGGTAATTGTATAAAATCATCTGATTGTAATGGTGGTATTTATAATAATTTATGTCCTGGTATATTTAAATGTTGTATTGATGATATAAATAGTTCACCTTGGTTATATTGGAAATATGTTTCAAAAGATGAATTTAAAGGATTATTTCCATTATTAAGTGATATAAGAGTAAATACATTATATCCATGGTATAATAAAGCATTATCTAATATATTAGAGGATATAAATGATAATAAAATGAAATGTAATATAATATCATCATTTTCAGCACAAATTGCTCATGAATCATTAGATTTAACGACTTTTGAAGAATTTGCTTCAGGTGAAGCTTATGAAGGTAGATGTAAACAATTAGGTAATTGTTCTCCTGGAGATGGTATAAAATATAAAGGGAGAGGAGCTATACAAATAACAGGTAAAAGTAATTATATAAGAGTAAGTAGTTATATAGGAGAGGATTTTGTAGAAAAACCCGATTTATTAGTATTACCAAGTTATGGATTTAAAGTATCAGAATGGTATTGGTTAGAGAATAAATTAAATGAATATTCAACAGATAATTTGAATGATTTTATAACATTAACTAAAAAGATAAATGGAGGTATAAATGGATTAGAAGATAGAATAAATAAATGGGATAGAGCAAAAAATGTTTTAAAATGTTAATAATAATCATAAAAAATTAATTTATTTTAGTCATTATTATTAGAATAATGAATAAATTATTAGATTATAAATTAATAGGAATTGGTGAATTTTCACATGGCATTGAAGAAAGCTGGGAATTTAGATTTAATTTATTAAAATATAGTATGAGATATACAAATAAAAAAATATATATATTTAATGAAATGTCGGTTTGGCAAGCTGAAAATATTATGAATGATACTATATATTCTAAAAAATTAAATAAATTTATTCAATTTGATAAAATAAAAATTGAAGATACAACTGAAGGAGAATTGAATAAACCTGCATGGGGTAAATTATGGCAATATACTAACCATAGTACTGAAAGTATAATTTTTTTAAAAATTATTAAATATATTAGAAAAAATAGAGATCGTATAACATTAATTGGTATTGATAATGATAATTTAGATAGAGATTATGATATGTATATAAATATTATAAAATATTATAACCCAGTTAATATAAACTTTTTATGGGCACATAATCATCATATAGATAATATTAAATTACATAATCATAATTTAAGATATATAGAGAATAAAGATCATAAATATTATTGTGGTTATTATCTTAAAAAGAAATTAAAAGATGAATATTGTATTATATTATCTCAGTCATACGAAGGAGAAAATAGATTTAATAGTTATTGTATGGGAAAACATTGTAATAAAAGAATATGGCAATTAGAGTATTTTTATAAGAGTTTTAAATATACAAAAAATAAAAAATATATAGATAATAATAAAAAGTATCAATTATTAACAGATTATAATGAACCTATGATAAATTTTTCAAATAGTTATTTTAAAGATAATATATTTGGACGAGAGAGTATAGATGAAAATAATTATACATGGAACTATATTTTATTTTGGAACAAAGTTAATAGTTTAGAACCTATTTATAATTATAAAAGTATTTAGTTTAAAGAACACTTAAATTTTAAATAAATATTATTTTAAAATAAAAAATTGATTTTTTTATACACATTATAAATATAAGTTATAAAAATGTCTCACAAACTTGACTACAAACAATCTATATATCAACTTTATGATTATGATAAACTTGATGATAAAGATATTGATACTGAAAATTTCACTAAATTAGATGGTGTAGAAATCATTAAAAGCGAGATTGAAAACAACCATCCTTTTTTATTTTTTCTTAGAGGTTTTTCTCATGGTCTTTGGGACTATGAAATAATACATGCTTGGTTTCATACTGATAGTAAGATTGCTAAATTCTATATTAATAATTCTAGTAAATTTGGTAGTCTTATAACTAATGCTTGGAGGGAATATATCAGCTCCGATGCATCTCACAGAGATGATACAGAGAACGAAGAAGACGAAGAAGTAGAAGTTTATATTTATACAAGATATTGTGGAGAATTATATGATTCTAATGAATACGACCCAAATAGTAGAGATTTTTATAAAAATCTTGTTAGCAGGTTGATGGATAAAATATAATTTAAATGATTATAACTTATATTTAAATATAAGTTATAAAAGATGGTAAAATTAACTTGGATATTAACACCTGATTTAAGTGATATGGATATTGAAGAAATGTATAAATACAGTTGTTATGATGATAAATGTCTCATATCAACCTTTTATAAAGATGAAATATTGGATTTTTTGGAAAATGAAGGGATTAAAAATATAAATATAATATTGACTGAAGACAAGTTTCAATATAAAGCAGTTTTTGAGATTGATTTTAAGGATTTAAGTAGAGTTGTAAATATATTAATAAATTTTAAAACCGGGAGATTTAAAACTACAAGTGTTTATATGAAAGAAGATAATGAATGGGTTAAAGTTTGGAAGAAAGATATATGGTATATTTAATATAAAAAATTGATTTTTATACAAATTATAAATGAGTATTATACTTAGTTCAAAATGTCTAAAATCGAATTGCTTAAAAAACTCGACTCATTTAGAAACTACAGTTTTGATACTAAAAAAAATTTAGATATAGACTCTTCTTTGGAAGAAATCACATTCGAATTGAAGTTATTAGAATATAAAAGGATGGAAGAATGTTTTCATCACATAGCTACTCACTGGTCTGAAGAACTTTATAAAAAGTGTTTGGATGAATGGAAGAGTTTACAACCTTTTATTTTACCAAAAGATTCAGAAAATGGATTTAAGTGTACTTGTGGTGTGGTTTGGAGTGATAAAAAGTTTGTAAACCATATTGATATGATTTGTCCTTCTTGTGACCAATATTCTCAACCCTACTTATCTAATCCAATTAATAGGGAATATGTGCTAGAATATATATCTCCACAATATTTTAAATACATCTTTGAAGGATATAGTGAAAACATTCTTGTATTTTTGAAAGTATTTTGGGATCAGTTTGAGGATAAAAACGATATAATAAGAGGCATAGATTTTAAGGATGATTATCTCTTGATTAAGCAATGGAGTGAATATGGAACCTGTATTAAAGTTTATGATAAGTTTACAAAGTATTACCTACGAGTAAGTGAAGATAAAACTACAATTTCTTCATTTTGTAAAATTTCAGGTGATAACACATACTTGAAAGATTCTCAAGGATTATATGAGGATATCTACTCTAACCGAACAGAGTATAATATCAATGGAGAATTTAAAGGAACTGGAGACGATAAGATTGATGGAATCGTTAAAACTATTACAAGGTTAATTCTTGAGGAAAATGTGATACCTTCTTTACAAGACTTTATAGAGGGTAATGAAACCTTAACTCTTATCTCGAAAAGAGATATAGATACAGGTGCAGAAAAGATATTGGAGGAGATTGTGTATCCAAAGAAAAAACCAATAATTTTTACAGATGGTGGAGACCCTTGGGATTTATTTGTGAAAGATGAATATGAAGAAGATTGGGATTTTAAAGACTTTCAAAGATATCCTTTAGCTAAGGATGAACTACTGGAAATGTACGATATTGATTATGCTTGCTTTATTATCCCTCCAGATGAAATAGCAGAAACTGAAGCACCTTTCAAGAGTGAAGAAGATGTGATTAATTATATATTGGATAAAACATTATTAAGATGTGAAAATTGTGGAGTGAAAATTCCCTCAAAAAATGAATGTTATTTTTGTGAAAAAAAGAAATGTGATGATTGTGCTAGTGCTTGTGACATCTCTTATCATTCTTGTAATGAATGTAATTTAACATGGTGTTATTATGACGGAAAATATTACGATGGTTATTGTAAGGAGAATAAAAGGACTGGTGGTTCATGTAGTAATTGTGGTCATTAAAGGTAAATAAATACATTAAAATAAAAAAATGATTTTTATAATTTAAATTTTTATAACTTATATTCAAGTTATAAAATGAGTTTACTTATCATAGTTGATATTAAAGGTGGATGTTGTACATCTCAATATTCTAATGTGAATAAGATTAAAGAAACAAAATTATTTTCAGACTACAAAGAAATACTTACATATTTTATCCATAATATCCAAAAATTAATGCCTTATTTTGATTCTGAAACTGAATCTAGAAAGAAAATTTGTTTTAAGAAATTTATTAAATTTAACTATAATAAAGGTATAATTATAGATACAAAGCCTTGTTCATGCGCGCAAATTTATCTATATGGTGATCCGAACAAAACTTGGAACTTGAATACAAATGATTATGAAAAATTCGGCTCTTTAAAAAAATTTGAATTAGATTATGATGAAGATGATGATGAAGATGATGAAGATGATGAAGATGACGAAGATGATGAAGATGACGAAGATGATGAAGATGAAGATGAAGATGATGAAGATTAAAATATAAAATTTGAAATACAAATGGGTATTAGAAAACCACTAACAAAATGTTCGGAACTTCCTATTTCATTTGGTGGTGTGGAGGAGAATAAAAGGACTGGTGGTTTATGTAGTAATTGTTGACATTAAAGGTAAATAAATACATTAAAATAAAAAATTGATTTTTATAATTTAAATTTTTATAACTTATATTCAAGTTATAAAATGAGTAAAGAATTTTGGATCCATATTGATATGAATGATTATCGTTCTGGAACAAATATTTATACCTATCCTAAACCTCCAAGAAAGGAAGAAGAAGAGAATGATTACAATGAAGATGATAAAGATGATTATGCTCCTGACGAAGCAGCGCCATATAGTTTTCAAATTCCAGAACATTATAGAATATATATTGTAGCAGACTATCCTGATTACAGTATTAAAGGATTTATTGACACCGATGAGAAAAAAGAGTGTAAAAATTTGTATTTAAAAATGTTTTCACAATTACACGATTGTTTACCCTTTGAAGTAACTGGTTGGAATAGTGCTTATAAAGAAGAAGGAGAGTATCCTGAGGTTCCAAATGAGATTAAAAAGATACCTAATATAAAAATCATTGAAAAAATTAAAGAAGAGAGTAAAACAGGAGATTATGTTTATTTTGTTTTTGCGATTGATAACGAAGGTGATGAAGTCTTTTCTGAAATGTTATAAACTTAAAAAATTGATTTTTAAATAATAAGTTTAAGTATAAATTATATATAAATATAATTTATACAATGTCGAACCCTTATAATCCACAATGGTTAGGGTTTTCTCCTGCTACTGATAAACAAATTATGGGCGGATCAGCACCCTTTGTCTATAATTATATGCCACATGATAGTCAGTCTTGTATAACGGCAAAATCACTATTCAATACGACACATTCAGCAATGTATACTCCTGATAATATCGTAAGATCTCATCCTGCAAGTAATATTATTCAAAGTACGGTTTTAAAAACACATGAAAAGACGATACAAGATGTATGCACTCCAAGTTTTAAAGTAGATACGAATATCAATTATAATTCTTTGGGAATGCCAACACCTAATTTTTCTTTTTCGTAATTAAATAAATGATTTTTTAATAATAACTTATAATTAAGTTATTATTTAATATTGAATTTATAGTAAAATGGAAGCAAGGTGTAATACATGTAAAGTTGCAACTTATGGTGAAGCAGGTAGAAAATTGCTAATAGAAAAACAGTACTTCTGGTGTGTAAATTGCTTGTTTGTATTTAAAGTATTTAGTCCATTTCCAGCAACATATTTTCAACCAGAATTAGATGTAAATTATGTCTTAGAAAAACAAAAAAGAATGTGGGAATGTGGAAAAAGAGATAAATATTTTAGAAATAAATAATTATCGTCTAGAGAGACAATCCTGATAATATATAAAAAAAGAATTTTAATAAGAATTATTCAAAATTTTATTTATTCAAAATAAATAAAATTTTTTTAAACTATACATTCTCTAATCTTGCAACAAAATAAGCAATCAATAACTCATCATCTTCAAAATTTGAATAAGCATAAATCAAATCTGCTGGTGAAATATAACATATAAAAGGTATTTTTTCCTTAAAATTTTCTCCAAAAACTAATTGTTGAAATCTCTTTGTAAAAAGGAGTTTATAAAGATCCCATTGTAACCAACTTATTTCTGTAATTCCTCTTATTATACTTATCTCAGGTTGAGACATAATCAATTTAAAGTCTTCGTCAAAACCTTTCATTTGAATATTATTTTTCTTTACATAATCCCATAAGTTTTTCTCATTTATCATTCCGTTTAATATACCTGATTTATCAATAATAATCATGTCATTAAAATGTTTCCATTCTGATATATTTCTTTGTTGATACTTTCTCGTTTTTGAAATAGTACTTTTATGTAAAACGCCTCCATAGTCAATTGCAACAAACTGATTACCAAAAGTTGGTATCATTTTATCAAAAATTTTTACTTTTTTATTTTTATTAACATTGATTACACCTATATTTCCATAATGAAAATCTCCATGAACAAATCCTGCACTTTGAATAAGATAATTGATATACAATAATTGAATTATCATTGAATACCTCTGTTCCAAGGTCATATTTTCTATTGGTAAGTTGGAAAGGGTAGTATCAATTAAGCTATAAACTTTTCTTATACAGAGACCACTACTTCTCACTTTTCTAAACCATGCTTTTTCTTCTTCTGCAAACCATTCACGGATATCTGGACTTTCCTCAGTACAATTCTCAATAAAATCATAACCTATCAATTGTATAAACTGTTCAGGATGTTTTGACGCAACTTCTTCAACAAATTTCAGTTCATTCTGAACAATTGAGTCATCTTTTGATAAAATATAATCAATCTTCATAGCATATTTCTTTCCATCTTTTTGAACAAGATAGACTTTACCCATTGCTCCTTCTGATAAAAATTTTTTAATTTTATAATTATCCATTTTACAAATTATAAAGATATATTTTAAAAAATTGATTTTTAACTTAAAATTTTATAACTTATATAAAGTTATAAAATTCATATTATTTAAAGATGACAAATATTATATTAATTTTAGGTAATTCTAATTATGAAATAATGAATAAAAGACTTAATAGAGGAATAGAAGAATTTTATAAATTAAAAAATCCTTATGAAGATGAAGAAGTTGTTTATGGAATAAATACACTTATTCTTTTATCTGGAAATGGTAAAAATATTAAAATTAATGATAAAGTATATGAAACAGAAGTAAGTTATATGTATGAATATGTTTCACAAAAAGTTAATAAAAAATATATATTAATTGATAATGGAGAATCAAATTTAAAAATTACAAGTTGCACTGTTAAAAATTTAATAAATTCTTACAATATATTAAACAGTTTATATAAAGATAGTTTTTTTAATAGAATAAATATAATTATATGCACTTCAACTTTTCATCTTAAAAGAACTATTATTTTATCAAAAATATTAAATAATCAAAATTATAATTTAAAATATATTCATACAAGTGAAATTATAAGCGAAGAACAAAATAAAAGAGAATTAAACCATCTTGATAATTTTATGAATTATTATTGTAAAGAGAATTTTAATTTGTAATTAAAGACTAATCATAAAAATATATTTTAAAAAATTGATTTTTTATTATAATTCCTATAAATTATAAAAATGAGAAACATTAACATGTACGAATTGTATAATTTATATAATGAAGAATCATTTATACTTGATTTTTCAAATGATAATTTACTTATTAATTTTTCTCTTAAAGTAACAATGAATTCTTATTTAAAGTCTTTGGAAGAGGTTTATCCTGATAATTTAACACATTTAATTATTATATCTTCAATTTATAATGAAGATATAATTAAGAATATTGAAAGAATATATAAATTTAAAAATTATTATTTTTTTAATGAATATGATAAAATAGAATTATATAATATATTTCCAATATTATTTAATGGTAAATGTAATACATATCCATCATTTATAACTTTTATACAACCAAAAAGAGTATTTTTAGGCAGTATAAAAACAATTAATAAAGAATTTTTAATCTCTAATAATATTGAAAAAATTATAAATATGACTTTTAATAAATTAAATCTTGATATAGAAGAAAATTATCCAATTAAAGATGAAGATAATATAGATATTTCAAATATTTTAGATCAAACTTATAATATTATTGAAAATAATAAAAATATTTTAGTTGTTTGTGAGAAAGGAAAATCAAGATCAGTTAGTATTATTTTATATTATTATGCAAAAAAATATAATTTATCATTTGAAGATGCTTTAAAAAATTTAAAATCTTGTAGATCTATATGTGATCCTAATGATGGATTTAAATATCAAATTAAAAATAAACTCTTATAATCTACTTATATTTTAAAATAAAAAATTGATTTTTATAATTTAAAATTTTATAACTTATATGTAAGTTATAAAAACATTAATTAAAAATGGATAAACCTATTCAAATTATTTTAGTTCTTGGTAATTCAAATATCGATATTATGAATAAAAGATTAGATTCTGCCCTTTTACATTATTATAAACTATTTAGAACCTATCATCCATCTAACAGAGAACCTAATAATACACCTGTTTTTGGTCAAACTAATAATAATACAGTTAATTTTGGTCAAACTAATAATACACCTGTTTTTAATTTTGGTCAAACTAATAATAAAACACCTATTTTTAATTTTGGTCAAACTAATAATAATACAGTTAATTCTGTTCAACCTAATAATAATACACCTGTTTTTAATTTTGGTCAAACTAATAATAATACAGTTAATTCTGTTCAACCTAATAATAATACAGTTAATTCTGTTCAACCTAATAATAATACAATTAATTCTGTTCAACCTAATAATACAAATAATATTTATATTTTAGTTTCTGGTAAAGGAAAAGGAATTGAAACATCATTTGCTAAACATATGACTGAAAGTGATTATATGTATGATTATTTAGTAAAAAGAATAAATAAAGATATTATAATTAAAGAGAATGATTCAATGACAACATATGAATCTATTTTTAATTCTTTTAATATGATAAAGAATATATTTAATTCAAAAACACAGTTATCAACATCAATTTCAGAGTTTGGTAAACCTGTAAAAAATTATATATATATAAATATTTGCACTTCAACATTTCATTTAAAAAGAACAATGTTAATATCTAATTATATTATTCTTAAAAATAATTTAACTTATAATAATTATAATTATCATTATTATTTTCAAAATGAAAATATATTTCTTAATAATTTTAATGTTAAATATATTCATACTAATGAAATACCTACAAATGAACAAACTTCAAAAGAATTAAATCTTATTGATAATTTTTTATCTCAATCTATTAATCATGATATTATTTTATAAAAGAATATTATATCACTATTAAATAAACTTTAAATAATTTAAAAGACTTATCCGTTTTAGAAGTATATATAAAAATAATTGATTTTTATATATAAAATAAAATTACTATATAATGAAAATCATACAAAATGACTTATAAAAATATGTTTTTGAATAACAGCGACTTAGTCTTTTATTTATCTGACTTTTTAGATGATACTTCCTCTTTTAGATTCTTTAATACTCAAAGAAGTTTAAATTCTAAAATTAAAAATTTTCCTGTTAGATATACTGTTAAAAGACCTTTAACAAGTTATTATAATAGAGAATTATTAAAATATAAGATTAAAATATATTATGAAAGTAGAGATCTTCCTATAGAAAAATTAGATATTCCAAAAAATGTTCAAGAATTACACTTTATTGATGGAAATTTTAATCAATCTTTAGTTAATCTACCTTTTAATCTTAAAAAATTAATAATTTCATCTAGCACTTTTAATCAATCTATTGATCATTTACCTGAAAGTTTAACACATTTAGATCTTAAATGTTGTAGAAATTTTAATCAACCTGTTGATAATTTACCTTCTTTGAAAATTTTGAATTTAGGAGGTATATTAGGTAGTTTTAATCAATCAGTTGATAAATTACCTCTTTCTTTAGAACATTTAACTTTAGGACCTTATTTTGACCAATCTCTTGATTATTTACCTAAGAGTTTATTATCTCTACATTTAGAAGGAAGTCGTTTCAATAAATCTCTTGATAAATTACCTAAAAGTTTATTATCTCTTAAATTAGAAGTTCCTTTCTTTAATCAATCTCTTGATAGATTACCTGAAAGTTTATTATCTCTTTATTTAAAAGGTAATTTTAATCAATCAGTTGATAATTTACCTAAACGTTTATTATGTCTTAAAATAATAGGTCGTTTTAATCAGTCTGTTGATAAATTACCTAATAAGTTAGAAGAACTTAAATTAGGATATCATTTCAATCAAAGTGTTGATAAATTACCTAAAAGTTTAAGAATATTAGATCTTGAAAGTTGTATGAAATTTGATAAGAGTATTTATATTGATTGCTTACCTGAAGGTTTAAAAGAATTAATTCTTACAAAATTTATTAGAACTAAAAACTCTAATAATTTATCTTAAACTTTAAGAGTGATTAAATATAAAAGTTGACTATGTATGTTTTTATTTATTTACATATATAATATTTACATTGATATTTATAACTTATAATTAATTATAAGTTATAATTTTATACTTAAAAATAATTGATTTTTTATATATAAAATTAAATACAATTAGGTTCTATTGTGACTAAAAATTATACAAAATGACTTCTAAAGATCTCTTTTTGAATAACAGCGACTTAGTCTTTTATTTGACTGACTTTTTAGATGATACTTCCTCTTTTAGATTCTTTAATACTGAAAGAAGTTTAAATTCTAAAATTAAAAAGTCACCTGATAGATATACTATTAAAAGAGAAATATCAAGTTATGATTATTATTTAGAAGAGTTATTAAAATATAAAATTCAGATATATCATCAAAAGACAGATTTTCCTATAAAAGATTTACCTATTTCTAAATGTATGAAAGAATTATATTTAGAAGATATTTATGGTAAATTCAATCAATCTTTGAATGATTTACCATCTAATCTTAAAAAATTAGTAATTGATTCTTATTCATTTAATCAACCTTTAGATAATTTATCTTCTAATCTTAAAAAATTAGTAATTAAATCTCTAAGTTTTAATCAACCTTTAGATAAATTACCTGAAAATTTAACTAATTTAAAACTTTATATTTCAAACAATTTGAAACATTCTTTAGATAATTTACCTAAAAGTTTATTATCTTTTAAATTAATAGGTAATTCAAATCAATCAGTTGACCATTTACCAGAAGGTTTATTATCTTTTAAATTGATAGGACGTGATTTAAATCAATCACTTAATCATTTACCTAAAAGTTTATTATATCTTGAATTAGGTGCTGATTTTGATCAATCTGTTGACAATTTACCTAAAGGTTTAATATCTCTTAAATTAGGACGTAGATTTAATCAATCTGTTGATAATTTACCTAAAAGTTTATTATATCTTGAATTAGGTTGTGATTTTGATGATTCTGTTGATAATTTACCTAAAGGTTTGATATCTCTTAAAATTTTAGATAGTGATTTTAATCAATCTGTTGATAAATTACCTGAAAGTTTATTACATCTTGAATTAACAGGTGATTTTGATCAATCTATTGATAATTTACCAGAAGGTTTAATATCTCTTAAATTAGGACGTAGATTTAATCAATCTGTTGATAATTTACCTAAAAGTTTGTTACATCTTGAATTAGGTAGTGATTTTAATCAATCAGTTGATCATTTACCAGAAGGGTTAATATCTCTTAAAATAGGAACTAATAAAGAAGAATGTCAATTTCATCAAAGTCTTGATAATTTACCTTCTTCTTTAAAAGAATTGTATTTAGAATAAAACAATAGATATTAGAGTCCTCTTTAAATTATGAACTATATATTATACTTTAAAAAGACTTAGTGTTTTTTTATATTTACATAATATTTATTTACATAATATTTATAACTTATAATTAATTATAAGTTATAATTTAAAAAAGATAATAGTTTTATTATTTACTATTATTTATATACAAATTACCTTCAGGAAAATAAGATATTTTACCAATCTTTACTTGATAATATTAATCAACTTCAATTTCAACAATATTAGTAAAATTTAAAGGTAAATCATAAGAAATATTTAATTTTAATTTTTTTAAGTTTGGAAAATCAGGTATTTTCTTATCAAATGATAAACTAGATAATTCTATATTAGTTATAGAATTAGGTAAATTATCAATAGAATGATTAAACCATATTCCAAATTCTATATGTTCTAATTTAGAAGGTAAATTATCAATAGGACCATCAAAACATTCAGGTAATATTAATTTAATTAAATTTGAAGGTAGTTTATCAAATTGTATTATATCTAAATTATTACATTCTCTTAAATTTAAATAAGTTAAAGATTGAGGTAAATTTATTAATGATTGATTAAATTCATAACCTAATGTTAAATGTGTAATAGTATTAGGTAAATCATTTAATAATTGATTAAATTTTTTACTATAAATATTTAATATTTTTAAAGATTTTGGTAAATTTGAAC
>Ga0214921_10002188_pt1 | contig 32209 bp, 34 predicted proteins | sample LL1505_MetaG_FD_177992 | JGI IMG/M metagenome (GOLD analysis project Ga0214921, IMG submission 177992) | Freshwater microbial communities from Lake Lanier, Atlanta, Georgia, United States - LL-1505 | ecosystem: Environmental > Aquatic > Freshwater > Lake | place: USA: Georgia | collected... | reverse complement strand
CTGAAGGCCAGGCCCTCCAGCAGGCCCTAGGCGAAAACTGGGCCTTTAACCGCTTCCTGTTTGAGAGAACCCAGGCGGCGGTGCTGAAAAAACAATGGTGGGAGGCCCTTGATCAACTCAATCAACTGGACCATCCCTGGTGGAAAACCCAGGCAAACCCCCTGCGCCGCCAAGTGGATGGGGCCATTGCAGCCCTACGTAAGCGCCACGAAGACCACGACAGCCATGGTCCAGGGAAGGGCCTAAGCCCAGGGGGCCAAGTCGACCCCCAGCGGCTGGATGCCTCCGTGCGCCGTCACCTGGGCCAGGGGTTAGGGGACTGGGCCGCTTTCCAGGCTGCCTGCCGGGAATTAGGCGGCAAGATCCATGAAGAGGGGCCAGAGAGTGATTGTCGCCGCTGAAATGACAGGATGGGCCAAAAAGCAAAAGCAGGCATGAAGCCCGGCGACCGTGTCCGTGTAGGTGAATCAGTGAAGGTATTCACCCACCCTGAGCACCGCGGCCAAGCATTTGACATGCAAGGCCAGGAGGGGGAAATAACCACGGTGCTAGACGACTGGAAAGGTCGGCCCATCAGCCCAACTTTGCCCGTGATAGTGGCCTTTGGCCGCTACAAGGCCCATTTCCGGGCCGATGAACTCCAACTTGTCAGTGAATAGCCGTTAGTGAGCCCGCGGCTTCAGGAGGGCAACCCCCTCCTCGCCATCCACCTCCTGCAGCATCAAGTGGATAAATTCTTGGCGGCTGGTGGGCACCACCCGGCCGACAAAATCAGGCTGGATCGGCAGTTCCCGGTGGCCGCGATCCACCATCGCCAGCAATCGCACGGTGGCCGGACGGCCCCAGGCCTGCAGGGCCTCCAGGGCCGCCCGCACGGTGCGCCCCGTAAACACCACGTCGTCTACCAACACCAGGGAACGGCCATCAATCGACACCGGTAAGGCGGTGGGCTGGGCGAGGCGGGTGCCCACCCGGTTCAGGTCATCCCGATGGAAGGTGGGATCAAGCACCCCGTGGTCCACCGGCTGGCCCAGCAGTGATTCCAGCTCCCGGGCCAGCACCTGGGCTAGGGCCACCCCCCGGGTGGGAATCCCGAGCAGCACCAGGTCCCGGGGGTCAGGGACACTTTCCAGCATTTGGGTGCATAAACGCAGCACAGTGCGATGCAACTCAGCCGCATCGAGAATCGTGAGCCGATCGCAATCCTGGGGCGGGAAGGAGGCTCGTCCCATCACCGGTTGCAGCCAAAATCAAGGCAGATCCTAGGGCTGATCAGCGTGCTCAAAAGCTGACGCCTGCGACCCGCGGGGGAAAAGCCCTGGGAAAAGATGTAAATTTCCTTAAGTACCAAAGCAACCCTGGGTGACAGCGGCGACACCCCCCACCATCGATTCAACCCTTGTGGAGCGCAGTTTGCCCCCAGTGGCTCCAGTGGTATTGGCAATCCTCGATGGCTGGGGACACCAGCCAGAGTCTGAGCACAACGCCATTCGCACAGCAAATACGCCGGTGATGGATGCCCTCTGGCATGCCTATCCCCACACCCTGATCGAAGCCAGTGGCTCCCATGTGGGGCTACCCGAAGGCCAGATGGGCAATTCCGAGGTGGGGCACCTCACCATTGGTTCCGGCCGGGTGATCCGCCAGGAACTGGTGCGCATTGGCCAGGCCGTGGCAAGCGGCAGCATCAACCAAAACCCCGCCCTAAACCAACTGGCCGACGGCCTGCTGCAAAACGGCGGCAGGTTGCATCTGCTGGGGCTGGTTTCCGATGGTGGCGTGCATAGCCACGTAAAGCACCTGGCGGGGCTGCTGCGCTGGGCCGCCGGCCGCGGCTTCAAGCAGGTTTGCATCCATGCCATCACCGATGGCCGTGACACCCCCACCAACAGCTCCCTGGCTTACCTGGCCCAATTGCGGGAAGCCATCGCCGAGGCGGGCATTGGCTCAATCACCAGTCTCTGTGGCCGCTATTGGGCCATGGACCGCGACAACCGTTGGGAGCGGGTGGAGAAGGCCTATCGCCTGCTCACTGAAGCTGGTCCCTTAAGCGGCGACAGCCCTGAGGCCGTTCTGGCCAGCGCCCACCAGGCCGGCACCAGCGACGAGTTCCTGGAGCCAGTGCGTTTTGGCCCGGAAGTGATTGGCGCCAACGATGGGCTGGTGCTGTTCAACTTCCGCCCCGACCGCATGCGGCAGCTCACCGCCGCTTTGGTCAAACCAGAGTTCAACGGCTTTGGGCGCCAGCAAATCAAGCCCCTCCATGTGGTCACCTTCACCCAATACGAAAAGGGCCTGCCCGTGGCGGTGGCCTTCCCCCCGGAATCCCTCGACGACCTGCTGGGGGAAGTGATCTCCCGCGAAGGCTTACGCCAATTCCGCACCGCCGAAACCGAGAAGTATCCCCACGTCACTTACTTCCTCAATGGCGGGATGGAGAAACCCTTTCCCGGCGAAGACCGGCACCTGGTGCCCTCCCCCAAGGTGGCCACCTATGACCAGTCCCCAGCCATGTCGGCCGACAGCCTCACCGATGGCTGTGTGGCAGCCATCCGCAAGGGCATTTATTCCCTAGTGGTGATTAACTTCGCCAACCCAGACATGGTGGGCCACACCGGGGACATGCAGGCCACCATGGAAGCTGTTGCCTGCGTAGACAAATGTGTGGGCCGCCTGCTTGATGCCACCTGTGCCATGGGGGGCAGCCTGCTGATTACTGCAGACCATGGCAATGCCGAATTGATGCAAGGGGCCGATGGCCGCCCCTGGACTGCCCACACCACCAATCCCGTGCCTTTCATCCTGGTGGAAGGAGAACAACGCAAACTGGCGGGCTTTGGTGGTGATCTCCAGCTGCGCCAGGGCGGTGGCCTGGCCGACATCGCCCCCACGGTGCTTCAACTATTAGGTATAGAAGTTCCAGCCCCGATGACTGGCCAGAGCTTGGTGCAGCCCATTAAGGCAGAAAGCCCCGTTCACTCTCGACCTACATTGGCCTGATCGCCATCGATCATGCTGCAATCCATCCTCAGTTGGCTTTGGGCCGTCACCGGCGTATTGCTGATCATTTCTGTGCTGCTGCACAGTCCTAAAGGTGATGGCATGGGGGGGCTGGCCGCCAGCGGCAGTTCGATGTTTACCAGTGCCCGCAGCGCTGAAAACACCCTCAACCGCATTAGCTGGACCCTGCTGGCCCTGTTCCTCGGCCTGGCAGTGGTATTAAGCGCCGGTTGGTTGACCTAGAACCAATGGCAAGCCAACTAAATCTGGCGCTGGAGCGCCTCAAACGCGGCCTTTTTGGTGATCCGCTACCCACCAGTGCCCATGACGAAGAACGGCTAAGCAACCCAGAGGCCCTGGCGATCCTTAGTTCCGATGCCCTCTCATCGGTGGCCTATGCCACCCAGGAGATTGTGTTGGTGCTGGGCATGGCAGGGGCCGCCGCCCTGCAGTTCACCCTGCCGATCACAGGCCTGATCGTGCTGCTCATGGTGGTGGTGGGCATTAGCTACAGCCAAACAATCAAGGCTTACCCCCGCGGCGGCGGCTCCTACCGGGTCTCCCACGACAATCTTGGCTCCACCGCTGGCCTGGTGGCTGGGGCCTCCCTCTCCCTTGACTATGTGCTCACCGTGGCGGTGAGTGTGGCGGCAGGCATCGCCGCCCTCACCTCCTATCTGCCCAGCCTTGATGCGGCGCGGGTGCCGCTCTGTTTGCTGGCAGTGGTAGTGCTGATGGTGGCAAACCTGCGGGGCGTGCGCTCCAGTGCCCAGGTAATGAGCTTGCCCACCTACCTGTTTCTTGGCTCGATCCTGCTGCTGGTGGGAACCGGGCTGATCCAGTTACTCCAAGGATCCCTGCCGGCGCTGGCTGCTGAGCAACAACAATCGTTGCTCTCGGAAGCGGCCGCCAGCCACTCCCATGGCACTGCCATGGCCATCGGGCCAGTGCTAATGATGCGGGCCTTCAGCTCTGGCTGTGCCGCACTTACCGGCATTGAGGCAATCAGCGACAGCGTGATGGCTTTCCGGCCGGTGGAATGGCGCAATGCCCGACGGGTATTGGCCACCATGGTGATTTTGCTGGCGGTGATGTTCCTAGGCATCAGCCTGCTGGCCAGTCATTTGGGCCTTGTTTATCTAGAAACTGGCCCCACACTTCTTTATCAAATTGGCGAAAAGGTCTTTGGCAACGGTCCGCTGCTGCTGGTGCTCCAGCTCGGCACGCTACTGATCCTGCTCCTGGCGGCCAACACCGCCTACGCAGATTTCCCCAGATTGGCAGCCTTTCTTGCCCAGGATGGTTTCATGCCCCGGCAGCTGGCCTCCCTGGGAGACCGGCTGGTATTCAGCAACGGCATCGTCTGCCTTTCCGTAGCTGCAGGGTTCCTCCTTGTCATATTTGGCGGCAGCGTCAGTCGATTAATCCCGCTCTATGCGGTGGGGGTATTCACCAGCTTCACCCTCTCCCAGGCAGGCATGGTGATGCACTGGTGGAAGGAACGCTCCCGGGGCTGGCGGGTCAAGGCTCTCATCAATGGCTTCGGAGCCCTTGTTACTGCGGTTGTGACCGCAGTACTGCTGTTCAGCAAGTTCCACCAGGGGGCCTGGTTGATTGTGCTGGCGGTGCCCCTGCTGGTAAGCCTGTTTTTAACGATCCACAACCACTACCGACTGGTGTCAAAACGGCTACGCCTAGGCACCGAAGTGAAACTCAGCCTGCCGCCTGCCCCCTCGAAAAATGGTGGCTCGGCGCCAGTGGTGGTGCTAGTGGGACAGCTACACCGTGGCAGCTATGAAGCCGTGCGCTATGCCCACAGCATTGCCACGGAACTGGTGGCTGTGCATGTGGACCTGGGCCATGGCAAAGCCGCCGCTTTCCGCCGCCAATGGGCCAAGCAATTACCAGAGGTGCCCCTTGTGGTGCTGGAATCTCCCTACCGCTCGCTGGTTTCACCAGTGGTGGATTTTGTGCAGGAATTCGAGCAACAGCATCGCAAGGGAGCAAATCTTTTCTGCACGGTGGTATTACCTGTGTTTGTAACGCGGCACCGCTGGGAGGCCTTACTTCACAACCAATCCACCTATTTTCTCCGCAGCGCCCTAAGGGCAAAGGGCACCAGGGTAATAACAACCGTTGGCTTTTATCTCTGATCATTTAACATTCAGCCAGGCCGCAAACCAAACCAGTTCAAAATTCAATCAACAGAAATTTAGCCAGGCTCAAAAGCAGCCTGGCCATAGATTTACCTAGTCTTTAAATCAGGCTAAACCGCATACAAAGCTAGCCCGTAAACTCATCATTATAGGCTTCTTCTCCATGGGCACTTATATCCAGACCCTGTCTTTCTGCCTGATCACTTACCCTTAAGGGCATGAATTGGCGAATGATCTGCAAGATCACATAGGTGCCCACTAGCACCCATAGCAACGTAAAACCAGCGGCCTTAAGTTGAATCCATAGCTGCAAGGGGTTGCCGGCCAGCAAACCATCGGCCCCAGCCGGATTAAGGCTTTTAAGGGCAAAAACTCCGGTTAGGAGCACCCCCAGGGTGCCCGCCAGCCCATGGACAGGCAAAACATCCAAGCTGTCATCCAACCGCAATCTGCCCTTCCATTGCAGGGCAGTACTGCACACAACTGCAGCAAGGGCACCGATAACAATGGCAGCCATTGGACTAACAAAACCCGCCGCCGGGGTAATCGCCACTAGGCCAGCCACCGCCCCAGTGGCTGCCCCCACGGCCGTGGGTTTACCGCGTTGGTAGCTGTCTAAGAGCATCCACACCAAGGCCGCTGCCGCTCCGGCGGTATTCGTGGTGAGGCAAGCAAGGCTGGCCAGGTTTCCAGCCACCAGTCCACTGCCACCGTTGAAACCAAACCAACCAAACCAAAGCAAACCAGCCCCTAGCAGGATGAATGGCACGTTGTGGGGTGGGGCGTTGTGGTTCGGGTAGTTGCGGCGCGGGCCCACCACCAGGGCCGCCACAGCCGCAGCGGCCCCTGAGGCCATTTCAACCACATAGCCCCCGGCAAAATCCAGCGCCCCCAGGCCACCACTGGTGCCCAGGAAGCCCCCAGGCCCCCAAACCATGTGGGCAAGCGGTAAGTAGATAAAAGTGCTCCAGAGCAAGAGGAAAATCAGCCAAGCCCGGAAATTCATCCGTTCCACCACCGCCCCAGACACCAGGGCGGGCGTGATGATCGCGAATGTGAGCTGAAAGAAGGCCACCGCCCCGTGGCTAGGCCCGCCGGCACTGATGGGAACTGACCAATTGGAGATCCCAGCCCAGGCCAAGCCACCGATAAAAGGGGCCAGCGGGCCGGAGCCCTGGGAAAAAGCCAAGCTGTAGCCGTAAAACACCCAAAGCACGCTCACCAGGGCCATGGCCCCAAAGCTCATCATCAAGGTGTTGAGTACATTGCGGCCCCGCACAAAGCCGGCATAAAAGAGGCCAAGGGCTGGGGTCATCAGCAGCACTAGGGCGGCGCAGATCAGGATGAAGCCGTTATTGGCAAGGGCCACTGCAGACAAAGGGATTTCAGCGATCGCAGTTCACCCTGAACTTTTCCAGGGGCCCCACCTGTAACAGTCGCTACAAAAAAGCAAAATCCGGTAGCAATCGCCACCAATGGGAGCCAGGGCTTAAACCCAGGCATAAAAAAAGGCAGAAGGGTGAAAACCCTTCTGCCCCTGTTGATTTGGGGGCAGAGCCCCCTAGGTGTGCGATCAGTAGTCGAAATCGCCGCCCATGCCGCCCATGCCGCCGCCACCGCCACCGGCGGGGGCTGCGTCCTTCTTCTCGGGCAGATCCACCACGATGCACTCGGTGGTCAACACCATGCCGGCGATGGAGGCGGCATTTTGCAGACCGGAGCGGGTCACCTTGGCGGGGTCAATGATGCCGGCAGCCAGCATGTCGACATATTCGCCAGTGGCGGCGTTGTAACCCTCGTTGAAGGGCTTGTGGCGGATGTTTTCAGCCACCACGGAGCCATTGGCACCAGCGTTCTCAGCGATCCGCTTGAGGGGAGCGTTGAGGGCAGAGGCCACGATCAAGGCACCAAGCAGTTCCTCGCCAACGAGGTTCTGGTTAGCCCATTCTTCGAGCACGGGGGCCAGGTGGGCCAGGGTGGTGCCACCGCCAGGGACGATGCCTTCTTCAACAGCAGCCTTGGTGGCGTTGATGGCATCTTCCAGGCGCAGCTTCTTGTCCTTCATCTCGGTTTCGGTGGCGGCGCCCACCTTCACCACAGCCACGCCACCGGCCAGCTTGGCCAGCCGTTCCTGCAGCTTTTCCTTGTCATAGGTGGAGTCGGTTTCCTCCATCTGCTTGCGGATTTGCTCGCAACGGGCCTTCACCGCCACTTCGTTGCCTTCGGCCACGATGGTGGTGGTGTCCTTGTTGATCGTGACGCGACGGGCGGTGCCCAGCATCTCGATCTTGGCGTTATCGAGCTTGAGGCCGGCGTCTTCGGTGATCAGTTGACCGTTGGTGAGCACAGCCATGTCTTCGAGCATGGCCTTGCGGCGATCGCCAAAGCCAGGGGCCTTAACGGCAGCCACGTTGAGCACACCGCGGAGACGGTTAACCACCAGGGTGGCCAGGGCTTCCTTCTCGATGTCCTCGGCGATGATCAGCAGGGGCTTGCCAGTGCGGGCGATTTGCTCAAGCACGGGCACCAGGTCTTGGACCAGGCCGATCTTTTTATCGGTGAGCAGGATGTAGGGCTCATCGAGCACCGCTTCCATCCGCTCGTTATCGGTGGCGAAGTAAGGGGAGATATAACCCTTGTCGAAGCGCATGCCTTCGGTGACCTCCAGTTCGGTGGTCATCGACTTGCCTTCTTCCAGGGAGATAACCCCTTCCTTGCCGACGCGATCCATGGCGTCAGCAATCATCTTGCCCACTTCTTCGTCGTTGCCGGCGGAGATGGAGCCCACCTGGGCGATGGCCTTGCTGTCGGTGATTGGCTTGGCGTGCTCCTCAATCTTCTTAACGAGATAGTCGGAGGCCTTATCAATGCCGCGCTTGAGGCTGATGGCGTTGGAGCCAGCGGCAACGTTGCGCAGGCCAGCCTTCACCATGGCGTGGGCCAACACGGTGGCGGTGGTGGTGCCGTCGCCGGCAGCATCATTGGTTTTGGAGGCGGCCTGACGGATCAGGGCGACGCCGGTGTTTTCAACGTGGTCCTCCAGTTCAATTTCCTTGGCGATGGTTACGCCGTCATTGATGATCTGGGGGGCGCCAAACTTCTTCTCAAGCACCACATTGCGACCCTTGGGGCCAAGGGTGACAGCCACTGCTTCGGCCAGGATGTCCATGCCCCGTTCGAGGGCCCGGCGGGCTTGCTCGTTATAAATAATGCGCTTGGCCATGATTGGTAGTTAGGGAAAGGGAAAAGGGTTGAAGCGTGGGACCCCAGCGGGGGTCTCAGGCTCGGTTTCAGGCGACGATCGCGAGGATGTCCTTCTCGCTGAGCAGCACGAACTCGTCACCGCCGAGCTTGATGTCGGTGCCGGCGTACTTGGAGTAGAGCACCTTGTCGCCAACGCTCACTTCGGGCGCCTGGCGGGTGCCGTCGTCGTTGCGCTTGCCGGGGCCCACTTGCACCACTTCACCCACCTGGGGCTTTTCTTGGGCGGTGTCGGGCAGGAAAATCCCGCCTGCGGTTTTCTCGTCTGAAGCGGAAACCTTTACAAAAACGCGGTCACCGAGGGGCTTCACGGTGGACACGCTGAGGGATACAGCAGCCATGACTTCTGTTTGGTTCTCGGGGCGTGGAACTGGAGGGGCACAAGGTGCTGTTAGCACTCACGCCCTCCGAGTGCCAACTTAGTCCCGGGGGGCGGCGGCTAGCAATTGGGGGGATGGGGCGGTTCCCCGAACCTCCCCAGGGGGTAAGGCTGCGGTGGTAATGTTGCCCCGCCTGAAAGGCCTAGCCTTTCCGCCCCTACGCTTCAAACCATGGCCGCTGCAGCAAAAGCCACCACCGGCATTAAAGGAATTGTTCGCCAGGTCATCGGACCTGTGCTCGACGTGGAATTCCCTGCCGGCAAGCTGCCGCGCATCTTCAACGCCCTTCGTATTGAAGGCACCAATTCCGCCGGTCAAACCATCGCCCTGACCGCGGAAGTGCAACAGCTCCTCGGGGACCACCGCGTGCGGGCTGTGGCCATGAGCAGCACCGATGGCCTCGTACGGGGCATGGAAGCCCTCGACACGGGAGCAGCCATCTCCGTACCCGTGGGTGAAGCCACCCTGGGCCGCATTTTCAACGTGCTTGGCGAACCCGTAGACGAACGGGGCCCCGTGGCCACCGACCTGCGCTCCCCAATCCACCGGGAAGCCCCCAAGCTCACCGACCTCGAAACCAAGCCCCAGGTGTTCGAGACCGGCATCAAGGTGATTGACCTGCTGGCCCCCTATCGCCAGGGCGGCAAGGTGGGCCTGTTCGGCGGCGCCGGCGTGGGCAAGACCGTGCTGATTCAGGAATTGATCAACAACATCGCCAAGGAACACGGCGGAGTTTCTGTTTTTGGCGGTGTGGGTGAACGCACCCGTGAGGGCAATGATCTCTACGAAGAGTTCAAGGAATCCGGAGTGATCAACTCTGAGGATCTGAGCAAGTCGAAGGTGGCCCTCTGCTACGGCCAGATGAACGAGCCCCCTGGCGCCCGCATGCGCGTGGGCCTTTCGGCTCTAACCATGGCTGAGCACTTCCGTGATGTAAACAAGCAGGATGTGCTGCTGTTTGTTGACAACATTTTCCGCTTCGTTCAAGCCGGTTCTGAAGTGAGCGCCCTGCTGGGCCGCATGCCTTCAGCCGTGGGCTATCAACCCACCCTCGGCACCGATGTGGGCGAACTGCAAGAGCGCATCACCTCCACCCTGGAAGGTTCGATCACATCTATTCAGGCGGTGTATGTGCCTGCAGATGACCTCACTGATCCCGCTCCCGCCACCACCTTCGCCCACCTTGATGCCACCACGGTGCTTAGCCGCGGCCTAGCTTCCAAGGGCATCTACCCGGCGGTGGATCCACTTGATTCCACCAGCACGATGCTTCAACCCTCCGTGGTGGGCGAAGAGCATTACAAGATTGCCCGCCTCGTGCAATCCACCCTGCAGCGCTACAAAGAACTTCAAGACATCATTGCGATCCTTGGTCTCGATGAACTTTCTGAAGATGATCGCCGCATCGTGGATCGGGCCCGCAAGATTGAGAAATTCCTTTCCCAACCCTTCTTTGTGGCTGAGATATTCACCGGCCAAACCGGTGAATATGTGAAACTTGCTGACACCATCAAGGGCTTCCAAATGATTCTGGCTGGCGAGCTTGATGATCTGCCCGAGCAGGCCTTCTATCTTGTTGGAAACATCGATCAAGTTCGGGCCAAGGCTGAAAAGATCCTCGCCAAGGCCAAGGGTTGATCAGTATCCCGCCTCTGACCCATTAGCCTCTGACCCATTAACCGAGGACTTTTCCCAATGCCGCTGACCCTGCGGGTGCTCTGCCCTGACCAGAGCGTCTTCGACGGCGTAGCCGACGAAGTAATCCTGCCCAGCACCACCGGACAACTCGGTGTTCTACCTGGTCATGTTTCCCTGCTTACCGCCGTAGACGTAGGTGTTCTTCGTCTGCGGGAAGGCAACCGCTGGACCGCCATTGCCCTGATGGGAGGCTTTGCCGAGGTGGAGTCTGACGAAGTAAATGTGCTTGTTAATGCTGCCGAGCCAGCCAGCAGCATTGATGCCAACAAAGCCCAGCAGGAGTTAGACATTGCCCAACAGGCAGTTACTTCCTTTGAAGGCAAGGGAAACAGCCCTGAAAAAGTGAAGGCCCAACAGTCCTTTCAAAAGGCCCGGGCCCGCCTCCAAGCCACCCGCGCCCTTTGATTTGATGGAATGGAGTGACGAAGCACGGGAACTTCTCAAGGAAGTTCCCTTTTTTGTGCGTCCAGCTGTGCGCGGCAGAATTGAATCAATGGCAAAGGATGCTGGCCTAACTGGCATAGACGTTGATTTTTATCGCAACGCCAAGGCCCAGTTCGGCCAAAAGAAATAAAGCCACCCAGTTTCAAACATTTAAAAGCATAAAAAAGCGGCCATTACAGCCGCTTTTAATTTGGCAAATGCTAATTCACAAGAACTAGATTTCGCCCAGCGGTCGACAAAGGCTCAGGCGGTTCCGCAGAAGGTAACTTCAGGGAACTTCAGTTTGGCCTCATCTAGGCCCTTACCCTTGCCCTCTTCCTGCCAGTAGTTGATAACTTCCGTGGCCTTATTCAGAATCTCAACCCGTTCATTTTCGGTAATCCAGCTTTTGGCTTCGAGCACCCCTTTCAGGGTTTCCCAGGCATCTTCCCTGGGCCAGAAGAAATAAGCAGTCAAAGGGCTTGGACCACCACCAACGATCTGGTCAACGGCCAGGGCCACATTATCTGGCAGCCAGAGAATCTTGAGCAGGAAACGACCCTCATCGGCCTTGGGGGTGTAGCCAGAAGGCACACCATCGGCATCAATGGTGGCCTTGGCCAACACCGCATTGGCGCTTTTCATGCCAGAGGCCTTCTCAGGGACCTCCTCCGCAGGGGCTTCTGGGGCAGGGGCAGCAACCTCAGCCTCCAGCAGCGCGGCAGGGGCGGCAACGGCCACTGCGGGGGTTTCTGTGGCCACTGCGGCGGTGGTATCGGATTCAGTCACGGGGCTGGTTTCTGGGCTCAAGGGGCTTACGGACAGCGAACCTGACGCAGCAGGCAAACGACTAACCTACCAGCCGCTTGCGGCAACCCCATCAGCAGCCCCGCCCTGCTCCTGCTGGACATCGACGGGGTGATCCGTGATGTGGGCGGCAGCTACCGCCGGGCCCTGGCGGAAACGGTGCACCATTACTGCGGCTGGCGGCCCGATGCCAACGCCATTGATCAGCTAAAGGCCGAAGGCCACTGGAACAACGACTGGGACGCCAGCCTGGAGCTACTCCGCCGCCACGGGGCCGCCCTGCCAGGGAGGGCGGCGCTGGTGAGCCGCTTTTCCCAGTTCTATTTCGGCGGTGATGAGCAGGGGGATCCTGCCCAATGGCAGGGCTTCATAGGGGATGAACCGTTGCTGGTGGAAGCAGGTTTCTTTGCTGAGCTGGAGCGGGCCCAATTGAGCTGGGGCTTCGTCAGTGGCGCCGAACCGCCCTCCGCTCGCTATGTGCTCGAGCAACGGTTGGGGCTCGTTGATCCGCCCCTGATCGCCATGGGGGATGCCCCCGATAAACCCGATCCCAGCGGTCTGCTGCAACTGGCCCAGCGGCTGGAGGGCGCCCAGGGCCCCTGGCCGCTCGCCTACCTGGGGGACACCGTGGCCGATGTGCTCACGGTGCTGCGGGCCCGAGAACAGCAACCGGAGCGACGGCTACTGGCGATGGCCGTGCTGCCCCCCCATCGTCAAGCGGAGGGGCTGGCGGGCCCCTATGCCCAGAACCTGCGGGCCGCCGGCGCCGATGTGGTGCTACAGCAAACCACAGACCTAAATCCAGCCCTGCTCAGCGCCCAGCTGAGCCCTTAAATCTGCCGTTCCATAGCGCTGGGGTCCTTGAGGGCTGCGGCGGTGAGAACCTCAGCCCCGCCGGCCCCTACGGCCACATCATCTTCAATGCGAATGCCGATCCCTTTCCAGCGGCCGTCAATGGCGGGCTGCCCTTCGGGCACCGGCAGGCGATCACTCACATAGAGCCCCGGCTCCACCGTGAGCACCATGCCTGGTTCCAGGGTCACCGGGTGTTCCCCCAGGCGATAGGCCCCCACATCGTGCACATCCAGCCCCAACCAATGGCCAGTGCGGTGCATGTATAGGTGTCGGTAGGCCCCCTGCTCGATCAAACCATCGACGCTGCCCCGCAGTAAGCCCAGGGAGCAAAGGCCCTCCACCAGCACCCGCACAGCGGTTTCATGCACCTGCTCGGCGGTGTGGCCGGGCTGCACCTCGGCTAGGGCAGCCAGCTGGGCTTCCAGCACCAGGTCATAGAGGGCCCGTTGTTCGCCACTGAAGCGACCGTTAACGGGGAAGGTGCGGGTGATATCGCCGTTGTAGTGGTCACTCAAGCTGCAGCCGGCATCAATCAACAACAGGTCGCCATCGCGCAGCGGGGCGTTATTGGCTGTGTAATGCAGGATGCAGGCGTTATCGCCGCCGGCAACGATCGAGGGATAGGCAAAACCGCGGGTACCGCTGGCCAGAAAGTGACGTTTGATTTCGGCGCGCACCTCCGCCTCATTCACCCCGGGCCGCACATACGCCCTGGCCAGTTCATGGGCCTCGGCACTGATCCGTGCCGCCAACCGCAGCCGCTCCAGCTCCTCTGGCTCCTTGCGCAGGCGCATGGCATGCAACAGGGGGCAGGGGGCCAGCAAACGATCGGCGCCACTGCCCCGCCGGGGGGCGCGGTCTAACTGGTCAGCCCAAACCTTCAAAAGCAACGGCTCAACCTGGGGGTGGCGGCCCACCCGAAAGCAAAGGGCCCCAGCCCCCTGCAGGTATTCGGGCAGCAGTTCTTCCAGCTGATCAAGGGGGTGGGCCAGGTCAGCGCCGAACTGGGCTACCGCCCCTTCGGTGCCCCAGCGGAACCCATCCCACACCTCCACCAAGGGGTCCTTGGCGGGCACAAACAACACAAAGGGGTTTTCTGGCCGGTGGGGCAGAAAAAGGGCCACTGCCCCTGGCTCATCGAAACCGGTGAGATACCAAAAATCACTGTCTTGACGGAAGGGAAACTCCACATCGGCGTGGTGTTTCTGGGCCAGGGCAGCCGGTATCACTGCGGCTGCGCCACCTAGGGCCTGGAGGAACTGCTGACGCCGGTGAGCGTGGGAGATCGGCACAGGGGATCTGACGGCCCTTGGGGCAGGCGGTTAAATGAGTGTGTCAGGTTGGCCCGCAGACCGGGTTTCCGTGAACGATTTCCTCGTACTGGCCAGCCTGGTGATTTTGGTGGTGGGCGGCTCAGCCGTCTCCTCCGGGGTGGAGGCCGCCCTACTGACGGTGAACCCCCTGCGGGTCCACGACATGGTGGCCCGCGCCGTGCCGGGGGCCCTGCTGCTGCAAAAGCTGAAAAGCCGGCTCGGGCGAGTGCTGGCGATGTTGGTAATCGCCAACAACGTGTTCAACATCTTCGGCAGCTTGATGCTGGGCGGCTACGCGGCGGTGGTGTTCCACGACCATCACCTGGGCGGATCAGCACTCACGCTTTTTTCCTTCGCCCTCACCCTGCTGGTGATTCTGTTTGGGGAAATCCTGCCCAAGGCCCTAGGCACCCGCATGGCTGCCTCGATTTCCCTGGTTTCGGCGCCCACCATTGCAGTGCTGATGAAGCTCTGCGCCCCCTTGATCCTGCTGCTAGAGCGGCTGATGCCAGCGATCACCGAGGAAAGCGAACTCACCACAGACGAAGAAGAAATCCGCCTACTGGCCCGCTTGGGCTCCCAGAAGGGTCAGATCGAAGCCGATGAGGCGGCAATGATCGCCAAGGTGTTTCAGCTCAACGACCTCACCGCCAGGGATCTGATGCTGCCGCGGGTGTCGGCCCCCAGCCTCCATGGCCATAGCCAGTTGCAAGAGCTGCGCGACACCCTGCTCAGCAGCGATGCCCCCTGGTGGGTGGTGCTAGGCGAAGAGGTGGATGAGGTGTTGGGGGTGGCGAGCCGGGATCAGCTCCTCACAGCCTTGCTCCAGGGCCGGGGCCAGGCCACCGCCGCCAGCCTCTCGGAACCGGTGGAGTTTGTGCCGGAGATGATCCGCGCTGACCGGTTGCTTACCAGCTTCCATCGCCGCAGTGATTCGGTGCGGGTGGTAGTGGATGAATTCGGGGCCTTCGTGGGCCTGATCGGCGCCGATGCGGTGCTGGCTGTGCTGGCCGGCTGGTGGCGGCCCAGGGCCGACCAGGGCAGTTCATGAATGGAGTTCACACCACTGCCATTGCCGCCAGCCTGGGCCGTTGGCGCCGCAGCCTGAGCCTTAGTCGCAGGGAACAAGCCCTGCTGGGGCCCGAACTGCAAGGCCTAGACCGCCAGCTGGAAAGGCTGGGGGCCGGCATTCTGAAAATCGCCGTGTTTGGCCGGGTGGGGGTGGGCAAGAGCAGCCTGCTGAATGCGCTGCTGGGGGAGGAGCACTTCCGCACCGATGTGGCCCATGGCTGCACCCGCCACCAGGAGCAGGCCCCCTGGCCGCGGCCGGTGCCTGGCCTGCAACAGCTCCTGCTGGTGGATACCCCTGGCATCGATGAAATCGCCGCCGCCGGCCGCCAGCGCCTGGCCAGCCGGGTGGCCGCCGGCAGTGATCTGGTGCTGATGGTGCTCGATGGCGACCTGAGCAGCCCTGAACTGGAGGCCCTGCAGGTGCTGCAGGCCAGCGGCAAGCCGCTGCTGCTGGTGGCCAACCGCTCCGACCGCTGGGGTCCAGAGCAACGGCGGGAGTTGGAACAAGCCATCCGGCGCCGGGCCGGCAGTGAATCGCAGCCCTCGGAGTTGACGCTGGTTTGGGTGGCGGCCGCCCCCCGCCAGCCGCGCCCCCTGGCCGATGGCAGGGTGCGCAGCGTGCGGACCGCCGCGGATGTGGAGGCCCTAGAGGCCCACCTGCTGCCCCTGCTGGAGGCCCATGGGGCGCTGCTACTGGCCCTAAACAGCCTCCGTTGGGCAGATCGTTTTAACGGACGCCTGCTGGAGCAACGGCTGGGCCAGCGGCAAAAGGCGGCCCAAGGGTTAATCGGCCGCTGTGCGGCACTCAAGGCCGCCGGCCTAGCCGCTAATCCCTTGGCCCTGCTCGACCTGGCCGGCAGTGCCGCCATTGATGGCGCCCTAGTGCTCCAGCTCTGCCAGCTCTATGAGATCCCCCTAAAGGGTCCCCAGGCCAGGCGCCTGCTGGAGCAGATCGGCCGCAATGGCGCCTGGATTGGTGGGGCCCAGCTGGGCCTCCAGGGCCTGCTGGGCCTGCTTAAACAACTGCTGCTGCTGGCGGCCCCGGCCAGCGGTGGCCTCAGCCTTGCTCCTGCGGCCCCGGTGGCCCTGGCCCAGGCGGCCTTAGCCGTCCATAGCACCCGGATCACCGGGCGCGAAACCGCGCGCCAACTGCTGCTGGGGGCCCACCAGGGCCCCTCCAGGCCCGCCAGCCTGCTACGGCGGCTCTGCCGCCAGGAACCCCAGGCGGGGATTTGGCTGCGCCAGCACGCCGCCTGGCAGCCAGGGATAGGTCTGCCTTGAACCCAGCGGTGGCCCTTTTCGGCACCAGCGCCGACCCCCCCACCGTGGGTCATCGGGCCGTGCTGGCTGGGCTACTAGAGCTTTATCCCCTGGTCTGCACCTGGGCCAGCAACAACCCCTTCAAGCAGCACGGCGCCCCCCTGGAGGTACGTGCGGCGTTGTTGGCCGCCGTGGTGGATGAGCTCGCCCTGCACCATCCCCCCGGTCAGCTGCAATTACGCCAGGAACTCAGCAGCAGCAGGGCCCTCGAGAGCCTTGCCGCCGCCCATCGCCTGTTTCCTGGACACCAACGGGTGTTTGTGGTGGGCAGCGATCTGGTGCCCCAGATCCCCCGCTGGGCAGCGGTAAAAGACTGGCTCCCCCATTGCCGACTGGCGCTGATTCCCCGGCGGGGTTGGCCGCTGCAAGCCGAAGAACTCGAAACCCTGCGGGCCCTCGGCGCCCAGCTGGAACATTTGCCCCTGGAGATCCCCGAGGCGGCCAGCTCCAGCGTGCGCCGCCATCCCAACCCGGAGCTAGTGCCGCCGGCCCTGCTGCCCCAGCTGGTGCAGCAGAATCTCTATGAATTCACCACCGCTGATCTTCCCCCCAGTGCGGATCGCCCTGATCCAATCCAACCCCCTGGTGGGTGACCTCAGCGGCAACCGCGCGGCACTCCAGCAGCACTGTGGCCAAGCCGCCGCCCAGGGGGCCCAGCTGGCGCTCGCCCCTGAACTAGCGCTCTGGGGCTATCCCCCCAGGGATCTGCTGCTGCGCCCCTCCCTACTGGAGGAACAGGGGCGTCAACTCGATCAGCTCTGCCGGGCATTGCCCCCGGGCCTGAGCTTGCTGGCGGGGGTGGTGGAACCTCAGCCAGAGGGGCTCTACAACGCCATGGCCCTGGTGGAGGCCCACCGCTGGCGGGTGGTGGCCCGCAAACGGCTGCTGCCCAGCTACGACGTTTTTGATGAACTGCGTTATTTCCGCGCCGGCCAAGAACCCTGCTGGCTAGACCTAACCACAAACCAAGGGAAGCTGCGGCTGGGGCTAAGCCTCTGCGAAGACCTGTGGGTATCCCCAGAGATCACTGGTTACGAACCCCAGGACCAAGACCCGGTGGGGGACTTGCAACCCTTCGGCATTGACCTTCTGATCAATCTCTCCGCCTCCCCCTACGGCCATGGCAAACGGGCCCAGCGCCAGCAGCTGGCCGCTGCCGCCGCCAGGCGACTCCAGTGCCCTGTGCTTTACGTGAATCAGGTGGGCGGCAACGACGAGCTGATTTTCGACGGCAACAGCTTTGTGATCGCCCCCAGCGGCGCCTTGCTCTGCACTCTCCCCTGTGCCAGCAGTGCCGTGGGCTGCTGGGAGACCCCCCTAGCCCCAGGGCCAGAATCAGCACAAGGCCAAGAGCCGCCGCCCCCCCTCGCCAGCGGCCCCGCAGGGCCCGACAGCGACCTGGCGGAGCTTTGGCAGGTGCTGGTGCTAGGCCTGCGGGACTATGCCCACAAATGCGGTTTCCGCCAGGCCCTGGTGGGCCTTAGTGGCGGCATTGATTCAGCCCTGGTGGCATGCCTGGCCGTGGCCGCCCTTGGGGCCGACCAGGGCCGGGCCCTGTTGATGCCCTCCCCCTACAGCTCAGCAGGGTCCCTGCAGGATGCCGAGGCCCTAGCCCAGCGCCTAGGGCTGCGCCACAACCGGGTGCCGATTGCCCCCTTGATGGGCGCCTTTGACCAGGGCCTTGACCCAGTGCTGGGCAGCCATCCCCAGGGGGTAAGTGCCGAAAATCTCCAGGCCCGCATCCGCGGCACCCTGCTCATGGCCGTGGCCAACCAGGAGGGTCAGCTGCTACTGGCCACCGGCAACAAATCGGAACTAGCCGTTGGGTATTGCACCCTCTACGGCGACATGAATGGCGGGCTGGCGGTGATCGGTGACCTCTACAAAACTGAGGTGTTTGCCCTGGCCAGCTGGCTAGACAGTGGCGCCGCCGCCGCCCAGCGCCGGGCCTGCGGCCTGCCCGCCGAGGGGGAATTGATCGGTGCCGCCATCCGCGAAAAACCCCCCAGCGCCGAACTGCGCCCCGACCAAAAAGACAGTGATTCCTTGCCCGACTACGGGGTGCTTGATCCGTTGCTGAAGCGCCTGGTGGAGGACCATGCCAGCCCGGAAGACCTGGTGGCGGAGGGGGCCAATCGCGAGGAAGTTGAACGGATCTGGGGACTGCTGCGCCGGGCGGAGTTCAAGCGGCGCCAGGCGGCACCGGTGTTGAAACTGAGCGCCAGGGCCTTTGGCAGTGGCTGGCGCATGCCGATCGCCGCCGGCGGTTAATTCAACACTTGATAGGGATCACCAACTACCCCTAGCTATCTGCCGCCAAAGTGATCAGGCTGAGGTAAGTAACCAGTGCCCATGGCCCCCCCTAGATCCTCCGCCTCGATTGCCAGCATCGGCATCCCGCGGGAAATCAAGCGAGATGAACAACGGGTGGCCCTCACCCCAGATGGGGTGAGGGAATTGATCTCCATGGGCTTAGAAGTGCTGGTGGAGGCCGGCGCTGGCGCAGGGGCTGGCATCCATGACGGGGCGTTTACCCAGGCCGGCGCCCAGTTGGTGGACCGCGAAGGGGCCTGGGGGGCCCACCTGGTGGTGAAAGTGAAGGAACCCCAGGAGGAGGAATTCACCTTCCTGCGCAGCGACCTGGTGCTGTTCACCTATTTGCACCTGGCGGCCTACCCCGCGGTGGGTCGGGCCCTGATGGAAAGCGGTTGTACCTCGATCGCCTACGAAACCGTGCAACTGGAGGACGGCAGCCTGCCGTTGCTGGCTCCTATGAGTGAGATAGCCGGCCGCCTGGCCACCCAGGCTGGGGCCTACCTGCTGGAGCGCCCCCATGGGGGCCGGGGGGTCTTACTGGGGGGCTGCACCGGCGTGCGTCCAGCCCGGGTGGTGGTGTTAGGGGCCGGCACAGTGGGTTGGAATGCCGCCCGCGTGGCCGCCGCCATGGATGCGGAAGTGCTGTTGCTTGACCGATCCCCCCTGCGGCTACGCAACCTCGAGGCCTATCGCAGCGGCCGACTGGTGAGCCTGGTCAGCAGCCGCGGCCTGATCGAGCGGGTGGTGCCCACCGCCGATCTTCTGATTGGGGCCGTACTCACCCCAGGGGGACGGGCCCCCACCCTGGTGGACGAAAGCCTGGTGAAGCAGATGCGAAAGGGCTCAGTAATCGTGGATGTGGCCATCGACCAGGGGGGCTGCATCGCCACCAGCGAAGAGACCACCCACACCGATCCGGTGATTGAAAAATTCGGGGTACAGCATTACGCCGTTGGCAACATGCCAGGGGCGGTGCCCTTTACCTCCACGGAGGCGCTGGTGAGTGTCACCCTGCCCTATATCGCCACCATCGCGGGGCGGGGGCTGGTGGAAGCAGTAACCGAGCGGCCAGAACTGCTATCCGGAATGAATACCGTGGAGGGGTCGGTTTGCCACCCTGGTGTGGCAAAGGCCTTGGGGGTAACCCCCCGCCATCCGATGGCCTGCTTGCGCTGATGGCAAAGGGGCCATGGCTGCTGGAAGCTCCCCAACACCTCTGGGATCGACTGCGCAATCGCCTGGTGCTAAGCACCTTCGGGGTGATGCTAATCAGCCTTGCTTCCTTCACAGGCCTGTCGGTGCTCCAGCAACGTCAGCTAATGAAACAACGGCATATGGAAAGGGCGCTAACCCTATTCACAGCCCTAAAGAGAGAACTAGCTAGCAAACCCAATCCGGAACTACTCTCCCGCAAAGCGGTGGCCCGTCTGCTCGCCAAATATTCAGGCTCAGATTTCCTATTAGAAGCCCAGACCCCGAGCCTTGGCACAGTACATCCAGAAAATCAAGTATTCAGCACCGAACAACTTAGCCTGTTGAAATTACTCAAGAATCCCTCCAGCAATAGCCCGATGTTTACAATCGGCAAGGAGGACACCACTTTCCTAAGCGGTGGCACATCTTTAACAGAGCTTGGCCCTGGCGCCCATTTGCATGTGCTTCAGAACGTAAATTTAGAAATCCAGTCCCTGCGCAAACAAACAGTTGACCAAATAATAATTTCACTGCTTGCCCTCTGGATGGCCCTACTGCTGATTGGGATTCTTGTGGAACGCCAGGTAAACCCCCTTGCCGATCTGCGCCGTTTCAGCGAACAGGTGTTTACAGATATTTTACCTGGAGAGCCCCCATCCATGGGTGGCGCAGCTATCGAAATTCGAGATCTTCGCAATAGCATTGCCCAGCTTCTGGCATCACTGCGGGCCAATGACGAACGAAAAATGACCTTTGTGAGCATGGTGTCCCATGAACTGAAGCAACCACTCACAATCATGCAAGGCTCCCTCAGCAGCATCCTGCTAAGGGAGGTGGATCTACCACCAAAATTGCGGGCTCGGCTAGTAATGACCCAGCAGGAGACCCTGCGCATGGCCAGCCTGATAAATGATCTCCTAGACCTCACCCGCGGCGGCCTAGGCAAACTCGAACTACAACTCACCCCAGTATTCATAACAAAGCTGCTTCAAGATGTTGTATCAATGACCCAGGAATCTCGCCCCGGAAAAATTAAACTGGAATGCAACTTTGACGAAAACCAATCCCTAATTCTTCTGGCAGACGAAGCCCGACTAACCCAGGTGCTTATCAATCTACTTAACAACGCCTGCAAGTATAGCGATTCCAAGAGCAAAATCATTGTCAAAGCCGAACAGGATGGCCCCCAGCTGAAGATAGAGATCATTGATAACGGCATAGGCATTTCCAAGCAGGAAGCCGAACGAATCTTCAGCTCATTCGAACGGGGCCTGCGCGCTGAGGGCACCGAAGGCAGTGGCCTTGGCCTGGCAGTAAGCAAGATGCTGGTGGAACAGATGGCTGGCTCCATCGGCGCCGAACCAAGGGAAGGAAAGGGCAGCCGCTTCTGGATTAAACTACCCCTCACAACAATTCATGATATCTAAATAAAAATCCTGCGGCGCTGGGCAACGGCCCCCTGGTAAACCCATCAAGGCCGGCAAAATTTACGGCCCCACAGATACATTTATCTGACGAACAAAGCCAGCCCATTAAGCAAGCCAACTAAGCAAGCCAACTAAGCAAGCAAAATCAGCTAGCGAACTCTGCCGATGAATTCTGCTGATGAATTCTGCTGACCCAAATCTGCGAGGCCGAGCAAACACATTCGCGCACACCCTATGGAAAATGACTAGGGTCCTATGACTAGGGTCAGTTTCAAGATAGTCAGAGCCAACGCTCGGCTTTGGCTGAACTGGTGATGGAGACGAGCATCGGGATGGCCCGGGGCCGCGCTCCCCAGGGATGCACTGGTCCAGGGATGCACTGATACAGGGATGCACTAGTACAGGGGGGGGGCGAGCCTCCCAACCCAACACCCAATAGCCCCAAAAGCCCTCCATACTGGGCCTAAATTATTTATCCAAAAAGCAATATTGACTCATATAGCTGATATTTATTGAGCAAGCTAATGCCTATTCATCAAGCCGCAACATGTAACCCACTCCCCGATGGGTATGAATCAGCGGACTACAACCTGGTAGATCTATCTTTTGGCGCAGGTAGCGTATATATACATCCAGGACATTGCCATCACCAAAAAAGTTTGGACCCCATACATTTTCTAGGATTTCATTTCTAGCAACCACTTGATTAGCATGGCGCAATAAATAAAGAAGTAAGTCATATTCCCTGGCCGCAAGGTTAATCCGCTGGCCGGCTCGTAGTACATCGCGACTGAGCGGATCCAGGCGCAAATCCCCCACCTCTAGCGGGGCCGTTTGGTCGTTTGTTTGGCCCGTAGCCCTACGCAACAGGGCCCGACAACGGGCCAGCAACTCTTCTATGGCAAAGGGTTTTGAAAGGAAATCATCTACCCCTGCATCTAGGGCCTGCACTCGATCAGCCACTTCATCACGGGCCGTGAGCATCAAAACAGGCACGCTTACCCCAGTTTCTCTCAAGCGTCGACAAACGGAAACTCCGTCTAGATCAGGCAAACCCCAATCCATCAAGATCAGATCAGGGGCCGCCTCCCGAATCTTTGAAAGAGCCTCTAATCCGTCCTTAGCGCGGGTTACCCGATAGCCCTCACACTCAAGTTCCAGCTGCAGGAAATTGGCCAAACCAGGGTCGTCGTCAACCACCACCAGAGAAAACTCCGGGTCCATGGCCCCGTTCAAGCTGTTAAGGCCAGCCTACCCAGACAGGTATTCAAGGGGGGGCAAGGGCCTCAGCAGCGCCCTCGGGGCCAGGCCCTCCCGCAGGGCTAACACCAGCCCCGCTGCAGCGGTGTAGTTAGGGGCGCTGAGCACCGTCAAGCCCAACTGCTCAGCGCCCACTTGTAAAAGACAGTGATTGCTTTGCACCGCTATTAACGGAATCCCGCGGGCGGCGCAGCTCAAGAGCGTTTCACCACCCAGGGCGCCCGCCGGAGCCACCACTGCCCCCACCTGGCCAATGCTGATGTCCCCTGGCAGCGGCCCTTGCCCAGGGGGCAATAGATCCGGGGCACGGCTAAGGCCCACCAACACTGAAGCCAGGAAGGTATAACCCAGTTCCTCTGCGGCGGCCCGGGGATCCAGCTCCCCCATGGGCGCCAGGGGGGCCAGGGCCGGGGCATGGGCACAGGGCAGACCCAGGTGCCGCCCCAACAAATGGCTAATCAGGGCCTCGGCACCGGCCAGGGCATCAACGCCGCTGCCCCTGCGGTAGGCCTGCAGGGCCTCGGCACTGGAATCCTCCGGAAAACGAGCTACCACTGCAATCGCCGTGGCCCCTGCCTGGCGCAGCCGCTCCCCGGCCCGTAAGAGGGCATCAGGTCGCTCCAAACTGCCCCAGCTGCTACCGCTCTCCGCCAACCGCAGGCTCACCCCCAGGGGGGCATCGGTGCTGATCAGCGGGCCTAACTCCAGGCCAAGGGTGGCGCCCGCCGCCTCGAATACCTGGCGCTGCCGGAGGGCCAGCTCCGGCTCAATGGCCGCATCGAGCAACAAACCGAGCCGCTGGCGGCGCTGGGGGCGCAGCGCCAAGGCCCCCCGGGCAAAGGCATCCAGAGACCAACCTTCCACATACTGAATGCGGGCATCACTCCAATAGAGGGAAGCGCCGTTCATCACATTGGGATGGGTAATCAAACAGCCACTGGCGGCGGCCAGCAGCCTGGCCACCGGCAAGGCATCACCGGCGTAGCCCCCCTGGTCACAACCAATGCCGGTGGGGATCAACAGAATCGTGGGCAATTCTGCAGTCATGGCACCAACAGCACCGCCTCTAGGCGCAGCCATTGCTGGTGGCCGGGGCGTACTTCAGCGGCCGTAATCGCCCAACGCAGCGGCTCCCCATGGGCGGCGAGCGCCCCACGGCAGAGCCCCACCGGATCCTGGCGCCAGTCGCTGGCAGCAAAGCTGAGCTCTAGCTCCAAGGGCACCAGGCGCAAGGGCTGGGCCTCAGGCCGATTCATTTCTGGTACTGACCAAACTGCACCTGATAAAGCTCATCCTCCTGGCCCGCCAAAAGCTGCAGATCACTGAGCGGTTTGGCCACGCAAAGCAAGGCAAAGCCCGCCTGCCGCAGCTCTTCCTTAACCCCCATGGCATCGGGCTGATCAACGCTGCCGCTTTCAACCCGGGCCGCACAGGTGGTGCAAACGCCGGCGCAACAGGACTGGGGTAAATCCAGCCCTGACGCTTCGGCAGCACTTAAGAGGGTTTGCTCGCTGGAGCAAACAAAGCTGTGGGATTGATCCCCCACACGGATAACAACGTTGAAAGACTCAGCCATCGACGCGGCCCTCAGGGCATCAGCCCACCATTCTCACTGAGGGGGTCCCAGAGACTCGGATGGGGGGGCAGATATTCAGTGCTGCAGGGGCCGGCGGGGGCGCTCAGCACCAGATCAAAGGCAATCGAAAGCCTTAGTTCCTCGCTGCTGTTCTCCAGCACCCCATGGTCGAGGCGGGCGGGAAAGAGCAACAGTTGCCCGGCCTGGGCTGGGATGTCGTGGTGGGCGGCATTAAGGCGGGCATCGGGCCCCAAAGGTCCCTGGGAGCCCACCGCCATGCCAGGCACCAGTTCATTGAGCGCCATCGGATTAAAGAGACGCAGGGCGCCACAACGGCCGCTCCCGTCGCCATTGAGGTGGTAAACCGCACTGATATGGGCATTGGGATGGTGATGGCGCCCCACCAATTGGCCCGGCTCACTCACCACTGGCCAACTGCGCTGAATATGGACGGCAACGCCGCCTTCTCGAAAGCCAAGATCTCCTAAATAAATGCCCACCTGATGCCGCAGCTGGGCCAGCAGCCAGGCGGCATCTGGGGAACGGTGCACCTGGTGCACCCCATGCAGGTCACCGGTCCAGGCACAGCCTTCCAACGGGTTCCCAGTGGAATCCCCCCGCCAGTGCAGTACCTGTTGAAACAGGCGGGCACTGTCGAGGGGATCCGGTTGAAGCTGCACCCTGGCCACGGCCAAGGGGAACAGCTCCAGCATCAGGCCATGGCGGCGGAGCCGCCAACCACTTCCAGGATCTCCTGGGTAATGGCCGCTTGGCGGGCCTTGTTGTAGTCCAGGGTTAAAGACTTGGCTAGGGCCTTGGCGTTATCGCTGGCGTTATTCATGGCCGTCATCCGGCTGGCCAGTTCACTGGCAGCTGCCTCTTGGAGGGAGCGCAGAATCTGATTTTGCAGATAAAGGGGCAGGAGCGCATCCAACAGTTGATTGGGGCTCTGTTCAAACACCATGTCCGATTGGAGCTTTGGCTGGGTGTTACCCGCAGCCGAGCGCTCCACCGCAAACTCACCCTCCTTAGTGGTGAGCCGGAAAATCTCGTCGTCGGGGTGGGCGATGCCCTGGGTGTCCAGGGGCAACAGCGTTTGATAAACGGGATTTGTATTCACCAAGTTGATGAACTTAGTAAAGATCAATTCAACCCGATCAGTGGTACCCCCAAGGAATTCCGCCAACAATGCTTCGGCAATATTATTGGCATCTACGGCAGTGGGCACCTGATTTAGGCCAGTAAAACTGGCATCAATCGGATACTTCCTATTACGGAAATACACATCCACCTTGCGACCAATGGTGATTAACGAAACCTCATGGCCAGCGCCCTTGAGTTCAGCAAAACGCTGTTCAGTGCGCTTAATGATGTTCGCGTTATAACCACCACAGAGGCCGCGGTCCCCAGTGATAGCCACGAGGGTGATGTGGCGTGGTTCCCGCTTGCTCAACAGGGGGCTATCGGGAATTTCTACGCCCATGCGGGTCTGAAGACTTTCCAGCACCCTGGCCAGCCGGTCGGCGAAGGGTCGGGTGCGCAGCACCTGCTCTTGGGCACGCCGCACTTTGGCGGCAGCCACGAGGCGCATGGCCTCTGTGATCTTGCGGGTGTTTTTTACCGAACTAATTCGGTCTCGGATGTCCTTAAGGTTCGCCATGACTAAGAACCTCAGGCGCCAGCCAAAAGGCCGGCGGTTACTTCTTTGATCGCTGCCTTAAGGATTTCCTCAGAGGCATCGCTGAGTACCTTTTCCGATTGAACAGCATTGATGAACTCAGGCTTGCTGCTCTTCAGGTATTCGCGCAGCTCACGGACGAACTGGGAAACCTGCTCAACGGCCAATTCATCCAGATAGCCCTTGGTGCCGGCGTAAACAATTGCCACCTGCTCAGCCAGGATCAGGGGGCTGAACTGGGGTTGCTTAAGCAGCTCCCGCAGGCGCTTGCCCCGGCCCAGCTGGGCTTGGGTGGCTGCATCGAGGTCGGAGGCGAACTGGGAGAAAGCCGCCAGTTCATCAAACTGAGCTAGTTCCAGCTTGAGGGTGCCGGCAATCTTCTTAATCGCCTTGGTTTGGGCGGCGCCACCAACCCGACTCACGGAAATACCAACGTTAATGGCAGGGCGCAGGCCGGAGTTAAACAGGTCGGAGCTGAGAAACACCTGGCCATCGGTGATCGAAATCACGTTGGTGGGGATGTAGGCAGAAACGTCACCCGCCTGGGTTTCGATGATGGGCAGGGCGGTCATGCTGCCCTTGCCCATGGCATCGGAGAGCTTGGCGGCCCGCTCCAGCAAACGGCTGTGGCAATAGAACACATCGCCGGGATAGGCCTCACGGCCGGGGGGACGGCGCAACAGCAGGGACATCTGACGGTAGGCCTGGGCCTGCTTGGTGAGATCGTCGTAAATCACCAGGGTGGCTTTGCCCTTGTACATGAAGTACTCGGCAATGGCTGCACCGGTGTAAGGGGCAAGATATTGCAGTGAAGCGGCCTCGGAGGCGCTGGCTGCCACCACCACGGTGTAGTCGAGGGCGCCGCGCTCCCGCAGTACTTCCACCACGTTGGCCACGGAGGCTGATTTCTGGCCGATGGCCACGTAAACGCAAACCACGTCCTCACCTTTCTGGTTGAGGATCGTGTCAATGGCAATGGCGGTTTTGCCGGTTTGACGGTCACCGATGATCAGCTCCCGCTGGCCCCGGCCGATGGGAATCATCGCGTCAATGGCGGTGATGCCGGTTTGCATCGGCTCATGCACAGACTTGCGCTGGATAATGCCCGGCGCCATCGACTCAATCAGTCGGCTTTCGGTGCAAGCAATGTCTCCCTTGCCATCCAGGGGTAAGCCCAAGGGGTTCACCACCCGACCCAACATCGCTTCACCCACGGGCACGGAAGCGATCCGACCGGTGGCTTTAACGGTGCTCCCCTCTTGGATGCCGATGCCATCACCCATCAACACCACGCCGACGTTGTCGTCTTCGAGGTTTAGGGCCAAGCCTTCGGTGCCATCTTCGAACAGGACCAGCTCCCCGGCCATCACCTTGTCGAGGCCATAGATGCGGGCAATGCCGTCACCCAATTGCAACACGGTGCCAACGTTGCTGACCGAGACCGATTTGTCGTAGTCCTCGATCTGCTGCTTGAGAATGGCGCTGATCTCGTCGGGACGGATGGAAACCATGGCGGGTATGCGGTGAAGGGGTGGGGATGGAACGGGGGGAGGGAGTGATCAGGCGGCCCGTGCCAGGGATAGTCCCAGACGCCGCACCTGGCCCAGCAGGCTGGAGTCGATCACTTGGGAGCCGAGGCGAACGACGAACCCACCGATGAGGTTCGGGTCCACCGTGAGGTCGATATCAACCGTTGGTGAACCGGCCACAGCCTTCACCTTTTCGGCCAATCTGGCCTGTTGTTCCTCAGACAGCTGGGTGGCTGAGGTGACATGGGCAAGGGTGATACCGCGAAGCTCGCGGTATAGCTCCAGGAAGCGCAAAAGAATCGCATCCAGCACCCCAATGCGCTGGCGGTCTGCCAGCAGCTTGAGCAAATTGAGCATTGTTGGGCTCACTTGAGCCCCAAACAAGGCTTGGAGAGCTTTTTTCTTGGCCTCTATCTGAAGCACAGGAGAAGCCATGGCTGCCTGCAATTCAGGGGAACCAAGCCAAGCCGCTAGCAAAGCCTTGGCTTCCTCTGCCAACTGATCGGTTTCCTGGCGCCCTTCGCCGATCTGCAGGAGGGCATCGGCATAGGGGGTAGCTACGGAATTAAGCAGGGGCATCAGCCTTCTCCAAGAGCATCGATGGAGCGATCAATCAACTGAACCTGGGCGGCGTCATTGAGCTTCCCCGGCAGGGAAGCCAGGGCCTTTTCCACCGCAAGCTTGGCGGTTTGGGTGCGGAGGGCATCCACTACCCGCGCGGCCTCTGCATTGAGGTTGGCCACGGCATCGCCTTTGATCCTCACCATTTCATCAATGGTGCGGCGCTCACTATCCTCTCGGATTAAGACCGCCCGTTGCTTGCCATCCTCAAGGATTTTGCCAGCGGTGACCTGGGCCTGGGCCAGCTCCTGCTGACCCAGCTCGAGGGCCCTGTTAGCAAGCAAAAGACGCTCCTCAGCGTCCTTGAGATCCACGAGAATCGCCTCGCGACGACGCTGGAGGATCCCGCCCACAAAACCCCGTAGGAACCAAACCAACACCGCGATCACAATGATCAGGTTGATGATGTTGGTTTCAAATAGATTGGTGTTCAGGCCAAAACCGTGGGAGGCAAGAACAAGGGAATTAAGGGAGATCATCAGGCGGCCAGCAAGCGTTCAACGATGAGATCCCCAAGCTTTTCAGCCTGGGTGTCTATGCCAGCAAAAGCTTTTGTCTTCTCTGCCTCCACTTCAACCCGAGACTTTTCGCGGATGGCATTCGATTCGGCCGTAGCCAAGGCCAGGGCTTCACGGAAGAGCCGATCCACTTCCTGCTCAGCCTGCAATATCAGGGCCTGGGATTGCTTGCGAGCATCGAGAAGCTGATGCTTTAGTTCGGCTTCCAAGCGCTCGGCCTGGGCAAGTTTTTCCTTGGCCTGGGCACGGCTGGTGCTGATAAAGGCCTCCCTATCTTCCACCGCCTTGCCGACGGGCCGGAAGAACAGGGAGTTGAGGATGAAAGTGAGCAAAACCACCTGAACCGCCATCAGCGGCAGGGTGGCATCGAGATCAAACAGTCCGCCTTTAGGAGCGGCTGCTTCGGCCAGCAGAAGCCAGCTGTGCATGGAACCGGGGGCGCTGGGACAGGGGTAAATCAATGCCTTGGGGGGAGTTCAAACTCCCCCCAAGGTCAGCGGATCAGCCGGCGAAGGGGTTCGCAAACAGCAGAACCAGAGCCACCACCAGACCGTAGATGGTCAGGGACTCCATGAAAGCGAGGGAAAGCAGCAGGGTGCCGCGAATCTTGCCTTCGGCTTCAGGCTGGCGGGCAATGCCCTCAACGGCACCTTGGGCTGCGGTGCCCTGGCCGATACCTGAACCGATGGCGCCGAGGCCTACGGCAAGACCTGCGGACACAACAGAAGCAGCGGTGACGATGGAATCCATGGGAAGGGTCGCGAAGGGGGGAACGCTTTGAATGCGGTTATCAAACCTGGCGCCTGGGACATCTGAGACAGATGGGCCGGGACAGTGCCGGACCTTAGCGCAGGGGATATGAGCTCAACTGGCGCCTGAAATCAGGCGCTGGGCTCAATGGTTATATTCGTGCACCGCTTCACCTATGTAATAAGAGGCCAAGGTGGCAAAGATAAGAGCCTGGATGGCGCTGGTAAATAGCCCCAAGAACATCACAGGCAAGGGAACTATCAAAGGAACAAGGAAAACAAGTACAGCCACCACGAGTTCGTCAGCAACAATGTTGCCAAAAAGCCTCATAGAAAGTGATAAGGGGCGAGTGAAATCCTCAATCAATTTGAACGGGACCATCATCGGAATGGGGTCCACATAATACTCAAAGAAACGCAAACCCTTGCGGCTTAAACCAGCGTAGAAGTAGGCCAGAGAAACCAAAAGGGCCAAGGCAATTGTTGTGTTGCTGTCGGCGGTGGGTGCCCCCAGTTCACCACTGGGTAGGTGTACCAACTTCCAAGGAATTAGAGCCCCACCCCAATTGCTCACAAAAATGAAAAGGAAGAGAGTACCTATGAAAGGGATCCAATCCCTGTAGGCCTTTTCACCGATCTGATCACGGGTCAGATCGCGGATGTAGTCCCAAAGAAATTCGAGAAGGTTTTGGGCACCACGGGGATCGCGCTCCATCCTTCGGGTGCCCAGCACCACAAAAGCGAGCAGGATGCCAATAACAATCCAGGAACTCAGGAAAACCTGACCGTGGAGGTTGAGATTGCCAATCCTCCAGTAGAGGTGTTGACCAAGCTCGACTTCAGCAAGGGGGAGGTGAAAGGGCACCGGAACCTAAGCGTTTAAAGAATTGGGGGTAGACCCTTGGGGTCTCTGAGCGATCCGAAGATCGAGAATGGTGCTAGGAATCACTGCCGACTTACTGACCAGAAAACCGATCAGAGCGGGAAGCAGTTGCAACTGATGCCAGCGGCTCGAGAGCAGCACGAGGACAACGGGAACAAGCAATTGGACTTTGCCCAACTGCCTACTGCTCCCACCGAACTTCTCCACCGACCGGGTGAGAAGAAACAGATAGAGCAGGCCCGCCAATCCGCCAATGGCCACACTCAGGGTCGTCTGACGATCCCAGAACACTGCTGTGACCAGCACCAACAAGGCTGAAAGGCCAAGGGTTACAAGTAACAGCCGCCGCTGCATCAGCCGATAGTCGACCATGGGGTCGACGCTGGTGCCTACAGGGGCCTTATCCGCAACCACTTCCCCTTTCTGAATCCCCCCAAGGGAAGGAAACAAAGCCGGGGTGCTGCGACCAGAGAGCTGCTGAAGAATCGAATTCCTTAGCGTTCCACCTTCGGCCGAGGCTGATGGGGTGGAGGCCACAGATGTCACGATCGCTGGAGCGGCCTAGGCCCGCGGAATCTATCACGTGCCATCAGCCCGCCGGGGCCAATAGAAGGGCCCCAAGCCGCCAGAGTTGCCGGGCAATTTCCAGGCGTTTTTCCTGGCTCCATCCCAAGGGCAGTGCCCCCAATGAAGGGAGCTCTTGCTCAACCCGATCGAGGGCTTCGAGAAGGTTCAGCTGATCTGGACTGAGGTTGAGCGGCTGAAAGTCTTGGCCCATCAAAGTGGCACTGGGCCAGCCCCAGAGACAGGGATTGCGAGACAAGCCAGCGGCCAGAAGGCCTGCGTCATCAGCCCAGTGCTGCCTCGCGAGGGGACGATTGGAAAGGAAAAACTCAAAATGACTTATATCCGGATCCAGGGACTCCACCAGTAACCATTGCTGCCGTTGGGGCAACGCCAGGGCCCGCTCCAGCAGCTCCCCCTGCAACAGGCGCTCCAGGGCCCAGGTGTCTGGGTTGCTAAAGCCCAGGAAATGGAGGCCAGCCCCCTCCACAAACTCCCAAAGCCGCCTCAGGTTGTAGCTCGTCTCCTGGGGGTGGAGGTACATATCGGCAAAGTTGGCATCGGCCACGGTGTCCAGGGCCCAGCGCTGGTCATGGCGCTGGCGCAGCCGGTTTTGTTGCGGTAATTCAGCAAGCAGTTGCCGACCAAGGCGCAGCCCCTCCCCATCGGTGCCAGCCCCCAGCAGGGCAAGGGAATGCTGGAGGCGATGGATCTCCCAACGGCCGCCATCGGCATAAAGGAAGAGATGCAAGATGCCCCCCGGAGCCAGCAGCGGGCCCAGCGCCTTAAGGCCCGCCAGGGGGTCCTGGAGGTGGTGCAACACCCCCACGCTATTTATGTGTTGAAAGGGCCCCTCCCCGGCCAGATCCAAAAGACTGCGCTGTTCCAAACGCACCTGGGCCAACGCCCCGGAACGCTGCAACCGCTCCCGGGCCACCTCCAACGCACCGGCACTGATATCCACCGCCAGGATTTCCGCCCCTGGGTTGAGGTGGGCCAGGTAATCGCTGCTAACCCCCGTACCGCAGCCGGCATCAAGGATGCGCAGGGGCCCCGACCACGGCGGCAGGCTGCCACTGCAATGGCTGTAGGCAGTGGCATGGCACCAACGCCAGTTGTATCCCGGGGGGGGGCCATCTTGGAGAGGGTCGCCGGGGTAGGGGAAGCGGTCGTAGAAGGCACTTACCACCGGGGTGGCCGCGTCGCTGGAGGGGAAACCCGAAGACACCAGAGGGGGAAATCGATAAAAAGCCCCACGAGCCTCTCATCGCCGCCCACGGCCCTAGCCAGGGAAAGAGCCAGCCTGCAAACATTTGTTCATTGAGGGGCCCTGGGCCCCAGGCCCAGCCGTAACGTTTACCAGCCCCGGTCCTGACCGGTTGCCAGAGGAGCTCCTTCATGTCTGTGACCGCCAGCAGCGGCAGCCCCAGGGTCAGCCCACAGCTGTATGACACCCTGCCTCTCTCCAGCGTTCGCCAGGCAGAACAACAGGACCGCTTCCCTGACAAAGGGGAGCTGGATCGGCTCATAACGTTTTTCCAGAGCGGCCAGAGTCGGGTGGAGGCGGCCAAACGCCTGTCGGCCAATGCCGACGCCATCGTGGCCAAGGC